>Ga0070668_100002937_pt1 | contig 12599 bp, 13 predicted proteins | sample KBSS43metaG_FD_64661 | JGI IMG/M metagenome (GOLD analysis project Ga0070668, IMG submission 64661) | Switchgrass rhizosphere microbial communities from Kellogg Biological Station, Michigan, USA - KBS S4-3 metaG | ecosystem: Host-associated > Plants > Roots > Rhizosphere > Soil ... | reverse complement strand
AAGAAGGGCTGGCCGCTCGACGACCCACGCGACGCGGAGGACCCGACATAGCCGTCCTGCGTGCGCATCCGGTGCGCGCAGGTGAGGACGCCCTGGCGTTGATGCCCGTGCTCGAAGCCGCGTTGGCGGGTTCCGCCGACCCCGTACTACCCGTGCCCGCGGACGACGCGCGCGAGACACAGCTGCTGACGACGTCGTTGCGCGCCGGTGAGTCCATCGGTGACGACGTGGCGGTGGTGGTGTCGACCTCAGGCACCACGGGCGTCCCGAAGGGCGCGATGCTGTCGGCGTCGGCGTTGACCGCCAGCGCGTCGGCCACCCACGACCGACTCGGCGGCCCCGGGCGCTGGCTGCTTGCCCTTCCCGCCCACCACGTGGCCGGGCTGCAGGTGTTGGTACGCAGCATGCTGGCGGGAACGACGCCGGTGGCCCTGACGGCGAGCTTCGACGCGGCCGAATTGCCCACCGCCATAGCTCGTTTGGGCACGGGGCGGCGGTACGCCTCACTGGTCGCGGTGCAACTCGACAGGGCGCTGCGCGACCCTTCCGCCACGGCGGCGCTCGCCGACCTCGACGCCGTGCTGATCGGCGGCGGCCCGATGCCCGCAGCCGTCGGCGAAAGAGCCTCGGCAGCAGGGATATCGGTCGTCAGGACGTACGGAATGAGCGAGACCGCGGGCGGCTGCGTGTACGACGGCCGCCCCCTTGACGGGGTTCGGGTCCGCATCGAGGAGGGCCGCGTCGTGCTAGGCGGCCCGACCCTCGCGATGGGCTATCGCAACCCAGCGACACCCGACCCGTTCGCGGAGCCGGGCTGGTTTCGTACCGATGATGTTGGTGTCGTGGATGATTCGGGGGCATTGCGGATCATGGGCCGCGTCGACGACGCGATCAGCACGGGTGGGCTTACGGTGTTCCCGCAGCTCGTCGAGGCCGCGCTCGCCGGCCATCCGGCCGTCGATGACTGCGCCGTGTTCGGCGTGCCAGACGAACGGCTGGGCCAACGAGTGGTCGCGGCCGTCGTCGTGGCTCAGGGCCAGCCGGCCCCGACGGTGGGCGACCTGCGCCAACACGTCGTGCAGACCCTCGACCCCACCGCCGCACCCCGCGAGGTCCACGTCGTCGACGCACTGCCCCGGCGCGGCATCGGCAAGGTGGACCGAAAAGCGCTCGCCGCACGGTTCAGCGGGGGCGCATGATGGAGCCATGCGTCGTGTAGTCACCACCGTCGAGGAACTGAGGGCCATCGTCGGCGAGCCCAACGCCGCCGTCGCGAACAAGGTCAAGGACCGGCTGTCGGAAGCACAGCAGGACTGGTTGTCGCACTCGCCACTCGGTTTCGTGGCCACGGTGGGCGCCGACGGACGCGTCGACGTCTCCCCCAAGGGCGATCCGCCCGGGTTCGTCCATATCATCGATGACAGCACCATCGCCATCCCCGAACGGCCGGGCAACAAGCGCGTCGACGGATATCTCAACGTCCTCGAGCGCCCACACGTCGGCACCGTGTTCCTCATCCCCGGCCGCGGAGACACGTTGCGCATCAACGGATCCGCCACGATCGTCTCCGACGCCGACTACTTCGACGCGATGGTCGTCGACGGCAAGCGGCCCATCCTTGCCCTCGAGATCGCCGTCGAAGAGGTGTTCTTCCACTGCGCCAAGGCATTTCTGCGTTCAGACACGTGGAAGCCGGAGACGTGGGATCCCACCGCAGTGCCGAGCGTCGCGCAACTGGCCAGGGCATTCAAGCCCGAGACGAGCGACGAGGAACTCGAAAAGTACTACTCCGAGGACAATCTCAGAAAGCTGCTCTACTAGCGCCGTTCGCCATGGGTTTGAGATTTGACCGAAACGGCAATTCCGAACGTCAGGGAACCATCCCTTGATAGATCGGAAGACACATGATCGTGCTCGGTGTGATACTGCTGCTGATCGGCTACTTCACGGGGTTGTCGATCCTCTACACGATCGGCGGAATTCTGCTGATCATCGGTGTTGTGCTGTGGGTGCTCGGCGCCGTCGGACGGCCTGTCGGGGGTCGCAAAGTCTGGTTCTAGGTGCCCGACACCGACCGGGAGTCGGTGACTCCGCGGGTACGACGCGCCGCGGCGTGGTCATGGCGACTGCTCGTCATCCTCGCCGCGGCGATCGTCGTCTTCGAGGCGATGCGCCGGCTCGGATTGGTCGTCGTCCCAGTCGCCCTCGCGCTGATCCTGACGGCGTTGCTGCTGCCCGCGGTCGACGCGCTCGATCGGTACGGCGCCGCCCGCGGCGGAGCGGTGGCCTTCGTCGTCGTGCTCGGCATGTCCGCGCTTGTCGGGATCCTGGCCTTCGTCGTCAACCAGTTCGTTGATGGCGCACCGCAACTCGTCGAACAAGTGACCCGAGGCATCGAGGGGGTGCGACGCTGGCTGGTCGACGGACCCCTCAAACTACGCAGCGATCAGCTCACCCAGGCCGGCGACCAAGTCATCGATGCGCTGCGCAACAACCAATCCCAGCTCACCACCGGCGCCCTGTCGACCGCTGGCACCATCGCCGAGATCGTCACCGGCGTTCTGCTGGTGCTGTTCACGACGATCTTCTTCCTGCTCGGCGGCCGCAGCATCTGGCAGTTCGTGACCAAGGCCGTGCCGCGGGCGCAGCGGTCACGCGTGCGCGAGGCGGGCGCCGCTGGCTTTCACTCACTGGCCGGTTACGCGCGGGCCACGTCACTGGTGGCCCTGGTGGACGCGGTCGTGATCGGCAGTGGGCTCGCGATCATGGGCATTCCGCTGGCGCTCCCCCTGGCCTCACTGGTCTTCCTCGGCGCGTTCGTTCCCATCGTCGGGGCGGTGTTCACCGGTCTGCTGGCAGTGATCGTCGCGCTGTTCGCGAAGGGTCTCGTGTTCGCGCTGATCACGCTCGCCCTGATCATCGCCGTGATGCAGCTCGAGGCACACGTGCTACAGCCCCTGGTGATGGGACGCGCCGTGTCCATCCACCCGCTGGCCGTCGTGCTTGGCATCGCGACGGGAGGCGTGCTTGCCGGGGTGCTCGGCGCGCTGCTGGCAGTGCCCGCCATCGCGTTCTTCAACAGCTTCGTCCGAGTGCTCCTCGCCGAGGATCCCGACGAGCAGGGCGAGCTACTCGAGGCGGAGACGGGACCACTGATCGACGCCGAGTCCGACTCTCAATCCGGCGACGGCTAGCCCCGGGGTTCAGTACTTGCCGAAGACCAGCGCGACGTTCTGGCCGCCGAAACCGAACGACGTGCTGACGGCGTACCGGTAGTCGTCCTTGCGGGCCTCGCCGGCCACGACGTCGATTTCCATTCGGGGATCGAGGTTTTCGAGGTTCAGCGTCGGAGGCACGACACCGTCGCGCAGGGCGAATACCGTCAGCGCAGCCTCGATGGCACCAGCGGCACCGAAGCTGTGCCCGAGCGCCCCCTTCGGCGCATACACCGCAGGTTGTGCGTCACCGAACACCTTCTTGAGCGCGACCGCCTCGGCCAGGTCACCGGCGACCGTGCCCGCGGCGTGGGCGTTGACGTGGTCGACGTCTCCGGGTTGCAGCCCAGCTACGTGGATCGCGCGGGCCACGGCGTCGGCCGCCTGCTCCGCATCGGGGTCGTTGGCCACGATGTCGTAGCCGTCGGAGCTCATCGCCGAGCCGAGCACCCTGGCCAGGATGTTGGCGCCTCTGGCCTTCGCGTGCGCCTCGGTCTCCATCACCAGCAGCGCGCCGCCCTCGCCGAACACCATGCCGGTCCGATCGCGGTCGAACGGGCGGCACGCCGCACCCGGATCGTCGTCCTTCGTCGACAGCACGCCGTCGAGCTGGGAGTAGGCGGCGATGGGGACGGACTCGATGCGGTTCTCCACTCCGCCGCAGATCACCAGGTCGGCGTCGCCGAAGACGAGCTGCGTCCAGGCCTGAGCCACCGCACCCGCGCCGGAGGCGTCGCCGAGCATGGGTGCCGACACCCCGGCCTTCGCCTGGAGTTCCAGCCCGACCGTGGCTGCCGCGCCGTTCGGCATGTACATCTGCACGTACAGCGGGGACACCGTCTTCAGGCCCTTGGCGCGCATCCGGTCGTAGGCTTCGATGACGTCCTCGCCCGTGCCGAAGCCGGTGCCGATGGACACGGCCAACCGCATGGGGTCGACCTCGGGTGCGCCGCAGTCCTGCCACACCCTGCGGCTCAACACGAGCGACAGCTGCTGCAGGTACGAGAGTCGGCGCAGTTCCACCCTGGTGAGGTCCGCGTCGACGTGCTCGCGGAGCGCCGCCCCGATTCGGGTGGGCAGTTCGAGGTTGTCGGGCAGTGCCTCACCCAACGGGCGAACGCCGGTCTGGCCGTCGCACAGCGCCGTCCACGTGTGCTCGGCGTCTGGCGCAAGGCCACTGGTCAGGGCTACGCCGGTTATGACTACGTCTGGATGTGCCGTCGGCATTGGTCACCACCTCGTCGAACCTGGGCGGGTGTCGCTCCCTACCCGTTGCTGGCTATGTCGGCACGCGTGCCACAACCAGCGGGACGATCGCGCACCGAGCACCCAGCATATTTGGCGCCAAACTCGGGCGTCGCGCGTGGCGCGTGGCGCCGTTCGCTCGTCGCGGCGCGTTTCCCACCCAATCACCGGCCAGCCCACGTTTCCGCCGGCTGTCGGGTGTTGCCCAGGTTCGGGACAGCGGGTAGCGGAGGCACAGCGCCCCGTCAGGCCAACGCGCAACGGCCCCTGGTTTGAATCTCACCCGCCGTGCAATCTCCCCCGCGTGGTCCGCAAATCCGCCGTAGCACCTGCCAGTCGGCAGGGCGTCTACGGTGCGGCGTTGATCGAGGAGCCATGCACTAACCCGCTGCACGGGCGTCTGAAACCAAGATCGTGAGCACCTCGATGCACCGCACGAAGTTGCGTGCGGCCGCCTCGCTCGCGATGGCGATCGGCGCGGTCGCCCTCGCTGCAGGCGGGTGCCCCAGCAACCGCAACGGGATCGAGGGTCAGCTCGCTCAGGTGCGTCATTCCTTGGTTACGAACGCTCGGAGACCGATCAACCACGCCTGCTGTCTGCGCTCTTGCGGTGGCGTCACCGCGGCACGTTCCTCGTCGCGTGGGAGGACATCGCCCGAATCGACGACGACGCGGTCCGGCTCCGAAAGGGATTCGTCCGCTACTCGCCCGTGCTGCCCCAATCGGATTCCCCCGACGAAAGTACCCCGCGCGCGAATGTTTGAGCTGCCCGTCGATGGGCATGCGTTTGGCGCGGGGAGATTCCCCGTATGGCGACCACGAGAGGAGCCACCCATGGCCGATCAGAAGAGCGGTCCCAAAGAGGGCATCAAGGGCGTCGTCGAAGACGTGAAGGGCAAGGCCAAGGAAGCTGTCGGAAAGGTGACCGGCCACGAGGACCTCACGCGAGAGGGCCAGGCCCAGCAGGACAAGGCAGACGCGCAGCGCGACGTCGCCAAGAAGGAAGCCGAAGCGGAAGCCGCGCGCGGTGGCGCAGAAGCTGCCGAGCAGCGCGAGAAGGCCCACCAGCGGTGACCGCGTAACGACACGAAGGGCCCAGCGGCGCTGGGCCCTTCGTTCGTTGGACCGGCTGCCGGTTGACGCGGAACGACTTCGAACGGAAGGCGTGAACGATGGGATTCCCCGATCAGCATCAGTCCCCACCCGGGGTTCAGACGGCCATGACGCCGACGCCCGACTGCGGTGAGACGACCTATCGAGGCTCGGGTCGCCTCGAGGGCAAGAAGGCGCTCATCACGGGTGGGGACAGCGGTATCGGCCGTGCGGTCGCCATCGCGTATGCCCGCGAGGGCGCCGACGTGCTGATCGCCTATCTCGACGAGCACGCGGATGCTGCAGAGGTGGCGGCGCTCGTCGGGGACGCTGGACGGAGGGCGGTGACGGTACCTGGCGACCTGTCAGACCCCCAACAATGCCGGGCGGTCGTCGATAAGGCGGTCGAGGAGTTCGGCCGAATCGACGTACTGGTGTCCAACGCGGCCTACCAAATGTCGCACGACGACCTCGACGAGATCAGCGACGAGGAGTGGGACTACACGTTCCGCCTCAACGTGGGTGCCTACTTTCATCTGGTCAAGGCGGCACTCCCGCACATGCCTGCGGGTTCGTCGATCATCGGGAGTTCGTCGGTCAACTCCGACATGCCATCGCCCAGCCTGGCACCCTACGCTGCCACGAAGGCGGCTATTGCGAACTTCTCTGCCAGCTTGGCACAGCTGTTGGGTCCCAGGGGTATACGCGTGAACAGCGTTGCCCCTGGACCGATTTGGACACCACTCATTCCCGCCACGATGCCGTCGGAAAAGGTGACGTCCTTCGGCGACGACACACCCATGGGCCGCGCCGGCCAACCTGCCGAACTCGCAGGCGCATACGTGTTGCTCGCATCCGAGCAAGGCAGCTACATGTCCGGGGCGCGGATCGCCGTCACGGGTGGCCGACCGATCCTATGACCGTCCGCCGTCCGCAGCGCAGCGGAACGTATGGAGTTCGGGATCGGTGGCATCCGGAATCGCCATGCCCGCCGCCAGGCCACTACGCAGGTAGTCGATAACGGCGGCGCCAAGCCGTTCACCTGGTATGACCGCAGGAATTCCGGGCGGATACGGGGTGAGCTGTTCGGCAGCGATGCAACCAACCGCATCTTCGGCAGCGACCTGGCGCGTCGGCCCGAAGAATGCGCGGCGCGGCGCCATGACCGACTCCAACTCGATTTCGTCCGGGGCAGGTATCGCGACGCGCGGAATGCTGCTCGTCGGCGCTGAAGCAGAGCTCAGCGCGTCAAGCGCGTCCACCAAGCGCTCGGTGGTATCGACGTCGTCGGCGATGGACATGGTGGCGAGAATGCGGCGATGATCGGCCATGCCGACGTCGAGATCGCGAACGTCGCGCAGCCAGTCGGCCGATTGATAGCCGGTGACGCCGAGTTCGCTGACGTCCACGAGGACCTGCATGCGATCCAGGTCGTGAGAGGCCTGGTGCCCCAATAGCTCTGAATCGAGCACCTGCAGTCCGGAGAGTGTGTCGATACGATCCCGCACGTCGTTCGTCAACTGCAGCGCCGACTCGAGGAGCGTTCGACCCTCGTCCACCATCTGATGGCGCCAACCATCGAGTGCCGCATAGATCGGCACACTCGGGCTGGTGGTCATCAGAAGATCGGCGCAGGCCGACAGATGCGCCCACTCCACTAGGTCGCCCTGATGGTGGAACACCGAACCCTGCTCGAACCCGCCCCCCATCTTGTGCACGCTGACCACGCATACGTCGGCGCCGGCGTCCATGGCCCAGGTCGGAAGATCCGGATGGAACGGGAGATGGGCACCCCAGGCTTCGTCCACGATGAGCGGTTTGCCGCGGCGATGGCAGACATCGGCTATGCCCTCGATGTCCGCGCAGGTGCCGTAAGGCGAGGGGCTGACGATCAACGCTCCTGCCGCGTCGGGGTGTCGTTGGAACGCCTGTTCCACCTGTTGCGGCGACGGCGGGTGGGACAGGTGCCGTTCGGCGTCCCACTGCGGGGTGATCCACCGCGGCAGCACTCCGGAGAAGATTAGGCCGGCGACGATCGACTTGTGGCAATCACGGCTGAGCAAGAGGCCGCCGGGATGGTCACCGGCGACGGCGAGCATCGCCGCTTTGACCGAAAGAGAACTGCCGCAGGTGGAGAAGAATGCGTGATCGGCACCCACGGCGTCGGCCATGAGTTCCTCGGCTCGCTCCAGGTGCCGGCCGCGGGTGCGTCGATCGTCCAGGCCGCTCGAGGCGAGCACGTCGGCTCGAAAGGGCTGGACTCCCAATACTTTTAGGGCGGCCGGTGATGCCGCTCGCCCTTGGCGGTGGCCCGGTGGGGTAAACCCGTACCGTCCGCGACGGCGGTGTTCGGCCAGCGCCTCCAAAACCGGAACGCATGTTTGATCGAGCTCATAGGACCGACGCTGGGCCGCAATGTCGTTCGTCGTCACCGAGGCTGTCCGGTTCCACTTCGATCGAGCTGATGCGGTGAGCTGAATTCCTCTAGTTCACGGGCGTCGGCAACCTCGGGCGAGAGGTTCCCGGTGCAGTTGAACAGGGCCTGGTTCGGATCGCCGAACGGCGGGATGGGCGGGGTGGGATCGGTTGTGTTCATGTCGTCGTGCGTGTCGTCGGATCAGTGGTTGCGCAACGCGGACACCAACTCGGCTTTCGATTTCTTCGAGTAACCGCTCAAGCCGAGATCCTTCGCCCGCTTCTTCAGTTCGGAGACCGTCCAGTCGTCGTACGAGCCCGCCTTGCCGCCCTTGCGGCCCACACTGCCCTTGCCACGCGCATTCGCGGCGTTGGAAATGCGTGCGGCCTTCTCCTTGGAGGCGCCATCCTTGCGCAACTCCGAATACATCTTCTCGTTCTTGATCGACGATCCGGCCATGATGCTCACTCCTTCTGTGCTTCAACGCGATGCCATGGAAGCAGCATGCCCGAGGGCACGGCGCCTAAACCTTGGTTGCGCCGTCACCCGCGGGCTACCGCGGCGGTGCAGACGGGTCGATGACCCACTGCAGGTTGAACAGGCGCTGAAGTGGGTAAACGCGCCAACATGTAAGGCCTGCGGGCCGTGGGGAAAGGCGGGCGACATGGCCAAGGGTGGACGTGCGGAACGACATATTCAGTACGGGATCCAGACCCCGAATAGCAATACGATTCTGATGGTGACAGAGGATTTGGCCGAGGCGGAACACATGCTCGACATGGTCGGCCAGGGGCGACTGACGGTGCGGACGATCAGTTATGGACGATGGCACGCCCTCGACGCCGACCTGGCGGCCGGCTGAGCCTTCACCGTCACGCGTCGTGTCCGGCTCCGAGGTCGCGGACGTCGGCCATAGTGACCCAGCCGCGCCATCAGTTCGTCGAACGCGTCGGCTGAGTCGGCCACGTAGGCCATACTTCCCCTCCGCCGGGTTTTGGGCAGGTGGAACCGAGTAAACCACCGCCATGCCACGTGGCAAGGGAATCTATGAGGACGAGCGTCGCGAACACCTCGAGAACGCAAGGTTCTCCGAGGACGAGCCGGAAGCGGACGAGACTTCAGACGGGGCCACCGCCGAGCACACGACCGAGCCGCCCGACTGAGTCACCCGGCTCAACCAGACCGTGCACTTCGCCGTAGGAAACGCGCAAAATCCCGCGTGGCTACTCGTCGGCACCGGTAACCCGCTCGTGAACCGTTACCAGCAGTTGGTCGTAGACGGACGTCGGTTGAAGCCCGGAGCTGCGTGTCAACTGCATGACGTCGTTGGCCAACTGCTTGGCCAGGGCGCGCACCTTGGTGTTGGTTTCCTGTGAGCGCCAGCGCAGCACCTCGAATGCGGTGTCTTCGTCCACGCCGTAAATCAGCATCAACATGCCTTTGGCCAGATCGATCGAGGTGCGGTTCGCTGCGATCTGCGCCACCTGCGTGGTGATGTCTTGCTGCACGTTCGGCGTCCGCTCCGATGCGCTTACGTCGATGTAGAAACCATGAGTACCTAAGACGGCGCCGGCGCCGTCTCGCAGTAAGTCGCCAACCAGCACAATCGAACGTTGAACGCCGCGCGCGTCGATGATGCGGTGTCGCGAACTCAGCGGGCGGTGCGTGCGCTGGATGTCGTGGAGGACCGTGGCGACCTGGTCGACGTCGTCGGGGTGCTTGTGCGAAAGCACCAGTGCCGTCGTGGGTTCGACGGCGCCAGGTTCGTATCCATGAATGCGGTAGACCTCGTCGGACCATTCCCAGCGACCGGAATCGAAGTGAAAACGAAACCAGCCCACCCGATCTGCCGCCGGAGCTCCGTGCTCACCGCCGACCGCGAGAGGCTCGCCACTGTCCATGGCAAAGATGCTATCGGGCGTTGGACTGGTGAAAGCGGGTTCGGAGCGACCACCGCGACGTGGGACGGCCCCGCCGGCTGCGGGTTGAACTGGCGAGGCCTTGACGAGTACGGCAGTGCACCGACGTACTTGCCCAGCTCTGCGTTGCCTGCCGAGGTATCAACCAAACGCAATTACGACAGGCAATGAGCGTCACGACCAAACGATCTGGTCACGCATCGTCTCGAGTGGACGCGGCGATCAGGAGGCAGCAACCAGCGCCAGCACCTGTTCGGCAGCCGCGTTCAGCGCAGCGGGTTCGATCCCACCCTGGCGCAGCACCTGGAAACCGCGCATCAACCCGAGCATCATCGTCGCCAAGGCGTCCGGATCGGCGGTCGCGGCGAGCGTGCCGTCGGCCTTGGCCTCGGTCAGACAATCCACCAGGTCGGCCCGCCAGCGGTGTAGCGCATCGCCGATGATGCGGTCGACCTGCTCGTCGACACCGCCCAGTTCGGCCGAGCTCTTCGACATCAGACAGCCGCGCCGTTTGGTGTCGGCGATGACGTCGGCGACCATCGCGTGGACGTGATTGGACAGCCGCTCGAACGGGGGTACGCCCGGCTCGCGCAACTGCGCAGACACCCGGTCGATCGCCGCGACGCTATAGGTGTCGAGGGCCCGCAGGAACAGCGAATGCTTGTCACCGAAGGCTCCGTACAAGCTGCCCTTGCCCAGCCCCGTCGCGACGGTGAGGTCGTCGACGGAGGTCGCGACGTAGCCGCGGTTCCAGAACTGGTCGCGGGCGGCCTCCACCACGTCGGCCTCGTCGAAGGTGCGCGGTCGTGCCATCAACCCAATCTACGCCGTTATGGAATACGTGGTCCATAAATGGACTTGTCGATTTTGGACCGGTTCCACACGTCTCGAAGGGATTCCTCATGTCTCGACCCGTACGCGTCGACGTTCAACTGTGGCCAGGCGGCGCGCAGGTCTCGTGGCGGGACGACCGATGACCGCTCACGCGAAGAGCGAAATCTCGGAGACGACGGTTGCGATCCGCCGGGTGACCGTCACGAGTGCCCGGCCGTTCGACGACGTCGTCGCAGCGCTCTACGCAGGCCTAGGCAGGGTGCCGAACTTCGCCGACCTCGTCCGGGACTGGAGTGCGGCCACCGACCGCGACGAGTTCGAAGCGGTAGTCGGCCCAGTCGCGGGTAGCAGCGGGCTCATCGAGTTCCTCAGCCTCGACCTTGGCGCCGCCGTGACGATCCGCAACCCGGACCGCGGCCGCCGCATGCTGCGCATCATCGCGGGCAACCCGGTGACCATGAGCAAGATGGCCGCCTCGGTACCCGACGTGGGTTCTTACGCGCCCGTGACGGTTCTGGTGGTCGAACGGGCCGAGGGCGTGACGCTCTCCTACGACCGAGTCGCCAGCGCCATCGCCCCGTACGCAGGCCAGGAGGCCTTGGCAGTCGCCGAAGCGCTCGACACCGCCGTCGTGACGCTGCTGCGCGACGCGGCCGGGTAAGCACACCTGACCCCTACTCTTGATGGGCGTGAGGTCCGTCCGCCGCGAGGTGATCGCCGTACCGCTGGCGGTCGTGCTGGTGGTCGCGGCGTTCGTCGTACCGCATCTGGACCTCGGGATCGTCACGCCCTTGATCAACAGCACGCCCGAGCAGGTCGCGTCGTTCGCGGCGACCGCACCCATCTTCGGCTGGTGGAACGCACACGTGGGGTGGGGCACCGTCCCGGCGATCGTCATCGGCGTCGCGGCCGTGGGGTGGGGCCGGGCCGTCGCGCAGCGCTTGCCCTGGTGCGCCCTGGGATGGGTGACGTGGGCGACGGCGTGCGGGTGGGCGTTCTCGTTGGCGATGATCGACGGCTGGCAGCGAGGCTTCGCAGGACGGCTGACCGCGCGCCACGAATACCTCCGCCAGGTACCGACGATCACCGACATCCCCGAAGCGGTGCGGACGTTCGCCAGCAGAATCCTCGATTTCCAGCCGAATTCGTGGATCACGCACGTCTCCGGTCATCCGCCGGGCGCGTTACTGACGTTCGTGTGGCTGGATCGCATCGGGCTCGGCGGCGGCGCCTGGGCGGGCCTGCTGTGCCTGCTAGTCGGTTCGAGTGCGGCGGCCGCCATCGTCGTCGCGCTGCGCGCCCTCGCCGACGAGTCGACGGCCAGACTGGCCGCGCCCTTCGTCGCCGTCGCCCCGACCGCGATCTGGGTGGCTGTCTCGGCCGACGGGTACTTCGCCGGCGTGGCCGCGTGGGGCATCGCACTGCTGGCGATCGCGGTGCACGGAGCGACGCGCATGCCAGTGGCGTTCGCGGCAGGCGCCGGATTGGCACTGGGGTGGGCGATCTTCCTCAACTACGGCCTGGGACTGATCGCACTGCTCGCCGTCGCGGTGCTCGCGTCCGCGCCGAACCTGCGCGTGGCGTTGCGCGCCCTGCTTCCCGCCGCGTTGGTGGCGCTGGCGATAGTGGGGCTGTTCGCGATTGCGGGTTTCTGGTGGTTCGACGGCTACACCCTGGTCCAGGAGCGGTACTGGCAGGGCATCGCGCTGAACCGGCCGTTCCAGTACTGGTCGTGGGCCAACCTGGCGTCAGTGGTGTGTGCCATCGGGTTGGGCAGCGTCGCGGGCGTGGCCCGAGCCTTCGACATCGCCGCACTCAAGCGCCGCTCGGGGCTACACCTCGTGGTGATGGCGGCACTCGTCGCGATTCTGTGCGCAG
>Ga0070668_100002936_pt1 | contig 12602 bp, 12 predicted proteins | sample KBSS43metaG_FD_64661 | JGI IMG/M metagenome (GOLD analysis project Ga0070668, IMG submission 64661) | Switchgrass rhizosphere microbial communities from Kellogg Biological Station, Michigan, USA - KBS S4-3 metaG | ecosystem: Host-associated > Plants > Roots > Rhizosphere > Soil ... | reverse complement strand
CAAGGTCGGGCCGGCCGGACGCTGGTGGAATTCCCGTGCCTTCCGGGCGCCGGTGGCCACGCTCGCCAATGTGCAACAAGGAATGCAGACAGGCGTCCTCTTTGTCGACGCTCGCCCACACGATCAATACGTTGGAGATGCCGGCTCCCAGATGCGGCTCGGCCACCTGCCGGGCGCGGTCAATCACTGGTGGCAGGACGACCTGGAGTCGGTTGGCTTCGGGCTGGTCTTCCGGCCGGCTGACAGCCTGCGGGCACGGTATGCGGCGGAGGGAATCGTCCCCGACCGGGACATCATTCTCTACTGCAACAGCGCCACCGAGGCGAGCCACGTCTTCTTTGTGCTGAAGTACCTGCTCGGCTACCCCCGGGTCCGGATCTATGCCGGCTCCTGGACCGAGTGGGCGGGGAGGGAAGAGCTGCCGATCGAGCGCGGCTCGGGGCCCCGGAACCATCCACCACTTCGCAGCCAATAGGGGGTAAGGTTGCGCGGGCCACCATGGTCCCGTAGCCTTCGTGCATACCACTACTGTCACACCACGTGACGACTTTAGGGTACGGCGGTGACTTGGCCTGTCCTGGCCTGTGTTCCGGCGTATCCCGCATTCGAGTCCGTCAAGAGGCCTGCGGAAAAGCAGGCCTTTGGCGCATTCGTGGTCTCACATATGGGCCGATTGGCCCATGGTAGCCAGGAGGGTCTGTGGCAGCACACAGCGCAGAACATGGTGCGGAGGGGGCGGCCGCGATGAGTGCCATTCGTCAGGCGCAGCTCGATATCCTGGCACAGGGTCTCGACGCCCTGGCGATGCCCATTGCCGTGGTCCATCTCAATCGGACGGTCCTGACAGGCAATGCCGCCTTTCACGATGCCTTCCCCGAACCGGCGGCGGGCGACCTCATCATCGACGTGTGGGCCCGGCTGGGCGAACTGGTCAAGGACGACAATGGGGAACTGGTCCGCGTGCCCCGCGCGGGCGAGAGCGCTGTGCGGGGCAGCAAGCGGGTCCGGCTGCAGCCAGTGACGCTGGATGGGATGACCGAACCGGAGTGGTTCGTGCTGGCGGTCGAGCGTCGCGCCGCCCGGCGGCTCACGTCGGACAACGTTCAGCAGCGGTTCGGCCTGAGTCCCCGCCAGGCAGAGGTCGCCCTCCTGCTGGCACAGGGGCATACGACGGCCGACATTGCGCGGATGCTGAGCCTCACGACCCACACGGTCCGGCACCACGCGGAGCAGGTCCTGCAGCGCCTCAACGTGCGGACCCGGCAGCAGGCGATGGTCCGCCTCCGGGATGGCACGGCCAGGGGGCCGAAAGCCCGTCCCAGCGGAGGATTTTCCCGCCCGTAGCTGATTGCAACCCATCGGGGTTCCGGCGCGTAAGAGGGGGCATGCAGTGATGCGCCGTTTCCCCCTTTTTCACCCCGGCCCCGGTGGGGCGGCCACCCTTCCAAACTCCAGAGTGCCCATGTCGTCGTTCCGCTCGCACCTTATTCTCCCGCTGCTTGCTGCCGCCTCCCTCCTGTCTGTGCCGCTCCTCGCGCAGCAGCGCCCCGCGGCCGGGAAGTCCGCGCCGGCCAGGGCGGTGAAGGGACCAACTGTCGAGGGCATCACCGAATACGCGCTCCCGAACGGCCTGGTCTTCCTGCTCTTTCCCGACGAGTCCAAGGCGACCACCACGGTCAACATCGTCTACTTCGTCGGATCCCGGCACGAGAACTACGGTGAGACCGGGATGGCGCACCTGCTCGAGCATCTCGTGTTCAAGGGCACGCCGCGCCACCCGAACATCCCGCAGGAGCTCTCGCAGCATGGCGCCGATCCCAACGGCACCACCTGGACCGACCGCACCAACTACTACGAGACCTTCCCGGCCAGCGACGCGAACCTCACCTGGGCGCTCGACCTCGAAGCCGACCGGATGATCAACAGCTACATCGCGCAGAAGGACCTCGTCTCCGAGATGACGGTGGTCCGGAACGAGTTCGAGCTCAACGAGAATGACCCGAGCAACATCCTCGAGGAACGCATCACCAGCACGGCGTTCCTCTGGCACAACTACGGCAATGCCACCATCGGCGCCCGGTCGGACCTGGAGAATGTCCCGATTCAACGGCTGCAGGCGTTCTATCACCGCCACTACCAGCCCGACAACGCCCTGCTCGTCATCGCGGGACGCTTCGACCCGGCCACCGCCATCAAGCTGGTCGAGCAGAAGTTCGGCAGCATTCCGCGTCCGAAGCGCACCGGTGACAACGTGCTGTGGCCCACGTACACGCGCGATCCCGAACAAGATGGCGAGCGATCGGTAACCCTCCGCCGCGTCGGCGACGTGCAGGTGGCGATGGCCCTCTACAAGGTGCCGCCCGCCGGCGATGCCGACTACGCGTCGGTCGCCCTGCTGGCGGAAATACTGCGGTCAGCGCCGTCCGGCCGCCTCTACAAGGCGCTGGTCGCTCCCGGCATCGCGGCCAACGTGTCGGCCAGCAGCTATTCCTTCCGCGAGCCGACCACCATCGTGGCCCGCACCCAGGTCCGAAAGGACGGCTCGCTGGCGGACGCCGAGCGGGTGATGGTCGCGACCCTCGACTCGCTTTCGATCAAGCCACCGACAGCGGAAGAGGTGGAGCGGGCCCGCGGTACCATCCTCAAGAACATCGACCTGCTGCTCAACCAGTCGGACCAGGTCGGGCTGACGCTTTCCAACTGGGCGGCGAGCGGTGACTGGCGATTGCTGTTCATCTACCGGGATCGCATCAAGGCGGCGACCCCGGAGGATGTCGCGCGCGTGGCGCGTACCTACCTCAAGCCGGATAATCGCACCGTCGGCCGCTTCATCCCGACCGAGAAGCCCGACCGGGCGCCGCTGCCGCCAACGCCCGACTTTGCGGCGATGGTCAAGGATTATCGCGGCCAGGCCACCGTGGCCGCCGGCGAGGCGTTCGACCCGGCCCCGAGTGCCGTCGAGCCACGCATCACCCGTGATACGCTCCCGTCAGGCCTCAAGACGGTCTACCTGCCGAAGAAGACGCGGGGACAGTCGGTCAATGCGACGCTCACGCTGCACTACGGCAACCTCGAGGGCGTCACGGGGAAGGCGGCCACGGCCGACATGACGATCGACATGCTCATGCGCGGCACGCGGACGCTGAGCCGCCAGCAGATCAAGGACCGCCTCGACAGCCTCAAGGCGAAGCTCTCCATCAGCGGCGGCCCCACGCAGCTCAACGCCACGATCGAGACCACGCGGCCAAGCCTTCCGGCAGTCCTTGAGCTGCTGGGGTCAGTGCTGCAGGAGCCCTCGTTCGACCCGAAGGAGTTCGAGGCGCTGAGACAGGAAAACCTCGCGGCGCTGGAGGAACAGCGCTCGGACCCGATCGCCCTCGGTTCGCAGGCCTACAACCGGACGACGAATCCCTGGCCGAAGGGTCATCCGCGCTACACCGCGACCTTCGACGAATCCGTGGCCGACTACACCGCGGTCAAGCTGACCGACGCCCAGGCGTTCTATGCCCAGTTCATCGGCGGGAGCAACGGCGAGCTCGCCATCGTGGGGGACTTCGATCCCGCAGAGGTGAACACGCTGCTCGGACAGGCGATCGGGAACTGGAAGAGTCCGTCGCCGTATGTGCGCGTGCCACAGCAGGTCTTCGACGTGAAGGAGACCAACCTCACCATCGAGACACCCGACAAGGCCAACGCGTTCTTCATTTCCGGCAAGGCGCTCAAGCTCAGGGATGACGACCCGGATTTCGCCGCGATGGAGCTGGCCAACTACATCGTCGGGGGCGGCTTCCTCAACTCGCGGCTCATGACCCAGATCCGCCAGAAGGAAGGCCTGAGCTACTTCGCCGGTTCGCAATTCTACGCGAGCCCGCTCGACCAGTACGGTCAGTTCATCGGGCTGGCGATCTACGCGCCGGAGAATGTCGCGAAGCTCCAGGCCGCCTACAGCGCCGTCATCGACAGCGTGTTGAAGAAGGGCTTTACGGCGGAGGAGGTGGCACAGGCGAAGGATGGCTACCTGCAGTCACGCCAGCTTTCGCGATCGCAGGACAACGAACTCGCGCCGGCGCTGGCGCAGGATGCCTTCCTCGACCGGACACTGGCGTGGGATGCCGCCCTCGAGGCGAAGGTGAAGACCCTCAGTCCGCAGCAGCTGCAGGAGGCGTTCCGGAAGTACGTGGAGCCGACGGCCTTCGTGACCGTGAAGGCAGGCGACTTCGCGAAGGGGAAGCCGGCGGCCTCGACCCCATAGTAGGCGGGCTTCTCCCGTCCGGAAGGGACCGGCCAGCGCCCGGTCCCCTTCCGTTATCTTCCGGGCGACTCTTCCGGAGAATTGCTTGAGCCGAACCCGCGTCCTCGCGTTGTGCCTGCTGCTCGCTGCCTCTGCCTGCTCGCGCCAGAAGCTGGAGATTCCCGAGGCGGAAGTCAGCGTGGACGACCTGCCGGAACCGGCGGACACCCAGCCGAACTCCTATGTCAGCGCACCGATCGTGTTCGACTACCGTCCCCTCATCGAGCAGCTCGAGGCGCGCATCCCCCGCGTCATCGGGAGCGTGGACAAGGCGCAGCGCACGCAGGTCTCGGCGAGCCCCAAGGTCTGGGTGGCCGCCGAGCTGACGCGGTCACCGCTCGAGTTCACCTTCAAGGACAACGCCGTCACGGTCTCGACGTCGTTCGAGTACCGTGCCAATGCCTGGGCCAAGCCGCTACTCATCACTCACCATGTGTCGTGTGGCATGGGAAAGGAGCGCCCCCGCCTCAACCTCACCGTGAGCACGACGTACGACGTCACCTCCAACTGGCACCTGAAGACGAAGACCCGCCTGGTCAAGTTCGACCGCCCGACCAAGACCGAGCGGGACCAGTGCGAGATCAGCTTCCTGCACATTGACGTCACGGAGAAGGTCATCGCCGCGGTGACCGGAGTCCTGGAGAAAGAGCTGGCGAAGCTCGACACCACGATTGGAAAGATCAGCATCGAGAAGCCGGTGGACGAGCTCTGGGACAAGCTGCAGAAGCCCATCTCCATTGCGAAGGGCCAGCTCTGGTTCAGGATCCGTCCGCAGGAGGTGGCGCTCGGGCCGATCACTGCGACCGACTCGACGCTGACCGCCCGCCTCGACCTGCAGGCCAAGCCCCGCATCCGCGCGGGTGAGCGCCCGCCCGACGACACCGTGCCGTTGCCGCCCCTTGGACGGACGAAGGCGGTCGTCGACACCGTCGATGTGCTGATAACGGGCACGCTGTACTATGCAGCGGCCAACAAGGTGCTGGCGAATAAGGTCACGGGAAAGTCCATTGGGAAGGGCTGGAAGCGGGTGAAGATCGAGAGCATCGTGGCCCGGCCCGGTGGGCAGGGCAAGATGCTGCTTGGCGTCACCATCTCCGGCGCGGCGGAGGGTACCGTCTACGTGATCGGGACGCCGCACTACGACTCCGTCGCCAAGCTGATCACCGTGCCCGACCTCGCGTTCGACGTGAAGTCGCAGGGGTACCTGGAGAGTGCCGCAGGCTGGCTGATCAACGGACCGCTGCTCGATGAAGTGCGGAGCGAAGCCAAGCTGCCGGTCGAGGACCTGCTCCACGAGCTGGTGCAGCTCGTGAACAAGGAGATCAACCGGCCGCTGTCCGAGGGGATCTACCTGCGCGGTGCAGTGAGCGACGCCCACGCGCTCAGCGTGCGGGCGGTGCAGCGCGGCATCCTCGTCGACGCGAAGGGACTGGGCCGGCTGTGGCTGGAGATCGAGAAGAAGGACCTGCTGCCGAAGAAGCGGCTCATCAAGGATCCGAAGAAGGCGCTGGCGTCGAAGCCCGCCGCGGACGCGGGCAAGAAGGCCCCTGCCGACAGCACCAGGAAGAAGTAGGCGTCAACCCGGGAGCTGGCGGGGGCACTCCACGCGCAGGACCGTGCCCTTCCGCGACCAGACCAGCTCGACGCAGTCCTGGCCATCGCGCTGCACCGGTCGCTCGATCACGTCCGCCGTCTCGAAGAACTCGCCGATGCTCGTCCTGCCATCGGCGTTCCAGTCCATGTCCCGCCAGGTGTACCGGGTCCGCAGCACCGCAATGGTGAGCCAGCCGTAGTACAGCGCCCCCAGGATGAACGGCATGCCGAAGATGAGGACCAGCGCGCGACGGGCCTCGGGCGCCGGCCGGCGCGCGTCTGGTATGGTCATGCTCCCGCCCCGGCGGCGCGGAGCCGGTGGGCAAACCGCTGCCGCAGCTTCGCGACCTTGGGTGCGATGACGAACTGGCAATACCCGGCGTTCGGGTTCCGCTGGTAATACTGCTGGTGATACTCCTCCGCCGGGTAGAACACGGGCGCCGGCTCGAGCCGGGTCACGATTGGCGCACCCCAGATGCCCTCGCCGTCGAACTCCTTGATCAGCGCCTCGGCGACCTGCCGCTGTGTTTCGCTGTTGTAGTAGATCACGGACCGATACTGTGTGCCCACGTCCGCTCCCTGGCGGTTCAGCGTGGTGGGATCGTGCATCGCGAAGAAGACGATGAGCAGGTCCCGGTACGAGAGCACGGCCGGGTTGAATTCGACTTGCACCACTTCAGCGTGCCCCGTGGTTCCGCTGCACACCTGCTCATAGCTCGGGCTGGGATTCTTCCCGCCCGCATATCCCGAGACCACCTTCGAGACGCCCTCCAGCCGTGCCAGGACCGCTTCGATGCACCAGAAGCAGCCGCCGCCCATCAGGGCGATTTCCGTCGTGTGTCCCGCAACCTGTTCCGTCATGTCCAGCTCCATTTTCAACTCGATAACGTTGTCCTGCCTACTTGCCGACCCGCACGATCCGGAGCCGCTCGAGCTGGCGGATCCATCGCGCTGGCCGCTTTTCCCCCTCGAGCACGATTCGCATCGGCCCGTCCTTCTCATTCAGAGGCTGCCCATCCTGCTCGATGGCGACAATGCCGCGCCGGGCCCCCAGATCGGGGCTCAGCTCGGCCAGCGAATACACGACCGCGTAGCCGTCGCCCGCCTCCGCCAATGCCACCAGCCGCAGCCCCGGCCCGCGAAGATCGCGCCCCTGGGGGGCACCTGCCATGGCCAGAAGGGCCTCCAGTGCCGGCCCCCTGAAAACGATCTCGGGGCCTTCGTGGATCTGTCCCCGGAGTTCGACCTGGGGCATGCGCCGGAGGGAATCGAGTGGGATGTCTGTCGTGGTCCCCGCCTCGCTGACCAGCTGCAGCATGGCGGGGGCCTGTCCGGCGGCGGGTACTGAGGCGGCCAGGGCAAGGGCAGTGAGGACCGCCGCCATACGGCACGAGAACGTCATCACCGGTATCGCCTCTTGAAGGATAGAAAGGACGTCAATGGCCGGTGCCGGCCGTGTGGACTACGGGTCGAAGCGCGTCTCGCCCAGCTCGCGAATTTGACAGGCGTGCCGGGACTCGTGGAGGCCGATGAAGACGAGCCACTGGTAAAGATCGAGGGGGCCGAACATCGGGTGGGGGTAGCTGAAGTTGCCCAGCGCCAGGCCGTCGGCCTCGCGAAGCGAGTTGCGGAGTGCCGCGCGCGACGCGTCGAGCCCGGCAAGCGCATCGGCGACGGCGAGGCCGCCCTGGGGCTGCACCATGGCCGGGGCCACGACGCGGCGGTCGCGGTCGGCAAGCTTCGTATGGTCCACCCGGTGCAGCACGGAGTCTGTTTCCGTTTCCGGTACGCGGGCCTCCGCGGGCAGTCGCGATACCGTCACGTGCAGCAGCTTGGAAACACCGGTCTCGGTCAGGCGCAGGTGATCGAGCACAGCGGCAACCGACCAGGTGCCGGGCGGCACCGCCCGGCCGTCGGCATCGTGAACGCTCGCGACGGCGGTGAGGACCTCCTGCCGTCGCTGGTCGAGAAAGCCATCGATTTCGTGCAGGCGTGGATGCATGTGGGCCTCAGCGGCTACCTAGGAATCCTCGGGCGCGCCCTGGTTGATCAGGCCGACCTCGCGCAGGAGGCAATACAGCGCCGAACTCAGGAGCAGCATGGCCGCAATGAACAGGAACGCGACCAGCGAGTCGAGGTGCAGGTCGGTGAAGTAGTCGAGGAAGAGCGCCACGACCACGCCGGATACCATGTGCGCGCACAGCGTGAGGAGGCGCAGGCCGGTGACGATGAATTTCGCCCGGCGCTGCAGCACGGCGCGCCCTTCCGGGTCGCGCACGGCATCGTGCCCGTCGGCGTGGAGCCGGTCCATGACCCGCGCCAGCCGCTGGGTGAGCACCAGCACGAAGGCGCCGATGCCCGAAAGGAGAAACACCGGGGTCACGGCGGCCCGGATGATGTCGCCCATTTCGCTCTTCGCCGCCTGGTCCACCACCGCCGCGAGGATCATCGTCGGTTCGCGTTATGCCAGCTCGGTGGCCTTGCCGATGATCCTGCCCACGATGCCGTAGCGCTGCGCTTCCTCGGCGGTGAGCCAGAAGTCCCGGTGCGTGTCTTCCTCGATCCGCTCCAGGGGCTGGCCGGTCTGCCGCGCGAAGATCCGGTTGAGCCGGTCGCGCATGCGCAGGATTTCGCGGGCCTCGATTTGAATGTCGCTCGCCGTGCCGCCGGCCCCGCCCGCAGGCTGGTGGAGCAGGAAGCGGGTGTTCGGGAGGCAGAAGCGGTCCTCGCGCGGCACCGAGACGAAGATGAGCGCGCCCGCGCTCGCCACCCATCCGGTGCCGACGATGCGGACACGCGGTGCCAGGTAGCGGATCATGTCGTGGATCATGTCCCCCGACTCGACGTGACCGCCCTGCGAGTTGAGGTAGATCGTGATCGGGTCGGGTGAGTCAGCGGCCAGGGCAAGGAGCTGGGCACTGATGCTCGCGGCGAGGCGCTGGTTGATCTCGCCGCTCAAAATGACGGTGCGGGCGCGGTACAGCCGCTCCGCGACCAGTTCAGTGACAGAAGTCGTCCGCTCGGCGGTGGGTTCCGCCATGGCATGCCTCCGTGAGGGTTTCGGGACCCCCAATCTAGCCTCGCGCTACGCCTTTTGCCGCCGGGCGTCCAGCGCGATAACGACGAGGCAGAGAATGAGCAGGACGCTGTATTCCATGCCGTTCCGGCCGCCGCCCACGACGAACCATCCTTCGGGGAAATGGACCAGCGCGATGCCAAGGATCAGCTGGAAGGCCAGGTAGGCCGCGATGGGAACGACGAATTTTCCGGCCGCCATCAGCGGCGCGCCGATCAGCTCGATCGAGGTCACGGCCCAGGCCCAGGCGAGGCCGGCAGGAAAGCCGAGTGACGTCAGCCATTCACCGAAGCCGGTGACGCCGCCCGTCGAAGCCCGGAACGCGCCGTGAACGAAGAGGAGGATCGCAACGCCGACACGGAGCAACACGATGGGTGATTTCATCCCGGATCGGACGGCCGGTTGCCGCCAATGGTTTCGCCCGGTAGAGTCCCGTCCGTGAAATTGACCGACGCCACCACCCTCCGCGAGCGCCTGAACATTTCCAGGCTCGCCCTGGCGCATCCACGCACGACGATCGCTGTGTGGGCACTGGTCGCGATCGCCGGCATCTGGGCGTACGGTCACCTGCGCCTCGCGCTCTTTCCCGACGTCACCTTTCCGCTGGTCGTGGTCACGGCCGAGGCGCCGGGCCTCTCGCCGCAGGAAGTGGAAGCCGGAATCACGCTGCCGATCGAGCAACGCATGCACGGGCTGCGAGACCTCAAGCGCCTCGAGTCGTCATCGTCGCCCGGCAAGACCCTCGTCGCCGTCGAATTCGAGGTCGGCGTCTCACTGCGTGAAGCTCGGAACCGCGTGGACTCGGCGCTCGCCGGCATCCGGGTGGCGGGCGGCGCGGTGCCCGGCACGCGTCCAATCGACATCAACGAATCGCCGGTGGTCACGTACGTCCTGGTGGGTGAGTACCGCACCCCGGCACAGCTGATGGGCACGGCGCTCGGCACCTTCCTGCCGGCCATCCAGAACGTGCCTGGCGTGCTGCACGTGGTGCCGCTGGGGGTCGATCCCGTGGCCGTGGCGGAGTTGGCGGACTCGGCGGTGGACAGCACGCTGCCGCACACGGTGGCATGGCTCAACGGACAGCAGGGAGTGGCACTCGAGGTCGTGAAGGAAGCCGGCGCCAATACCATCGAGGTGGTGCGGATGGTGGACTCGGTCGTGAGCCGGTTGCAGTGGGAGAGCCAGGATATTCACGCGGTCCCGGCCGTGACGCAGGCCGACTTCATCCGGGGCAGCACGCGGGCCACCACCGATGCGCTCTGGCTAGCCGTCGCACTGTCGGTGCTGGTGATCTTCCCCTTCCTCCGGAGCTGGAAGGCCACCGGCATCTCGGCGCTGGCGATACCGATCTCGCTGCTCGGCACGTTCGTCGTCATGAAGCTGGCCGGGTTCGGGCTGGAGACGCTGACGCTGCTCGCGCTCGCGCTGGTTATCGGCATCATCGTGGACGACGCGATCGTCGACGTCGAGAACATCCAGCGCCACATCGACCGTGGCGACCCGCCGCACGTCGCGGCCATCGCCGCGACCGACGAGATCGGCCTCACGGTCACGGCCGCGACCCTCACCATCGTCGCGGTATTCCTTCCGGTGGGCCTCATGGGCGGGGTGACGGGCATCTTCTTCCGTCCCTTCGGGCTCACCATTTCGGCAGCGGTCGTGACGTCGCTGCTCGTCGCCCGCACGCTTTCGCCCCTGCTGTCGGCCTGGTGGCTCCGGCCGGCGCGGTCGGGGGATGCCGCGCCCGTGACCGGCCGCTGGTCCCGCTTCGCGGACCGGTACCGCGAACTGCTCGGGTGGTCGCTCGAGCATCGCGCCCTGGTCGTGCTGCTTGCGCTGCTCTCGCTGGTGGCGGGCGTCGCGATCATTCCGCTGATCCCGAAGGGATTCATTCCACGATTCGACCGGAGCGACTTCCTGGTCATCGTCAACGCGCCGCGGGGCACGTCGCTCGACTCGACCAGTGCAATTACCTGGCGGGTGTCGGATTTCGTCCGGCGGGATCCCGGTGTCGCGGAAGTATTCGCGGTGGCGGGAACTGCCGCCGGCGACCACGACCGGGCCATCCTGCACGTTCGCGTGCGGGACGGGAAGGGAGTGTCGACCCGCGACGTACGGGAGCGGATCCGGCGCCGGCTTCCTCCCGAGCGGGGATCCGACCTGAGCGTGCAGGACGTGCCGCTGCTGGCGATCATCGCCCAGAAGCCTTTGCAGCTGGCCCTGGTCGGCGATGATCGCGCCGCGCTCGCGGTGGGGGCCCAGCGCGCGGCCGATCACCTCAAGTCAGTGCGCGGCGTCGCGGACGTGCGGGTCACGGGCATACCCGACAGCAGCGGCCATGAAACACTCGAGCGGAAGGGCGGCCGGCCTTCCGCCCACCTCAACGCGAACCTCGTGGGTGGCTATTCCATCGGCGCCGCCACGCACGAAGTCGAGCGGGTCGCGCCGGAGCTCCTGCCTCCGGGGGTGTCGCTCGCCCTCGGCGGAGAGTCGGCGCAGGCGGCCGACGTCTTCGGCCAGTTCGCCATTTCACTCGGGCTCGCCACGCTCTGTGTCGTGGCCGTGCTGTGGTTCCTCTTCCGGAGCTGGCAGGACCCGCTGGTCATTGCGCTGTCGCTGCCACTTTCCGGCGTGGGCGCGATGTTCGGGCTGTTCATCTCCCGCACCGACTTCGGCATGGCGTCGCTGCTGGGACTCATCTTCCTGCTGGGTCTCGTCAACAAGAACGCGATCCTGCTGGTCGATCACGCCAACCAGCTGCGAGCCGGAGGCATGAGCTTGCGGGAGGGGATTCTCGCCGCCGGGCCGATCCGGCTGCGCCCGATCCTCATGACCACCTCCGCGACGATCCTCGGCATGCTTCCCATTGCACTGGGGTTCGGGGAGGGGGCGGAGTTGCGGTCTCCCATGGCCGTCGCCATCATCGGTGGGCTGGTGACTTCCACCGCCCTGAGCCTGGTGGTGGTCCCAGTGGTCTATGCCATTTTCGACCGGATCCATCCGCGCTTCCAGGAGGCACGGTCGCGGCGGTCCCACACCTGAGTATCTTATTCCCGGTCTGTTCAGCCGTGCGGCTGACTCCGATGCACACCCTGACCCCAACCATGAATCGAGCCGTTACCATGCGCTACCGTCCGTTGGTTATTGCCCTCTTCGGCCTCCTGGCCGCCGCCCCGGTCTTCGCACAGGGTGCGGCCGCGCCGACCCCCGGCATGGACAGCGTCCGGGCCGCCCTGCGTGCCGACAAGCGCCAGCTGGTGGCGGCGAACATGGTGCTCACGACTGAGGAAAATGCGGCCTTCTGGCCGGTGTACGATGCCTACCAGGTGGAGCTGGGGAAGCTCACGACCCGGACCATCAATGCCATCAAGTCATACGCGACGGCCTACAACGCCAAGGCGGTCACCGATGCGGTCGCGACGCAGCTGACCAATGAGTTCATTGCGATCGAGGGTGACCGGGTCGCCCTCATGAAGGGTTACCAGTCGAAGTTCGGCGCGGTGCTGCCGGCGACGAAGGTGGCGCGCTACTACCAGATCGAGAACAAGCTTCGCGCCGCCGTGAACTACGAGCTTGCCGACGCGATTCCGCTGGTTCAGTAACGCTCAGGTTGCGGGGGGGCCAGCCGGATGACGGGATGGG
>Ga0070668_100002935_pt1 | contig 12605 bp, 10 predicted proteins | sample KBSS43metaG_FD_64661 | JGI IMG/M metagenome (GOLD analysis project Ga0070668, IMG submission 64661) | Switchgrass rhizosphere microbial communities from Kellogg Biological Station, Michigan, USA - KBS S4-3 metaG | ecosystem: Host-associated > Plants > Roots > Rhizosphere > Soil ... | reverse complement strand
CCGCTGACCAGCCTGCCGAACCGTGCGCTGTTCAACGAACGGCTTGAGCAAATGTGCTCCGCCGCCGCGGGCTCGAGGATGTCGGCGACGCTGCTCGTCGACCTCGATCATTTCAAGGATATCAACGACCTTCATGGCCACGCGGCCGGCGACGAGGTCCTCAAGGTGACAGCCGATCGTCTGCGCGGCGCCTGCCGGCGCGACGACATGGTGGCCCGATTGGGGGGCGACGAGTTCGGCGTGCTGCAAATCGGCTTGGCTTTCGCCAACCAGGCGTCCGATCTCGCCCACCGCCTGGTGCAGGAGCTGTCCGCGCCGATCGTGCTCTCCAACGGCGCAACGGTGCGCGTGGGCGCCAGCATCGGATTGGCTATCGCCCCGCGCGATGGAAGCGCGGCGGGCCAATTGGCCAGCCGCGCCGACACGGCGCTCTATCATGTGAAGAATCGCGGCCGAAACGGTTGGGCGGCCTACGAGGAAGGCATGGACGCCGAGTTGCGCGAACAGCAACAGCTCCAGGCGGATATCGACCGGGCTCTCAGGGACAAAGAGTTCGAACTCTATTTCCAGCCACGCCTTTCGCTGGCGACACGCAAGAGCTGCGGCCATGAGGCCCTCATCCGCTGGCGCCATCCCGAAAAAGGCCTGGTGAACCCAGCGGCCTTCATCGGCGTGGCTGAAAACAGTGGCAAGATCGTCGCGATCGGCGAATGGGTGTTGCGCGAGGCTTGCAGGATCGCCGCCGCGCACCCCGAGTTGGGCCGCGTCAGCATCAACGCCAGCCCCGTGCAGCTGCGCGAACGCAACTTCCCAGACATTGTCCGCGACGCTCTCGAGGCGAACGGCCTCGAGCCGGCGCGTCTGGAGATCGAAATCACCGAAAGCGTGCTGATCGACGACGACCAGCGCGCGACCGGCATTCTGAAGAATCTGAAGCGACTCGGCGTGGCCATCGCCCTCGACGACTTCGGCACCGGTTATTCCTCCTTGAGCTATCTCAGCCGCTTCCCATTCGATGTGATCAAGATCGACCGATCCTTCGTGAAGGATATCGGCGGCGCGCTGAACAACGTGCCGATCGTCGAGGCGATCATCCGGCTTGGTCGCGCCTTGAATCTGACGATCGTCGCCGAAGGGGTCGAAACCTCGGAAGAGCTCGTGTTCCTGGCCGGGCTGGGCTGCGACGAGATTCAGGGTTACTTCATGGGCCGTCCGGTCCTGGTTCACGACCTCGTCAAGGCGACACCTGACGCCGTGCTCGCCGCGCTCGATACGGCTGCGGCCCCTGAGTCGAATCCGCCGGCGGCGGAACGCGTCGCCCAGCCGATCCCGGTGACCGCCGCCGCGCCGCCCAGGCTCGCCGCCGTCGTTTCGTCGACCGAGCGCGCGGAACGGCCTCCGGCGCGCGCCGAGGCGGAGGCGGAGTCCCCTCACGAGACGATGCTTCGTGCCCTCAGCGCGCGGATCGACGAGATTTTCTTGGCCACCGAGTTCCACGCCCAGCCGCGAACGATACCGGTGGACGAGCCTGAGGATTCACTGGCGCCTCAAGTCCATGGGGGCCGCCAGGTCGCCTAGCCGGTCTTCTGAGCGGACATTTCGCCCAATCCCGCTCAGGCGAACTGAACGCCGGGTCAGCAGCGTCCGGCCGATGAGCGGGCAGGGCGCCGCTCTCGATTCAACGGAGACGTTGAGGAGGTCCGCCGAGCACTACCCGCCGGCACAGCATTGCAGCCGGCAGAGGCCGACGAAGGGACGTCCCTCCTGGCGCCGCCCTGACCTCCATGGTCTCAGGAGACGCCACCAGCTGGGCGCCCGGACCGTGACGCGGTGAGCGTTTCGATGTTCTGCAGGAAGAACTTCAGGACCGGCGACGGGTTGTCGGGGCGGTAACCCGCGGCGACCTCGATCACCGGCGCATTGCCTGTGAGGGGCCGGCTCACCAGCGACGGGGGCAGCAGGGGCTCGACGTAGGCCGGCAGGAGCGTGACGCCGCCTGTCGACGCCACCAGAGATATGCCCGTCGCGAAGCCATCCAGGAAATGCGTGGGAGAGACGGTCACGCCGCGATCGCGCAGGTATCGGTCGACGATGCCGCGCAGCACGTGAGGCGTATCCGAGTATCCGATGAACCCGCGGGGATCGAGGTCTTGCGGGTCGATTGCTGCACGGCTGGCCAGCGGATGATCCCGCCGCAGGACCACGATGATCGGCTCGTGCGCGATGACCTTGTAGCTGACGTCGGGCCGCGGCTCGATGCGGCAGAAGCCGAGATCGATGTCGCCGCGCCCTACCGCCTCGGCCACGTGGGGTGAGAAGTCGCTAGAGACTCGAAGGTCGATGTCCTTCAGCTGGTCCTTCAGGACGTGGGTCACGTGCCGCAGCCACTCGACCTCCTGGCCGGTGAGAAAACCCACCGCAAAGCTCGTCTTTGCGGGCCGAGCCACGCGCCTCGCCGCCGCGACGGCCTCGGCCGCCTGGTGAAGCGTCGACCGCGCGTGTTCAAGGAAAGCCTGGCCCGCCGGCGTGAGTTCGACACCTCGGGAGGTGCGGAAGAAGAGCTGGGCGCCGACCTCGTGCTCCAGGTCCCGGAGCTGTCGGCTCAGCGACGGCTGAGCGGTGTGCAGCCGCTTCTCGGCCGCAACGGTGAGGCTTCCCTCCTCGGCGACCGCCACGAAGTACCTGAGGTGGCGAAGCTCCATGAAGCCATGCCTATGAGGTATGGTTGGTCAAGAAACAAGGACGTTCTCCACCGGTGCGCTCCTCGGTACGAAGTCGACGTCGATGAACAACCTCTGCCGCCTAGGCATGGCTTGGGCGGCAGATAATCGACGAACTCACCATCCGAAGGAGCAGACCATGACCACTATCTCGATCGTCACCGGCGCCAGCCGTGGGCTTGGCCGCAATACCGCTCTCAGCATCGCGCGCCACGGCGGCGACGTGATCATCACCTATCGGAGCGGCGCCGCCGGCGCGCAGGCCGTCGTCTCGGAGATCCAGGCGCTCGGGCGGCGGGCGGTGGCCCTGCAGCTTGACGTCGGCGACGTCGCGAGCTTCCCGGCCTTCGTCGAACGCGTGCGTTCGGTGCTGAAGGGCACCTGGGGCCGCGACCGCTTCGACCACCTCGTGAACAACGCCGGCCACGGCGAGATGACCGCCTTCGCGGAGACGACCGAGGCGCAGTTCGACCAGCTGTTCGACGTGCACGTGAAGGGCGTCTTCTTCCTGACCCAAGCCCTGCTGCCGCTGCTGGCCGACGGTGGGCGGATCGTCAACTTCTCGTCAGGGCTCACCCGCGTGACCTACCCTGGCTTCTCCGCCTATTCGGCGGCCAAGGGCGCCGTCGAGGTGCTGACCGCCTACATGGCCAAGGAGCTTGGGAACCGCGGCGTGACGGTGAACACCATCGCGCCAGGCGCCATCGAGACCGACTTCCTCGGCGGAGCCGTGCGCGACACCCCGGCCTACAACGAAGCCTTCGCCGCCATGACGGCCCTGGGGCGAGTCGGCACGCCGGACGACATCGGTCCTGCGGTGGCCAGCCTACTCGGCTCCGACAACCGCTGGGTCACGGCGCAGCGGATCGAAGTGTCCGGCGGCCAGAACATCTGATGCCTCTCCATGGCAGGCGATGGTGGCTCTGTAGAGTCCTCGTCGCCTGCAAGGCCGCCGAGGACCGCGGGATACACCGTTTTCACTTGGGGCTGGAGGTCGGCCCGTGTCCGTAGCGGTCAAGGGTCTGCTTGCCGGCCTGCTCCCAACTTCCGGTACTGGCGCAGTCCCGACACGGCGACCGCGGCGCGACGCTTCGCCTTCGGCGGTGCGCGGAGAGCCGCGCGCGGCGCGAGCGTTGTCAGGGCTCTTCGTAGCCCTCCGCCACTAAACTGATGGTTGAACGGTCTGGATCGGATTGGAAAACCAATCCGCCCCGCGTTTCGCCGCGACCCGGGACGTAGGTGAAAGTCGTCCGACGTTCCTCAACAACGGCGCCATTTTGCGTGAGCGTTCCGCGTATCTCGACCCCGGCGGCGGTGGCGAAGCTGGAATTGCGGACCACCAGCGGCAGGACGTAGCCACCTTCTACGCGTTGTGCGGGCTCGTTCGCCACCTGGAGACTGGGCGGCCCCTGGCGCTCGCCCAGGCCCTCGGCGAGCAGGTAGCCGATAACACCAATGGTCAAGATGAGGCCGAGGCTAGCGGCCAACCACTCTGCAATCGGGGTGCGCTGAGCCAGGCTGGGCCTGATTTTCTTGCGGTCGACCATGCTCACACCACCAGCCGCGCGAGCGCCGCGCCGAGTGTTGCGGGAAATCCCAGGACGGCGACAGCGCGCACAGTGTCGCTCAGCCCTCCGTCGAGCCTGCCGAACGTCCATAGAATGTAGAGGCTGACGAGGAGGGCGATCCCGTAGCCCGCAAGCGTAAAGTGCGCGAACGCGCTCGCGTGACTCTCCTGTTCCTCCTGCCCCGCAAACCCGACCGTGAAAACCAAGGCGTGCAGCACAATGAGCGACGCGACAACGAGCGCCAGCGTGTGCCAGGCGCTCATCTTGAAGCCAATCAGGATCATCTCCTCGGTCGGGGCGACGTTGAAGGCGAGGAACAGGGCTCCCGCCGCCATCAGGAAGAGCTGCCCGAGGTAGCCGGCGCGATCCTCCTTTGTTTTGCCGGAAGTCCCCGCCTGCAGCTGCTTGTTGGCGAGGATCGCCCCCATGCTGGCCGGCGCCGCCTGCACCGCCATCATCCCGACGCCTTCGCGAATGGCTGTCCCGGGCCCGACGAGGCCGAGCAGGATGAGCAGCAGGGCGGAGACGACGAAGCCCACCAGGAGCGCCGCCAAGGCGTCGAGCGCATCGTCAGTCAGGTTTGTGTCATCGCGAAAGCCAACGAAGCGCGCCAAACCGAACACCACCAGGCTCGTTACGGCGAGCAGGAGCGCGAGGCGACCGCGATCCATGTGAAAGCCCAGCTCCCACATCTCCATGGTCATCAGCAGCGGAAAACTAAAGATCAAAGCGCCGGCGGCGGCGCGCGCCAGACCGCGCGCGTAGGACTCTTCATCGGAAGCGGAGGCGGCCATCGCGAGCTAACGCATGACAGCGAAGCTTGCTCCCGCCGCGGCGATCGCAAGGTCCGCTTGCCGTCAACGCATGAAGGTCTGCAACTGGCGCTGAGCCACCGCAAGCCCCCACATTCCCCCTCCCCCCGACGGTCCCAACCGTCGAGCTTCAAGCCCTGCCGCCCTGGCCCGAAGGCCGGCGGCCCGCCGGCGGGGGCGGGTTCCCCCCACGCCCCGGAAAACGCGGTTGACTGTCCGAGGGTTGGGCGCAGTCTGGCGTAGGGCTTGGGGACGCCAGGATGGGATCGTTCCTGCGCAGGAAGACCTGGTCGGGGGTGCGCCGCCGCGCGCTCGCCGTCGCCCTGGCCTGCGCCGCACTCGCAGCGCCCCTGGCCGCCGAGGCGCAGCGGCCGGCCGGGGATCCGTCGCGGTGCGGCGATCCGGTGCGGGCCGAGCAGCTCGAAAGGGCCATGACGGATCTGCAGGGGGCGCAGTTCCTGGTCAACATCTACGGCAAGTACGTGCGCGACATCCTGGCGATGGGCCCGGCGGACCTGCGCCAGGCGTCGATCAACCTCTCGCGGGCGATCGACCGCGAACAGGCGGCGCTTCGCCTGGACCCCGGCGCGAGCCGGGCCGGCCTGCGCGAGCTCACCGCGCGGCGCGACCTGGTGCTGGAGAACATGCTCAACATCGAGATCGGGGCGAGGACCGATCCCGAACGCAACAGCTATGCGCCGCTGGCGCAGAAGGCGAAGAGCGATCTCGAGCTGGCGCACCGCATCTACGTCCAGGCCCTGGCCGCCTGCGGGCAGGCGCCCGGCGGGGCCGGCGCGCCGCCGATCACCCAGAACATCCAGCCCGAGGCCTATTCGAGCACGCCGGTCCTGACGAACCGCCCGCCGGGGGCGGTCGCCGCGCCGCCTGTGGCCTCGACCGGGAATTCCGCCGGCGGGCGGATCCGGTTCAAGCCGATGAGCCAACAGGACGCCCAGCAGATGGCCGACAACGTCGCGCCGAACGGCGCCGTGGCCGGGCCCCCGGCCGGCGCCCCGGACGGCGCCGCGGCCGACATGTCGTCGTGGGGCGGCGCCTACAGCGACGGCCAGCAGACCACCTACAACGTCTGGCCGGCGGGCGCGTACCTGTCGCTGGCCGGCGGCTCGTCGGTCGGCGGGCGCACGACCCTGCTCGACTGGAACGACTGCCGCGTGTGGGGCTCGGGCGTGACGTGCAGCATGAAGGGCGAGGTGCGCAATCCGAACGACGGCGTGGCGATCACCGGGACCGTGACCGCCGTGCGGTCCAACGGGACGATCTCGGGGACCTACACCATCAGCACCGTCAACGTGCTCTGGGGCCGGACCAACAACATCGCGCCCGGCCAGTCCATCGGCTTCCGCTACCTGCCTTACTGACCGCCGGCGCGCCTGGTTCCCCGTTCCCCCGGGGCCGCCGACCGCCTATCTTCCCGGCATGACTGACGCCCTGGCCGACGCCCCCGAAACCCTCGACGAGATCCCGCGCGAGACGACGCAGGACGGGCCGCGGGTGCGGCTCTACCTGGTGGACGGTTCGGGCTACATCTTCCGGGCCTACCACGCCCTGCCGCCGCTGACCCGCAAGTCCGACGGGCTGCCGGTGGGGGCGGTGGCGGGGTTCTGCAACATGCTGTGGAAGTTCCTCGCCGACATGAAGAACGAGGCCGATGCGCCGACCCACCTGGCCGTGGTGTTCGACCATTCGGAGAAGACGTTCCGCAACCAGCTCTACGCCGACTACAAGGCCCACCGGCCGCCGCCGCCGGAGGACCTGATCCCGCAGTTCCCGCTGGTGCGCGAGGCGACGCGGGCGTTCGGCGTGCCCTGCCTGGAGCTGCCCGGCTACGAGGCCGACGACCTGATCGCGGCCTATGCCTGCAAGGTGCGCGACGCCGGCGGCGAGGTGGTGATCGTCTCGTCCGACAAGGACCTGATGCAGCTGGTGGGGCCGCAGGTGTCGATGCTCGACACCATGAAGAACGTGCGCATCGGCGCGGAGCAGGTGTTCGAGAAGTTCGGGGTGACGCCGGACAAGGTGGTCGACGTCCAGGCGCTGTGCGGCGATTCCGTCGACAACGTGCCGGGCGCGCCGGGCATCGGGGTGAAGACCGCCTCGGCGCTGATCAACGAATACGGCGACCTCGACACGCTGCTGGCCCGCGCCGGCGAGATCAAGCAGCAGAAGCGGCGCGAGACGCTGATCGAATACGCCGACCAGATCCGGCTGTCGCGCGAGCTGGTGCGGCTGGACTGCGATACGCCGCTGCCGGAGCCGGTGGAGGCGCTGGGGGTCGAGGACCCGGACGCAGACGCGCTGGCCGGCTTCCTCGACGCAATGGAGTTCCGCACCCTGGCGCGGCGGGTGGCGGAGGCCAAGGGCGCCGGCGGGGCGGCCCCGGCGAAGGCGCCGGCCGAGCGGGCGGCGCCGAAGCACGGGCCGATCGACACCTCCGTCTACGCCTGCGTGCGCGACGAGGCGACGTTGGGCGCGTGGATCGCCAAGGCGCGGGCGGCGGGGATCGTGGCCTTCGACACCGAGACCGATTCGCTGTCCTCGGCCAACGCCGGGCTGTGCGGGGTGTCGCTGGCGGTCGCGCCGGGCGAGGCCTGCTACATCCCCCTGGGGCACGAGGGCGACGGGGGCCTGGCGCTGGAGGCGCCGGCGGACCTGACGCAGATCCCGCTGGAGCGGGCGATCGCTCTCCTGAAGCCGCTCCTGGAAGACCCCTCGATCCTGAAGGTGGCGCAGAACGCCAAGTACGACCTGGCGGTGCTGTCGCGCTACGGCGTGACGGTGGCGCCGGTCGAGGACACCATGCTGATCTCCTACGTGCTGGAGGCCGGCCTGCACAACCACGGCATGGACGAGCTTTCCAAGCTGTGGCTGGGGCACGAGCCGATCGCCTTCAAGCAGGTGGCCGGGACCGGCAAGGCGCAGAAGAGCTTCAAGCATGTGGCCCTGACCGAGGCCACTTGCTACGCGGCCGAGGACGCCGACGTGACGCTGCGCCTCTACGAGCACCTTAGGCCCCGGCTGGCGATGGAGGGGCTGCTCACCGTCTACGAGACGCTGGAGCGGCCGATGGCCCAGGTGCTGGCCGACATGGAGTGCGCCGGGGTGCGCATCGACCCCGAGCGGCTGCGCCAGCTCTCCAACGAGTTCGGCGTGCGGATGGGCGAGCTGGAGGCCAAGGCCCACGCCCTGGCCGGGCGGCCGTTCAACCTGGGCAGCCCCAAGCAGATCGGCGAGGTGCTCTACGGCGAGATGGGCCTCTCCAGCGGGCGCAAGACCGGCGGCGGGGCGGCCTCCACCGACGCCTCGGTGCTGGAGGAGCTGGCCGTCCAGGGCCACGAGCTGCCACGGGTGCTGCTGGACTGGCGCCAGCTCTCCAAGCTGAAAGGGACGTATACGGACAACCTGGTCACCGCCGTCGCCGACCGGACGAGCCGGGTGCACACCTCGTTTGCGCTGGCTTCCACCACCACCGGGCGGCTGTCGTCCTCCGACCCGAACCTGATGAACATCCCGATCCGCACGGAGGAGGGCCGCAAGATCCGCCGGGCGTTCATCGCCGAGCCGGGCCACGTGCTGATCAGCGCCGACTACAGCCAGATCGAGCTGCGGCTCCTGGCCCACATCGGCGACATCCCGCAGCTGAAGCGGGCCTTTGTCGACGGGCTGGACATCCACGCGATGACCGCCTCGGAGATGTTCGGGGTGCCCGTGGAGGGGATGCCGGCGGAGACGCGCCGGCGGGCCAAGGCGATCAACTTCGGCATCATCTACGGCATCTCGGCCTTCGGCCTGGCCAACCAGCTGGCGATCCCGCAGGGCGAGGCCGGGGACTACATCAAGACCTACTTCGAGCGGTTCCCGGGCATCCGCGCCTACATGGACCAGGCCAAGCAGGCGGTGCGGACGCAAGGCTGGGTGTCGACGATCTTCGGGCGCAAGGTCCACATCCCCGCGGTGCGCGGCAAGTCGCCGGCCGAGCGGGCCTTCGCCGACCGCGCGGCGATCAACGCGCCGATCCAGGGCTCGGCCGCCGACGTGATCCGCCGGGCGATGATCCGCATGCCGGGCGCGCTGAAGGCCGAGGGGCTGAGCGCGAAGATGCTGCTGCAGGTGCACGACGAGCTGGTGTTCGAGGCGCCGGAGGCCGAGGCCGAGCGGGTGATCGATGTTGCCAAGACGGTGATGAGCCGCGCCGCCGAGCCGGTGGTGGCGCTTTCCGTGCCGCTGGTGGTCGAGGCGCGGGCGGCGACCAACTGGGACGACGCGCACTGAGCGGCGCGGCCCTGCGGGCGCGCTGCCGCGCCGCCCTGGTGGCGCTGAGCGGGCCGGGCGACGAGGCGGCGCTGCTGGAGGCCGCGTATCGGGCGGCGGCCGAGGCCGACGACGCGGGCGTGCTGGACGACGACCTGAGGGGCGCGGCGCTGGCGGTGGTCCTGCGGTTGGGCGGGGCCGACGAGGCCGACCGCCGCTGGCCGTTCGCTGCGGTCGGGCGGGGCTTCGCCGCGCGCGGCGACCACCGCAGCCTGCTCTACCAGCTGCCTCGCGTACGGAGCGACGCCGACCGGCGCGAGCTGCTGGGCCAGCACCGGACGTGGGGCCGGGCGGCGGAGACCCGCGCGGCGGCCCGGCCCGTGCGGCCGGCGGCGCGCGGTCCACGATCACGGCTGCGGGTCGGACTGATGTCGTCGGACCTGCGCATCCACGTGGTCACCGCCTTCGCCGACCCGCTGATCGAGCACGCGCCGGAGTTCGGCGTCGACCTCTTCTGCTACTCGGCCCAGCCGGGCCCGCCCGACGGGGCGCAGCAGCACATCGCCGGCCGGGTGGCGAAGTTCGTCCACCTGCCGGGCGCGGACGCCGACAAGATGGCCCGCGCGATCGCCGCCGACGCGCCGGACGTGCTGATCGAGATCGGCGGCTCGACCAACGCCAACCGGCTGGAGGCGATGGCGCGAAGGCTGGCGCCGGTGCAGGCCAGCTGGCTCGGCTATCCGCATTCGACAGGGCTCTCGACGATCGACCGGCTGATGGTCGACCCTTGGCTGGTCCCGCCGGACGAGAGCCTGATGATCGAGCGGCCGCTGGTCGTGGCCCGCTCCTGGATCGCCCTGTCGCCGGGCTTCTTCCGCGACGAGCCGCGCCCGGCGGCGGAACCGCCGCAGGACCGCAAGGGCCATGTCACCTTCGGCACGGCGAACAGCGCCTACAAATATTCGGCCGCCACGCTGCGGGCCTGGGCGCAGGTGCTGGCGGCGGTTCCCGGCTCGCGGTTCCTGATCGTACGGCCGGAGGGCGGCTCGGCCCTGTTCCGCCGCCACGTGGCCGAGCACTTCGCCCGCGAGGGCGTCGGGCCGGAGCGGATCGAGTTCGCCCCGGTGCGCGGCGGCCACCTGCCCTACTACGGCGAGATCGACGTCAGCCTCGACACGCTGCCCCTCACCGGCGGGACCACCACCTGCGAGGCGCTGTGGATGGGCGTTCCGGTGGTGAGCCTGGCGGGCGCGGCGATCTACGAGCGGCTCAGCCATTCGATCCTGAACAGCGCCGGGCTGGCCGACCTCAGCGTGGGCTCGCTCGAAGCCTACGTCGCCAAGGCGGCCGAGCTGGCCGCCGACCGCGAGCGGCTGCGCGCCTGGCGCGCCGAGGGTCGCGCGCGGATCATGGCCGGGCCGCTCGGCGACATGCGCGCGTTCGCCCGGGACTTCTGCGGCGCGCTGGCGGCGGCCGTTAGCGAAGCTTAAGCGCCGACGCCCTAGCCTCGCCCGACCTGATGCTCCTGGAGACCTCGATGCGCCGGATCGCCCTGACGTTGGCTCTCGCGGGCCTGGTTCCCGCCCTCGCCGCCTGTGGCCACAACGTCGAGCAGCGCGCGGCGACCGGGGCGGCGACCGGCCTGGTGCTCGGCGGCCCGATCGGCGCGGCGGTGGGCGCAGGCGTCGGCACGGTGGTCAGCAAGACCCGCGACAAGTAAGGCCGTTTCAGCGCTGCGGCAGGGCCCCGGCGAAGTCGATCACGCACATCACGCCCCAGGCGGCGTGGCGGCCGCAGCCGACGCCGGCGACCTGGTAGGCGCCGTTGAAGATGTCGCGCCGGTGGCCGCGGCCGGGCACGCCGGCGTCGACGACCAGCTGGCGCACGACGTCGCGCGCCGTCGACTGGCCGTAGGAGATCGACTCGGCCGCAAGGCCCGCCCAGACGCCATGGGTCTGCAGCCGCCGGCCGAGCGAGCCCGGCGCGCCGTGGCCGACGGAGCCGCGGGGGCCCTGCGCGTCGGCATGGGCGGCGGCCGCGGCGGCGACCTTGACGTCGCGCCGCAGCGGCGGCACGGGCCGCTGCCGCATCAGGAAGTCGACGGCCTCCTCCACCGCCTCCGGGTCGTCGTAAACGCCGCCGCGTTCATAGGCCGCGTCGTGGCGGCGAAGCTCACGGGCGTAGCGGTCCGGATTGGCGCGGGCGAAATTGATCTCCGCCAGCACCTCGTCCTCGAAGGTGTCGGCGCGCGCCGCTCCGGCGGAGGCGGCGACGAGGCAGGTCCCGAGGAAGGCGAAAGCCACGGCGGCCATGCGCATGGGCGTACTCGTAAGATGATGGCCGCAGGCGGCCGGCGTCCCCCGCGCAAGGCTGCGCACGGCGACGTTTCCGGGCGGTAAATCCCGCCCGCGGCGTCAGTGAAGGTTGGAGAGCGCCCAGAAGGCGGCCATCGCCACGATGGCCAGCATCAGGATCAGGCCGGCGCGCGGCCGCGAGCCCAGCAATGGCTCGCCCTTCGGCGACGATGGCGCGGCGGCCTTGCGCTTGGCCTGATCCTGCGCCGCCCGCTTGTAGCGGGCGAAGTCGACGACTTCGGGCTTACGCTCGGGTTTCACGCCGCGGGTCCTGATGGCTGCGGATCACGGGCCTGGAGGATAGGCCGCCCGGGCGCGATGCGCCATCGGCGTCTGCGCTCAGGGCCGCGGCCGCACCCGATAGATCTGCAGCGGATCGGCCGGCGCGGAGAGGCGCTCGAGCCAGGCCGGGACCTCGCCATGGTCGAGCCGCACCTGCAGGCTCTCGCGGCCGAGGCCGGCGTGGTTCATCTGGCCGAGGCGCGCGGGACAGGTCACCACATAGTTCGCCTTCAGCGCCCGGGCCGCACGCTCGTCCTCGCCCGGGGGGGCGGAAAGGGCGTGGTTGGCGGCGAGGATTCCCCAGCTCATGCGGTGATATGGCGCAGCCACGATCGAATGCGCGGACTGGGCCAAGATGCGCGGCCCCAGGTCGATCTCGCCGAGCACCAGACCGGTCGGCAGACGCGACAGCGGACGCATCGCGGCCGTCTCGACGCAGCGGTCGGCGGCGGCTTCAGCCTTCGACGCCGGCTTATCCCAGCCGGGGATGACGCCGAGGAGCGCGATCAGCGCCGGCTGCCCGAGCGCCGCGGCGACCACCACGGGCGGCACGATGCTGCCCTTGAACCAGCGCGTGGTCATGTCGCCCAGGGCGGCGGC
>Ga0070668_100002933_pt1 | contig 12606 bp, 10 predicted proteins | sample KBSS43metaG_FD_64661 | JGI IMG/M metagenome (GOLD analysis project Ga0070668, IMG submission 64661) | Switchgrass rhizosphere microbial communities from Kellogg Biological Station, Michigan, USA - KBS S4-3 metaG | ecosystem: Host-associated > Plants > Roots > Rhizosphere > Soil ... | reverse complement strand
TGCTCGACCAGGGCGACATCACCTACCGCGACTACGCGAGCGCGACCCACGCGCGGCTGCCGCGACCCGAGGACGTGCACCTCTCCGGCAAGCGCGGCCCCGCGCCCTATTTCACGAACTACGTGGAGCAGCAGCTGATCGACCGTTACGGCTCCGGCCGGGTGTTCGGGGGCGGGTTGAAGGTGAGGACGACGATCGACCTCAACGTCCAGCGCTTCGCGCGGCAGGCGATCACGAAGTGGCTCACCGACCCGACCGGGCCCTCGGCGGCTCTCGTCGCCGTCGACCCGCGCAACGGCAAGGTGCTGGCAATGATCGGCGGCAACAACTATCGCAAGAGCCAGTTCAACCTCGCCGTTCAAGGCGAACGCCAGCCGGGCTCGTCCTTCAAGCCGTTCGTGCTCGCGACCGCGCTACGGGAGGGGATCTCGCCCGACACGACGTTCGTATCCGGTCCGGTCCAGATTCCGCTCGGCGACAAGGTCTGGTACGTGCACAACTACGAGAACTCCGACCTCGGCCGGATCTCGCTCGCGAGCGCGACCGAGTTCTCGGACAACACGGTTTACGCGCAGCTGACTCAGCTCGTCGGGCCGGCGGCGATCGTCCGAACTGCGAAGCGGCTCGGGATCACGAGCCCGCTGAAGAAGTACTTCGCGATCGGACTGGGCGCCGAGGCGGTCAACCCGCTCGAGATGGCCCGCGCCTTCTCGACCTTCGCGAACCAGGGGCGACGGGTCGACGGCGCGGTCTTCGGCAACCGGCCGCGTGCAATCTCGGTTGTCCGCAACGAGACCGGGCGCGTCGTCGACGACAACCGTGCGATCCAGCGGCCCGTTCTGACCGAGAACACCGCCGCTCTCGTCACCTCGCTGCTGCACAACGTCATCACCGGAGGCACCGGCCGTCAGGCGCAGCTCTCGGACGGCCGTCCGGTCGCCGGCAAGACGGGAACGACCGAGAACTACGGCGACGCCTGGTTCGTCGGCTACACACCCCAGCTCGTCACCGCCGTCTGGGTCGGCTACCCGAACACGCTGCGGCCGATGCTGACCGAGTACCACGGCGACGCCGTCGCCGGCGGAACCTTCCCGGCGCTGATCTGGAAGAGCTTCATGGAGCGCACGCTCGACTACCTGCACGACGCGCCGCAGGACTTCCCCTCCCTTTCCCTCCCCTACTCCGTGACGAGAAACGTCGTCTACCGGAACGGACAGCTCGAGCTCGACAACGGGAACTGCAACAGCACGAGACAGCTCCTGTACTTCGCAGGCCAGGGGCCCGCACGCAGGGCCAACTGCAAGGTGAACGAGGTCGACGTGCCGCGGCTGATCGGGCAGACCGTCGCGCAGGCGAAGGTCCGCCTCGCCGCGCAGCCGCTCACGCCGCAGTACGTCTACGAGCCTGCGAGGCCGCGCCAGCGGCTCGGCATCGTCCTGCGCCAGTACCCGGCCCGCGGGACGCTTTCCTCCTACGGCAAGGTCACGCTCGTCCTGCCGAAGGCGCTCCATGGCGTCGTTCCACGGCTGGTCGGCCTCAGGCTCGCGCGCGCCCAGGCGAGGCTCGAGCGGCTCCACCTCAAGTGGCGCGTCGGAGGCGACCCGCCGCCCGGGGCGAAGGTGGTCGCGCAGAGCCCCGGCCCGCGCAGGGCGGCCAAGCCCGGGCTCGTCGTCACGCTGGTCGTAAAGGGCGGCTGAGGAAGCGCGAGCCCGCCTCGGCGTAGCGCCACGGCAGCTCGACGGCGCGGCTGATTCCCACGCGCGCGCCCGCGAGAACCTCGACCGGCTCGTTCCGTTCACGCAGCTCGAAGGGCGGGCGGTCGAGCGAGAGGCCGTCGTGCTCCCCCGTGATCGCCAGCGCCTGGCAGAGCCGGCCCGGCCCGCTCGCCAGCAGGCGCGGGTCTTCGAGCCCTCGGCGCGCCTGCATCTCCTCGACGCCGTCGGTCGGCTCGAGCGCGCGCACCAGCACGGCGCTCGGGACGCCTTCACCGTCGCAGACGAGGTTCAGACACCAGTGGATCCCGTACGAGCGATAGACGTACGCGTGTCCGGGCGGGCCGAACATCGAGGCGTTGCGCCGGGTGAGGCCGCCGTAGGCGTGACTCGCCGGGTCCTCGCGGTCGTAGGCCTCGACCTCGACGATCCGCCCGCCCACCCCGTCGACCAGCAACGTCGCGCCGATCAGCTCTGGCGCCACCTCGTGCACGCTGCGGGCGAAGTTCACGCGTCGGGCTCCCGGGCGTCGTAACGCAGGAGAGCCGGGACGGCGGCCGCGACCAGGACCGTGCCGACCACCGACAGGATCCCGCCGGAGACGATCGAGAAGCGGATGCTCGTGGCCGCGGCGACCGCGCCGGCCTCGACGTTGCCGAGCGAAGGCGCACTCGCGACCTGGGCGAACTCGATCCCCGTGACCCGGCCGCGCATCTCGTCCGGGGTCGAGTTCAGGACGATCACGCTGCGCAGGATGGCGCTGACGTAGTCGGCCGCGCCCGCCAGCGCCAGCATCACGAGGGCGAGCCAGAGCGCGTTCGCGAAGCCGAAGAGGACGAGCGCGATCCCCCAGCACGACGCGGCCGCGACCACGCCGAGGCCCTGCCGTCGCACGTGGCCCGTCCAGCCGGAGACGAGCGAGGCCAGCAACGCGCCGATGTACGGCGCTGCGTAGAGCAGGCCGACGATGCGGGCGCCGCCGCCGTGGTGCTCCCCGATCGCAGGGAAGAGCGCCATCGGCATCCCGAAGATCATCGCGTTCGTGTCCACGAGGAAGATCCCGAGCAGGATCGGCCTGCTCAACACGTAGCGGAAGCCGTCCACCATCGCCTTCACGCTCGCGCGCTCCGCGCCTTCGGCCGGCGGAAGCGGCGGCAGCAGCCAGAGCGCGATCAGCGAGGCCGCGAAGGTGCCCACGTCGATCAGGTACGTCGTGGTCAGGCCGACGATCGAGATCAGCACGCCCGCCAGCACCGGCCCGGCAGCCGCGGCGAAGTTGGAGTAGATCCCCTCGAGGGCCGAGGCGGCGGCGATCTGGTCCTCGGGGACGATCCGCGGGAGCAGCGACCGCAGCGCGGGTGTGCCGAGGCTGAACGCGGTTGTGCCCAGGGTCAGGAGGACGTAGAGCGCCCAGACCTGGGGATTGGGCAGCGCGGCATTGACGGCCAGCAGCACCGAAACGAAGACGAACGCGACCTCCGTCTGCAGGAGCAGCCTCCGCCGGTCGACCGCGTCGGCGAGCGTGCCTCCGACGAGCGGGACGCAGACGAGCGGGACGAGCGTGCAGAAGCCCAGCAGGCCGACCGCGAGCGTCGAGTGGGTCAGCTGGAAGACCTGGTACGGAATCGCGACGAAGGTCAGCTCTCCGCCGATCACGGAGATCATCTGGCCGATCCACAGCCGCCGGAACGCCGGTGATTCCCGCAGCGGCCTCGTGTCGAGCTTCGCCCGGCCGAGCAGGCCGAGGACGCCGGGTCGCGCCGCTCCGGCGAGCGGCTCCTCCGCCAGGTCGGCGGGATCGGGCTGGCGCGGCTTGCTCAGGTCCTAGAAGAGCTTCTCGCCCTCGTCGGGGCTGGCGCTCGCCTCGAGCAGCCGGCGGGCGCGGCGCCCGAGGTCGGGCAGGTCGACCTTGCCACTCTGCGACTGCTCGGCCAGGCGCTGGGCAAGGTCGAGCGCATCGTCGAGGAGCGGCTTCCCGATCGCAGAGTCCTGGCCCATGTCGGCGAGGATCGTCCGCTCGGTGCGCGAGGCCACGATCGGCTCGGCGACTCCCTCGACCCAGACGAGCGTACGCCTGCCGTGACCGCGCCGCTCGTCGCGGATCGGCTCGACCGCGTAGATCTTGTCCGCGCGCGCGTACTTGCCGAAGCCGAGGAAGACCATTCGCTGCCCGTTCACACGCCGATTATGAAGGCGCCGCCGCGTAGGCTGCGTGCGTGCGCCCCGTCCTTTGCGGCATCGCGGCCTGCCTGGTGCTCGTCGCCACCGGCTGCGGCGGCTCGAACAAGCAGGCCCAACCGCCCTCGCGCGGCCCGTTCGCATACGACTCCGGGCAGCCGCTGCGATTCGCCGATCGGGGGCGCGTGAACACCAACTATCCGATCGCGATCCACGACGTCTCGTACACGGCAGGGCGTGATCGGATCGCCGCCTTCCTCGTGCTGCCGCCGAGCGGAGGCAAGCGTCTGCCCGCGGTCATCTACGTGCACGGCTCCGGCGGCGATCGCAAGCAGCTCGTCGTACCGGCGACGTGGCTCGCCTCGCGCCATGCGGTCGGGCTCGTGATCACCGCGCCCTCGGCCACTGCGACTGCGCCCGCGGGCGGCTCGCCCAAGGCCGAGCTTCGCCGGCAAGCCCGACTCGAGGAGCGCGACGTGATCGCCGTCCGCGAGGGGATCGACCTCCTCCGCCGGCGGTCCGACGTCGACCCGAGCCGGATCGGCTACGTGGGCTGGAGCGCCGGCGCGCGCACCGGCGCGATCGTCGCAGGCGTCGAGCCCCGCCTTCGCACGGTGGTGCTGATGTCCGGCGGGGCCACCCCGATCTCGTCCTACGCCGCCCGCGCACCCGCCTCGCTAAGGCCGGCGATCCGCCGCTACCTGGGCGCCGTCGACCCGCTGCGCTACGTACCGCGCGCGACCGGGTCCGCGCTCTTGCTGCAGGACGGGCGGCGCGACCAGATCGTTCCGCGGTCGGCGCTCGACGCGCTGGCCCATGCCGCGCCCAAGGGTACGACCGTCCGTTGGTACGACGCCGATCACGGGCTGAACGCGAAGGCCTACCACGACCAGCTGGTCTGGCTCGCGCGGAAGCTCCGGCTCAGCGGCCCGCCGGTGAAGGGTGCCCTGACCGGTCCCTAGCTAGGCGAGCGCGGCTCGGAGGACCTCGACCACGCGTTCCTGGTCCGCGGCCTCGAGGTGCGGGAAGAAGGGCAGCGCCAGCGTCCGGCTCGCCACGTCCTCGGCGACCGGGCACATGCCCTCGGCGAAGCCGTAGGTCTCGCGCATGTACGGCTGGAGATGGACGCACGGCACGTACTCGGCCGTGCCGATCCCCTGCGCGCGCAGCTCGGCCATCACGCCATCGCGGTCGACCCCGGCCGGTAGTGCGACGACGTAGACGAACCAGGAGCGCACGTGGTCGGAGTCGTCGGCGCAGAGCGGCTCGACCTCCACGCCTTCGAGCAGCGTCGTGTACCGATCTGCCACCTCCGACCGCAGCGACAGCAGCCGGTCGAGCTTCTCCAGCTGCCCGATCCCGATCGCCGCCTGCACGTCGGTCCAGCGGTAGTTGAGCCCGAGCCGCACGTGGTGGAACCACGCACCGCCGCGGTAGTCGCGGCCCTGGTTGCGCATGCTCTGCACGAGCTGCCACTCCTCCTCGGAATGCGTGAAGACGATCCCGCCCTCACCCGTCGCAAGCTGCTTGTTCGGGTAGAAGCCGAACACGCCCGGAACACCGTGCGAGCCGATCGGATTCCCCTTGTACTCGGCGCCCAAGGCCTCGGCGGCGTCCTCGATCAGGGTTAGCCCGTGCCGGTCACAGATCGCCCGGATCTCGTCGAGCTCGGACGGGTAGCCGAACATGTCGACTGCCACGACCGCCTTCGTGCGCTCGGTGATCGCCGCCTCGAGGGCCGCGGGGTCGAGGTTCAGCGTGCGCGGCTCGACGTCGGCGAAGACCGGCGTCGCCCCCTCGAAGATGAAGCAGTTCGCCGAGGCCACGAACGAGAGCGGCGAGGTGATCGCCTCGTCTCCCGAGCCGAGCCCGGCGATTCGCGCGAGGAGATGCAGCCCCGCGGTGCCGCTCGAGACAGCTGCGGCGAAGGGCGCGCCGACGCGCTCGGCGATCAGCTCCTCGAAGCGTTCGATCGTCGGGCCGAGCGAGAGCCGCCCGGATCGCAGCACCTCGACGACGAGCTCCTCCTCGCGCTCGTCCAGCAGCGGCCTTGCGAGCGGTATCTCCCTCGTGTCGGTGCTCAAGCCTCGGCCGGCGCGGGCGTGGCGTAGTCGAGCCACTGAGCCCAGCGCTCGCTGTGACCGCGCGCGGTGTCCAGGTACGCCTCCTGGATCTCGAGCGTGATCGGGCCGACCCCGATCTCGACGTCGTCCACGCTGCGCAAGGGCGTCACCTCCGCCGCGGTGCCGGTCATGAACGCCTCGTCGGCGAGGTAGAGGTCGGAGCGGATGAGCGACTTCTCGTGCACCTGGTAGCCGAGGTCCTGCGCGATCTGGATGACGGTGTCCCGCGTGATTCCCGGCAGGATCGAGGTCGCGAGGTCCGGCGTGTAGATCTCGCCGTCCTTGACGATGAAGACGTTCTCACCCGAGCCGTCGGCGATGAAGCCCTCGGCGGTGAGCAGGATCGCCTCGTCATAGCCGGCACGGTTCGCCTCGGTTACGGCCAGCATCGAGTTGAGGTAGACGCCGGTCGCCTTGGCGACGTGCGGGATCACGTTCGGCCCGATGCGCTGCCAACTCGAGATCTTGGCACTGATGCCGTTCTTCAGGCCGTCCTCACCGAGGTAGGCGCCCCACGGCCAGCTCATGATCACGACGTCGACGGGATTCCCCATCGCCGAGACGCCCAGCTCGCCGTAGCCGAAGAAGGCAATCGGGCGCAGGTAGCACTCGGGCAGGCCGTTCGCGGTGATCAGCTGGTGGCAGGCCTCCCGCAACTCCCCGATCGAGAACGGCAGTTCCATGTGGAGTAGCCGCGCCGAGTTGTCGAGGCGTTTAAGGTGGTCGCCGAGCCGGAAGACCGCGCTGCCCTTGGGAGTCTCGTAGGCGCGGATGCCCTCGAAGACGCCCGAGCCGTAGTGCAGCCCGTGTGCGCCCACGTGGATACGCGCGTCGTTCCAGTCGACGAGCTCCCCGTTCATCCAGATCTTCTCGGTCTCGCGCATTCAGCGACCTCCTTCTTCAGCAGATGTTAGGTGGCCTCGTCGACGGCGTCCATCGGACGTGCCCGCGAAAGGCGAAGAAGCTCGGTCGGCGTCAGAGACGCCATGTGGTTGCTGGAGCCGGCTCCGATCCAGAGGACGGGTTGCGCGAGCAGCGTGCGCTCGATGAAGACCGTCGCGACACGCGGGAGCGGGAACGGCGCCACGGCGCCCGGCTCGAACCCGGTCGCATCGTTGACCTCCTCGGTGCCGGCGATCCGGGCGAATGGGCTTCCTGCCGCCTGCGCGATCTTCGCGGCGTCGGCGCGTCGGTCGCCGGGAACCAGCACGACCACCGGGCGCCCGCCGCAGTCGAAGACGAGCGACTTGACGATCTGCCCGAGGTCGCATCCGATGACACGCGCGGCGGCGTCGGCGGTCGGCGTTCCCTCTGCGAACTCCTCGACACGCACTTCTGCCCCGGCCTCGCGTAGATAGGCGGTGACGCGCTGCACCGGCTCCGGCCAGGTTCTGGTCGCCACGCGGGAAAGGGTACCGGCCGCCTCCGGCGCTACGCGGTGGTCAGGCGCCGGAACCGGCGCCGAGCGAGATGACCCGGGCATCGTCGAAACCCTGCGCCCGCACGGTCTCGACGAGCTCCGCGGGAGGCTCGGTGTCGAGCGAGAGCGCCATCAGCGCCTTGCCCCCGCGACGGGTTCGCGAGACCGCCATGTTGGCGATGTTCACGCCCGCCTCACCGAAGAGCGTCCCGACCCTGCCGATCACGCCCGGCACGTCGTCGTAGCGGAAGAACACCATCAGCGGCGCGAGCTGCATCTCCAGCTCGAAGCCGAGCGCACTGACGAGCCAGTGGTGGTTGTCGTTGCCGATGATCGTGCCTGCGACGCGTATCTGGTCGCCGTTCGCACGGATCTCGACGCGGACGAGGTTGGTGAAGTCACGGCTGGCGCGGCGCCGCTCCTCCCCCACCTCGATCCCCCGCTCGGCGGCGACGAGCGGGGCGTTCACGTAGTTCACTGGCCGGTCCGTGCGCCCCTGGAAGGCGCCGTTCAGCGCGGCCGCGGTCAGCAGGCGCGTGTCGTAGCCGGAGAGGGCGCCGTAGTAGGAGAGGGTGATCGTCTCGACGCGGCCCTCGGCCAGCTCCATGGCCAGGCGCCCGAGCTTCGCGGCAAGCGGGATGAACGGCCCGAGGACGTCGAGGTCCTCGGCCCCGATCGCCGGGATGTTGACCGCGTTCGTGACGACGGCGCCCTCGAGCGCTGCGGCCACCTGCTCCGCGACGATCACACCGGCCCGGTCCTGCGCCTCCTCGGTGGAGGCGGCGAGGTGCGGGGTCGCCACGACGTTGTCGAGCTCGAGCAGCGGCCCCGAGTACGGCTCCTCCGCGTAGACGTCGACGGCCGCCGCAGCGATCTTCCCGGAGCGCAGCGCCTCCACCAGTGCCTCCTCGTCCACGAGTTCGCCGCGGGCGGCGTTGATCACGCGGACGCCGTCGCGGAGCTTGGCGATCGCCTCACGGCCGAGGAAGCCCTGCGTCTCCGGCATGAGCGGAAGGTGCAACGTGAGGAACTCGGCCGCTGCCAGCACCTCGTCCGAGCTCTCGACGCGTTCAGCGCCGAGCTCGCGGAACCGCTCCTTGGAGACGAACGGGTCGTAGGCGACGACTCGCATCCCCAGGCCGAGCGCGCGGCGCGCCACCTGCTGGCCGATGCGGCCGAAGCCGAGCACGCCCAGCACCTTGCCGTCGAGCTCGACTCCGCCCCAGGCCGAACGCTCCCAGCGGCCCTGCTTCAGCGCCGCGTGGGCCTGAGGGATGTTGCGGGCCAGCGCGACGAGGAGGCCGACGGTGTGCTCGGCCGCCGAGGTGACCGTCGACTCGGGTGCGTTCGCGACCACGATCCCACGGCGCGTGGCGGCCTCGACGTCCACGTTGTCCACGCCCACGCCGGCGCGGCCGATCACCTTGAGGCGCTCGCCGCGCTCGATCAGCTCCGCGGTCAGCTTCGTCGCCGACCGGATCACGATCGCGTCGTAGTCGCCGATCTTGCCGTCGAGGTCGCCGTTGGTGTCGACGTCCACGTCGAACCGCTCGCGCAGCAGCTCGACGCCTGCGTCGGCAATCGGCTCCCGCACCAGGACGCGGGCCCGGGTCACACGGGAGTGTGCTCGAAGGCCTCGAGCGCGCGCGTGACGGCGACTCCGCGCTCGATCTCCGCGCCGAGCTCGGCGAGGGCCAGCTCGACGGCGGCGAGCGCAGTCGTGATGTCGAACACGTCGTAGTAGCCGATGTGGCCGATGCGGAAGATCTTGCCCTTGAGCTCCCCTTGCCCGGGCGCGAGCGTCACGCCGTGGCGGTCACGCAGCAGGAGCACGAGCTCGTCGGAGTCGATGCCCTCGGGCGCGCGGGCCGCGGTCACGACGGCGGAGCTGTCCTCGTCGGGCGAGGAGAGCTCGAGCCCCATCGCCTTCAGCCCCTCGCGACAGGCCCGGCCGAGGCGCACGTGGCGCTCGAAGGCGGCCTCGAGACCCTCCTCGAGCAGCATCCCGAGCGCGACGTTGAGCCCGGCGACGAGCGAGACCGGCGGCGTGACCGGGGCATCGAGCGTGGACTGGCCCTTGCGCGTCCGCTCCCAGTCCCAGTAGTAGCGAGGCGAAGCGGAGGTCGCGCTCTTCTCCCAGGCTGCACGCGAGGCCGAGGTCATCGCCAGGCCCGGCGGGGTCATCAGCGCCTTCTGGGCGCCCGCGGCGACGACGTCGATCCCCCAGGCGTCGGTCTCGACCGGCACGGCGCCGAGGCTCGAGATCGCATCCACAACGCTGAGTGCGCCGGCCTCGGAGGCCGCGGCGGCGAACGGCTGCAGGTCGATGACGACGCCGGTGCTCGTCTCCGAATGTGTCAGGAAGACGATGGTCGCCTCGCGCTCGTGCAGGCGCGCGGCGGCGTCCTCGACCGTGGGGACTTCTCCCCAGGCGTAGCGCAGGTGGTCGACGTCGGCGCCGAACGCCTTCGCGAGCGACGCCCAGCGCTCGCCGAAGTAGCCGGCAGAGACGACCAGCACCCGCTCGCCGGGCGAGCAGAGGTTCGCAACCGCAGACTCCATCGCCCCGGTGCCGGAACCGCCGAAGAGGAGCACCTCCTCACGGGTCCGGAAGACCTCGCGCAGGCGGCCGAGACACTCCGAGTAGAGCTTCTTGTAGTCCGGGCCGCGGTGGTGGAGCACCGGTTGCGCGATCGCCGCGAGCACTTCGGGAGGCGCCGGCGTCGGCCCCGGAGTCATCAGGTAGCGCTTCTCGGCCACTCGCGTGCAGGGTACTGACTCGCGCGGGCGGCACGAGGGCTACGGCAGCGCCGGGAGCGGATCCACCGCCGCGCCGCGAACGCGGACCTCGAAATGAAGATGCGGGCCGGTCGCGTCGCCGGTGGCGCCGACCGCGCCGAGATGGAATCCACCCGGGACGACCTGCTGGCGACCTACGGCGATCGTGTCCAGGTGGGCGTACATGGTCGCCACCCCGTCGGAGTGGTTGACGATGACGAGGTTGCCCCAGCCGCCGAAGGAGAAGCCGGCGAAGACGACGCGCCCCGGTGCAGCCGATTGGACGGACGTCCCCCGAGGCGCTGCGATGTCCAAGCCTGCGTGGAAGCGGTTGGCGCGCGGTCCGAAGACATCGCTGACCGGCCCGACCAGCGGCCAGGCGAGAGCGATCGGACAGGTAGCAAGCGGCGAACGGAGCGCCGCGTAAGTCGATGGCCCGGCGACGCCATCCGGCGTCAGGCCGGCCCAGCGCTGGAAGCGTTTGAGGGCACGGAGCGTGTGCTGGCCGAGCCCGCCGTCGAAGGTCGACGACGGGAAGCCGTGCCACGCGAGCACGAACTGCAGCGCCGCGACGTCCCAGCCGGCTGCGCCGCGCTTGAGAGGCCGACTTCCGAGCACGTGCTGTCCGTATGGGCCGAGAGCACGGCGCGTCTTCGTGCCGGGAACGCCGTCGACGACGAGCCCGGCTCGTCGCTGGAAACGCTTGATCGCCTTCGTCGTCAACGGGCCTTTCAGCCCGTCGATCGAGCCGCGGTAGAGACCGCGTGACTTGAGGGCGACCTGGAGGGCCGCGAGGCCTGCATCGCGCGACCCCAACGCGGGTGGGGCGACAGCGAGCGCAACGAGGGCGAGCAGAAGCACAGCAGACCTGGGCCGACAGGCGCGCATACCGCTCTTCTCGGAAGCCGGAGCGTGGCTCTTGAGGGCTGGCGCGGGACGAGCCGGATCGGCAGCGCGATGCTCGTCACGACGGCCGCCAAGACGGCGATACCAATGACGGCCGGCGCCGTCTCCTCGCGCCCACGCCCCGCCACGCGCGCGAGGCGGTCGATCCGGGATCCACGGCGCTCTTCCGCGGAAAGCGAATTCCCGGCGATGCAAGGAGCTAACCGTCAAATGTCACACCTCCGCCACAAAGCGGTAGCAGACACGTGCGTCCTGCACAACTATCGTGATTCCCCTGGGTGGGAGGGGTTTGGGATGGGGACGCTCGAGGCGCCGCTCAGGCTTCGAGCTTCTCGCGGAGGCGGTCGCTCACGACCTTCGGGTTCGCCTTCCCGCCGGTCTCCTTCATCACCTGTCCGACGAAGAAGCCGAGCAGCCCTTCTTTTCCGCCGCGGTAGGCCTCTGCCTGTGACTCGTTCTCGCTCAGGATCCGTTCGATCACGGGGTCGAGCTCGGAGACGTCGACGATGGCCGCCTCGGCCAGGTACCGGTCGGCCGAGAAGTCAGGCGAACCGCTCGCCGCAAGGGCATCCGTGAACGCCGAGCGCGGGATCTCGGTCCGCCGCTCGATCACCTTCGCCAGCTCCTCGGCGTTCACGCGTGCGGGATCCACGCCGGTCGCTGCCAGCTCGTTCATGACCACATTGGCCACCGCGGCGCGCTCGCCCGGTATCCGCGAGTAGAGCTCGTCGCGGCCGCTCGTCACGAGCCCCTCGGCCAGTGCGAAACCGACCTCCTGCTCCAAGCGCCTGATCCGGGCGGCCGGTGCCTCCGGCAACTTCGTGCGCAGCCGCTCGACCAGGTCACGGTCGGGCTCGAGCGGCACCAGATCGGGCTCCGGAAAGTAGCGATAGTCCTGCGCTTCTTCCTTCGAGCGGAGCGGCGGAGCGGACTCGCTGCCGAAATGGAGCGTCTCCTGCTCGACCTGTCCGCCGGACTCGTAGATCTCGATCTGCCGGCGAACCTCGCGCTCGATTCCCTTCGCGGCGAAGTTGAACGAGTTCATGTTCTTCAGCTCCGTGCGGGTGCGCAGCTCGTCGGTGCCTGCGGGCCGCACCGACACGTTCACGTCGAAGCGGAGCGACCCTTTTTCCATTTCCGCGTCGGAGATGCCGAGCTCGACCACGGTCTGCCGCAGCAGCTGCAGGAAGCGCTTCGCATCGTCGGCGGATCCAATGTCGGGCGCCGAGACGATCTCGACGAGGGGCGTGCCGGCCCGGTTGAAGTCGATCAGCGAGCGGTCGGCCCCGTGGATCCGGCCCTCGGCGCCGCCCACGTGGATCGTCTTGGCTGCGTCCTCCTCGAGGTGCGCCCGCTCGATGCCGACGACTGCGTCGCCGTCGGGCCCCGGCACGACGAAGCGGCCGTTCACGCAGAGCGGCGAGTCGTACTGGGAGATCTGGTACCCCTTGGGGTTGTCGGGATAGAAGTAGTTCTTGCGGTGGAAGAT
>Ga0070668_100002932_pt1 | contig 12610 bp, 9 predicted proteins | sample KBSS43metaG_FD_64661 | JGI IMG/M metagenome (GOLD analysis project Ga0070668, IMG submission 64661) | Switchgrass rhizosphere microbial communities from Kellogg Biological Station, Michigan, USA - KBS S4-3 metaG | ecosystem: Host-associated > Plants > Roots > Rhizosphere > Soil ... | reverse complement strand
AGCCTCCGCGTACTAAGAAGTACTTTTTCAGGATTGATGTCAAGCTTCATCTTTCGTCCTTATATTTTCTTCATGAGTATCGGAACAATATTGCTTTGCTTATCTCTTTATGAACTCGTGTGGTTGTTGTATGATACCCTGGTAGCATATAAAAATCTCCTCGTGCAGGTACCTAAAGTTGAGTACCCATTTTCACATAGTCTTGCGATGCAGTTCACCAAAAATCCTCAATCCTTTCTCGTCGGTGGTATCACTTTGCTGGCTTCAATACAATTTTTAAGCCTTGGGTTTATCTCACTCCAAAGTAAGCGTTACTTTGAGGAACTTTTTCACCTCGGCACCTCCCTGAAAAAACAAAAGGAAATTAATATATAACCTTAATAATTAAACTCAGAATAATTTATCGTATAAAAAAATCAACATGTCCGCAGTCACCTTTAAGCATAAAATAACCAAAAATCCTTTTTTACTTTTTTCACCATTTCTCATTCTCTTTATTATTGTTGCCATTATTTTTCCTACTAACGGAAGATCAGGAGATGAAGTCAAATACCTGGAACTTGCCCAAAATCTTGTTCACGGTTTTTTTTCTCCTCCTCCACCAGATATTAACTTAGGAAATGGTCCGGGCTATCCGATTTTTTTAATGCCATTTATTGCATTGCATTTACCCCTGATTACCATAACTCTGATGAATGCAATACTTTACTACCTGTCAACTATCTTACTTTTTAAGCTCCTGCTGCAAGTCACAACGTTTAATAAATCATTGATTTTTAGTATTTTTTGGGCGTTCTATATAAATTTGTACAAATGGATACCGTTAGTATATACAGAAATATTCGTTCCTTTTCTGGTTGTATTATTCATTTTTTGTCTTCAGAATGCGTTTACTATTGAAGACGCCAAAAAAAGAAAAAGATATATTTTTCTATCAGGTTTTATCTTAGGATTTATGGCTCTTGCAAAACCTGTTTTTGGTTATGTGTTACTATGCATGCTCGCTGGTAGCGCATTGTTGTGGATAACAAAAAGGAGATCGTCTAACTATCAAAAAGGGGTTATCATTCTGACGATTGCCTTTGTAACAACGCTTCCCTACCTGGCGTATACCTATCATTTAACCGGGAGAATGTTGTATTGGGGATCATCGGGCGGAACTAACTTGTATTGGATGAGTGCCCCGTACGAAGAAGAGTACGGCAGCTGGATGACCTACCCTTCTGATTCAGTTGATAAAAAGCGGTATTTTGCAGGCAGTATAGACTCTATTTTTTTACGGCACCATTCAGATTTTGAAGAAATAAATAAATATACTGGAGCTGAACAGGATGATGTGTTTAAGAAAATTGCAGTTAAAAATATAAAATCACACCCCGTAAAATTCATAAAAAATTGCTTCAGCAATATTGGAAGAATATTTTTTAACTACCCTTATTCCTATACACCGCAAAAACCAACGACCTTGCTATGGCTGCCACAAAACGGTCTTCTTATTTTGCTGGCATTGTTCTCGTTAATTCCTACAATCATAAACTGGCAGAAAATTCCCTATCCGATCAGGTTTATGCTTTTCTTTGTATTGCTTTATTTAGGCGCAAGTGTGCTTGGGAGTGCAGAAAATCGTATGTTTAATATCGCTGTGCCTGTTTTGTTAATCTGGATTGCTTTTATTCTTCAAAAAACAATAAAAGTCAGCCCAAAATTTAAATAAGGTATACCTATAATTTTCTCCCATCCAGGCAATAAATTATGCAAAGCTTATATTAGCAACAAACCCGGTTATGATAAGCACTGCATAAAAATTGGTTAATGAAAATTTTCAGCGAGTACTACATAAAAGAGACTGTTTAAAATATGAACTACTTTGCTCACCCAACTGCGGTAATAGACGAGAATTGCACAATTGGTAATGAAACCAAGATCTGGCATTTCTCTCATATAATGAGCGGATGCACAATAGGATTGAATTGTAATATTGGGCAAAATGTTGTGATATCGCCGGGAGTTATTTTGGGAAATAACGTTAAAGTACAAAATAACGTTTCTATCTATGAAGGAGTTGTTTGCGAAGATTTTGTTTTTTTAGGCCCGTCTATGGTTTTCACAAATATTGTAAACCCGCGGAGCCAGATAATAAGAAAAAGCGAATACAAAAAAACGATAGTAAGAAAAGGGGCTTCTATCGGGGCCAATGCAACAATAGTGTGTGGCCATGAAATAGGAGAATATGCGTTTATCGGGGCAGGATCTGTTGTAACTAAGGCTGTCCCGCCATATGCCCTGGTTTTTGGAAACCCAGCAGTTCAAAGAGGGTGGATGAGCGAATATGGTTGGAAGCTTGAGTTTGATGAAAAAGGAGAAGCAGTGTGTTCAGAAAGCGGTGAAAAATATTTGTTGACGGATAATAAAGTTGTCAAAATTAATTAAAAACATTTAATGAAAAATTTTGCATTGATAGGAGCCGGTGGTTATATAGCCCCAAGACATATGAAGGCCATTAAAGAAACCGGCAATAATTTGCACGCCGCATTAGATAAACATGATTCTGTAGGTATACTTGATTCCTATTTTCCTGAAGCAGAATTTTTTACAGAATTTGAACGATTTGACAGGCATGTAGAAAAACAGAAGAGACAGGGAATTTCAACAGATTATGTTTCAGTTTGTTCCCCTAATTATCTTCATGATGCACATATACGGTTTGGGTTCAGAATAGGTGCCGATGTGGTTTGTGAAAAACCGCTTGTTCTTAATCCATGGAACATTGAAGCATTAAGTGAAATTGAGAATGAGACAGGAAGAAAAGTTTTCAATATTCTTCAGCTAAGGTTGCACCCTAAGATTATTGAGCTAAGAGAGAAGGTTCAATCGCAACCGAATAAGATATTTAATATTGACCTGACCTATATTACTTCACGAGGACATTGGTATTTTACAAGCTGGAAAGGCGATACATCAAAAAGCGGTGGAATAGCAACGAACATCGGCGTACACTTTTTTGATATGCTGACCTGGATTTTCGGAGGAGTAAAAAGAAATATTGTTCATCTTTTAGAACCCGATAAAGCAAGTGGATATCTGGATTTAGAAAAAGCAAGGGTGCGATGGTTTTTAAGTGTAGATATTAACTCTATTCCTGCGGAAATAAGAAATGCAGGAAAGAAAACATATAGAAGTTTATTAATCGAAGGCGAAGAGTTTGAATTTAGTGAAGGCTTCACGGACCTTCATACACGCAGCTATGAAGAAATAATTAAGAATAATGGATTCCCATTAACGGAAGTAATTTCCTGTATTCAAATCGTTCATGAAATAAGAAATGCAAAGCCAATAGGCAAATCAGGAGATTACCATCCCCTTACATTTCAATAATCTGTAATAATTAGCACTTAATCCGACAGCTGAAGATCTTTTTTGTTCAATTTTCAAAAGGAATAGGATTAAAAATTGTTAGGCTGCTGGACGCAATTTGTTCAGCAGTTTTTGATTTGTGCGATATTTTCACGAAGACTCTGCTTACGCCGTATTAAAAGACGTCAGATTCTCAGGCTTGATTCTTCCAGATATGTAGAGGTTTCAATATTATCTTTTCTCACCTCGGCTATCAGTGTATGGCCTAGCGAAGGAAGCGCCACTTTTACAGTATTGTTCCGGACTTCAAGAACATTTCCTTTCCTCAACATCAGTGGCCCGCTAATAACTCTTACTTCTTCATTCAGGTTTACTTCCTTTTTCTCAAGCGTCACATTTTGATATTCATTCAGAAAAAGCCGAATAGTATCGATCTCTTCATCGTGGATAATAGCCGGTCTTCCCAACCAATAAACAAAATTGATAACACCTGGTGCAGGGAGAATACTCATAAGTTCTTTGTCATTTAAATGAACAAAAACATATGATGTAAATAAAGGTTCATACACCAATTTCCTCCTATCGCTCCATTGACGCTGTATTTTATTCAAAGGGCAGTAATTGCTTATTCGTCTCTTTGTAAGCAGCTCCGATACCTTCTTTTCCCATCTCGGCCGGGTATATACTGCAAACCATCTTGCTTCATTCATCATAGTACGTTTAAAAGGTCCGCTAATTTTGCAGTTTTCCGGGTATAGATTAATGCATGCTTACCAATCAAATCGTTTTCGGAGTACGGTGGTGGTGTTTTTCTTATTTTCCTTCAGAGTATCGTATCACATATACTTTCTGTCTGCATAGCCATATTCGTAGCCATAGCCATATCCATAACCAAAGCCTTTATTAAGAATTCCTCTGGATTTAACTCCGTTAAATACAATATTCAAATTCTTCAAAGCTTTTATTTTACTATTCTCTTCCAGGAACTTTATCATCGCTTTCGGAGTATACCTGTGACGTACAACAAAAAGGGTTGTGTCGCAAAATTCAGATATGATGTACGCGTCAGTAACAGGCTGAATCGGAGCAGTATCTGCAATGATATAATCAAATCCTGCATGCTCCAGGTATTCAAATAATTCACCTAAACGTGAGCTTAACAATAATTCTGTAGGATTAACTGCTGGTTCCCCCGCAGGCACTACAAAGAGGTTATCATACTCCGTTTTTTGTATTATGCTTTCTGCACTCCTATCATCGTGGAGATATTCTTTGATGCCGGCTTTATTATCCAAACTGAATAAAGAGGAGGTCTTAGGATTCCTCATATCAAAATCAATAATTACAACTTTTTTCCCTGAAGAAGCAAGGCTTTTAGCCAGGTTATTGCTAACAAAACTCTTCCCCTCTCCTCCTATACTTGAAGTAATTAATATACGTTTTTTTACGGCTTGTTTGCGATATAACTTGAACGCCATTCTAAGCTGCCTGAACTGTTCAGCAACAGCGATTTTTTTCTTTTTTTCAAACCTGTTAAACAAACCAGGCTTAGTCACATAAGTAATTTCAGCAATTACGGGAACAGTTGTAAACTCTTCGATGTCTGATCTGAATATTATTTTATTACTCAGCGTCTCTCTAACTGTTACATAAATAAGCCCAACTAGCAGTGCTATGATGAAAGATGAAAAATAAATCATAAGCCTTTTAGGGCTTATGGGACTAGCTGAAGACTCTGCGGGATCAACAACTTTGCTATCCGGAACAGTTGAGGCAAATTTAAGCTGAGCTTCCTCCCGTTTCTGCAAAAGAAACCCGTATACCTGGCTTTTGATCTCTTTTTGCCTGAGTATCTCAGTTAATTCTTTCTCTTTACCTGGAATTGTCTGCAGCATTTGGCCATACCCGGAATTTGTTGAGCTCAGATTTGATTTGCTCGCCATCAGGTTTTTCCGCTGACTACTTATTGTTTCAAGTATTGTTGGTCTTATATTATCAATTTGATTTGCGACAGAAGTAACCAACGGATGATTTTCTCCCATTGACTTCTTCAACTTCTCATATTCTAATTGAGCAGTATTTAATTGTTCAAGGTTTCTTGAAAGCGTTGGGTCGTTTACACCAAATGTTGAAGGTAAAAGGCTTCCTTTATTGTCATCCTTTGAACGAACATATCTATCAACTTCGTCGAGGACAGTTAACTGGGTATTAATATCGGTCAATCTCCTGTCGTTTTCTCCAACACTTTGCAAATACTGTTTGCCTTGCTCGCTTAAGTCTATTATCTGATTTGTTGATTTAAAATTCTGGGCTTTTTGCTCTATTGAGTCCAGCTGTTTTTCGCTTTCTTTAACTCTCTCATTCAAAAAAACAATTGTATTCACTGAAAGAACATTTTTTTCATTCAATGCATTTTGATTGTATACCTTAATGACTTCATTTAAAATATTTTTACCTCTTTGCGGCACTTCATCCCCAAAAGTTAAGGTTATAACTGAGGACATCTTTTCGCCGGAAACATTCAGAATATCAGAAACAGTATTTACAGCATCTCCAACACTAAGAAGAGTAAAAAATAAAGGCTTCACAGGATCTTTCACCTTATAAATGTTTTTCGAAAAATTTAATACCCCAAATGGTGTTTCAACCCATTGATCCAAATTGTAGCGGCTATTTCCGATAATCACCTGGTTATTGCTATACTGAAAATATATTTTTCCCTTGGAAACAAGGCTCTCAGGTTCTTTAGCCTTAACAATTATGGGCGAACTGGTATATGCAGAATTTGCTTTAAAATAATCCTCTTCGTATACTGGCGCGTACAAATTTAAGTTTATAACAACCTGTCTTACGAGTTGCTTTGAACCAATGACATTTACTTCGTTTTCAGCAATCTTTTTGTCGCCGACTGTATTTAAAGCCTCCATAACCCTGGAATCTTCCACACCTTTTCTCTCATCTTTTACGAGAATGGAAGCAGTAATCTGGTAAGCTGGTACAGTAAAAAATCGTAGATATGCCCATGCCATGCACACGGAAACAAACAAAAGTGTCGCAAATAAAGGCCAATACGGTATAAACCTGAACATAATTGTTCCGATTAGATTATTGCCTTCTTCTTTTTTTGTCTTTTTAATATCAGTTGCCATAAGGAGGTAGGTTAAATATATTATTATTTACTATTGTTATTTATCAGCCATGAAATAGTCACTATAGTTGATAAAGCGCTGAATATAACTGGTATCCACACAAGTCCCCGACTGGTACTCGCTACTTTATTTGCATTTGTTTCCACATACACCACATCGTTCGACTTGAGATAATAATAGGGTGAAGTGAACAGCTCATTTGTATTGAGATTTATTCTTTGAAATGTTTTAGCGCCTTCTATTTCACGAATCACCAAAACATTATCCCTGCGTGAATAAACGGTCAGATCCCCGGCTAACCCAAGCGCCTCCAGCAATGATATCTTTTCGTTTGGCACATTAATAACAGTGGGATGACTTACTTCGCCTATAACAGTGACTTTGTAATTGAGATAGCGGATATTAACAATAGGATCCATAAGCAATTTACCTTCCGTAAGACCTTTGGTAATATTATCCTTTAATTGTTTTTTTGAAAGTCCGGCTGCTTTTATGTTTCCTAGAACAGGAAATTGAACGTACCCATCAGAGTTCACCAGATATCCTGAAACACTTGCAGTATTACCCGCAGACGTAGTGTTTTGTGCGCCAGCACTGTTAGGAGTATTGAAAATTGCCGCAGCCTCGGAACTTATGCTGCTAACTGTTATACTGAGCAAGTCATTTTTCTGAATAATGGGTTCAAAATCTTCAACCTGGGTCTTAATGGTTGCCTGGTTTAGCTCATTAAATAGCACAACTTTTTTAGAACTCGCGCAACCTACCATCAAAAATGGAAAAATCCCTGCAGTGAGAACAATTCTAAGCTTATTTATATTCATAAAGTATCAATTCAGTCTATAACAATATTGTTGACCAATTATAATGGACGTTAAAGCACTAATCAGTTAAAGACAGAACACCGGAAATAGTATTTCGCGAAGGATATTAGCTTAAAACTTTGTGGATATGGAAACAACTTGCTATCAATCAGGGGTGTTGTTCGGGAGGTATAGCAAAGCTTCTTTTCTAAGAGGAACAAATATAAAATCAATTTTACAGAATTCCAAACTCTTCCTTACTTTTCAAAGCTATGCAAGTAGTCGGATATTTTCGATATTTGTAAACTTTTTGAAAGACATATTATCAACATATTATTGACAAGACACTTATGTCGAATAGTTATGCTTTTTTCAGTAAATATTCCCGCAATTCACCGAACTCACTACTGATTTTTAAACTAAAATTTTGCTTTTCAAGAATACCTTTTATACGCCCCGGTACCGGAATTTTGGAATGTATTAGTAATTCTACGATGTCGTAGAATTTTATGGGATGTGCGGTTTCCAAAAACATTCCTTTTTCACCTGGGTTCCCTCTGATATATTTCTGAAGTGCCAGGTATCCCACAGCACCATGCGGGTCTGTCAGATAATTTTCAGATTTATATACCTCTTTTATTACCGCTCTTGTCTCATCGTCGGAAATAGTATAACTGCTCAAAACACTCTTAATTCTTAAAAATTGCGTGCCAAACAATTCAAGAATCCGGACAAAATTGCTTGGATCGCCAACATCCATTGCGTTCGATATAGTCGCGACAGCCTTTCGGGGTATATATTCCCCGGTCTGCAAAAACTCCGGTACTGCTTTGTTTGCATTACATGCTGCTATAAAATGTTTAACCGGTAGTCCTGATACAAACGCCAAAAGCCCTGCACAGATATTTCCAAAATTCCCGCTGGGCACTGAAATTATCGGAGGTTTATCATCATTTTGCTTCCATTGCTTATATGCAAGGAAATAATATAGCTGCTGGGGTAGCCACCTGGCTATATTAATTGAATTAGCTGAGGTAAGAAAAAGCTTCCGGTTCAATTCTTCATCCGCGAAAGCCTGCTTTACTAATTTCTGGCAATCATCGAAACTACCATCAACTTCAAGTGCATGAATGTTTTTTCCAAGAGTTGTCAATTGCTTTTCCTGAACAGAACTTACTTTTCCTGATGGATAAAGAATAACTACTTCCACACCTTCTATTTCGTAAAAGCCATTTGCTACCGCACCTCCTGTATCTCCTGAAGTAGCAACCAGCACTGTTACTTTTTTACTATTATCTTTTGAGAAATAACCGAGGCAACGGCTCATGAAGCGGGCCCCCACATCCTTAAATGCAAGTGTAGGACCATGAAATAGTTCCAATGAATAAATGTCTTCAGTAACCTTTATTAATGGTATTGGAAAATTGATCGTTTCCGATATAATCCTGTATAATTCATCTTCCGGAATTGACCCATTGACGTACGGACGCAATACCTGCACACCAATTTCACTGTCCGGGATATTTTCAATGGTTTCAAAAAAAGAAGAACCGATTTTTGGTATTCTTTCAGGAAAGTACAATCCTTTATCCGGCGCCTGTCCTTTAATTGTCGCTTCCCTGAAATCTACATTTGGCGATAACCTGTTTAAACTATAATACTTCATTAATCTTTGAGTATTTATTCTTCTATTCTTACACCGTCGTAGTTAATTGTTGTCACATAGGACTTATACTCCACTCCAATTTTTTCGTATACTTCCTGCATCAGGTGTTCAACTTCCTTCGCTGTTTGCAATTCTTTACAGAGCATAAATATAGATGGCCCTGACCCTGAAATTCCTCCTCCTAATGCGCCGGCCTCCTTACTTTTTATTTTTACCTGGTCAAAACCGGGGATAAGAATACTCCTGACAGGCTCTATAATCACATCTTCCAATGAACGTCCGATAAGTTCGTAATCATTTTTCAAAAATCCGCTTACCAGGCCGGCAATATTTCCCCACTGCTTTATTGCGTCCTTCAGCTTTACTTCTTTTCTCAATATTTGTCTTGCATCAGAAGTACGTACTTCAATCTGCGGATGAATAACAGTTACAAAAAGTGGTGGCCCGCTCAGCGGAATTATGTCCAATGGGAAAATAGATCGTATTAAGGTTATACCGCCGTAAATGCAAGGGGCGATATTATCTGCATGCTTCACACCGCTTGCAATCTTTTCACCATTCATTGCAAATCTTACAAGATCGTCATTTGAAAAAGTATTACCGGTAAGATAGTTCGCGCCAACAACAGCTCCTGCGGAACTTGCTGCACTGGATCCCAATCCGCTTCCCGGTTTTATGCACTTATTGATCGAAACGTTCAGGCCAATATCTTGCTTCAATTCCTGCAAAAAAGCTAATAAGGCTGCGCCCGCAACATTTTTCTCAGGGTCTACCGGCAAATCGTATCCATCGGTATGTTTTATACGAATACCCGGCTTCTCACTGAGGCTCATTTCCATAATGTCTTCCGGGTCTTTTAGCGCCAGCCCAAGTATATCAAAGCCGCAGACAAGATTAGCTACCGTTGCCGGTGCTTTAATTTTTATAATCCTTTGATCGTTCATTTTTCTAAACACTTGAAGTACGGATAATATCTGCAAAAACACCACTTGCAGTTACCTCGGCACCTGCTCCTGCCCCCTTTACTACCAATGGCTGCTCCGGGTAACGGTCTGTATAAAATAATACCACATTGTCCTTCCCGTATAAATGATAAAGATCGTTCTTCGAATCTATATGCTGTAAACCAACTGACGCTTTTCCATTCTCATACTTAGCCACAAATTTCAACTTCATATTCGCTGCAATAGCCTCTTTATAAATATTTTTGAAATGATCTTCATGTTTCTCCATTTCTTTATAAAAATTTGACACATCTCCCTGCATACAGGATTCCGGCATGAATGAGCGATTTTCTATCTGGTCCATTTCCAGGTGCTCCCCTGATTCTCTGGCCAGGATCATAATTTTTCGCATTACATCTGTGCCACTTAAATCCAGCCGTGGGTCAGGCTCCGTATAACCTTCGTCCTGCGCTTGCTTTACCACTTCTGCAAAGGTTTTTCCTCCATTATAGTTATTAAATACAAAATTTAATGTACCGCTTAATACCGCTTCAATTTTATTTACTTTATCACCGCTGCGCATCAAATCATTCAATGTGCCTATTACAGGTAGCCCCGCCCCGACATTTGTTTCAAAAAGAAAAGGCGCATTGTATTCTCTCGAAAGGTCTTTAAGTTTCTTATAATAATCGTACGATGACGAGCAGGCAACTTTATTACATGCCACTACCGAAATTGCTTTTTGTAAAAACTGATCATAACATTCCGCCAGGCTGTTATTGGCTGTTACGTCAGCAAACACAGCATTCCGCAGGTTCTTCGAACGGATAATATCAATAAAGCGCTGAAGACTCATTTGCTCGCCTTGTGCCAACACCTCTTTCCATTTTTTTAAATCAATGCCTTCATCGCTGAAGAACATCTTCTTACTGTTTGCAATACCCACTACCCTTACCTGCAAGCGAAGATGGTGCTGAAGATAATCTTTCTGTTGCTCCAGTTGGGCCAGCAGACGGCTTCCGACATTTCCAACACCGGCTACAAAAAGGTTTACCTGTTTATATGTGGTTTCAAAAAACTCTTCATGCAAAACATTGATGGCTTTTTTCACATCCTCTGATGATACAACCGCGGAGATATTTCTTTCTGAAGATCCCTGCGCTATGGCCCGGATATTGACACCATTTCTGCCAAGAGATCCAAACATTTTACCACTTACCCCGGTATGACTCTTCATATGGTCTCCGACAAGAGCGATAATTGACAACTCCTTTTCTATTACCAAAGGGTCGACTTTACCTGTTTCAATCTCATACGCAAATGCCCTGTCTACCGCGTCTTTTGCTTTTGTTGAAGCGCTTTCTTCTATCCCTACACAAATAGAATGTTCTGAAGAACTTTGTGTGATTATTATTACATTGATCTTCTCATTGGCGAGCGCTTCAAATAGTCTTTTGGAGAACCCGGGTATCCCAACCATACCACTTCCTTCCAGGCTCAGCAGAACAATCTTATTAATACTGGAAATGCCGCGGATAATCGTTCCGTTTTCTTTTGCGTCACTTTCTATTACGGTGCCATAGTCTGCCGGAGCAAATGTATTTTTTATCCATACCGGTATTTTCCGGGCCATCACAGGTTGAATGGTTGGCGGATAAATAACTTTAGCGCCAAAGTGGGATAGTTCCATCGCTTCCTGGTAAGAGATGTGTGGTATTAACCGGACATTAGTCACTAACCGTGGATCAGCAGTCATCATCCCGCTTACATCCGTCCATATTTCTAACGTATCAGCATAAACACCTGCTGCTAAAATTGCTCCCGTATAATCAGAGCCTCCGCGGCCCAGCGTTGTAGTTGCTCCATCCGGGTTGGCTGAAACAAATCCCGGAAGTATGAACAAGGTGTTGGTATTGCCTGAAAAGAACTGGCTGATTTTTTTATTAGTTGCCGCAAAATCTACTGCCGCATATCCAAAATTTGAATCGGTCACAATCAGTTCCCTGGAGTCTTTCCATATATTGGCTACTCCGGCAGCGTTCATATACGATGAAATAATATGGGATGATATCAATTCACCATAACTCACAATCCTGTCCCTGGTTCTTGGTGAAAGTTCTCCCAATAAAAAAATACCGTTACAGATATCTTCTATTTCATTACAGTTCTTTTTCACCCAGCTTAACACACTGCTTTGCTGTGCTACGGGTAATAAAGATTTTACTGAATCCAGATGGCGTTGCTCTACAACCTGGAGTTTTTCCTTATACGCTTCATCCATATGTGAAGCCAACTCACCCGCCTGTAACAGGATATCCGTAATCCCTCCCAATGCCGATACAACCACAATCGTTTTATCCTTTTTTATCGCCTGCTGAACTATAGCCAACACCTTCTGTATATTTTCAGCATTTGCGACAGACGTACCGCCGAACTTTAAAACCTGCATGATTTGTCTTTGAATTTTGAGAAACTAACGTAAAAAACATTATTTGATTTTGTTCTTAAGCTAAAAAAGCCCCTGGGTAATATGAAAGTATACAATCCGCTTAGCGGATTGTTGTTGTGGTTGTAGTACCAAAAATTGTCCCCGGAGCATAGATTTTCCCGGAGGAGAGATGAATAATATCGTAAGAAAAATTCTTCATTTTATGAATATCTGCAAATGTAATAAACAATTTCTAAAAAATTTAATGA
>Ga0070668_100002931_pt1 | contig 12611 bp, 9 predicted proteins | sample KBSS43metaG_FD_64661 | JGI IMG/M metagenome (GOLD analysis project Ga0070668, IMG submission 64661) | Switchgrass rhizosphere microbial communities from Kellogg Biological Station, Michigan, USA - KBS S4-3 metaG | ecosystem: Host-associated > Plants > Roots > Rhizosphere > Soil ... | reverse complement strand
GACGTCGGCATGGCCGGCGTGGCGATCGACTCCATCCTCGACATGCGCACCCTGTTCGACGGCATCCCGCTCGACAAGATGAGCGTCTCGATGACCATGAACGGCGCGGTGCTGCCGATCCTGGCCCTCTACATCACCGCCGGCGAGGAGCAGGGCGTCCCGCACGCCAAGCTGGCCGGCACGATCCAGAACGACATCCTCAAGGAGTTCCTGGTCCGGAACACCTACATCTATCCGCCTGGCCCCTCGATGCGGATCGTCTCGGACATCTTCGCCTACACCTCCAAGGAGATGCCGAAGTTCAACTCCATTTCGATCTCCGGCTACCATATGCAGGAGGCGGGGGCGACGCTGGACCTGGAGCTCGCCTACACCCTGGCTGACGGTGTCGATTACGTCCGCGCTGGCGTCGCCGCCGGCATGACGGTCGACCAGTTCGCTCCGCGACTGTCGTTCTTCTGGTGCGCGGGCATGAACGCCTTCATGGAGATCGCCAAGCAGCGGGCCGCGCGCCTGCTATGGGCCAAGCTGATCACCGAGAAATTCCAGCCCAAGGACAGCCGCTCCATCTCGCTGCGGGCCCACACCCAGACCAGCGGCTGGAGCCTCGCGGCCCAGGACGTCTACAATAACGTCGCGCGCACCTATGTGGAGGCCGCCGCCGCCGTCAGCGGTCAGACCCAGAGCCTGCACACCAATTCCCTCGACGAAGCCCTCGCTTTGCCGACGGACTTCTCCGCCCGCATCGCGCGCAACACCCAGCTCGTCCTGCAGCTGGAGAGCGGCCAGACCCGGGTCATCGACCCTTGGGGCGGCTCCTACTATGTGGAGCGCCTCACCGCCGACCTGGCCGCCCGCGCGCTCCACCACATCGAAGAGGTCGAAGCCCTGGGCGGCATGGCCCGGGCCATCGAGAACGGCCTGCCCAAGCGCCGGATCGAGGAAGCTTCCGCCCGAACCCAGGCGCGGATCGACTCCGGCATCCAGAGCGTCGTGGGCGTCAACCGCTACCGTTCCGACACGCCTGACGACATCCCGGTCCTCAAGGTCGACAACAGCGCCGTGCGGGCGCGCCAGCTTGAGAAGCTGAAGAAGCTAAAGGCCGAGCGCGATCCCGCCGCGGTGGAAGCCGCCCTCCAGGCCCTGACCGAAGGCGCCCGGGGAACTGCGAACCTGCTCGAGCTCTCGGTCAACGCCGCCCGCGCCCACGCCACCGTGGGCGAGATTTCGCTGGCCCTGGAAAAGGCCTTCGACCGTCACAAGGCGAGAGCCGACGCGGTGAAGGGCATCTATCTGAAGGAAGCCGGCTCCACGCCCGCGGCCGAGCGCGCCAAGGCGATGGCGGAGGCCTTCCGCCAGGCCGATGGGCGCAAGCCGCGCATCCTGGTCGCCAAGATGGGGCAGGACGGCCACGACCGCGGCCAGAAGGTGATCGCCTCCGGCTTCCTCGACCTGGGCTTCGACGTCGACATCGGCGAGCTGTTCGAGACCCCGGCCGAGGCCGCGGCCCAGGCCGTCGCCAACAACGTCCACGCTGTCGGCGCGAGCTCGCTGGCCGCCGGTCACCTGACCCTGGTGCCGGAGCTGAAGACCGAGCTCGCCAGGCTGGGCCGGCCGGACATCGTCGTCGTCGTGGGCGGGGTCATCCCGCCGGAGGACTACCAGGCCCTGCGCGACGCTGGCGTCGCCGCGATCTTCGCCCCCGGCACGGTGGTGCCGGAAGCTGCGATCGAAGTGCTGGAACGGATGAACGAAGCCCTGGGCTACGCCCAGCTCGACGCGGCGCAGTAGCCCCTACCGGAACGTCGCCGCGCCTTTCACCGGGCGTGCGCCGTCGCCGGGACGAACGCGCCGCCCCCAGGCGCCCTTCACCTCCGAGGGGCCGTGCCGGGCCTCGATATCCTTCTGCAGCGCGTTGGCGGCCATCAGGTGGCCCTGGAACAGGGTGTCCACCGCCCAGCCGATGATCGGCACCTCCGAGGTCGCCGAGTCGGCGAGGAGGTACAGGCCCATCGTCGCCAGGGTGCGCGTCGAAACGCCGGCCTTCACGCCCTCGTAGATCAGCAGTCCGCCCGCGGCGACGCTGTAGACGATGTTCGCCCCGGGGATCCACGCCAGCACCCCGTCCAGCCCGATGCCGATCGGTCCGACGCCGATCAGGCGGTCCGACAGGCGCTTGATCCGCTCGGCCGACCGCCAGGATTGGTGCGCGCGCTCGCGTGTGACGTCCATGGCAGGCTAACGCTCCTCCGGCCCCGAGGCTCCCCGCAAGGTCCGGCGTCGCAGATCGTGACGCCGCCGCCTCACGTCAACCCCACAGCTCCGGAAGCGGGGGCTGCAGGATCGACCCGGCGGCGGCCAGGCCGGGCTCCCGGTCGCGCGCGAGGAGGAGCGCGCCGTCCAGGTCCACGAACTCGGCCGATTGCGCGAACAGCATCGCCGGCGCCATGGCGAGCGAAGTCGCCACCATGCAACCCGCCATGACGGCGAGCCCCCTCGCCCGCGCCTCCGCCGTCAGCGCCAGGGCCTCCGTCAGGCCGCCGCACTTGTCGAGCTTGACGTTCACGCACCCGTATCGCCGTGCGCAGGCCTCCAGGTCCGCGCGGGTGTGCAGGCTTTCGTCGGCGCATAACAGGACCGGGCTCTGGTAGCCCTCCAGCGCCGCATCCTCCTGCGCCGGCAACGGCTGCTCGATGACCTCGACCGCCAGCGCCGCCAGCGCAGGCGCCAGCGCCTTGAGCTGCGCGAACGTGAGGGCCTCGTTGGCGTCCACCACCAGACGCGCCGCGGGCGCCGCGGCGCGCACCGCGGCCACCCGCGCCAGGTCGCCTTCGCCGCCGATCTTGAGTTTCAGCCCAGGCCGGCCGCTCGCCGCCGCAGCCCGGGCCATGGCCTCCGGCGTGTCGATGCTGAGGGTATACAGGGTGGTGAGCGGCCGCAGGGGCGCCCGGCCGGCCGTTCGCCAGGCCGGGACGCCGGTTCTCTTGGCCTCCAGGTCCCACAAGGCGCAATCCAGGACGTTGCGCGCTGCGCCGGCGGGCAGCGCCCGCTGCAGCCCCAGCCGCGACAGGCCGCGCTCCACCTCGCCGCGCACGCTCTCGATCAGGGCCAGCACGCCCGCGGTCGTCTCACCGTAGCGGGCGTAGGGCGTCGCCTCGCCCCGGCCCAGCGCCGCGCCTTCCGTCAGCTCAACCACGACAAGCTCGGCCTCAGTCTTGGCCCCACGGGAGATGCGGAACTCCCCGGCGATCGGCCAGAGCTCCGCGCGCGCGGCGAGACGTCTGCGGTTCACTCGGCGCCCCTTGTTCGCATTTGCTCGAGCGCGTTAGGCGATGTCTCCCACCGCCGCGTCCAGCACCAGATAGGCGCGCCCGGCGTCGGAGTTCAGCAGGCCGGCCACTTCGAACCCTTGGTGGTCACGCTCCGCAGCTTCCACCAGCAGGGTCTTGTAGCGGCCCACGAACGTCAGAGTCTGCCGCTTCAGTTTCTCGTCGGTGAACAGCCGCCGCGCCACCCGACGATTGGCGGCGGGGGCCAGGGTGCGGACCACCTCCCGGGCGCCTTCGAAATCGCGCGTCTGGATGGCGGCGGCCAGTTCCTCGATCTTGGCCGTCGGCAGCAGCACGGCGGGATCGATCCCCATGCTCGCAATCTCCGCCACCAGCGTGTCCTGGATCTTGGCGGGGTCCGTGCCCTCGGTCTCGTCGATGGACGACAGCAGGTCCTTCCAGGTCCAGCCGTCGCCGCTCGGCGCGTCGTCGACCGACTTGCCACCGCCGGATTCGAAGATGCTGGTGAACTCCTCGTCGGTCGCCGTGGGCGTAAGCCGCAGCCGCGGACGCAAGCCCGCCGGCGGTTCCTGTTCGCTCGGCGCCGGCGGCTGGTCCAGGTCGTCGTCGAAGCTCTGCGCTCGGGCCAGCGTCGCAGGCGGCGCGGCTGGTGGCGTCTGTGCGACCTGCGCAACGGCGGGCGTCGGAGGCTCGAACAGCGGGGCGTGCGGCGCGTGCGGCGCAACGCCCGCCGCGGCGACCGATCCCATCAGCCGCACGGCCTCGCTCAGCATTTCGTAATTGCGGCGGACGCGCCCCTGGAACGCCTCGTCGATCGCCTGGGTCTCGGCGGCGGCCCGGCGCGCCTGCTCCAGGAGTTCGTCCATGCTGCCGGTGACCGCCGCGCGCACCTGTTCCGCCTGCCCCCGGGCGGCGGCGGGCAAGGCGGCCGTGCGCGCTTCGATGTCCGCCAGCATCCGCTGCATCTCGTCCAGAGCCGTGCGCGCCGCGGCCGCGCCGTCCTCCAGCTTGCGCGCGGTGATCGCGCCGGCCTGGTCGATCATCTCGGCCGACTTCTCGATCAGCGATCGCGCCTCGTCGAGCCGCGATTCAAACGCCTGGTTGGCCTTCTGGCCCGCACCGAACGCCACTTCCGAGAGCTGGTCCACGTGGTGTCGGGCGGCCTCCGCGTGGGCCGCGGCCGCGGCGCGCGTCTCTTCCGCCGCCTTGGTCAGGGCCTCGACCGCGCCGCGAGTCTGGGTCTCCAGCCGCAGCCGTTCCTGGGCGGCGGCGTCGGACATCAGCGCCAGCGAGCTCGTCGCGGACCTCGCGAACTGGTCCCGGTCGCTCTCGGAGGCCTGCGCCAGTTCGCGGAACTGCTCGGCGGCCTGGCTCACCATCGCCCGCAGCGCCTCTCCGCCCTTCACGGCCCGATCGCCCATCTCCATGGCCGACAGGCGCGTCTGGCTGATGAACTCCGCGAGTTGGGCGGCGTGGGATTCCGCCTCCGCCGCGAAGCCCTCATGGTCGCCCCGCAGCGCGTCCGCCAGGGTGACCAGGGCCGTCCGCTGCGCCCCCAGCCCGTTTTCCACCGTGCGGATCTGCTCGGCGACGCCAAGGCCGGCGTTTTCCAGCCGCGCCACATGCCGGTTCAGGTCCTCGCCCGCCGTCCGCGCCGCATCGCTCGCCTCGGCGGCGGCGGCGGCCAGGTCGGCGGCCCGCGCGGCCAGCGAGGCCTCGGCTTCCCGCAGCTGCGTCTCGGCGAGATCGGAAGCCTCCGCCACCATGCGCGCCTGCTGCGTGATCACGTCGGAGACCCGCGTCGCCTGGGCGTCCAGCGTCTGGGCGAGCGCGCTCATCTCCGTGCGCTCGAGGCCGAGGGTCGAGGCCAGTCCCTGCGCCGTGCGCACTGACGAGGCCGCGGCGTCCGTCAGCCGCTCGGTCTCCGTCGCCAGGGCGTCGCGCAGCGCCATCAGCGTCTCGCGCGCCTCTTCCGCCGCCTCCCCCGCCCGCGCGATCTCCTCGCGGATGGACTGGACCACGTCGCCGGTCCGGACGGCGGCCGCGAGGGCGGGTGTCGTCAGTTCGTCGGCCAGCACCTGCGCGCGCCGGGATTCCGCGCCGAGCTTCTGGCCCTGACGCACCACATAGGCGGCCAGCCAGACGAACGTCGCCGGCCCCAGCGCCAGGAGGGCGAACACCGCCAGCGCAAAGAGGTCGTTATGGAACGGGACCACGTCGCCGCGGTATCCGACCGCAAAGGCGATCGGGCCGCAGACCCACAGCACGGAGACCACGAAGGCGGTGAAATAGATCGGCCACGCCGGCGGGACCGAGGCGTCGTCGTCGTGCCGATTCGCCGGCGGCGCATATACGGGTTCCGGCCGGGCGGCGGGGGTGGGCCGCGACCGCTTCGTGACCGCTGAATTGGCTATAGGACCCACGGAGGGCGGCGCGGGCCGCTCGGGTTCTTCTGCGATCGGCTGCTGAAACGGCAATGTGTCGGGCTCCGGCGAATCGTTGGAGAACTGAGTCGGAATCTGATCCGTCAGGCTCCCGAACACCGCCGGCCGATGCCGCTTCCTGATTTTCATACGCGGCCCTTGCTGCGGCCTCGATACAAGGCCCCACGACGCATCTGCGTCGCGGACTCACCCCGACCTCGGCCCCGACGACGCAATGGAATACCCACGATGGGGTCCGACGCAAACAGTCATACGGTCACATCGGTGTGCTGAAGCCTGAATTCGCACGCAAATGCGGGCGAGGCGGGCGCCCTAGGTCTTCACCGTGCGTGCGCGCGGGATCGGGCAGTCGACCGCCTTCAGCGGCTTCCGGGGCGTCGTCCGCGCGACGGTCCGCTCCACCACCGCCACGGGATGCTCGACCTGCACGGGTTCCAGCGTCACGCCGAAATGCGAATAGGCGGCGGCGGACGAATGCACGACCACGGCGGCTACCATCTCGGTGAAGGTCGTCATCAGATCTCTCCCGCCTCCGGTACGCAGGGGGCCGATCGTCCTATAGCCCGAGCGGAGCCGTGGCGCGACCTTGCGAACGTGAACTTTTGGTCATCTGCCGTCAGGCGGTTCACCGGCGGCAGAGCACGTCCCGCAGGACCGGGCCGGGCGGCATGAACCGTCCGTCGGCGTCCACCGCCCGGTTCGAACGGGCGCTGGTGTCGAAATAGCTCGATGGTCCCAGGCCGTTGGCGCGGCAGAACCGGTCGGCTGCGCCGGGGCTGGCGGCGATGTCCGAACCGCGGAAGGCCGGATAGGGGAAGAAGGTGTTCCGCGCGCCCTCGGTGGGCCCGTCGTCGCGGTCGCCCCGGCCGCCGCCGTAACCGCCGCCATAGCCGCCCCCGGAACCGCCGCTGTAACCGCCGCTGTAACCGCCGCCGCCATAGCGCGGCCCGCGGTCGTCGTCGGCCATGTCGGAATAGGCCTGCAGCGACGAGATCTTGTAGGCGAACCCCAGGGCGTTGAGATCCGCCACGTCGCCCTGCACGTCAATGCAGCGCCCGCCGTAGTCGGAGTCTTCGCACACCCGCCAGCGGCCCTCGAACCGGGCGCTCAGCGCGATGTCGTTGAACTGGCGCGGCAGGTCTTCCGCATGGCCGTAGATCACCGTCTGCCGGCCCTGGAACCCGGGGCGCTCGTAGAGCGTCGCCGTCGGCTGCCCGCGCGAGCCGCCGTAAGGCTGGGCGCTCGCCCCGCCCGCCGCGGCGGCCAGCGCCAGCGCTGCGATGCTGAAAAGCTTCATCATGATCGTGCCTCACCCTCGCTCCACGAACAGAAGCGTGAGCCAGGATGCTGGCCGCTACAAGCTGAACTGCGGCTGAACCGCCCGCGCGGCCTTCGCCTCCATCCCGGGCGCGTCCCTGAACGCCGCCCCCTCGTGGCGCAGCAGCCAGCGCTTGCGGTCCAGCCCGCCGCCATAGCCCGTCAGGCTGCGGTCGGCGCCGATCACCCGGTGGCAGGGAGCCATGATGGCGATCGGGTTCTGGCCGTTGGCCAGCCCCACCGCCCGCATGGCCTTCGGCTTGCCGATCCGTTCCGCCAGCTCGCGATAGCTCACGGTCTCGCCGGCCGGGATCGTGCAGAGCGCCGCCCAGACCGACCGCTGGAACGCCGTGCCGCCGGTCGCCCAGGCCAGACCCTCCAGCGCGCGGATCTCGCCGGCGAAATAGGCGTCGAACGCGCGCCGTACGGCGACCGGCGCCGCGCCCTCCTCGACCGGGATGTCGCCATAGTGCCCCCGCAGGCCGCGCCGCAGGGCGGGCTCATATTCCGCCCAGTTGAAGGCGCGCAGCACGCCCTTGTCGTCGGTCACGATCAGCCCCTCGCCGATGGGCGTGCGCAGGCGATCGAGGATCAGGCGTTCAGGCCGCTCGGCGGTCATGAGATGTCTCCTTCTTGGGTGCGGTCGCCGCATCCGAGGCCCACAGGTGCTGCGCGGCGTAGGCCCGCCAGGGCCGCCAGCGCTCGGCGAGATCCAGCAATTCCGCGGGGTTCGGCCGCCGGCCGTCTGCGTCGGCCAGGGCGCGCATCAGCCCCACGTCGGTCGGGGGAAAGGCGTCCGGCTCCCGAAGCGCCCGCAGCGCGATGTACTGCGCCGTCCAGTCGCCGATCCCCGGCAGGGCGCGCAGGCGCCCAATGGCCTCTTCGAGGCTCCGCTTGGCGTCGAACAGCAGCGGATCGGCGCGGGCGGCCCGCGCCAGCCCCTCCAGGGCGGCGCCTCGCGCTCGCGGCATGCCCAGCCCGGCGACATCCTGTCCGACCAGGCGCTCCGGCGCCGGGAACACATGGGTGAGGCCGAGGCCCACGGCGATCGGGTCGTCCAGGCGCTCGCCGTACGCCGCCGTCAGCCTCCCAGCCAGGTTGCGCGCGGCGCCCACGGAGATCTGCTGGCCCAGCACCGCCCGCACGGCCAGTTCGAAGCCGTCCCAGGCGCCCGGCGCCCGCAGCCCCGGCCGCGCCGCCACCAGGGGCGTAAGCCTTGGATCCTCCGAGAGATGCGCGCCGATTACGCCCGGATCGGCCGCCAGGTCGAACACCCGCCGCACGCGGGCGATCACGCCCGGCAGGGCCTGCAGGTTCGGCAGACGCACGGTGATCCGCAGGAAGTCCCCCTCCCCCGGCTCGACGATCACCAGGCCCCGGGCGCCGTCCACCTCGAGGGTGCGCGCATAACGTCGCGCGCTCACCGCTTCGACGCCGGCGATCGCGCGTCCGGCCAGGAAGGCGATCATCGCCTCCCAGTCATAGGGCGGCCGGTAGGCGAGCTTCAGGGTGACGCCGCCGCTTTCGGCCGCCGTCTCGGCCTCGCCGCCCAGTCGGCGCAGCGCGGCGGGCGGCCGGCTGAAGAGCTGCTGGAAGGTCTCGTTGAACCTGCGGATGCTGCCGAACCCCGCCGCCAGCGCGACCTCGGCCATAGGCAGCCGCGTCTCGTGGATGAGCTGCTTGGCCAGCAGCACGCGCCGGGTCTGGGCCACGGCGATCGGCGAGGCGCCCAGGTGCTGTCGGAACAGTCGCCGCAGCTGGCGCTCGCCCACGCCCAGCCGGTTCGCAAGCGCGTCCACGTCGCCGCCGTCGAGCGCGCCGGCCTCGATCATGCCGAGCGCCCGCGACACCGTGTTGGACGTGCCGCGCCAGGCGCCGAGGTCGGGGGAAGCCTCCGGCCGGCACCGCAGGCAGGGCCGGAACCCCGCCTCCTGCGCCGCCGCGGCCGACGGGTAGAAGTTCACGTTCTCGCGCTTCGGCGTCCGCGCCGGGCAGACGGGGCGGCAATAGATCCCGGTGGTCTTCACGCCCACGAAGACCTTCCCGTCGAACCGGGCGTCGCGCATCTGGAACGCGCGGTAGCAGGCGTCGTCATCCATATCCATGACGCCAGGATGGGCCGGCCGACGCGCCCTGTCTCGCGGTTTTCGGACATGAATGGCGGCCAATTGGCGGGTTCCGGACGCGATAGGTTTCCGGCGCAGCGTTGAGATTCTCTATCCGCTGTCCCTGATCTCCTGGGCGCCACGGCCGCCTGCGCGGCTTGCTTTAGACCGAGGGGTCAACTAATCCATGCCCAGAGCCGATCCGCGCCCCGCCAGGCCGGAACGAGCGGATTTATCCCGTCAGATGAAGGCTTTCATGAACAGCCAGGCCGCCTCGAGTCTCGCCGCCGCCGACCTCCCAGCCCCCGATCTCACTCACCTTCAGCGCCTGGAAGCCGAGAGCATCCAGATCTTTCGCGAGGTGGTGGCCGAGTGCGAACGGCCAGTTATGCTCTATTCGATCGGCAAGGACTCGGCTGTGATGCTGCGGCTGGCGCAGAAGGCGTTCTTCCCGTCGAAGATCCCGTTTCCGCTGCTGCACGTCGACACCACCTGGAAGTTCCAGGACATGTACGCGCTGCGCGAGCGGATGCAGAAGGAGGCCGGCTTCGACCTCTTGGTCTACAAGAACCCGGAGGCCGTCGAGCGGGGGATCAACCCCTTCGACCACGGCTCGGCGCTGCACACCGACATCTGGAAGACCGAGGGGCTGAAGCAGGCGCTCGACAAGTATGGCTTCGACGCGGCCTTCGGCGGCGGCCGCCGCGACGAGGAGAAATCCCGCGCCAAGGAGCGGATCCTGTCGTTCCGCTCCGCCCAGCACCGCTGGGACCCGAAGATCCAGCGCCCCGAGCTCTGGCGGCTCTACAACACCCGCAAAGGGCAAGGGGAGAACTTCCGCGCCTTCCCGATCTCCAACTGGACCGAGCTCGACGTCTGGCAATACATCCACCTGGAGAACGTGCCGATCGTGCCGCTGTACTTCTCCAAGGTCCGCCCGGTGGTGGAGCGCGACGGCGCCCTGATCATGGTCGACGACGATCGCATGCCGCTGGAGCCCGGCGAGACCCCGCAGATGAAGTCGGTGCGCTTCCGCACCCTGGGCTGCTACCCGCTGACCGGGGCGGTGGAATCCACCGCTGTCACCCTGCCGCAGATCATCCAGGAAATGCTGCTCACCACCACCTCCGAACGCCAGGGCCGCAAGATCGACCACGACCAGGCCGCGTCCATGGAGAAGAAGAAGCAGGAGGGGTATTTCTGATGGCCCACGTCTCAGACCTCATCGCCGAAGACATCGACGCCTACCTGGAGGCCCACCAGCACAAGAGCCTTCTGCGGTTCCTCACCTGCGGCTCGGTGGACGACGGCAAGTCGACCCTGATCGGCCGGCTGCTCTACGATTCCAAGATGATCTTCGAGGATCAGTTGGCCGCGCTCGAGGCCGACAGCAAGAAGGTCGGCACCCAGGGCGGCGAGATCGACTTCGCCCTGCTGGTCGACGGCCTGGCCGCCGAGCGTGAACAGGGCATCACCATCGACGTCGCCTACCGGTTCTTCTCCACCGACAAGCGCAAGTTCATCGTCGCCGACACCCCCGGCCACGAGCAGTACACCCGCAACATGGTCACCGGCGCGTCCACGGCCGACGCCGCGGTGATCCTGATCGACGCCCGCAAGGGCGTGCTGACCCAGACCCGCCGCCACAGCTACCTGGTCAGCCTGCTGGGCATCCGCCACGTGGTGCTGGCGATCAACAAGATGGACCTGGTCGGCTGGAGCGAGGAGATCTTCGACGCCATCCTGAAGGAGTATCGCGAGTTCGCGACCCAGATCGGCATCACCGAGTTCACCGCGATCCCCGTCTCGGCCCTGCGCGGCGACAACATCACCGAGGTCAGCGACGCCGCCCCCTGGTACCGCGGCCCCGCGCTCTTGCCGCACCTGGAGGTGCTGCCGGTCGGCGACGCCCTGCGCGACAAGCCGTTCCGCATGCCGGTGCAGTGGGTCAACCGCCCCAACCTCGACTTCCGTGGCTTCTCGGGCTTCGTCTCGTCTGGGACCGTGCGTCCCGGCGACAAGGTCAAGGCGCTGCCCTCGGGGCGGGAGAGCCGCGTCGCGCGGATCGTCACCCTGGACGGCGACCTCGACGAGGCCGTGGCCGGCCAGTCGATCACCCTGACGCTGACCGACGAGATCGACGTCTCCCGCGGCGATGTTCTCGCCGCCGCCGGCGAGCCGCCGCAAGTCGCCGACCAGTTCGAATCCACCATCGTCTGGATGGACGACGAACCCATGCTGCCGGGCCGGCCCTACCTCCTGAAGCTGGCCACCCGCACCGTCAGCGCCAGCGTCACCGAGCCCAAGTACAAGGTCAATGTGAACACCCTCGAGCGCCTGGCCGCCAAGCGCCTGGAGCTCAACGAGATCGGCGTCTGCAACCTGTCGCTCGACGCCCCGATCGCCTTCGACCCCTACGCCGAGAACCACGACCTCGGCGGCTTCATCCTCATCGACCGGATCTCCAACCGCACGGTCGGCGCCGGCATGCTGCACTTCGCCCTGCGTCGCTCGCAGAACGTCCACTGGCAGGCGCTCGACGTCGACAAGAAGGCCAGAGCCCAGCAGAAGGGCCAGACCGGCCGCGTGGTCTGGCTCACGGGCCTCTCAGGCTCGGGCAAGTCCACCATCGCCAACCTGGTGGAAAAGCGCCTGCTGGCCAACGGCCGCCACACCTACATCCTGGACGGCGACAACATCCGCCACGGGCTCAACAAGGACCTGGGATTCACCGACGCCGACCGGGTGGAGAACATCCGCCGGGTCGCCGAGGTCGCCCGGCTGATGGTCGACGCCGGCCTGATCGTGCTGGTCTCCTTCATCTCGCCATTCCGCGCCGAGCGACGGATGGCCCGCGACCTGATGGGCGAAGGCGAATTCATCGAAGTGTTCGTCGACACGCCGCTGGCCGAGGCCGAGCGGCGCGACGTCAAGGGCCTCTACAAGAAGGCCCGGGCCGGCCAGCTGAAGAACTTCACCGGCATCGACAGCCCCTATGAGGCCCCCGAGCACCCGGAGATTCGCATCGACACCACCGAGACCTCGCCGGAAGAGGCCGCCGAGCTGATCGCCGCCCGCCTCGACGACAGCGTCGACCCGGGGATCTGAGGCGCTCAGAACTTCAGCACGATCTTTCCGAACTGGTCTCCGGCGCGCATCGTCTCGAAGGCGGTGCGCGCGTCGGTCCAGGCAAAGACCTTGTCGACCACCGGCTCGATCTTCTTGAGCGCGATGAATCGGCACATCGCCTCGAACATGTCGCGCGAGCCGACCGACAGCCCCTGCAGCTTCGCCGAATTGCCGATCAGGGCTGTCGGGTTGAACCCTTCAGCGGCGCCGCCGACCGACCCGATGATCGCGATGTGGCCCGCGAACCTCACCGCCCGCAGGCTCATCGGCAGAGTGCCCGGCCCGCCGACCTCGAGGACCAGATCAGCGCCCCGTCCGCCCGTCGC
>Ga0070668_100002928_pt1 | contig 12617 bp, 8 predicted proteins | sample KBSS43metaG_FD_64661 | JGI IMG/M metagenome (GOLD analysis project Ga0070668, IMG submission 64661) | Switchgrass rhizosphere microbial communities from Kellogg Biological Station, Michigan, USA - KBS S4-3 metaG | ecosystem: Host-associated > Plants > Roots > Rhizosphere > Soil ... | reverse complement strand
CTTCGAATTGCCGGCGAGCGCCGGATACTCGGCGGCGCCTTTCGCGCCGCGTCCGTCGGGCATGTGGCAGCCCTGACAGATGGCGCGATACAGGTTTTCGCCGCCGCGCTGGTCGAAGTGACCCAGGACGGCTTGGCCCGGCAGGATCAGGTTGGCCGCGGCGTCGTCGCTGGCGTGGACCGGCGCGGCAGCGAGCGCAACCAGCAAAGCGAGCGCGCCGACGCGGATCGCTGCACGTGGCAGCGCGCGCACCGGGAAAAAAGCGCGTCCGGCGCGGCGAAACGAACGGCGGTGATGAATCACCTGTGCTGGCATCTCAGGCGGCTCCGGCAGGGGCGGCGAGCGCTCGCTGGTGCAGGCGCCCGATCGCATCGAGTGCGGACAGCACTGCGCCTTCCTGCCAGGCCGGCAGGCGCGACGCGTGTTCACCGGCCAGGACGATGCGTCCGTCCATCGCGCACAGGTCGTCATAGTGCTTCTCGCGCAGCGCCTCGGTCCATTTGGCGAAGCAGCCGTGCGCGAACGGCGCGCGATGCCAGGCGACGGAAATTCCGTTCTCGAATTCCGCCGCATATTGCGGATGGATCTGCGCGCCTTGTTCGAGCGCCTTGCGTACCCGCTCCGCCGGCGCCATCGCCGTGTACTCATACGCACGAGTGCCCCAGATATAGGCGCCGAGCAGGACCCCCTTGCCGTTCGCGTTCGGCCGGTCCGCCGGATAGCTGATCGTCTGGATCGGCAGGTCGGTGAAGCTGACGCCGCCGTAAATGCGATCGTCCTGTTCCCAGAATCGGCGCTTGAACTGCAGGCCGACCTTGACCGACGCCTCGTACGGCACGGCCTGGATCGCGGCGGACAGCGGCGGACCGACGCGCATCTCGATCTGGCCAAGGACAGACAGCGGAATCGTGCAGACACACCAGTCGGCGCGGCTCGTGCGCGGCGCGCCACCGCGACGCGCATCGACGTGGCTGACGCTGACGCCGCGTTCGTCCTGGTCGATGCGAACGACTTTCGCGCCGAGCTGCACGAGCGGTGCGACTTCGCGGTACAGCGCCATCGCGATGCGGTCCATGCCGCCGACCGGCTGCAGCATCGACGGGCTGAATTCGTAGCGGAACGAGTTGCCGAGCATGCGCCACAAGCCCGATTGCACGATCTGCGACAACGTCAGCGGATCTGAAAGCCGCTCGCGCGAATTGATGCCGCCGCCCGGATCCTGGTCGAATCCGCGGCGGTTGCTGGTCAGCGCCGATTTCACGTAACGGTAGTCCTGGTCGAGGATGCCGTACGAGCGCAGCGCGAGCAGCAGCTTTTCCTTGTCCTCGGCATCGACTTGTGCGTCGAGCCGGCCGCTGTCGACCGCCTTGCCGAGCATTTCGGCGATGTGTCCCTGGAAGTCCGCATGCACATGCCGGAAGCGCTGCGGCTTGCCGTCGAACGCCGCCTGCGAATGCAGGTAGGCGTTGACGTTGAGTTGCGGAAACGGCTCGAGCGGGACATTCAGGCGGCGCGCGTAATCGAGCATCGCGTGATGGTGGTACGGAATGCGCCACGGGCCCGGATTGAGATACAGGCCGGGATCGAATTCGCAACGCTGGCGGAAGCCGCCGAGTTCGGTGTACTCGTCACCGCCGCGCAAGGTCCAGGCGCGTCCGCCGGCGCGATCGTTGTATTCGAGCACAGTGACCTTGTAGCCGGCGCGCTGCAGCTCCCACGCCGCGACGAGTCCGGCGAGTCCAGCGCCGAGCACCAGCACCGAGGCGCCACGCGGCGCGCCGGACATATCGACCGGGCCCGCGTAGGTCGACTCGCCGGCAAAGCCGAGCGCGGACATCGACTGGTACATCAGCGCGGCGCCGGCCGACTGGCCGATCCGCTGCAGCAATTCGCGCCGGCTGATCGAAGTTTCCGATTCACTCACTGGTTGCTTTCCCATGGGAGCCGCGCGGCAACGTATTCGGCAGAGCCTATCACCGCAGCCCCATTTCCTGCCGAAAGTTGGAGCCGGCTGTTACTGCACCAAAACGAACATTCGTCGTGGTTTGCGCCAGCGACAGCAGCTTGGCGCTGGCCGGGGAGGAAGAAACCGGATTGAACCTTCCCGTTCCGAACGGTGCCACAGCCAGCGGCTCCCCGCTCGGGCAGTCGCTGGGGATGGCCGGCGGAGATTGGCCACGCCGCCCACGAATTGTTACGCTGGCGGCACTGCGTGGGATAGGGGGCTTCGCTTGTCGCTGATCGACGAACTCAAGCGCCGCAACGTGTTCAAGGCGGCCGCGGCTTACCTCGCGCTCGGCTGGGTCGTCACGCAGGTCACCTCGACCGTCGCGCCGCTGCTGCACCTGCCCGAATGGCTCGGTCCCGTCGTCGTCTGGATCGGCGTGATCGGTTTTCCTTTCGTGATCATGTTCGCGTGGATCTACGAGCTGACTCCGGAAGGGCTCAAGCGCGAGCGTGAGGTCGATCGTTCGGCGTCGATCACGCACGTCACGAGTCGGCGCCTCGACTATCTCATCATCGGCCTGCTCGTTCTGGCGATCGGGTTGTTTGCGTTCGACCGGTTCATCCCGCGCAAGGCCGCGCCTGTCGCGGCATCTCTCGAAGGCGCTTCGCCCGCCGTCCCCGCCACCTCGACGGTACCGACTGCCTCGGTCTCTCCGGCTGCGAGCGACAATTCGATCGCCGTGTTGCCGTTCGTCGACATGAGCCAGTCGAAGGACCAGGATTATTTTTCCGACGGCTTGTCCGAAGAACTGCTGAACCTGCTGGCCCAGGTTCCGCAGCTTCGTGTCATCGCCCGTACGTCGTCGTTCGCATTCAAGGGCAAGGAAGTCGGCGTGGCCGAGATCGCGAAGACATTGAGCGTCGCAAATGTCCTGGAGGGCAGCGTGCGCAAGTCCGGCGACACGCTGCGCATCACGGCCCAGCTGATCCGCACGGCCGACAGCTCGCACCTGTGGTCGGAGACCTACGACCGCCAGTTGACCGACGTGTTCAAGGTGCAGGACGAGATCGCAGCGGCCGTCGTCGCGCAACTCAAGGTCAGGCTGCTGCCGGCCCAGCAGGTGACGAACCCGCACCGCACTTCCAATAGCGAGGCATACAACCAGCTTCTGCTCGGCAAACAGTTCTTCACCCGCAATTCCACGGAGGGTTACCGCCTCGCAGTTGCGGCTTATCGAAATGCCGTCGCGCTCGATCCGAATTACGCCGCTGCCTACGCCGGCCTGGCTTATGCGGAGCTGTTCGCGTCGGATTATGCTGCGTCACCGGAAGAGAGCGCCGCGGGCAGACTGCGCGCCGTCGCGGCCGCGGACAGGTCGATCGCACTGGCGCCGGAACTGGCGGAAGGCTATTCGGCGCGCGCATGGATGCGCTCGACCCTGGCCTGGGACTGGCGCGGCGCCGAGGCGGACTTCGAAAAGGCGCTGACTCTGGAGCCGGGCAACGCCGAAACCCAGCGCCGATACAGCCTCCTGTTGATCAGTCTCGGCCGGATCACCGAGGGTATCGCGGCGAACCGCAAGGCGATCGAACTCGACCCGTTGTCCGCCTCGGCGTGGAGCAACCTCGGCGCCGCGTACTCGCTCGACCCCAACCGCTATCGGGAAGCTCGCGAGGCGATCGACAGAGCGCTTGCGATCAATCCGGAATCGAGTTTTGCCAAGTCCAATCTCGTCGTACTCGAACTGCTGGAAGGTCATGCGCAGGAGGCGCTCGGCACGGCGCGCACGGCCGGGGAAGTCTGGAGTCAGTACGGCGTCGCGATGGCCGAACATACGCTGGGTCATTCCAGGGAATCGCAGGCGGCGCTCGATGAGCTGATCGCGAAGTATGCGCACGATACGGCGTACCAGATTGCCGAGATCCATGCGTGGCGCGGGGAGGTCGACAAGGCGTTCGAGTGGCTCGATCGCGCCTACGAGCAGCACGACGGAGGAATGAGCCTGGTCAAGACGGACGTGTTGCTCAAGCCGCTTTTCTCCGATGCTCGGTTCGCCGCGATGCTCAAGAAGGTGGGTCTGCCGCCGTAGCGTCGGCTTGCGGCTGCGATTTCGGGAATACCGTGCGTTTCTTTTTTCGTCAGTGGATTCCGGGTTCCGCCTGCGGCGGCCCCGGAACGACGAACAAGAAAGTCGAGCAACCGGGCGCCAGGATCTCGCTCACTTTCCCAGCATGTACAACTGCCACAAATCCCTGCGGCTCGTCTGCATCAGCGGTTGCAGCGTCAGCAGGCCGGCGCGGCCGACGCTGCGTTCGAGGTATTGCATCTCCTGCAGCTTGGCCCGCGTCTCGTCGTCGATGCGGACGTCGAGCCCGTTCTCGCGCATGATCAACACGCCCTTCGCGCGCAGCGCGAGCTCGACGTACAGGCGCAGATAGCACAGCAGGTCGGCGACGACCTCGCCGCGAAAGCGCTCGCGCAATTCGTACAGATACTTGCCGGCGTGCGATTGCGAAAACGTTTCGGAGCCGAGCAGGCCTAGCAATTCCTGGTCGGCATCGAAACCGCTGCCGACCCAGCGCTTGAGCAACCGTTCGCTGTGCACGAAAGCCCAGGCCAGCAGCAGCGGGATGCTCAGCAGCACTAGCAGCGTTTCATAAATCGGCGGCAGCGCGAACTGGTTGAACGCGGCGTGCACGAGCACGGCAAGGGCCAAGGGTGGCAGTACCGCGCGCGCATCGAGCCTGCTGCGTGAATCGGCGTTCGTCAGCACGAGCGCGGCGAAGATCGCCTGCACGCCGCCGTGCAGGATCGCGGTGCCGAACCCGCGAACAATCCACGTCGCGACGTGCGTATCGCTGGACTGGCTCAGGTAGTAGAGGTTTTCGACGATCGCGAAACCGGCACCGACGGCGAAGCCGAGCACTGCCGCGTCGACGAGGAAGCCGATCCGGCGCGTGCGGATCAGCACGAGGACCACGGCGGCCTTCAGCGTCTCCTCGACGAGCGGCGCGACGAAGCGCGCGTAGTCGGAAAACTCGAGCCCGCTCGCGCGGAGCGCGAACCGGTTCAGCACATAGCAGACGCCGGCGACGATGCCGCCGGTGACGATGACCGCCAGCACGGTGCGCAGGCGCACCAGCTTGTAGCTGTCGAGCAGCAGCAGCGCGCCGAGGAAGCACAGCGCCGGAAGCAATCCGAGCGCCGCGCGAACGAACCACGCGCCGGTCATGCCGGCACCCCGGCAGCGATCGTCAATGCAGGACCTTGAGCGACAACATCCATTCGTTGCCTCCGCGATCGCCATCGGCGAAGCCGTGGGCGGCGCCGAGCGAGAGCGTCATTTCCTGATCGTGCATGACATTGAACTGGAAGTCGACCTGGAAGCCGATGTCGCGCGCGGTCTGGCGTTGCGCCGAATCGTTCGGATTCGTCGACAGCACGCCGACGAACAACGCCGGCCGTGCCCAGCTCAGGTAGTTGGCCGGCGTGCCGACATTGCTGAAGCGCACCGGCGGCAGGTTCCACTCGAGCATCGAACGCACGAACGTGCGCCCGTTCAGCTCGTCGATGTCGAATCCCGGAAACCGGTTGTAGTCGCGGTAGCGCTTCACTTCGCCGTGATCGACGTAATTGTTGCCGAACGCGCCGAAGTAGAAGTTCGCGAACGGATCGTTGAAATCGCCGTGCGACCAGCCGGCAACGTTGCGCAACCAGATCGAGGAGTGATCGAACAGGAACGGCCAGCCGAAATCGATGCCGCCGTACAGGGCGGGAATGTTGTCCGCATGCACGTGGTTGACTTCGAGATTGAGGTTCCAGCGCAGCCCTTTTTCGTCGTCGACGCGGCCGAGCGAATCGACGACGTAGCCGTACTTGAGGTTTGCCGCCGCGGTCGTCAGCTTCGAGATCGGCGTGTCGACGTTCTGCGAGCCTGGCAGTGTGTCCAGGCCGTTGTACATCTTCAGCGACAGGTCCAGATCGAGCGTGCGCGGCGTGTCGAAGATCAGCGCGCGCTTGTAGCCGAAGATCCACTCGTTGCCGCGCAGGCTCGTCTTGGTCGGGCCGAACAGGTCGTAGAAGTCCGCGCCGTTGTGCTGGTAGCCGATGCGGAAGCCGAGATGATGCCACTGCGTTGCGAAGTGGATGCGCTCGTATTTCGGCAGCGAATCGCCGGGGCTGTACGCGAGGTCGACGCCGATGCGGTCGATGCCGATCGGATCGCCCCAGCTGCCGTGCACGCCGAGCGCTCCGCTGTCCTTGTAGCCCATGACTATCGGGTAGAGGCCCTGCTTCTTTATTTCCTGCCAGGAATGGTACGGGCCCTTGCTGACCGTGCGCTGGTCCAGGTCGACATCCGCCGGCGAACCGACATTCCAGTCCTTGACGATCGGCCGCTGCTCGGCGATCTGCGCGCCGAGAAACGTGATCGCGGCCAGGTCTTCGCGCGGCTGCGCGTCGATGAAACCGGGCACGAGGCCCTGCCCGGTGAAGTCGAACGCGAGCATGCGGCCGTCGGCCAGCGGCAACGGGCGGAACAACCCGGTCTGCGCGTTCGACAGCGCGTCGATCTTCGCGCTGGCCAGGTCGTAGCGGTAGATGTTCGAGACGCCGGTGTAATAGGAACTGCCGACCAGCGAGCGGCCGTCCGGCGCGAACACGAACCCCTCGGGTACCGCGGTGCCGAAATCGAAACTGGCGACGGGCTTCGCGTCGCCGGTGCCGAGCGCGTCGATCGCCATGACGTGCAGCGACTGATCGCCATTCACCGCGGTGTGGGAATAGCTCAGCATCTTGCCGTCCGGCGAGATGTCGAGGTCGTAGACGATTTCGCCGTAACGGAACGAATGGATCTGGTTGAACTCGGTGTACGGATACGCCATGCGCACGAGCGTGACGATGCCGTTCAGGTGGCGGATTCCCCACAACGACCGGTCGCTGCGGTCGAACACGAGATCGCCGATGCGCGCATCTTCCTGCAGCATGCGTGTGCTGCCGGTCTTTGTGTCGAGCGCCATGACGTCACGGTAGCCGCTCGTGTTGTCGGTCGTGTAGAACGCGGTCTTCGTGTCGGGGTCGTACGCCAATGCCGTCACGCGATAGAGCATCGGCCCCTTGACGTCGACGAGCGGCTCGATGCTGCCGTCCTTGAGCGACATCCAGCCGATGTACGCGGCGACGCCCGGATAACGGAAGCCGGCGATGATCGCATCGCGATCCGCGTCGTAGTATGCGCGCGACGTCGAGCCGAGCCCGCGCCTGGAGAGCGCCTGGAACTGCGACGGCGGATACTTCGCGATTTCGCCGAGGTTGGCCTTCTGGAACCGGTGCTCCCAGGCGATCCAGTCCTGCCACGCCTGTTCCATCGGCTTGCCGAACACGTGCTCGAACTGGTCTGAGTAGTAGCGCCGGCTGCCCTCGTGCCGCGATGCCCACTCGACGACCTGTTCCGCGGAATAGTTCAGCGCCAGCCACGAGATGAAGCGCGTGCCGTACAGGTAGTTGTTCACGCCGACCTGGAAATCGACCTTCGTGCCCTCGGACGCGAGCCCGGCGGGATCGTAGAAGCGCGCGTCGTCGCGCACCATCGCGCGAAACACCATCTCGTCGTAGGCGCCCTGGGCGCGGCCGCGTCCGCCACCCATCCAGGTCTCGAAGAACACGGCGACGCCCTCGAGGAACCAGCGCGGCGCGACGGTGCGCGGCACGGTCAGGTAGCGGTACAGCAGCGTTTCCGGATGCTCGGCCTCGGCGCTGATCTTGCCGCCGAGCAGATGGCGCCAGCGCATGTCGGCGGCCGTCCACTCGTCTAGATTGACGACGTGCACGAGCTCGTGGTTCATGAACCAGAACATGCGTTCGTTCGCCACGAACGTCTCGAGCGTGTACGGCACCGGCGCGATGTCGATCAGGATCAGGTTGTTCGGCACCGACGTCGCGCCGGCGTTGCCGTAGTCGATGAAATCCTTGAGCAGCACGGTGACCTTGCCGTCCGGATTCCAGCCCCAGACGTGCTTCTGGAACGCCATCGAATTCTCGAAGCTGCGCGCGACGTGCGGCGCGAGATAGTCTTCGGCCGGATGGAACCAGACCAGGCGCAGGTCGTCGGTCTGCAGTTGCTGCAACAGATCGTCGGAATGCGCCGGCGCCATCCACACGGAGACGACGGCCAACAACGCGAAGCGGATGCAAAGGCGCATCGGTGATCTCCCCCCCTGTCCTGCGGAGACGCCGGTACGATAGCGCAAAAACGACAGGGCCAGCGTTACGAGTGCTTCGTACTAAACAAGAAGGGCCGGCTTGCGCCGGCTTCGTACCAAACAAGAAGGGCCGGCTTGCGCCGGCCCTGGTTTCAACGCTTGCGACGCGCGTGCGCCGAATTTCGCTCAGTGCTGGTTGATCGCCGCCGCGAACGAGGCATTGGTCAGCATCGCCGCGAACGAGGCATTCGACGCCAGTGCGCGGAAGTCGGCGTTGCTGGCCAGCGCGCGGAAGTCGGCGTTGTTGACCAGCGCGGCGAAGTCGGCGCTGGCGGCCAGCGCGCGGAAATCGGCGTTGCCGGCCAGTGCGCGGAAGTCGGCATTGCTGACCATCGCAGCGAACTGTCCGCTGTTGGCCACGGCCTGGAACTGCGCGTTGTTCGCGAGCGCCTGGTACTGCGCATTCTGCATCAGCGCCTGGTACTGGGCATTGCTGGCCAGTGCCTGGTACTGCGCGTTCTGCATCAGCGCCTGGAACTGGGCATTGTTGACGAGTGCCGCGAACTGGGCATTGCTCGCGAGCGCCGCGAACTGGGCATTGCTCGCCAGGGCCGAGAACTGCGCGTTGCTGGCCAGCGCCTGGAAATCGGCGTTGTTCATCATCGCCGCGAACTGGGCGTTGCCGGCGAGCGCCTGGAACTGGGCGTTCTGCATCAGCGCCTGGAATTGCGCGCTGTTGACCATCGCGGCGAACTGCGCGTTGCTGGCCAGCGCCTGGAACGCGGCGTTCTGCTTCATCGCCTCGACTTGCGCGTTGCTCTTCATCGCCTGGAACTGCGCGTTGTTCGCGAGCGCCTGGAACTGCGCGCTGTTGACCATCGCAGCGAACTGCGCGTTGCCGGCGAGCGCCTGGAACTGCGCATTCTGGGTCAGCGCCTGGTACTGGGCGTTGCTGGCGAGCGCCTGGAACTGCGCGTTCTGCATCAGCGCCTGGAACTGCGCGTTCTGCATCATCGCCGCGAACTGGGCGTTGCTGGCCATCGCCCGGAACGCCGCGTTCTGCGTCATCGCCGCGTACTGGGCGTTCTGCCTGACCGCCTGGTACTGGGCGTTGTTGTTCAGCGCCTGGAATTGTGAATTGTTGACCAGTGCCTGGAAATCGGCGTTGTTCATCAGCGCGGCGAATTCCGCATTGTTGACCACGGCCTGGAACTGCGCGTTGTTGGCGAGCGCCTGGAACTGCGCATTGTTGGCCAGCGCCTGGAAGCGCGCATTGGCGGCCACCGACGCGAATGCCTTGTGGCCGGCGACGCCGACGAGGTGCGCATTCGTCGCTACGGCGCGGAACTGCGGATCCTTGACCAGCCGCGTGAACGTATCGGTCTGCATCAACTGCGGGATGCCCTCATCGCCGAGCTTGACGCCGCTCTCGTCGATCGTCGGTGCGCGGTAGCGCTGCGCGGGGGCGATCGTCCCGGAAACTTCGTCCTGCGCTGGCGGATAGCCGACGCCGAAGTACAGCACGGCTGCGATTGCAACGGCGAGGCCACTACCCACTGCGATGATCGTTCTGTTGTTCATGCTGTTTCCCCTAACGTGACGTGTCGTGGATGTCGATTGATCGTGCCGATGACTGTTATACGCTGCAGCGGCGAAAAAGTTGGAGCGCGTCGGCGCTTCGCGGCTGGACGCGCCGATCCGGCGCCAGCGCAGCCAGCGGCGAGCGGCCGGTCGCGGCGCTCCCGCTGCCGAATCGATGGCTTTGGCGAGCCGGTCGTGCAGGTCCGGATAGGCCGGGGCGGGCGGCATCCGCTGCAATGCGGCGGCGATGCGCAACAGGTCCTCGTGCAGGCGGCGTGCGTCGGCGTCGGCGTGCAGGGACCGTTCGAGTTCGGCCCGACCCGCCGCGTCGAGCTCGCCATCGACGTCGGCCTGGATCAGCTCCATCGTGCGTTCGCTGGTCATCGTCACTGCACTCCGCCCGCGACAAGAATGCCGCGCAGCGCCTGGCGCGCCGTGAACAGGCGCGATTTGACCGTCTTGACCGGGCATTCGAGGATGACTGCCATTTCTTCGTAGCTGCAGCCCTGCACGTGCTTGAGCACGATCACGGTGCGGTAATCGGCGGTCAGGCGCATCAGCGCACCCTGCATCGCGACCTCGTTCTCGTCGCGCACTGCGCGGTCGTCCGGGCCTTCGTGATCGTCGACGACTTCATCGGTCAGCGCCTCGACGGGACGCCGGCCGCGCACCAGGTCGAGCGCCTCGTTGACCGCGATCCGGTACAGCCAGCCGCGGAACGGCTGGCCCGGATCGTAACGGTCGAGGTGCTCGTAGGCGGTAAGGAAAGCGGTCTGGGTCACGTCGAAAGCATCCTCGCGGGCATGCAGAATCCGGAACGCGGCGGCAAAAATCGGCTGCGCATGGCGGCGCAGCAGCGTATCGAAGGCGCGGCGCTCGCCATTCCTGCATCGATCGACCAGCGCGGCGTCCGTCTCTTCGCTCATGTATACGCAGTACGGCGAAAAAGGTTGGAAATGACGTAGCGCGCGGTCGGCCGCGGCCCGACCGGTGCGTCCTTTCGCTTCGCTGGCACGCGCAATCCCACTGTCTCCCCTGCAGTGCGGCCGGGCATCGGCTTCAGGTCGCGCCGGTCATCCGCCGCCGGCCCGCTGCACGTCGAAGACCTGGTCGAAGCCGGAGAAGCGGAAAATGTCGTAGATGTGATTGTTGACCTGGATCAGGCGCAGCCGGCCGCCGCCAGCGAGCAACCGCTTGTGCGCCTGCAGGAGCACGCCGAGCCCGGCGCTGGAGATGTATTCAAGTCCGGCGAAATCGAAGACGCGCGCGTCTCCCGCCGCATCGAGGAACTGCTGCGCCTTGTCGCATTGCGCGGCGTCGAAGCGCCCGCTCAATGTGATCGTGCCGTCGCCGCCGTTGCGGATCTCAAACATGCTGCATTTCCCCGTGCCTGCGGCAGGATGGCAGATCAGGGATGGTCCGAACAAGTCCGCGCCGGCGCCGGCCGCGTGGCCCCGGACGCCGGGCCGTGGCGCACCGTTCAGGCTTCCGCCGGGCGATCATCCCGCTCGCCCCGCCTCGGTATCGAACAACGTCCGTTCGGAGCCGCTGCCGCCGAGCTTGCGCGTGAAGCTGACGCGGCTGCGCCGCCCGGAATGGTCGTATTCCATCGAATCGACGAGGCGGCGAACCAGGTGAATGCCGAGTCCGCCGGGCCGGCGCCGCTCGACCGGCTGGTGGATGTCGGCGTCCGGCGCCGCGGTCATGTCGAAACGGTCGCTGTCCGGGTCGGTCAGCCGGCACGTGAACGCGTCCGGCCCGAGCTCGATCTCGATGCCGATCGACCCGGATCCTGCGGCGTTGTACTTGACCATGTTCGTGAACAGTTCTTCGATGGTCAGGTCGATCGCGTAGGCGTCGGCCTCGCCCGCGCCGCGCGCATCCAGGTGCGAGCGCACGAACGCGAAGATGTCGTCGAGCGCCGCGAACGAGCGCTCGAAGTCGCGCTGCGCGCGCACGGGCGCCGCGACAACCGGCGCGGTGCGATCGGACGCCTGTCCAGTCATCGCTGTGCGGTCTCCCCAGACCCTCGATTCATCGCATCGTCCTGTGCCGGGCACCATGCGTCAAGCGCGTCGCCTGACCGGCGCCTCGCCGCGAGTCGCCGCCGCTCACTTGCGCCTGCGCAGCAGGACGAGCGTGATGTCGTCGCGCTGCACCGCGCCATCGGCGAATTCGGCCACCGCCTGCAGCAGCTTCCCGGTCAGTTCCGCCAGCGGCAGCGCATGGTCGCGGCGCAATACCTGCGCGACGCGCGCATCGCCGAACAATTCGTCGTTCGCATTCGTGTATTCGTAGATGCCGTCGGAAATCAGCGCGAGCACGTCGCCGGGCGCGAGATCGAGCACGGCGGCCGGCCCGACGACGTCGACATCCATCGCGCCGAACGGAAACGTCGTTGGTGCGTGCCACTCGGGCGCGTTGTCGGCGGCGTTCCAGTGCAGGATCGGCCCCTGGCCGCCGGAATGAAAACGCACCTGGTGCGTCGCAGGATCGAGGAAGCCCATGAACGCCGTGATGAAGCGGTTGTCCGGGAGGTCCTCGTTGAGCTGGTTGTTCACGTGGCGATAGGCCTGGTCGAGGTCCGCGCCGCAGCGGAACGCGACGCGCAGCATCGCCTGCATCTGCGTCGCCGACAGCGCCGGGCCGAAACCGTGGCCGGTCGCGTCGCCGAGCAGGATGAACAGCCGGTCGTCGAGCAGGACCAGATCGAACAGGTCGCCGCCGGCCTGGTCGGCCGGCTGGAAGTGGCCGTAGACGTCGTAGCCGTCGACTTGCGGCATTTCGTCCGGCAGCGTGCCGATCTGGATCGCGCGCGCGAGCTCGACCTCCTGATGCAGGCGCTGGTAGTTCAGGCGCTCCAGATGCACCTTCACGGCCTGGATCGC
>Ga0070668_100002926_pt1 | contig 12620 bp, 12 predicted proteins | sample KBSS43metaG_FD_64661 | JGI IMG/M metagenome (GOLD analysis project Ga0070668, IMG submission 64661) | Switchgrass rhizosphere microbial communities from Kellogg Biological Station, Michigan, USA - KBS S4-3 metaG | ecosystem: Host-associated > Plants > Roots > Rhizosphere > Soil ... | reverse complement strand
CGTCCGCGGCTTCGAGCAGCGGCAACCGCGGCGCCAGCTCGGCGAACCGGCCCCGCACGGCCTGGAAGGCCTGGCCGAGGTCCTCGTCCCTGGCGCGCCGGCGCGCCGGCGTGAGGTCGACGTCGTCGTCGAGCAGGTCGATGATCCGGACACCGGATTCGGGCCGGGCGAGGAACTCCCGCCAGCTCGTTTCCACTGTGGACAGATCGTCGCCCGCCTCGCCGAGCAGCACGGTGGACGGCGGGCGCTCCCCCGCCACCGGGCGCCGCAGCAGCCAGAGGTCGGGCCCCACCGACGTCAGCGTGACGACCGCCCGGACCGCGCCCGCGCGCAGCAGGTTGCCGCGGATGCGTTTCCCGCTGCGTCGCCCGGCCGCCGCGCCCGGCATCAGGATCGCGACCGGGCCACCGGGTTCCACGTGGGCGAGGCAGTGCTGCACCCAGGCGAGTTCCGGCTCGCCACGCGGCGGCAAGCCGTACTCCCAGCGCTCGTCGCCGACGAGTTCGTCGTGCCCCCAGGCCCGTTCGTTGAACGGCGGATCGCACAACACGGCTTCGGCGGTCCGGCCGGCGAAGGCGTCTTCGCGCAGCGCGTCGACCGCGTAGACCTCGGCCTCGATGCCGCGCAACCGCAGCCGCAGTGCCGCGATCGACGCCGTCATCGGGTCACTGTCCTGTCCCAGCACGGTTTTCGCGCCGCTCGCCAGCGCGAGCGCGCCGAAGCCGCACGCGGGGTCGAGGATCGTCGACACCGGCCCGGTGAGCCGGGCCATCAGCTCGGCGACCGGCTCCGGGGTGGCCGACAACCGCCGTGAATGCGCCTCGAAGTACCTGCGGCACAACAGTTCGAACGATTCGACCGGCCCGGCCCGGTGGGTCATCTCGCTGAGCAGGGTGAGCAGTTCCGGGTCGTCGAGCTTGCTGTCGAAGGTGTCGAAGATCCCGGCCTGGAAGGCGAAGAAGACCCCCGCGCGGCTGACCCGCGCGGCCAGGTCGAGGTCGTCGCCGAGGGCGCGCAGCCGCTGCCACGCGCGTTCGCCCGCGGTCAGTTCGAACTTCTTGCCCCGGGCGCGGAACCAGCCCGCGACGTCGGACAGGCCGAACAACGGGCTCGACGCCGTGCCGCCGACCGGCTGCGGGAAGTCCGGGTAGCGGCGGCGCCAGTTGCTCACCGCGGCCCGGCCGACCCCGGCGAGCCGCGCGATGTCGGCCGCGCTGACCGTGGCGTCGTCGTCCATGGCCGGGACTCTATCGGAGGATGCTCCATTCAGCCGCCATGGTTGTGAACTCAGTCAACCAATGCTTTCATGGGAGGCATGACACACGATCGGTACGTCCTGCGGTACGCCGCAGGGTCGGACGTCGGCAGGCGGCGCCGGATCAACGAGGATTCGCTGTACGCGAGTGCCCGCCTGCTGGCCGTCGCCGACGGCATCGGCGGTCAGCCCCACGGCGAGGTCGCCAGCGCGACCGCGGTCGACGTGCTGCGCGAGCTCGAAGTCGACCTGCGACGGGTCGACCTCACGGGCGTCGACCTGGCCGCGACCCTGGCCGGCGTGGTCAAGTCGATCGACGAGCGGCTGGTCGAAGTCGCTTCGCAGGAGCCGACGACCGACGGCATGGGCACGACGCTGACGGCCCTGCTCTTCGACGGCGTCGAGTTCGGTGCGGCCCACATCGGCGACTCCCGCGGCTACCTCCTGCGCGACGGCGGCCTGCGCCGCCTGACCCGCGACCACACGCTGGTCCAGGCCCTGATCGAGGACGGCCGCGTCGCCGCCGAAGACGCCGAGACGCACCCGCGGCGTTCGCTGCTGATGAAAGCGCTTCAGACGGCAGGTTCCGCCGACCCCGACATCTGGACGTTCACCGCGGCCGAGGGCGACCGCTACCTGCTCTGCTCGGACGGCCTGAGCGGCCCGGTCACCGAAGCCACCCTGCGCGACGTGCTGGCGGACATCCCCGACCCGGCGGACACGATCCCCGAGCTGATCCGCTTGGCCAACGAAGGCGGCGGCCCGGACAACATCACCTGCGTGGTCGCGGACGTCACGCGCTGAGGGTTCACCCACCTTCGCGACCCGGGAACGGCATCCGGTATCGTCTCCTGCGGAGGATTGGCCGAGCGGCCTAAGGCGCACGCTTGGAAAGCGTGTTGGGTTCACGCCCTCGCAGGTTCGAATCCTGTATCCTCCGCACGTTGAACAGACGAACGCCGGGCGAGCTGCCCGGCGTTTCGTCGTTTCGGCCGAAAACCGGTGGCCTGTCCCGGATTCCGGCTCCTATGGTCGGGCGGGTGAGCTACGAGCACCCGCTGGCCTACCTGCTCGGCGTCGAAGGTCTCGCGCTACTCCGCAGCTTCACCGGCGAGTTCGACCGCGAGTTCGCCGAGGCACGCATCGCCGAGGTCCGCCGGCTCCTCGATGACGAGTCCCTCGCCCACGGCGTCGACGTCGACCGGCTGGACACCGTGCCCGGCTACGACCTCTGGGCCGGCACCTACGACCGGCCCGGCAACGCCGCCTTCGACCTCGACGAACCGTGGCTGAAGGAACTCGTCGACCCGCTGCCGCCCGGGGACGTCCTGGACGCCGCGTGCGGCACCGGGCGCTACTCGGCCGTCCTCGCCGGGCGCGGTCACCGGGTCGTCGGCGTCGACAGCTCGCCCGGGATGCTCGCGCGGGCCCGCGAACGGGTGCCCGGTGGCGATTTCCGGCTCGGCGACCTCGCCCGGCTGCCCGTCGCCGACGCCGCCGCCGACCTGGTCGTCTGCGGGCTCGCCCTGACGCACGTCTCCGATCTCGGTCCGGTGCTGGCCGAGTTCGCGCGCGTGCTGCGGCCCGGCGGGCACGTCGTCCTCTGCGACGTCCACCCCGAGTCCGTCGCCCGCGGTTCGATCCCCGCGCTGCGCGGACCGGACGGGCGCCCCGGCCGGCTCGCCTCGCACCGGCACCTCGTCGGCGACTACCTGCGGGCCGCGCTGGCGGCCAGGCTCACCGTCCTCCACTGCGAGGAACCGTGCCTCGCGCCGAAGGACCCCGCGCCCGCCACCACCGAACCCGGAACGTGGGAGCTCTGGCCGTGGAGCCTCGCCGCCCTCGTGCCCGACGCGGCCCGGGCGGCCGGGCGCGGAGTCCCGGCGATGCTCATCTGGCACTTTCGGCTACCCGGGAGGTGAATAATTCTTCGGTCCGAAAGTACTTTCCGCACGGGGAGTCACGACCAGGCCTGAGCGCAGCCCACTGCTCCGGTCGCGCTAGTCTCACCCACACCTCGCCCGCCCCTGTCGAGAAAGGCCAGCAGTGGCACGAAAACCGCTCTGACCTGGGGTAGCGCTGGCCAGCGACTTCAGCGTGCGGTACTGGTGCCGGGACGATCCCCGCACAGACCGTGATCGGCCCGGCCCCGGACGTTCCCACGTCCGGGGCCTTGCTGATTCCGGACCCGCGATCACTCGGCAAAGTCAGATGATCACGCTGAGTCGTTGTATCTGTTTCAATGGAACCCGTCCCCGTACGATCGACGAGATATCGAGGAGTAGAGGCCCGATGGCCGGAGTCGAAGAGATCCGCGCTGGCATCGCGCTCGCCAACGAAAAGGCGTCCGCGAGCATCGCCGCCCTGCAACAGGCAGCGCAGTCTCTCGAAGAAGCCCAGCAGTCGCTCGCACAGGCGACGCAGGGCAGCAGCCAGCACGAAGTGAGTCAGGCACACGGATTGCTGGCCGAAGCCCTGCAAGGCATCAATGGGCTCCAGAGCACCGTCCAAGCAAGCATTTCCTCCGCGGACTCCTACTCGGCGCGTCTCTAGCCGGATGACGCTCGCCGAACTCCACCAGCTGCTCACCGCCGCCGTGGCCGGGCTCGCCGATGCGCGCGCCCACTCCGAGCGGGCCACAAGCCTGCTCGGGGAAGCCCGGCAAGCTCTCGTGGACGCCCAGGCCAAGGCCGATCCCTGGCTTCCTTCGCAGTACGCGCAGGCCGGCGAGGGGCTGGACCAGCTCCTCGTCCGCCTGGGCATCGCCGAGGATCTGGTGAGCGGATACCGGTCACGCCTGTAATCCTTCTTGGGACACTTTTCTTGGGGACGCCGATGGCCAACAAGTCAGCCGAGCAACGCAACCGCGTCGAAACCGCACTCGACCGGGTCCGCCACCAGATCGGACTGGTACTGGGTGCGGCGGCCGGAGCGCGGCAAGCCGCCGAGTCCGATCTCGCCAAACTCGAGCTGGAGCGGGACATCGTCCGCACCGGCATGAACCACGCCAGCGCCGAACAGCAGAACGAATGGTCCCGCCACCCCGCCGCGCACGAAGTGTTCGGCGCGCTCGGCAGCGTCCGCAGCGCCTTCTACACCGACTGGAGCCAAGGTCCCGCGAGCCTGCGCGAACTGGTCTCGCAGAACGCACCCGGCGCGGCCGGGCTACCGCCGGGCGACTGGCTCGGCACGGTCGGGGACAACCCCGGCCTGACGTCGCCCGGCCTGTGGCGCGTCGGATCCGCGACGGCCGCCGGCGGCGATCCCACACGGAGCTTCGACGTCGCGGTCCCGCTGCTCGACGAGTCGCACCTCTCGATCACGTCGGCGCCCAAGACACGGCCCGCGATCGACGGCATCGTGCAGAACCTGCTGATCCGCGTGCTCTCGACGTTCGAGCCCGGCGCCGTGCGCATACACCTGTGGGACGTCGGGCAGCTGACCGCGATCCTGCCCGACCTCTACCCGCTGAGCCAGACCAGCGCGCTCTCGCTGTACGACCCCGGCCGGCTCGAGGACCTCCTCGACGAGCTGGCCGGGCACATCCGCCGGATCCACGCCATCGGCATGGCCGCCCGGTTCACGTCGCTGCGCGAAATCCGCAAGGCGACCGGGCAGCGGGGCGACCCGTTCCGCATCGTCGTGCTCTACGGCAACGGCGAAACCCTCGAGCCCGAACGCGCGCGCGACCTCAAGCGCGTCGCGAGCGGTGCGCTGGCCGCCGGGATCTGCCTGATCATGGTCGACGTGCCGACGGCGGTGAGCGCGCCCGTCGAAACGCTGAGCCTCGTCGACGACCGGCACGCCATCAGCAGCATGACGGGCACCGACCTGGTCGTCGACCTCGATCCGCCGATGCCGTCCGGGCAGGTGATCCGCGCCGTCGACAAGATCGCCAAGGCACTGATCGCCAAGCAGGGCGGGCCGCGGTCGTTCGACGACCTGCTGCCCACGGAACTGGGCCGCGAAAGCTCCGCGCGGGAACTCCGGGCGCCGGTCGGGTTCTTCGAGGGCGAGCCGGTCGAGGTCGTGATCGGCGACGCGAGCCCGCACGCCCTGATCGGCGGGCCGTCCGGTTCGGGCAAGACGAACCTCCTGTACGCGCTGCTCGGCAGCCTCGCGGCGCGGTACGACCCGAACGAGCTGGCGCTGTACCTGCTGGACTTCAAGGAAGGCGTCTCGTTCGCCGGGCTGGCGCCGGGGCGGAAGGACGCGAGCTGGCTGCCGCACGCGCGGCTCGTCGGCGTCAACGTCAACACCGACCGCGAGTTCGGCTTGGCCCTGCTGCGGTACCTGGCCGACGAGCTGCGCCGGCGGTCCGCGGCCGCGAAGGAGCACGAGGTCACGAACCTCGCCGACCTCCGCGAGGCCGACCCCGGCGGGCACTGGCCGCGGATCGTCGCGGTGATCGACGAGTTCCAGTACCTGTTCGCGGGGCGCGACCAGGTGACCGCCGCGGCCACGCAGCTGCTGGAGGACATCGCGCGGCGCGGCCGGTCGCAGGGCATCCACCTGGTGCTGGCCAGCCAGGACGTCGCCGGGATCGAGGCGTTCTGGGGCAAGCCGGCGGTGTTCGAGCAGTGCACGCTGCGGATCGCGATGCCGAAGGCGCGGCGCGTACTGGCCGAGACGAACAACGCCGCGGTGTCGGCCCCGAAGTGGCACGGCGTGATCAACCACGACTCCGGCGTCGCGCACGGCAACCAGCTGGCCCACATCCCGGACGCGAGCAGCAAGAACGTGTTCGTCCGGCTGCAGCACCGGCTGTGGGAGGAGTACTCGGGCCACTTCGCGCGGCCGCGGCTGTTCGACGGCGCGCATTCGCCGGTGCTGGAACAGTTCCCGGTGTACCTCGACCTGAAGCCGAACTCGAAGCCGCGGGCGCTGCTCGGCCAGTCGATCGACGTCACCGAGACGGCGTGCGGCGTCGACCTGGCCTGGGCGCCGGGCCGCAACATCGCGGTGCTCGGGTCCGCCACCGCCGAAGCACTGTCCATCTTGGACTCGTCGGCCCGTTCACTGGCCCGGCAGTACGAGCCGGGCGCGGTCGAGTTCGTGCTCGGCTGCGCGATCGAGGCGTGCGCTCCGGCGGCGTTGGAGCTGGCCGAACGCCTGCGCGCGGACGGCCACACGGCGTCCCTCGTGGACGACCTGACCGGCACGCTCGAGTCGATGACGGGCGCGATGGCCGGCGGCGCGAAGATCCTGCTCCTGTACGGCGTCGACGCGGCACTGCCGTCGCTCGAGGTGAAGGCGGTCGGGCAGCTGAAGAGCGGGCTCGACCACCTGCGGGTGATCCTCAAACAGGGGCCGGCCCACGGCATCCACACGATCGGCTGGTGGCGCAGCATCGCACGGCTGAAGGACACGCTCGGTTTCGCCGGCACCGACGACATCGGCACGTGGGCGGCACTCGACGTCCAGGGCAACGAGCTCTCCCCGTTCGCGGCGGGCCAGGTCGTGCACTGGTCGCCGCGGCCGGGCCGCGCGTTGTTCTTCGACCGCACGACCCACGGCGCCCCCGAAGTGATCATCCCGTTCCAGCGTCCGGAGAACGCGCAATGACCGACGACAGCGCCACCGCGGCCATGCGGTACAAGGAGATCATCGCCCTTTCGCGGGGTTCGGCGGAAAACCTGCGCAAGTGGGAGCTGGCGCGAGCGGAAGCCCTGGAAGCGGAGATCGAGGAAGCCCAGAACGCGATCGCGGCGTCGACCGAGCGCGAAGAACGCGCGGCCGAGCGCGCGACGCGTTGGTGGAAGATGGCCCTGCACAACATCCAGGGCCTGACCTGGCTCACCCCGGGCGACAACCCACGCCCGGTCACCACGGCGCGGGCGGCCTATCTCGAGCGGTACCTCGAGGAGGTCAAGCCGAGCTACCAGGAGCTGGTGCAGGCGGTGCTGGCGCTGGGGTGGCGGGCCAAGCGGGCGGCCGCCAAGCGGGGGGAGCAGCCGCCGCAGGTCTAGTTCCAGTCTCTGGTCAGACGTCGAAGACGGTGTCATAGGGTTCGTCGTCGTCCGCGGGGGTTTGCCTGCGCTGCTGGACCGCCGGCACGCGCTGCGGTTGGAGCATTGGTGGTTGTGACGGCGGTTGCGCTGCGAGCCGTCCCCCGGCGGCGACGGCCTCCCGGATGGCGGCGGTGATGGTCCGGCTGAGCGTGACGGCGTCGAACCGCATGGCTTCGGGCGCAAGCCGCACCTCGCTGACGACGCCACCAGGCCCGGCAAGCACGGTGACGGACCGATCCGGCGAGACGACGGTCGTGTGGTTGCTCCCGGCGATCCCCGCCAGGAGGCGCTGGTTTTCGGCCTTGCGGTCCTCGATCTGCTTGAGCTGCCAACGCATTTCCTCGATCAGCTGGACGTTGTTCATGGCCTCCCCTGGTGCCGCAGGAATTCGTAGACCCGGTCGTTCTTCTGGACGGTGTCCCCCCGGCTGTGAGCGACGACCATCAGCTCGGGAACAACGTTCAATTCGACCACGGCCTCGGTGGCAGCCATTGCGGTGCGTAGAAGAACTCGTAGTACTTGCCGAACTGGTGTTCGATCAGGCCGTAGCCCCGGCTCTGGGCGACCCAGACGAGATCCGCTTTGCCGATGCTGAACTCCACCATCCGGATGGTGACTTTGCTCCGGCCGTCCAGCCGCGCGGCCAGGCGTGCCATCTGCTGTTCGCGAGGCTGCGATGCCCGGCTGATCCGGACGATCGTCACCGTCAAGCTGGCGGCCATAAGGCCACCGAGCACGATGAAGATGATCAGGGCGACCACAGGCGCAACCGTGTTGTCCGCGCTGGCGGCCAGCACCGTCATTTCGCTGCCTCGCCACTGCGGAGGCTCCAGGCCACCTTCGCCGTCGCCTCTGCGACGGCGGGCCATGCGTCCTCTGATTCCGCGACCACCGACAGGATCACCACGGACCGGCCGTCCGGCAGGGGGATCTGGTACTCCGCCTTGATTTGGGTGCGCACATCCCGCTCGGGTAGGTGGAACTCGCCCCCGCTGATCGCGACCACGGCCGGGCCGATCGGCAGGTGTACCGGCTGCACCACCGCGCGCTTGTGGCGGCTTCGGAACTGCTCGGCCATCGCCGCCACGACGGCATCCCGGTTCCCGGGCGCCGTCTCCGGCCACTGCGCCACGCCCAGCGTCAGGGTCGCGACATCACCCTTCCGTGGGCCGACGGCGAACTTGCCGAACACCCGGATGCCGTTCGCCTGCATGGTCGGTACCAGGGCCATCAGGTAAGTGCCGAACTCCTCGACGGACTTCCCGGTCCCGGCCGCCACGGTCTCGGCGACCATCCAGGCACGACTGCGATTCATCTTGTCGTCGCTGCCCACCGGCATGCCGGCGAACCCGGGCGGCAGGTCGATCTGCAGCGGCATCAGTTCCACACCTCGTCTTCCGCCCGCTCACGACGCCGGTCCGGCGCGTTGTCAGCCTGCATTCCGGCTTGGGTCGCATTCCAGTACGCAACGCCGGCCGGTGACACGAACGCAGCGGCGGCCTGGCCGGCGTCCTTCGGCAACCAATAGCTCACCAGGTCGCCGATCGGCCCCTCGATGTGCTTGCCGATCATTCGGGCACCGACATCGGCTTGGAATTGAGCCCCGACCGCTCCGAACCCGACGGCCTTCATGGCGGCCTCGCCACCCGGGGGAAGAAAACTGCCGACAAATGAAGTCACGGTGCCGGCGGCGTCGAAGAACAGGGTTTCCGGAGCGACATCGGCACCGGCCGCCTTCGCCATGACGTGCCCCTCCAACGCCGTGACCCCGAGCCCCGTCGCGACAGCACCCACCACCTCGTTGGCCGGAGGCGGCAAGAACTCGCCGACGAGGCCGAGGGCATTGCCGACGTCGCCAGTCACGTCCGAGAGCTTCGACAGCAGCTCCGCGTGGTCCTGGACGAAGTTCCACGCCTCTTCGGCCCCATCGGCAAGGGTGTTCGTCAAGTCGCCCAGCGCGCCGCCCACCGCGTCGGTCAGCTTGTCGAGGACGTCCGGCTCGTCCGGCGCCAGCTCCTTCGCCTTCCGCAGCAGCTCCGCTACCCGCCCCGCCGCCTCCGTGTGCTCCTGCTGCAGCTGCTTCGCCGCGTCCTGGATGTTCTGGCAGCCGTCGATCGCCGTCTGGAGCTGCCGGCCCGCGTTGTCCAGCAGGCGCTGCGCGATCTGCAGGGACGGCTGGTCCGGGAACGTCCGGTTGGCCAGCGCGAAGTCCGGGTTCGCGCGCGCTTCCTCCGCGGCGCGGGCCGCCGCTTCCGCGCGGGCCTCGAGATCCGCCGCGCGTTTCTGCAGTTCACCGAGGTCGCGGGACCACGCTTCGAGCGCGGAGCCGGCGTCGCCCATCGACCTGGCCGCGCCCTCCAGGTACTGCGGCAGCGGGCCGATGCGCCGCGCGAACGCCTCGCTCGCTTCGCCCTGCCAGATGCCCTGCTTCCGGACGATCTGCCGCAACGCGTCGTCGGCTTCGGTCAGGTCCTTGCTCACCGCCCGGTACTTGCCCGCCAGGTCGGTGACGCCGTCGAGGTCGCCGGGCGCCGGGTCGAAGCCCAGTGCCGGGAAGTCGCGGGTGCTCATCGGCCGCCACCGTCCAGGATGTCGGTGATGCCGCCGCCGACCGGGTGCTCGTCGGTCGAGGCCTGGTCGTTGATGCCGGGCACGCCGCCGGTGACACCCCCGCCGACCTTGCCGTCTCCGAGGTCCGCGCCCGGATCCGTCCGATCCGCCAGGCCGTCGATGCCCGGCACACCGCCGGTCACCCCGCCACCGACCTTGCCGTCACCGTCTCCCACCGGTCCGCCGCCAGGCGACCCGATCCCCCGAGCCCTGTCGCCTCCGGAACCGTCACCCACCGCCGAGCCGAACTTCGACAGCTCCCCGCCGAACTGAGCCTCGATCTGCTCGTACTTCTGCTTCGCCTGCTTCAGCCGCTCGGTGATCTCCGAAGCTGCCTCACCGAGCCGCCCGATCCCATACCCCCAGGCTTCCTCGAACTCGACGCCCGCCGCGCCCAGCTCGGCCGTCCCGAGGGACCCGAACGCCCCACCGCCGCCGAGCTTCTTGTTGGCGTCGGCCATCCTGTCCGCCGCCGTGCCGAGGTCGCCGATGAGCTTGCCCAGCTCGTCGGCCTTCACCGCGTATCCGTCCACGCCACCCTCCCCTGTGGTCCCGTCAACCGTAAGACGGCCGTCAACGCTCCGCGGTTTCATCGTCACCCAAAGGAGTGGGCAAGAGAAAGGCCACCATCGGGGCAAAGTCCCGATGGTGGCCTTCGAGCAGCAGAACTACTTCCCGAACACCTGCTCCAGCCAGTCGAGCAGGTCGTTGATCCCGTCGAACACCACGTTGCCCGTGCTCGGCCGGAACCGGATGACCTGCGGGTCGTGGTCGCTGGCCTGGTCGGCGAACTCCGCGTTGATGTGGACGACGTCGTAGTCCACCCCGCGCGGCGCCTTCGACGCCAGGATGTGGTCCAGCACCTGCGACTGGCCCTCGAACACGTAGCTGTACCGCTCGGCTTCGGGCACCGACGCGATCAGGTCCTTCAGCGCGCCACCGGCGGTGAGCGTCTGGACCGCGGGCGAGAACGGGTAGTCGTTCAGGTCGCCCGCCACGACGATGTTGGCGCTGTGATCCGCCGCCAGCAGCTGGTCGACGAACCCGCGCAGCACCGTGGCCTGCTTCGCCCGCTGCACCTCGGAACTGCGCGCCGGCGGCTGGAACCGGCCGTGCGTCGGCTGGTCACCGCCCTTGGAGTTGAAGTGGTTGGCGATGACGAACACCGTGCGGCCCTTGAAGACGAACTCGCCGGCGAGCGGCTTGCGGCTGGCGGTCCAGGCCTCGTTCGCGGGGTCGACGCGGCCGGGCGATGCGGTCAGGTGCGCCTTGCCGTGCTCGCGAACCACGCCGACCGCCGTCGTCGAAGTCCCGCCCGGACGATCCACAAAGGACACCCGCGCCGGGTTGAACAGGAGCGCGACGCGGATGTTGCCGCCCGGCTGGCCGCCGTCGGCGTCGTCGACCGGGTCGATTTCGCGCCACTGGTAGCGAGGGCCGCCCTTCGCGACGATGGCGTCGGTGAACTTCTGCAACGTCTGGTCGGCGGCGACCACGCTGTCGTTCGCCGGGCCGTTGTTGTCCTGGATCTCTTCCAGGTTCACGATGTCCGGCGTCGCGAGGTGCGTGACGATCGCATCGGCGAGCCGGTCGAACTTCGCCTGGGTGTCCACAGGGGACAGGTTCTCGACGTTGTACGTCGCGACCGCCAGCTCACCGGAGCGCTGCTTGCGCGTGGTCTCGCCCTGGAGCCCGTTGTCCTTTTCGGTGCCGAGCACGCTGGCCAGCAGCGTGTAGCCGCCGAAGTCGTCGTACTCGACCGGGCCCGACGTGGTGCCGGTCAGCAGGTCGCCGACGTTGAGCTTCGGGAACGGCCGCTCCGCGAACGGGATCAGCGACTGGACCTTCAGCACGCCACTGTTCAGCTGGTCGTAGCCGAGATAAACGGTGCCGCCGCGGACCGAGCGGTGCTGGTCCGGCTTGGTCGTCACGTACAGCTCGTTGAACGAGTTCGTCGGGCCGACGACACGCGCGTCGGTGACCGAAACGATCTCGCTCTCGTGCGACTCCCAGAAGTCCAGCGCGTACTTCGACGGCTCCAGGGTGAGCGGCTCGATGTTCCCGCCGGGCGACGGCGCGTACGTCGTCGGCACGGTGTCCGGGTTCAACACAGTCGGCGCCGGCAGGGCGTTCCCGTGCGAGTCGACCGTCCACTGTGCACTGCTCAGCTCGGTGAGCGACTGGTAGGGCGACGTCGCGGGCGCGTCCGGGTAGAACTCGCGGACGGTGCCGGTCGCGGTCACCGCGTCGCCGACCGCGACGGCCGGGCTCGTCGCGCCGGTGAACACGAACAGGCCCTCGCTGGTGCGCGGGTCGTTGTCCGGGTTCGGATCGGTGAGCCAGAACCCGCGGAGCGAACCGAACGCCCGGGTCGCGGTGACGACGCCGGTGACGCCGCTGACCTTCTGGTCCTTGAAGGGCGAAATGCGCGTGGTGCCCTGGATTTCGTGGATCTTCGCCGGGGTGGGCGCCGGGCCGGGGTCGCCGCCCGTCGACTCACCCGCGGTGTTGGTCGGGGTCGGCTCGCCGACGGTGAAGTCGGCGGCGTTGTCGTCGGTGTCCGCGAGCGCGGTGCCGCGCGCGACCGAGTTCGTGTTCGACGGCGCGGCGGTGGGAGCGCCCTCGCGCACGGTCGCCGTGCCGAACCCCACGAGGTCCTTGATCCGGGGATCGGCGGCGCAGTCCGCGGCGGTCTTGCAGGTCAGGGCGGTGGTGCCGGAGACGAGGGCGATCGTGCCCGCGGC
>Ga0070668_100002924_pt1 | contig 12624 bp, 10 predicted proteins | sample KBSS43metaG_FD_64661 | JGI IMG/M metagenome (GOLD analysis project Ga0070668, IMG submission 64661) | Switchgrass rhizosphere microbial communities from Kellogg Biological Station, Michigan, USA - KBS S4-3 metaG | ecosystem: Host-associated > Plants > Roots > Rhizosphere > Soil ... | reverse complement strand
GGGCGGCGTGCAGTTCGAAATCGAGGGCCCGTACCACGGCGGCGTTCCGGTCGGGGCCGGGCAGTTCGGCGGCGAGGGCGGCGGCGTACTCCCGGATCAGGTCGTGCAGGCGGAACACGCCCGCCGCCGGCTCGTCCACCAGGTGCACGTCGACCAGGTCGTCGAGCACGTCCTCGGCCGCGGCCGCCGGCAGGTCCGCGAGCGCGGCCACCGCGAGCGCGTCGAACGACGATCCGGGATACAGCCCGAGCAGCCGGAACACGTGCTGGGCCCGCTCCGGGAGCTGCCCGAAGGACAGGACGAAGGCGCCCACCACGGTCCGGTTCTCGGCGGCCAGCTCGGGCAGGACCGACGCGCCCATCCGCCGGGCCAGGTCGGCCACCCGCCAGCGCGGCCGGTGTGCCAGCCGGGCACCGGCCAGCCGGAGAGCCAGCGGCAGCCCACCGCAGCGGCGGACCACCTCGGCCGCCGCGCCCGGCTCGGCGACGACCCGCTCGCCGGCGATCCGGGCGAGCAGGGCGACCGCCTCGTCCTCGGGCAGCACGGGCAGCGACTCCGGGTACGCGCCGTCCAGCCCGGCCAGCCGGCGCCGGCCGGTGACCAGCGCCAGGCTGGCGGCCGAGGCGGGCAGCAGATCGGCCACCTGCCGGCTGGACGCGGCGTTGTCGAGGACCACCAGCACCCGGCGGGTGGCCAGCTCGGTGCGCCACAGATCGATCCGCCCGGCCGGCTCGGACGGCACCCGCTCGGCGGGGACGCCGAGCTGGCGCAGCAGAATCAGCAACGCCGCGGCGGGTTCCAGCGGCGTCCGCTCGCTGTGCCCGTGCAGATCCACGAAGAGATGCGCGTCCGGAAACCGATCACCCACCAGCGCCGCCACATGCAGCGCCAACGTCGTCTTTCCGCTGCCGGCCATCCCATCGACCGCCACGATCACCGGGCCCGACGGATCCGCCTGGCAGATCGCGTCCACCAGCCGGTCCACCACCGCGGCCCGCCCGGTGAAGTCGCCCACGGTACGCGGCAGGCACCGCACCGACGCCGGGGCCGGCGCCGGACGGGACGGCTCGGGCAGGTTGCCGGCGAGCATCGCGGTGTGCAGCTGCTGCAGGTCCGCCCCCGGTTCCAGGCCCAGTTCGGCATGCACCACGGCACGGGCCCGGCGATACTCGGTCAGCGCGTCGGCCGGCCGGCCCGCGCGGTAGAGCGCCAGCATCAGCCGGCCGCGGAGGCGCTCCTGGAGCGGAAACCGATCGACCGCGGTCGCCAGCTCGCCGAGCAGGGCCGCCGCCCGGCCCGCGGCAAGCTCGAGGTCGGCCCAGTCGACCAGGATCGCGACGTACTGGTCGTCGAGGGCCGCCGCGCCGAGCCGGACGGCGTGGCTGTCGATGCCGTCGAGGGCCGCACCGCGCCACAGGTCGAGCGCCTGCCGGAGGAGGCCGGCTTCGCGCCGCTCCAGGGCGGCCGCCACGAGCCGCCCGAACTCCGCCGCATCCAGCTCGCCGGGACGCACGTCGAGGCGGTAGCCGGCCGGGTCGCTGCCGATCACGCCGGGCGGCAGGGCCCGGCGTAAACGAGAAACGCAGGTCTGCAGCTGATTGCGAGCGGTGGCGGGCGGATCGGCGCCCCAGACGGCGTCGACCAGCGCGCCGACACTCACCACGCGACCCGGGTTGAGCAACAGCATGGCAAGCACGACGCGATCACGGCCCGCAGTGACCGCTACGCTCTGTTCGTCGACACTGACGGACAGTGGCCCTAGGATGCGATAGCGCATGCCGCCCCCGACGTCCGGTACAGCCATCGAGGTTAGCCCAGGCGTGACAGCGGATCGACAGCCGAACGAGAGCGCTTCGTGCCAGGCTCTAGAGGCGTCGCCCCACCGTGGATGTCCCTAACATCGCCCCAACACGGTGGGGCGGCGCAGCGCGGTACGGGGGACGTACAGCCCGTGCGTCCCACGCGGGCGGGCTGTTCGTATCTCGCTGATCACTCACGGTTGGACGGCGGCCGACCCGGAACGTAACGTCGGCGGGGTTTGGACGTCCCCGACGAAGAGGATCTCTCATGCGACGCGCCCTCCTGGCCGTGATCGCCGGCGGCACCCTGCTGGCCGGCACCGCCTGCGACAGCGACGCGACCACCGGCACCGGGGCCGCCGCGGCGCCCACCGCCGCCCCGACCTCGGCCGCGCCGACCGCCTCCGCGGCACCGGACTACACGGCGGACACCAAGCTGGTCTGTGCCCGGCTGCAGAGCATCTACCAGGGCGAACTCCGCGATTTCGGCACCGCGATGGGCAAGATGATCACCTACAAGGAAGCGAAGCAGACCGCCGAGGCGACCAAGGCGGCGAACGCGGCGGCGGCCGAGCTCAAGGCGGTGGCCGCAAAGATCCGCAAGGAGACGGCCACGGCCAAGAACCCGGAGTTCCAGGCGGCCGGCGCGAAGTCGGCGGCCAAGCTGGAGCAGAGCGCGAAGGATCGCAAGTACATCGCCAAGGTGGCCACGATCAAGGACCTCAACGGCACGATCGAGCGCCAGCTCACCGACTGGCTCACGCCGGTCGCCGGTTACTGCGGAAGCTGACGCCCTACGGCTTCGCCCCGATCTGCAGGACGCTCTTGGGCCGGGTCACCTCGGCGAAGAAGTCGTTGCCCTTGTCGTCGACCACGATGAAGGCCGGGAAATCCTCCACCTCGATCTTCCAGACCGCCTCCATGCCGAGCTCGGGGTACTCGAGCACCTCGACGTGCCGGATGCAGTCCTGGGCGAGGCGCGCGGCCGGGCCGCCGATGGAGCCGAGATAGAACCCGCCGTAGTTCGCGCAGGCCCGGGTTACCTGCCCGGACCGGTTGCCCTTGGCGAGCATGACCAGGGAGCCGCCGGCCGCCTGGAACCGCTCGACGTACGAGTCCATGCGGCCGGCCGTGGTCGGGCCGAACGAACCCGACGCATACCCCTCGGGGGTCTTTGCCGGGCCGGCGTAGTAGACGGCGTGATCACGCAGGTAGGACGGCATGGGCTCGCCGGCGTCCAGCCGCTCGGCGATCTTGGCGTGCGCGATGTCCCGGGCGACCACCAGCGGCCCGGTCAGCGACAGCCGGGTCTTCACCGGGTATTTCGACAGCTCCGCGCGGATCTCGGCCATCGGCCGGTTGAGGTCGACCCGGACCACCGGCTCGCCGCCGAGGTCGACGTCGGGCAGGAAACGGGCCGGGTCGGTCTCCAGCCGCTCCAGCCAGACCCCGGACGGGGTGATCTTGGCGAGTGCCTGCCGGTCGGCGGAGCAGGAGACGGCGATCGCGACCGGGCAGGACGCGCCGTGCCGGGGCAGCCGGATCACCCGTACGTCGTGGCAGAAGTACCGGCCGCCGAACTGGGCGCCGATGCCGAAATCGCGGGTGAGTTCCAGGACCGCGGCCTCCAGCTCGACGTCGCGGAAGCCGTGCGCCGCCATCGTGCCGTGCCGGGGAAGGTTGTCCAGGTATTTCGCGCTGGCCAGCTTGGCGGTCTTCAGCGCGTACTCCGCGCTGGTGCCGCCGATCACCACGGCCAGGTGGTAGGGCGGGCAGGCGGACGTGCCGATCAGCCGCAGCTTCTCGTCCAGGAACTCCATCAGCCGCGCCGGGTTCAGCAGGGCCTTGGTCTCCTGGTAGAGGTACGACTTGTTGGCCGAGCCGCCGCCCTTGGCCATGAACAGGAACTTGTACGCGTCCGGCTGGCCGCCGGGGTCCTCCGCGTACAGCTCGATCTGGGCCGGCAGGTTGGTGCCGGTGTTGCGCTCGTCCCACATGGTGAGCGGGGCGAGCTGCGAGTAGCGCAGGTTGAGCCGGGTGTACGCCTGGTGCACGCCGAGGGCGATGGCCTGCTCGTCGGTGCCGTCGGTGAGCACGTGCCGGCCGCGCTTGCCCATCACGATCGCGGTGCCCGTGTCCTGGCACATCGGCAGCACGCCGCCGGCCGCGATGTTCGCGTTGCGCAGCAGGTCGAGCGCGACGAACCGATCGTTCGGCGACGCCTTCGGGTCGTCGATGATCGAACGCAGCTGGGACAGGTGCGCCGGCCGCAGGTAATGCGCGATGTCGTGCATCGCCTCGGCGGTGAGCTGTGTCATCGCCGCGGGGTCGACGGTCAGGAACCGGCGGCCGCCGGGCCCGTGCACCACGTCCACGCCCTCGTCGGAGACCAGTCGATACTCGGTCAGATCGTCGCCGATCGGCAACAGCGGCGAGTACGTGAATGCGGCGCCTCTGCTCATGAGCGGCAAGCCTAGGCCAGCCCCGGCGGGTCGTGCGAACCGCTCCGGCTCTTGCGTCGATACCAGTTCGGTCAAGCGAACGGGAGGTACGCCATGTCCCGCCCGGCGACGACGATCATGCCCCCCGCGCCGACGGCAAAAACCTTCGCATCGGTACGCACGTCGGCCAGCACGCGTCCGCTGGACGGCGACACGGCCACCACCCGGCTCGGCTTGATGGTGACGACGATCACCGCGTACGGCGTGAGGGCCGCCGCCACATTCGTGCCCGCCGGCCGGGTCCACGTGGTCCGGCCCCGGCTCAACGAGTAGCCGCGCAGCGTCGCCCGGTCGGCACTGCGGATCACCGCGAAGCTGTCGTCGACGGCCAGCACGTTCTCGTCCTTGGCGCCGTGCCACAGCCGCCGCCCGTCCTGCGCGGCGATCAACTCCTCCCGCCCGACCGGGTCGACGCCGAGCACCACGTCCTCCCCGCCGGCCGGATCCCGGTCCTGCTTGCAGTCCGACCCGTTGTCCGCGGTCCGCAGGTTGAGGCCGTCGCGTTGCCACACGGTGCCGCCGGAGGACGGATCGGTCGCCACCACCCCGTAGTAACAGGTGCCGTCCCGGGCGGTGCCGGTGACCGTGAGGACCCGGCCGCCGGCCGCCGCGATCCACTGGTCCCCCGCCGGCCGTACGGTACGCGTGACCCGGCCGGTGGCGGTGTCGACGATCCGCACCTGCCCCTCGTCCGGCAGCCCCAGCACGGCCGGCAGCAGCCGCGGCCGGGCCACGTCGTCGTCGACCTGGTCGGCGGTGAGCTGCCGGGTGTCCGGCAGGTCGGGGTTGGCCGCGTTGAGCACGAAGCCGATCCCGCCGGTGTCGACCGTCCACATCGGTGTCCGGCCGTCCGGTTTCCAGGCGCTCAGCACGCACTCGCTGCCCTTGGCGCAGTGCAGGTCGAGGATCGCGTCCCGGTAGGTCCAGACCGCGGAGGCCTTGTCGTCGGCCCGGCGGACCGCCCCGGTGCGCGGGTCGAGCACCTGGTAGCCCTTGGTCAGCAGCCGGCCGGTGACCACCACGGCGTCGGTCCCGCTGCCGGCGACCGCGGCCCAGTCGGCGTCGCTGCCCCAGAGCTTCACCCCGGCGGTCAGCCCGTAGGCCTCGACCGAGGTGCGGTACTCGACGACGACCGCGTCGCCGACGATGCTGACGCTCTGCGGGCTGCCGCCGATCCGCTGCTCCCAGCGGGCCACGCCGGGGGCGATCGGCTCGCTGGTGTTCACCCAGGACCAGATCTTCGGCCACGGGTTCCACACGCCGGTCGTGGCGAGGACGATCATGACCACGACGGCGACCAGCGCGTACCCCTTCCAGGGACTGCCACCCGAGGCCATGGGCGACACGCTAACCAGGTCAATCCCCCGGGAGATGGATCTCCGGTTTGCCCGTGTCGATCTCTTATGTACGGGATGCGGCCCGCACCAGCGGAAGGGTCCGATACGGGATCAACTCGGCCAGCGCGATGATCGTCGACGCCCGCAGAATGCCCTCGTAGCCGACAATCTGGTCGATCACCCGCTGAAGGTCGGCGTTCGACCGGGCGACGATCCGGCAGTGCAGGTCGCCGCTGCCGGTGATGGTGTGCGCCTCCAACACCTCCGGGATGTCCGCCAGGTGCTCGGCGACGGCCGTATGCCCGTACCGCTGGCTGATCTCCAGCGTCACGAAGCTCATCACCCCGAAGCCGATGACCTCGGGGTTGACCTCGGGCCCGAACCCCCGGATCGCACCCCGCGTGATCAGTTTGTCCAGCCGCGCCTGCACGGTCCCGCGGGCGACGGCGAGACGTCGCGACAGTTCCAGTACGCCGATGCGCGGCTCCGCGCCGAGCAACTCCACCAGCCGAGCGTCAAGCCGATCCAGCTGAACAGATTGCACAGTCATTCTGGGAAATTACCCTACCGAACGTACAGACTGCGCAGCAGATTTTGTACCTGTTGCCCAATGCTGTGACGTGCGACAACGTCGGCCCATGACGCAGATGATGGAACACCTCACCAACAAGGCCGACGTCTTCCCGGTGAAGGGCGTCGACCACCTGCGATTCCTGGTGGGCAACGCCAAGCAGGCGGCCCACTACTACTCGACCGCGTTCGGGATGACCTGCGTCGCCTATCGCGGCCCCGAGCAGGGCTATCGCGACCACGCCGAGTACGTGCTGGTCAGCGGGTCGGCCCGATTCCTGATCACGGGCGCGGTGCACGCCGGCGCGCCGGGCGCCGAGCACGTCGCCAAGCACAGCGACGGCGTCCAGGACATCGCGCTGGCCGTCCCGGACGTCGACGCCGCCTACCACCACGCGATCGAGTCGGGCGCCCGCGGCGTGACCGAACCGCACGACGTCAAGGACGAGCACGGCACCGTGCGGATGGCCGCGATCGCCACCTACGGCGACACGATCCACTCGCTGGTCGACCGGTCCGGGTACGACGGCCCGTTCCTGCCCGGCTTCGTGGTGCACGCCCCGATCGTCGACCGGCAGCCCGCCATCGACGCCGGCCTGGTGCCCAAGCGCCTCTTCCAGGCCGTCGACCACGTGGTCGGCAACGTCGAGCTCGGCAAGATGGACGAGTGGGTGGACTTCTACCGCCGGGTCATGGGCTTCACCAACATGGCCGAGTTCGTCGGCGACGACATCGCCACCGACTACTCCGCGCTGATGTCCAAGGTCGTGGCGGACGGCACCCGCAAGGTCAAATTCCCGCTCAACGAGCCGGCGGTGTCCCGGCGCAAGTCGCAGATCGACGAATACCTCGAGTTCTACGGCGGCCCGGGCGCCCAGCACATCGCGGTCGCCACCAACGACATCATCGCCAGCGTCGACGCGATGCGCGCGGCCGGCGTGGAGTTCCTCCCGACCCCCGACTCCTACTACGACGACCCGGCGCTGCGGACCCGGATCGGCGAGGTCCGGGCGCCGATCGAGGAGCTGAAGAAGCGCCGGATCCTGGTCGACCGGGACGAGGACGGCTACCTGCTGCAGATTTTCACCAAGCCGGTGCAGGATCGGCCCACGGTCTTCTTCGAGCTGATCGAGCGGCACGGTTCGCTCGGCTTCGGCAAGGGCAACTTCAAGGCGCTGTTCGAGGCCATCGAGCGGGAGCAGGAACTGCGCGGCAACCTGTGACCAAGTCGCGCTGGGCGCACGGTGCGCCGCCGCGGGCGTACCGTGCCGCACCGGGTCGTTAAGGTTTTCCCATGAGTTCGCTGCCCGCCGGCTGGTACAAGGACCCGGCCGACACCTCCACCCAGCGCTACTGGGACGGTGACGGCTGGGTCGGCAAGGCCATCCCGGCCGACGCGACCCCGCCCGACGGCCCGCCCCCGGTCGACGAAGAGCCGCCGCCCGCCGCCCCGGTCGCCGAGCCGGCGGCCCCGCCGACGACGCCACCGGCGCCGGCCTGGATGCCCCCGCAGCAGCAGGCACCACCGCCGCCGCCGCCGGGATGGGGCCCGCAGCCGCCACCACCGCCGGGGTGGCAGCCGCCGCCCGGCTGGCAGGCCCCGCCGGGCTGGCAGCAGATGCCGCCGGGGATGCGGATGGCCGCCCATCCCTACCAGGTGCAGGCCCGGCCGCACGGCTACCCGCTGGCCGGGCTCGGCCCGCGGCTGGTCGCGCGGCTTCTCGACATCCTCGCCGTGCTGCTGCTCAACATCGTGGTCAACGGCTACTTCGCGTATCAGTTCCTGCAGGAGTTCGCGCCGGTCTGGCGCGCCGCCCGGGATCAGATGGCGGCCGGCGGCAGCGCCTTCCAGGGGGTGCAGCCGAACGGCCGGATGGAGGGCCTGTTCTGGGCCATGCTGATCGTGGCCACGCTGCTGTGGCTGCTCTACGAGGCTCCGGCCATCGGCAGCAGCGGCCAGACCCTCGGCAAACGCATCATGCGCATCAAGGTCGTCGCGCTGGAGAACACCGAGCCGCTCGGCTTCGGCCGTGCGTTCGGCCGCTGGGCCCGGTTGGGCCTGTGGACCCCGGCCTGGTATTGCGGGCTCGGCTTCATCATCCAGTTCATCGACTCGATCTCGCCGCTGTTCGATCCGCAGCTGCGGCAGGCGTTCCACGACAAGACGGCGCGCACGGTGGTCGTCGCGGTCCCGCCGGGCGACCGGCAACTCGTCGGCGCCAACACCGGCGCCGGCGGCGCGGACAGCCAGCCACCCACAATCCGCAAACCTGACTAAAACATCCAAACGCCTATAAATCGGACTAAGAGGCAGATATCTATGACCCGGTTGACTCGCGCTGACCTGGACGGGCTGCCCGCCTACGTGCCCGGTCGTAACCTCGCCGACCTGACCCGCGAGCTGGGCATCGCCGAGGCGATCAAGCTGGCCAGCAACGAGGTGCCGTACGGTCCGCTGCCCGGCGTGCCGGAAGCGGTGCTGGAAGCGGTGCAGTCCGTGCACCGGTACCCCGACATGGGCGCGGTCGCGCTGCGCGACGCGCTCGCCGAGCGGCTGGGGGTGACCGCCGACCGGGTGGTGACCGGCTGCGGGTCGGTGGCGCTCGCCGAGACCCTGGTCAAGGCGACCTGCCTGCCGGGCGACGAGATCGTCTACTCGTGGCGGTCGTTCGAGGCTTACCCGATCATCGCGGCCGGGGCGGCGGCGACGAGCGTACGGGTGCCGAACACGGCAGCCCACGGCCACGACCTGCCGGCGATGGCCGACGCGATCACCGAACAGACCCGCCTCGTGCTCGTCTGCAACCCGAACAACCCGACCGGCACGAGCCTGCGCAAGGCCGAGCTCGACCGGTTCCTCGCCGCGGTCCCGTCCGACGTGCTGGTGGTGCTCGACGAGGCCTACCGCGAACTGGTCACCGACCCCGAGGTGCCGGACGCGCTGGCCACCTACGGCGACCGGCCCAACGTGGTGGTGCTGCGCACGATGTCGAAGGCGTGGGGCCTGGCCGGGCTGCGGATGGGCTACCTGATCGCCCAGCCCGAGGTGGCGGCCGCGATCCGCAAGGTGCTCACCCCGTTCTCCACCAGCATGGTGGCCCAGGCCGCCGCGCTGGCCGCACTGACCCAGGAGGACGAGGTGCGGCGCCGCTGTTCGCTGGTGGTCAGCGAACGCGACCGGGTCACCGAGGCGCTGCGCAAGCTCAGCCTCGACGTGCCGGCCAGCCAGGCCAACTTCGTCTGGCTTCCGCTGGGTGACAAGGCGGCGCCGTTCGGCGCGCTCTGCGAGGGGCGCGGGGTGATCGTCCGCCCGTTCCAGCCAGAGGGCGTACGCGTCACGATCGGCACCCCGGCCGAGAACGACGCCTTCCTGGCCGCCGCGGAGGCAGCCCTGGAACAGCTCGGCTGACCCGCCGCAGGGGCCGTCCCGGGCCACCGGGCGGCCCCTCAGCGGGCGGGACCGACCGCCGCGGCGACGAGCTGGCCGGTACGGCCGGTGAACAGGCTGGTGTAGTCGGCCGTCACGGCGTACAACGTCTCTTGATCGTCAAGGACGCAGTCGAAGGCGCCGCGGTCGGTCCGCACGGTCGCCACCACCTCGCCGCCCTCACGGACCCGGACGCACCGCTGGTTGGGCACGTCGGCATACCAGATCGCGCCCGCGGCATCGAGGCAGATGCCGTCGGGCGCCGCCCCGGGCAGCTCCGCCCAGACCCGGCGGTTGCCCAGCCCGCCGTCCGGCGCGATGTCAAAGGCGGTCAGCCGGCCGCCGTGGGACTCGGCGACGATCAGCGTCGCGTCGTCCGGGGTCACCGCCATGCCGTTGGGAAACAGCAGGTCGTCCGCCACCTGCCGGGCTTCTCCGGCCGGCGTGACCACGGCGAGCAGCCCCGGCGCCGGCTCCTCGACGCCGAAGGCGTAGCCGATGTTGTTGACGAAGACGTTGCCCCGGGAGTCGGCCGCGATGTCGTTCCACGGGTGCGCGCGGTCGATGTCGCCGAGATCCGCCAGCACCGAACCGTCGCGCAACAGCCGAGCCCCCGGCCCGTCGAGGAGCAACAGCTCGCCGCCCGGCAGCCAGTCGATGCAGAACGGTCCCTCGCTCATCCGTGCCACGATCTCGGGCTTGTCCCCCTCGACCCGGATGACCTCGCCCGCACCCCAGTCCGAGAACCAGATCCGCCCGGCATGCCAGCGAATCGACTCGCCCATCACCAGCCCGTCCAGCACCACCCGCGGCTCCGTCATGACCCGACAGTAGGTCAAACAGACCGCTTTGGTGCGGGCCGTCCGGCAACGCCCAGGAATACTTTGTCAGGCCACCGCGGCAAGATCGTCCAGGTCGCGGCGCAGCGCGCCCTCGGCGGTCTCGGCGGCCAGCCCGCCGAAGATCAGCGCGAGGAACCGCCCGGCCGGAGCCGTCGGGTTGCCCTCCTGCACCACGGTGACCATGGTGCCGCCGCGCTTGCGGCCGGTGACGATCGGGACGAAGGAATAGGTCATCCGGTAGTCGGCACCGATCCCGGGCGAGATGACCACAAAGCGCTCGGGCAGCACACACTCGTCGACCCGGAACTCCTCGGTGATCTCGCCGCCGTCGGACATCTGCCGGGTTTCCCGCCAGACCGTGCCCGCGCCGAACGGGCCGGGCGTGCGCACCTCGACCGCGGTGACCGCGGTGAGCCACTCACGCCGGCGTGCCAGGTCGGTGAAGACCTGCCAGACCACCGCGACCGGTGCCTCGATCATCCGCGTCACCGCGACCGTCGACATAGCGTGACCTCCCGCGTACACGGTACGAGGCTCGGACGGTTTCCGACAGTGACTAGCCGACCACGGAGACGGATCACATGTAACCGCCGTTGATCAGCCCGAGCCGGACCAGTTCGGTCAGCGGTTCCACCACATTTGCCGCGCCGAAGCCGGCGAACAACGGCCGCTCGTTGTCGCGCCGGCCGCGGGTCGGCTCGACGAGCGGCAGCGGATGGGTCGCGGCCAGCACCTCGGCCACGTCGGCCACCTCCCCGCCGTCGGCGGCGACGGCCGCGGCGGCGAGCACGTTGAGGAAGCCATGGTGGGTGAAGCCGGTCTCCGGGTCGGTGTGCCGGATCGCGTGCCGGAGCCCGGCGGCGAGCCGGAACGGGAGCTCGCGGTCGCGGCAGGCGCAGACCACCGCGGCCAGCTCGACCGGGGTGGGGAACAGCTCGGCGGCGAGCCCGCCGACCCGGAATTTCGGCGCCATCCGCAATCCGTCGGCGCGCGCCTCGGCGACCGTGTCGAGGGCGGCGAGCAGGCCCCAGCTGAGCGGGATCTCGGCGTACACCATCAGGTCTTTGTCGCCGCCGGCCAGCCCGCGCAGCCCGACCAGCCCGGGTTGCGGATCCTCGCCGCGGCGGGCCACCGCGGCCTCGACGTGCTGGACCACCGCACCGGCCGCCCGCAGCTTGTCCACCGCGACCGGCACCGCGCTGACCGCCACGTCGGAGACCAGCGCGAGCGGCGGGGCCGTGCCGCTGCCGGCACGCGATCCCGCGGACGGGTCGATGCCGACCAGGGAGGCCGGCACCAACAGCGGGCCGAGCAGGCCGGCGAACCACGCGTCACGATGCTCGCCATGCTTGGCCACGGCCTCGGGCAGGTTGGTGGGGCTCGGCGGAAGCAGGGACGCGTCATCCACCAGCGCGGCGAAGAGCGGAGGCACCAGCGTTGACACGAATCCGAACCTAATAGACGCTTCGAGAGCCGGACAACCACGTCCGCTATGTCGGTTTCACCGGGTGGGACGCAACGATGCCACCCGCTGCGCCCGTCCGGCTTCACCTAGGAGATGTGGTAACTGTCGCCGTAGACGGCGAAGTCCAGCGGAGTGTTCAGGTCGTAGTTGCCGTTGGCCAGGAAGCGGCGCTGCGCCGTGTCCACCCTGGACGTGTCCGAGTGCGCCTCCTCCTTCTTCATCTCGATCACCCGCTCGTTCAGGAAGGCGGTGAGCCAGGCCCGCTCGCCGCCGCCCTGAGCCGGCGGCTTGGCCTTGCGCAGCGCACGGTTGCGGATCGCCCGCATGCCCTCGTAGCCGTGCATGACCGCGGCGTCGTAGTAGGCGAACTGGCCGAGCGCCCGCACGCCGTCGGACTTGCCGTCGCGTACCGAGGGGTTGAAATACACCCGGTCGCGCTCGGCCTCCTGCGCCGCCCGGAACACCGGGTCGGTGGCCGCCGTCCGCCAGTCGCGGGGGAAGCCGGGGTCGAGGCCGGCATGCGAGTCGGTGCCGTTCACCCGGCGCAGCGCCGGCAGGTACCTGGCCAGCACGTTGCCCGGCTTGCGGGCCGTGTACGCCTCGACCAGTTCGAGCATGTCGCCGGTCCCGGAGCAGAAGCCGATGATGCCGGCGGTGTAGCCGCGCCCGTCGCCGATGTCCTC
>Ga0070668_100002919_pt1 | contig 12638 bp, 12 predicted proteins | sample KBSS43metaG_FD_64661 | JGI IMG/M metagenome (GOLD analysis project Ga0070668, IMG submission 64661) | Switchgrass rhizosphere microbial communities from Kellogg Biological Station, Michigan, USA - KBS S4-3 metaG | ecosystem: Host-associated > Plants > Roots > Rhizosphere > Soil ... | reverse complement strand
CAAGATCCGGATGCTCGACGCGGGTGTCTTCGAGGGTGTCGACGCCGCGCTGATGTTCCATCCGGCGGACCGGGGGCTGGTCGCCCGGCACGGGCTGGGCGCCGCGCATCTCGGGTTCCGGTTCCACGGCCGGGCCGCGCACGCGGCGAAGAACCCCGAGGACGGACGCAGCGCGCTCGCCGCCACCCAGCTCTTCCTGACCGCGGTGGACATGATGCGGCAGTTCGTGCCGTCGACCGCGCGGCTGCACGGGATCATCACCAACGGCGGGGCCGCGGCCAACGTCGTACCGGACCTGGCCGAGGCGGTCCTGTACGCCCGGGACACCACGGCCGACGGGGTCGAGGCCCTCGTCGCCCGGGTCACCGACGCCGCCAAGGGCGCCGCGCTCGCCACCGGGTGCACGGTCGAGGTCTACGAGACGTCGCCCACCTACCTGGACCGGGTCGACAACCTGACGATGGCCCGCCGGTGCGCCGACCATCTCGCCGAGTCCGGGATCCGGCTGGAGCCGCCGTCGGCCGCCAACCCGGCCGGGTCCTCGGACGTCGGCAACCTCTCCCGCGCGGTGCCGGTCATCCACCCGTACCTGCAGATCGCCGATCGGGGCACGCCGAGCCACTCGGTGGCGATGCGGGACGCGGCCGCGACGGCCGAGGCGCTGGACCGCACGGCGCTGATGGCCGGGGCGATCGCCCGCACGGTGCTCGACGTACTCGGCGATCCCGGTTTCCTGGCGGCGGTGCGGGCCGAGTTCCGGGCCGGTGCCGCACCGGAGATCGCCGGAGCGTCCCGATGAGAAGGCGGGCCGGCCGGCTCGCCGCGGTGGCCGCCGCGGCACTGATGACCGGTGGATGCGGCGCGAGCGACGACGCGTTCGTGCGGACGTTCTTCAACGGCGAGGTCATTCTCGACACCTTTCCCCGGCTGCTCGCCGAGGGCGTCCGCAACACCCTGCTGATCGCCTTCCTGTCGATCGTCCTGGGCGTGGTCATCGGCCTGTTCTTCGCCGTGCTCCTGCTGTCGGCGCGGTGGTGGGTACGGCTGCCGGCCCGCGTCTACGTCGATGTGTTCCGGGGCCTGCCGGTGGTGCTCACGGTGATGCTCATCGGGGTCGGGCTGCCGGCCGCCGGGTTCCGGCCGTTCGGCAACGGCGCGTTCGGTTACGCGGTGCTGGCCATCGGCATCATCTCCGGCGCGTACTCGGCCGAGATCTTCCGATCCGGCATCCAGAGCGTCGACCCCGGCCAGATGCAGGCCGCGCGCAGCCTCGGCATGAGCTACCTCACGGCGATGCGGCTGGTGGTCGTGCCGCAGGGCATCCGGCGGGTGCTGCCGGCGATGGCCGGGCAGTTCGTCAAGGACGTCAAGGAGTCCAGCCTCGTCTACGTCCTCGGCCTGTCGGTCGGCGAACGGGAACTGTTCTTCATCGCCCACGAGGAGGTCGCGCGGACGTACAACTCCTCGCCGTTCATCGCCGCGGGCCTCTGCTACCTGTCCATCACCATCCCCCTCACCTACGGCGTGAACTGGCTCGACCGGCGCCTGCGCGACGGCCGCGCCGCGCCGGTGACCGCGCCCCCGGACGAGGACGGCAGCCCCGCCGCACCGATCACCACCGGAGGCACCCGATGATCGAGATCGACCGCGTCCACAAGTCGTTCGGCCCGGTGCGGGTGCTGCGCGGCGTGTCCCTCAAGGTCGCCCGCGGCGAGACGGTCGCCATCATCGGCGCGTCCGGCTCGGGCAAGTCGACGCTGCTGCGCTGCGTGAACCTGCTGGAACAGCCGGACAGCGGGCGGGTGCTGCTCGACGGCGAGTGCATCACCGGCAAGGGCGTCGACGTCGATGCCGCGCGGGCCCGGATCGGCATGGTGTTCCAGCACTTCAATCTGTTCCCGCACATGTCGGTGCTGGGCAACGTCACCGTCGGGCTGCGCCACGTGCGGGGCCTCGCGGCCGGGCCGGCCGAGGAGATCGCCCGGCAGCGGCTCGCGGCCGTCGGGCTCGCGCACCTCGCCGGCCAGCGGCCCGCCCGCCTCTCCGGCGGCCAGCAGCAGCGGGTGGCGATCGCCCGGGCGCTGGCCATGGAACCCGACGTGATGCTGTTCGACGAGGCCACCTCCGCCCTCGACCCCGAACTCGTCAAGGACGTGCTGACCATCATGCGCGACCTGGCCCGGTCCGGCATGACCATGCTCGTCGTGACGCACGAGATGGGCTTCGCCCACGAGGCGTCCCAGCGGGTCGTGTTCATGGACAGCGGCATCGTCGCCGAGTCCGGCCCGCCCGCCCAGATCTTCGAGGACCCCCAGCACCCGCGACTCGTGCGGTTCCTGTCCCAGGTGCTGTGAACCCCCACACCGACCCGTCAAGGAGACTCGTCATGCCTCGTACCATCGCCCGGCTGGCCGTGTGCGCCGCCGTCGCGGTCGCCACGCCGTCGCTCGCCGCCTGCGGCAGCTCCGCCGATCCGGCGGGTGGGCAGGCCAACCCGTACCACCTGCTCACCCCCGGCGTGATCCTGGCCGGCACGCAGACCGCGCAGCCGCCGTTCATCGTCGCCGACCCCGGCGGGGGCAAGCCGCAGGGCTTCGCGGTGGATCTCGCCGAGGAGGCCGCGAAGCGGCTCGGCCTGCGCGTCGAGTACAAGGTGACCGACGTTTCCGGCATTCTCGCCGGCCTGGCCGCCAACCGGTACGACATGGGTGTCGCCGGCATCGGCGCCACCCCGGAACGCGCGAAGAACGTCGACTTCGTCAAGCCGTACTACTGGGGGTTCGCGGCGGTCCTGACCAAGAAGGACTCGCCGGTGACGTCGCTGGCCGACCTCAACGGCAAGAAGGCCGGTGTGGTCAGCGGCACGGTCCACGAGAAGTTCGCCACCACCAGGATCCCGGGCGCGACGGTCACCAAGTTCAAGGACCAGTCGGCCGCGATCGGATCGCTGCTCTCCGGCGGCATCGACGGGTACGTCCTCGGCGGCGCCGACGCCGAGGAGTACGTCGCCAAGGAACCGAGCTTGAAGATCGCCGTCGAGGGCGACACCACCCAGGGCACGTCGTTTCCCGTCAAGAAGGGCAACCAGGCGCTGGTGACCGCGCTCGACACCAAGATCGACGAGATGATCGCCGACGGTACCTACCTCGCGCTCTACGGCAAGTGGTTCAAGCGCCCGCCGTCGCCCAGGATCATCGAGTTCCGGCCCGGCCTCGCGAAGGTGCTTCCGTCGGCCTCGGCGCCGGCCCGAGCCCGGGCGGCCCGTGCCGCTCAGCGGTCGAGGACGACCACGGCGCGGCCGGTGAGGGTGCCGGCCGCCAGCCGGGCGTAGGCGTCGCCGATCGTGTCGAAGGCGAACTCCTCGACCTGGTTGCGGATCAGGCCGGCGGCGGCGAGGGCGATCACCTCCTGGGCGTCGGCGATCGTGGAGCCCTGGAAGGTGTAGACCTCGCCGTCGCGGGGCAGCGTGCCGTACCACGGCGCCGCGAGCCGGCCGCCGGCGGAGCCGATCAGCCCGTACGCGCCGGCGGGCCGGACCGCCGCGATGCCGGCGGCGATGGTCTCGTCGGTGCCGACGAAGTCGAGCACCGCGTCCGCGCCGGCGCCGCCGCTCAGCTTGCGCAGGCGCCGGGTGGTGGCCTCGTCGACGCCGGCGACCGGCTCGTGGGCGCCGACCGACTCGGCGTAGGCGAGGCGGCCCGGATCCGGGTCGACGGCGATCACCCGGGCCGCGGTCAGCGTGCGCAGGAACTGCACCGCGAACGCGCCCAGCCCGCCCGCGCCGAGCACCACCGCGGTGCCGCCCGGGGTGATCCGCGGCAACGCCCGGCGGACCGCGTGGTAGGCGGTCGCGCCCGCGTCGGTCAGCGGCCCGGCGTGCCGTGGGTCGAGCCCGGCCAGCGGCAGCAGGCCGCGCGGGTCGGACACCAGCACGTAATCGGCCAGGCCGCCGTCGCGACCGTAGCCGCGGCCGGCCTGTCCGCGCGGGCACGAGTTGTCCAACCCGCGCGTGCAGTGCCAGCAGGTGCCGCAGGAGGTGGGGGAGGCCAGGGCGACCGGGTCGCCCTCGGCGGGACCGGCGACGCCGGCGCCGAGCCCGGCGATCCAGCCGGCGGTCTCGTGGCCGAGCGTGAACGGCATCCGCCAGCCCAGCTTCTCGCCGATCGCCTGCGGCATCCGCCGCATGGTCAGGTCGGAACGGCACAGTCCGCAGCCGGCCACCCGGACCAGCACCTGTCCCGGGCCGGGCGACGGCACCGGCACCTCGGTGGCCTGCGGGGAGCCGCCCCAGCCGGTCAACCGGTACGCCCGCATGGTTTCGGTCATGCTCAAGATTGGAACACGTTCTCACTGGCGGTCAAGCGGTGTGGATCGGTGCGTTGACCATCAGTTAGAACACGTTCTAGCATGAGGCGTGCTTACTCAGCCGCTCGCCGACGCCATCGCCGAAGCCGAGCAGGTCATCGCCGCGGCCCCGCACGTACGGGGCGAGCAGGACCTGGTCGAGGGTTACGACTATCTGGCCGGGAGCATCCGGGCGTCGGTGCAGATGGCCTGGGCGTTCGATCGTGACTTCCCGTATTTCGTGCGCTCCACCGGGCCGTACACGAAGATGGGCCTGGACAACCCGGACACCCTCTACTTTCACGCCTGGCTGCGCGACGACGCGGAGTACGTGGTGACCGGCCGCCGGGGGAGTACCGCCGACCTCAGCTTCCAGGTCCTCGACGGGCACTACTCGCCGGTCAACGTCCCGGGCAGCCTCACCGCGTTCGACGACCGTGAGATCGACATCGACGACGACGGCTCGTTCCGGGTGCGGTTCGGGCCGGGCCTGACCGGCCGCAACGCGTTCCCGCTGGCGCCCGGCTCGGCCATGCTGGTGGTCCGCGAGGTGTTCAGCGACTGGCAGACCGAGCAGCCCGGCATGCTGCGCATCGAGCGCGCCGACCGGGTCGGCGCGGCCCCGCCGCCGCTCAGCCGGGACGACCTCACCCGGCGGTACCGGGTGGCCGGCAAGATGCTGCTCGGCCGGCTGCGCACCTTCCTGGCCTTCGCCGAGCGGTTCTATCTGCACCTGCCCGTCAACACACTGACACCGCCCCGGCTGACGCCCGGCGGCCTGGCCACGCAGTATTCCTCGGCCGGCCACTACGACCTCGCCGACGACCAGGCCATGGTGGTCACCGTGCCCGCCTCCGACGCGCCCTACCAGGGCATCCAGCTGGGCAGCATGTGGTATGTGTCGCTCGACTACATCCACCACCAGACCAGCCTCACGGTGCCTCAGGCGCGCGTCGACCCGGACGGCATGATCCGGTATGTGATCAGCGAGCGCGATCCCGGCGTGGCCAACTGGCTGGAACGCACCGGGCACGCCCGCGGTTACGTGCAGCTGCGCTGGCAGCGGCTGTCCCGGCCGCTGACCGCCGAGGACGGGCCGCGGGTCGACATCGTCGCGGTGGACGACCTGCCCAAGCAGCTGCCCTGTCACGAGCCGATCGAGCCGGTCGCGTACCGGCAGCGGATCGCCGACCGGCAGGCCGCGGCGGCCGCCCGGATGCTGGGCTGAGACATGCTGCTCGCCGACAAGGTCGTGCTGGTCGCTGGGGTCGGTCCCGGGCTGGGCCAGGCCGTCGCGGTGCGGGCCGCGCAGGCCGGTGCCGACGTGGTGCTCGCCGCCCGCACCGAGTCCTACCTGGCCGAGGTCGCCGGCAAGGTGACCGCGGCGGGCCGCCGGGCGCTGGTGGTGCCCACCGATCTGACCGACGAGGCGGCGGTGCAGCGCCTCGCCGACGCCGCGGTGGCCGAGTTCGGCCGGGTCGACACGCTGGTCAACAACGCCTTCGCGATGCCGCCGATGCGCAGCCTCGGCAAGGTCGAACTGGACGATCTGCGGGACAGCTTCGAGATCAACGTGCTGGCCGCGCTGCGGCTCACCCGGCTGCTGACCCCGGCCCTGGTGGCCGCCGGCGGCTCGGTCGTGATGATCAATTCGGCGGTGCTGCGGCACTCGCGGCGGCCCTTCGGTCCGTACAAACTGGCCAAGGCCGGCCTGCTCGCGGTCGCCCAGAACCTCGCCGGCGAGCTGGGGCCGCAGGGCGTACGGGTGAACTCGGTGGCGCCCGGCTGGATCTGGGCGGACAGCCTGCGCCTCTGGTTCGACTACCTCGCGGCCAAGCGCGGCGTGCCGGCCCAGGAGATCTACGACGAGACCGCGGCCGGCACCGACCTGCGCCGGCTGCCGGAACCCGACGAGGTCGCCGACGCGGTGCTGTTCCTCGCCTCCGACCTGGCCCGCGCCATCACCGGCCAGTGCCTGGACGTCAACTGTGGGGAGTTCCACCATTGAGCGCCCAGACCTCGCGCACCGACGTCGGCACGGTCGACGACCTGCACGCCTCGGCCACCCGGGTCACCGGCCTGGCCGACTTCGGCGGCGACGACCACGTCGAGGGCCTGCGGGTGCTGCTCGACTCGTACGCGCGGGAGGCCGCCCTCACCCCGGCCGGCAGCAAGACGACCCGCGCCCTGCTGCGCGCCGCGCTGGTGTCCCGCCTGCTCAGCGAGGCGGCCTGGCAGCAGTACCCGGAGCACGCGACCGTTCCGGTGGCCCGGCCGGTCTTCGTCACCGGCCTGCCCCGCACCGGCACCACGGCGCTGCACCGGCTGCTCGCCGCCGACCCCGCGCACCAGGGCCTGGAACTGTGGCTCACCGAGGTGCCGCAACCCCGCCCGCCGCGCGCCGAGTGGGACAGCCACCCGATCTACGCCGCCCTGCAGGCCGGCTACCGGCAGCACCACCAGGCCAATCCCGGCTTCATGGGGGTGCACTACACGGCGGCCGACCAGGTCGAGGAGTGCTGGCGGCTGCTCTGCCAGTCGATGACGTCGGTGTCGTTCGAGTGCCTCGCCAACATCCCGTCCTACTCCCGGTGGCTGGCCGGCCGGGACTGGACCGACGCCTACCGCCGGCACCGGCGCAACCTGCAGCTGATCGGCCTGCCCGACCAGGACCGCCGCTGGGTGCTCAAGAACCCCAGCCACCTGTTCGCGCTGGACGCGCTGCTCACCGTCTATCCCGACGCCGTGGTGATCCAGACGCACCGGGCGCCGCGCACGGCGATCGCGTCGGTGTGCAGCCTGAACGCGCAGGCCTCGCACGGCTGGTCGGCGCTGTTCCGCGGCGAGGTGCTGGGCCGGCGGCAGCTCGAGCTGTGGTCGCGCGGGGTGCGCCAGTTCATGGCCGACCGGGCGCGGCATGACCCCGAGCATTTCATCGACGTCGATTACGACCAGTTCGTGGCCGATCCGATCGGTACGGTCGCGGCGGTCTACGACCGGTTGGGCAGCCCACTCACGCCGGCGGCACGCGCGGCGATGACGGCCCGGCACGGCCGCAGCCTCGGCGACGGGCGGCGGCCCGCGCACCGGTACGAACTGGCCGACTTCGGCCTCACCGGGGCCGAGGTGGACGAGGCGTTCGGCGGCTACCTGGCCGCACACCCCGGCTCGTCACACCGATGACGGCTCGCCGGGGGCAACCTCGTCGACCCGCGTCGGGATCCACGGATCGTGGGCCGTCGACGCTTCCGGCGCCGCCCCGGCGTCGGTGACCACCGCGGTCGGCGTCGCGGCCGGTCCGGTCCGGGGCGCCGGGGCGGTCTGTGCGGCGACGGCGTTGCGTGCCGCGGCGGTGAGCGCCCAGGCCGCCAGGACCAGCATGACCACGCAGGCGACCGAGAGCGTGGTGTCCAGCGGCTGATACCAGGCCGGCCGCAGGTCGTCCAGGGTGGCCTCGAGGTTGGCCGTGCTCACCACGCTGCCGCCGGGAAACGTGACCTGCACGGCGAAGCCCGGAACCTTGGCGAGCAGTCCCAGCAGCAGGTACGGCAGGCACAGCGCGCAGATGGCCCAGGTGCCCAGCGACGCACCGGGCAGCCGCCGCCGGGCGAACCGCGACAGGATGCACAGGCTGACCCCGAGGATCAGGGCGGCCAGCGACCCGACGGCGACCACCACCCGTACCGGATCTTTGTAGACCCCCAGCTCGCCGTTGCTGACGGCGAGCACGGCCATGGCGACGAGGGTGACTCCCGCGGTCGTCGCCAATGCGTGTCCGCGGGCCTCGCGGGGGTTTCGGTCCGGCGCAAGGCCGGTCACCGGCGTCTGGGTGGCACGCACTGCCGCAACTCCGTCCGTCACGCGGGAACTCGGAACGGGAACGAATATGGTTTCCGGCTCGGCCGCCGTGCTTCGCGCCGCGTGCGAATGGCACCTTTCCGGGAGATCAGCTCATCGGGGCGATGACGTCGTCGGCGAACCGGCGCAGGCCGTCGAGCTTGGCGGCGAGCGGGGCGTCGAAGCCGGCGCCGTAATACATCCAGGGCACCACGATGGCGTCGGTCACGCCGGCCTCGGCCTGCTGGCGGAAGCCGTCGAGGCCGAACCGGTCGACGCACACGGCCTGGATCTCGAACGGCTCGCCGGCCCGCCCGTACTCGGCGCGCAGGGCGTTCAGCCGGTCGATGACCGCGCACAGCCGGTCGAAGCGCATCATCGCCGAGCTCCAGCCGTCGCCGATGCGGGCCGCGCGGCGCAGCGCCGGCTCGGCGTGGCCGCCCACATAGATCGGGACCGGCTCGCTCGGCGCGGGGCTCATCCGCAGCCGGCCGAAGTCGAAGTGCTTCCCGTGGTACTCCACCATGCCGCCGCCGAGGATGAGCCGCAGCACCTCGATGGCCTCGTCGGCGCGGCCGGCCCGCTCGGTGTACGGGGCGCCGCACCACAGCGACTCCTCCGGGTTCCAGCCGAGCCCGACGCCCAGTCCGAACCGGTTGCCGGTCAGGTTGGCCACCGAGCCGACCTGGCGGGCGAGCAGCACCGGGCTGCGCGGCCCGAGCTTGAGCACCTGGGTGTAGAACCGGATCCGGCTGGTGACCGCCGCGAGCGCCGCCGCCGTGACCATCGGGTCGGCCCACGGGGTGTCGGCGGTCCAGAAGCGACGGCCGTCCGGCGTGTACGGATAGGCGGCGCCGGCCTGCTCGGCGTAGAAGATGGAGTCGGGCAGCGCGATCGACGAGAAGCCGCACTCCTCGGCGGCGCGCGCGAGATCGGGCAGCTGGTCCAGCGGGTTCAGCGCGATACCAAGAGTGAACTTCATTCGAAAACTGTAACGCGTTCTATTTCCGACCGGAAGGTGTCCGCCAGCACCAGCAGCTGCGCCGTGGCACCGCCGAGCAGAAACTCGTGGTATTTCGCGGCGAGGAAGTAGCGGTGCAGCGGGTACGTCAGGTCGATGCCGACGCCGCCATGCAGGTGTACGGCGGTGTGCAGCACCCGGTGGCCCGCGTCGGCCGCCCAGAAGCCGGCCGTGGCGACCTCGACGGCGGCCGGCGGATGCTCGCTCAGCCGCCAGGCCGCCTGCCAGAGCGCGACCCGAAGACCCTCCACATCGATGTACGCGTCGGCGAGCCGCTGGGCCACGGCCTGGAACGCGCCGATCGGCCGCTCGAACTGAACCCGGGTACGGCAGTGCTCCGCCGTCAGCTCCAGGGCCCGCTCCACCACGCCCAGCTGCGCCGCGCTCGCGCCGACCGTCAGGTGCGCGGTCAGCCACCGCCCGGCGGCCGGGTCGGCGAGGCGCCGCTCGTCGGGCACGACCGCCCCGTCGAGGCGCAGCAGCCCGACCGCGGGGCCGCCCTCGACCCGTTCCGCCTCGACGGTCGCGCCGGGATCGCCGGGCCGGACCAGGAACACGCCGAGCTCCCCGGCCGGCACCAGAATCAGGGCCGCCCCGGGCGCCGCCGGTACGGCCGGGATCGTGCCGTTCAGCCACCAGCCCCGGCCCGGCAGGCGCTCGGCCCGGACCGACCTGCCCGCGGCGCTCAGCACGACCTCGCCCCGGCCGGCCGGCGCCACCCACTCGGCCACCTGCTCCTCGGTGCCGAACCGGGCCAGCGCGCCGGCCGCCGCCACGATGGACGGCAGGTAGGGCACGGTGGCCGCGGCACGGCCCAGCTCGACCAGGATGGCGCACTGCTCGACCAGCCCGTACCCCTCGCCGCCGGCCGCCTTGGGCAGCGCCGCGGCGAGCACGCCGGCCTCGGCCAGCGCGGGCCACAGCGGCCGGCCGGAGGCCGCCAGATCGCGGGTCAGCCCGGCCAGGTCGCGCGCCTCGCCGCTCACCGTGAAATCCACTTCGCGCCTCCCTAACGCCGCACCGGCAGGCCGAGCGGGCCGGCCGCGATGATGTCCCGCTGCACCTCGTTGGTGCCGCCGCCGAAGGTGAGGATCAGCGCGGCCCGGTGCATGCGTTCGATCCGCCCGGCGAGCAGCGCGCCGGGCGAGCCGGCCCGGACCGTGGCGGCGGGGCCGAGCACCTCCATGAGCAGGCGGTAGGCCTCGACGGCCAGCTCGGTGCCGTACACCTTGCTGGCCGAGGCCTGGGCCGCGGCGGGCGGGCCGTCGCCGCCGGCCGCGATCCGCCAGTTGAACAGCTTCAGCGCCTCGGTGCGGGCGTGCACCCGGGCCAGGTGCAGCCGGACCCACTCCTGGTCGAGCACGAGCCGGCCGTCCGGCAGCCGGGTCTGCGCGGCCCAGTCGGCGACCTCGCGCAGCGCCCGGCGCAGCGGGGCGGCCGGGGTGAGCGCCACCCGCTCGTGGTTGAGCTGGTCGGTGATCAGCCGCCAGCCCTGATGCTCCACGCCGACCAGGGCGCCGGCCGGGACCCGGACGTCGGCGTAGTAGGTGGCGCTGGTGGTCGGGCCGGCCACGGTGTGCACCGGCGTCCACGAGAAACCCGGCGTGTCGGTCGGCACGATGAGGATGGACAGGCCCTTGTGCCGGGGCGCCTCGGGGTCGGTGCGGCAGGCCAGCCAGACGTAGTCGGCGTACCGGATGAGGCTGGTCCACATCTTCTGGCCGTTGATCACATACTCGTCGCCGTCGCGGACCGCTCGGGTGCGCAGCGCCGCGAGGTCGGTGCCGGCCTCCGGTTCGGAGTAGCCGATCGCGAAGTGCACCTCGCCGGCGGCGATCCGCGGGAGCAGGTCGGCGCGCTGCAGCGGGGTGCCGTGGCGCATGATGGTCGGCCCGACCGTGTAGATCGTCAGGAACGGCACGGGCACCCCGGCCATCGCTGCCTCGTCCGCGAAGATCAGCTGATCCATCCGGGACCGGCCGCCGCCGCCGTGCTCGACCGGCCAGCCGAGCGCGAGCCAGCCGTCGTGGCCCAGGCGGCGGACCACGTCGCGGTACGCGCCGCCCTCGCCGTACTCGCCGTCGTCGCCGTTGAGGGCGGCGCGCAGCGCCGGGGTCATCAGGTCGGCGAAGTAGGCCCGCAGTTCCTTGCGCAACCGTTCCTGCTCCGGCGTGTATCCCATATGCATGAGCCGCTCCACTGCCGTAGATTAGAACGAGTTCTAGTAGAGACCATGGGCATGAAAGGCGTCAACCGTGGAGGCGTTTCTGGTGGGTGCGGTCCGTACGCCGGTCGGGCGGCGCGGCGGCGGGCTGTCCGCGGTGCACCCGGCCGATCTCGCCGGGCACGCCATCGCGGCGCTGCTGCGGCGCACCGGCGCCGACCCGGCCGCGGTCGACGACGTGATCCTCGGCTGCGTGGACACGCTCGGCCCGCAGTCCGGCGACATCGCCCGCACCGCCTGGCTGGCGGCCGGCCTGCCCGAGCACGTGCCCGGGGTGACGGTCGACCGGCAGTGCGGCTCCGCGCAGCAGGCGGTCCACTTCGCCGCCCAGGCGGTGCTGAGCGGCACGGCCGACCTGGTGGTGGCCGGCGGGGTGCAGAGCATGAGCCAGGTGCCGATCGGCAGCGCCATGGCGCCCGCCGGGCCGTACGCGGGCTCGGCCGGCTGGCGGGCCCGCTACGGCGAGCAGGAGATCTCCCAGTTCCGCAGCGCCGACGAGATCGCCGCGAAGTGGAGCCTGACCCGTGCCGAGCTGGAGGAGTACGCGCTGGCCAGCCACCGCCGGGCGAGCCGCGCGATCGACGAGGGCCGGTTCCGGGCCGAGATCGCGCCGCTGGCCGGCTGCGACACCGACGAGTGCCCGCGCCGGGACACGTCGGCCGAGCGGATGGCGGCGCTGCAGCCGCTGCGGCCCGGCGGGGTGACCACCGCGGCCGCGGCCAGCCAGATCGCCGACGGTGCCGCCGCGCTGCTGGTCGCCTCCGCCGAGGCGGTGCGCACGCACGGGCTGCGCCCCCGCGCCCGGATCCACCACCTGTCCGCCCGCGGCGACGACCCGATCCTGATGCTCACCGCGCCGATCGAGGCCACCGCGTACGCGTTGCGCCGCTGCGGCCTGTCGGTGGCCGACATCGACCGGTTCGAGGTCAACGAGGCGTTCGCCAGCGTGGTGCTGGCCTGGCTGCGGGAGACCGGCGCCGACCCCGCCCGGGTCAACGTCAACGGCGGCGCGATCGCGCTCGGCCACCCGCTCGGCGCCACCGGCGCCCGCCTGCTCACGTCCCTGCTGCACGAGCTGGAGCGCTGCGACGGCCGGTTCGGCCTGCTGACCATGTGCGAGGGCGGCGGCCAGGCGAACGTCACCGTGATCGAGCGGTTGAGCTGACCCGAGCCCGGCGGGCCCTCAGACGGCCGTGACGGTCCATTGGTTGT
>Ga0070668_100002918_pt1 | contig 12639 bp, 7 predicted proteins | sample KBSS43metaG_FD_64661 | JGI IMG/M metagenome (GOLD analysis project Ga0070668, IMG submission 64661) | Switchgrass rhizosphere microbial communities from Kellogg Biological Station, Michigan, USA - KBS S4-3 metaG | ecosystem: Host-associated > Plants > Roots > Rhizosphere > Soil ... | reverse complement strand
ACTCCCCGCGCGCCCGCCGCGATGGCCGCTATCATCAGCGCTTCGTTGCCATGGTCGGCGATCACAAGGACCGCGACGCCGGGCCACAGCCGCTCGGCCTCTGCGATCTGGGCGGGCAGGGCAGCGCCTTCTTCTTCCGAATCGCCGGTCTGGAACAGGACGATGCCCGGTCGCCGCTCGGTCGCTGCGGCGGTGAGCTTCGCCTGCGTCAGCACCCAGCCGCTGCCGGTGTCGAGCGCCACGGCGATACAGGCCCGGCGCAGCGGGCTGCCGTCGATGATCAGCAGGTCGAGTGGGGGCGCTTCCTCTTTCACTATTACGCTTTCGAAACGAATAGCCGGCATGGCAGATGCATTCAGGGGCGGCGGGTTGCTCACGCGGCTTTACGCGTGAACATATTGCGCGCCCGATCCATCCAGCCCTGCCGAACGGGGAAGCTGTCGGAATAATAAGCGGCGGAACCCATGTAGAACTGGACCGCGTCGCCATAGCCGCGACGGGCATGGTCTTCATAATCGACCTGGTTGAACACCGCGCCGACGACCTGGTTGTTCACCATCTGGAGCGAGGCGCGCAACTGTTCGACCGTGGTATGCCCCCAGCGCACGACCATGATGGTCGTGTCGGCCAGGCTGGACAGGGTCCGGGCATCGCGCACCGCCAAAATCGCGGGTGCGTTGATGACGATCAGGTCGAACCGGTCGTGCAGGTCGTCCAGCAGGCGGCCGACCTGCCAGCCCTGCACCACGGCGGCGGGATTGCGAACCTGTTCCCGGGTGCTGAGCACGACCGGCAGCAGCGCGGTGGGGGCGGCCCCCTGCGCGGCGTCATGTTCCACATGGGTTTCGATCTGGGGGATCAACTTGTGCGCCGCCTCGCTATGGGTCAGCACCTCGATCAGATCGGGCGTACCGGAGTCGCCCTGGATCGATCGCAGGACGCTGGGTCCGGGGCGACGCAGGTCCAGGTCGACGACGATGGCGCGACGGCCCATGGATGCCGCAGCGGCGGCCAGCGTCAGCGCGACGCTGGATTTGCCGTCGCCGGGCAGGGGCGACGTCACCAGAACGCGCTGGCAATGCCCTTCATGCGGCAGTTCCCCAATCTCGCTGGCCAGGTTGCGGGCGACTTCGGTGAACAGCGATTGCGGCTGGGTGATGACCGGATTTTCCTCCATCGTGGCGCCGATGGATTCCTCCAGCCCGGGCAGCATCGCCAGCGTGCGCAGCCCGAACAGGCGGCGTAGCTGGTCGCCGCTGCGCAGCCGGTTGTCGAACATCTCGATCCCCAGCACGATCAGGAAAGCCAGGACGGAGGAGCCGACAAAGGCGGCCAGCGCCATCTTCTTGGGCGCGGGCGCGACCGGAATCAGCGGTACGGCGGCGGCGGACACCATGGTCGAATTGACGCCCGTGGTCTGGAGTTCGGATTGCACCGTCTGGGCGCGCTGCGCGGTGGTGAGATAGGCCTGCTTGGCCACCTCTGCCCGGCGATCGAGGATCGACAGGTTGACCAGATTGGCATTGTTGCGGAAGGCCGCGCCCGTGATGGAGTTCAGTCGCGACTGCAACTGCCCGGCACGGGCCGAGGCGGCGCTCGCCTCCGCCAGCGCCATCGCTCGTTCGCGACCTGCATCGGTGTCGTTCTTTGTCTGTTGAGTGGCGATGACGGACGCGCGTTCGGATTGCAGGGCATTGCCGACCTGCGAAATCTGGGCGGAAAGCGCCTGCATCTGCGGATGGTTGGCGCCCATCTGGACGGAAATTTCGGACCGCTGGCGGATCAGGTCGTCATATTGCTTTTGAAGATTGTCGAGCGCGGGGGATGTCGCGCCCGCCACCGTGCGCATTGCGGCGGCGCGGCTGACGCCAGCGGCCTGCGCCTGCATTGCGCTGCTCAGTGCGGCGGTGGAGGCGGCCTCCACGGCGACGCGGTTCATCTGCTGATAATCCTCCGCACTGCCAGCGCCCATCGGCATCAGATTGGCGCGGCGGAAATCGGCGACGGCGCGCTCGGCCAGTTCCACTTCGTGGGCAAGGCGGGCGGTTTCCTTGTCCAGCGCGGTGGACAGGCCGTCGCGCCATGCCTGCCGACGCTGGGATCGCATCTTCTGAAGGCTGTCGACGAAACGGTTGGCGATGCGGGCGGCCAGTTCCGCCTTGCGCGACTGGACGGTGATGTCGATGAAGTCGGAATCGGTCGCGCTGGTGACGCGGGTAACCTTCGTCAACTGCACCGCCGCCTGCTGCACCGTCATCGGCACGCCATGGGTGAAGGCGATGTTGCGATTCAGGCTGAGGTCGCGCACCACCTGTTCGGCCAGCGCCTGCGATCGGTACATGCGCGCCTCATTGGCGACGCGCTGTTGGTTGCGGGTGGCGTCTGCCTGGTTGGAGCCGGTGGAATCGTTGAGTTCCACCTGCACCGTGGCGCTCGCTTCATACCGGTTGGGCAGTTGCAGTTGCACGATCAGCACGACGATGACACAGCTTATGACGATGCCCGCGACCAGCTTCATATGGCGGCGCAGCAGGAACCAGATCTGGCGGGGCGACATCTGTTGCAGTTCGAACGACAGGTCGCTCGCCTTCTCGCTTCCGCCGCCACTCCCACCAGGCCCCGTGCCGTCCATCAATGTCAGCTGTGCAGACGCCATGATTGTCTCCTGTCGCATCGCATGGCGCGCGTGCGTGCACGGCCTGCGGCAAGGCGCATGTCTGGCCTTGATTATCGGGTCGATATTGGGGTCTGCGCCGCGACAGAGCAAAAGCGCATCGGGGCGGCGCGATGCGCATTGGTGCTAACCCTTCGGATTCATGCGGCAGCCCGGCAAAAGGGGATGAGTGGGGGTTAGGCATTTCTGATGCTGGCCCGACTATTTTGGATCGACCCGCCTGAAGTCTAAAGTTCAGGCAAGGGCTGCGGCCCCACGGGTTTAGGATAGATAAGCTGCGCGCGGCCGGGGCTGTTGGCCCGGCGATGCGCATAGGTCGCGGCCAGCGCGACCATCACCGGCATGACCCACATCCGCGAATACATATGGGGGTAGGACATGGTGTAGATCAGGAAGACCATCACCACCGCCACCGCCATCGCGCCCCTGTCGCGTTCCATCCGCAACCCCATGACCGCCAGCAGGACCAGCAGCGTTAGCAGGATCATCAACCCGCAAAAGGCGATTGCGCCCCCTTCGTTCCAGATCAGCAGATAGAGATTATGGACCGGATTGTCATAGGCGGACAGTTCGCGATATTCGTCCACGCCCATGCCGATGATCGTATTATCCTCGGCGAAGCCCCATGCTTCCTCGATTAGTTGCGACCGGTTGATGAAGGTGCCGGCCTGGTTGATGTCGCCGCTTTCCACGGCATTGCCGACGCGCTGCTGAAACGCCTTGGGCAATGGCGCGCCGCTGGCCAGGAACAGGCCCGCCGCCACCATCACGCCCATCCCCAGACGGAAGATGTAGCGCACCCCCATCAGTAGCAGCGTGATCAATATGGCGAGCAGCGTCGCGGAAAATCCGGTGAAGGACGCGCTCAGCATCAGGCCCCAGAGCAGCAGGATCAGGCAGACGCCGCCGCTGATCTTTGACACTAGCTGATGGCGCAACGAAAACAGCAGCATCGGCAGCGAAAAGGCGACCATGGCGCCATTGGGATTGGGCTGTCCCGCCATCGCCCCCAGCCGGTCGTTGCCGGTGATGAAGCCATCGCCCAGCCAGTGCACCGTGTCGTGAAAAGTGAGGAAGAAAGTGGCGAGGATGCCGATCGCTTCGGACAGCGCGATACCGGTCACGAAGACCAGCGGCGCCATGCGGGTGATCCGTTCGTCCTGCTGCATCAGCAGGACCGGGATGAACAGGAACGCCACCGTATATTGCAGGGCGATGTTCACCCAGCGCAGCGGATCGCCGTTGATCACCGACCCGATGAACAGACCGCCCAGCATCATCACCAGCCCCGTCAGCCAGAAGGGGGTGAGCGAGCGGAACGGGGTGACGCTCAGCCGTCCGCGCAGCGCGGCGATCATGAAGCTGAACAGGAAGAAGACGTCGGAAAAGGTCAGGTTGATCTGCCCGACGCGCAGCAGGCTCCAGCCGCTCAGGAAGATGGCGGCGATCAGCGATCGACGGGCGATCCTGTCCCAGATATTCTCAGGCAGAACCATGGCGCGCGCAGCATCCGACGGCGCGCGCAATGCGCCGGTGGGGGATGGAAGGGTGGAACCGGTCATGGATGGCACGGGATGGTTTCCTTGTCGCCGGCGGCAGACTGCACGGGCGTGCGGCGTCAAGGCAAACGACCTTTGGGGCAGGGCCGCAGGGCATAAAGGGCAGGTGGACCTATCCGAATTTGCCGGGGCATCAACCCATGTGTTCCGTTGATTGGCCATGGGTCTGACGGGATAAATGGCCGCACCTTCGCTTATCCGTGACAAGGAACAGTCGGTGACGGACATGACCCTGCCCCTGCGTGACGCCGACATGCCGCGACCGGCGGATGGCGCCGCGACGACCAGCGCGCCGATCAAGTTGATCTATGTCGCAGGCTATGGGCGCAGCGGCACCACGCTGCTGGATATCGCGCTGGGCGAACATCCGGCGATCATGGGGGCTGGCGAGGTCACGACGCTGGCGCGCCACGTCTGGGATCAGGGCGAATATTGCGCTTGCGGTGCACGCGTCCGGGATTGCGCCTGGTGGCAGCCGATCGTGGCGCGCTGGATGCAGGGGGAGGGCGATGATTTCCTGCATGGCTATCGACAGGCGCAGATCCGCACCGAAGGGCTGATGGGATGGGGGCGGCTGTTGCGGCCCTTTGCGCGAATCGGCTGGCGGGACCATGCGCGGCGGACGGTCAAATTGCTGCGCGGCATGGCGCAGGTGTCGGGTCGGTCGATATTGGTCGATTCCTCGAAACTGCCGGGCCGGGCGATGGCGCTGGCGGCGATGCCGGGCATCGACCTGCATGTGGTGCATGTGGTGCGTGACGGGCGCGGCGTCGCCTGGTCGCTGATGAAGGGCCACCGGCGCAGCGTCGAAGACGGGGTGCAGCGCGAATTGCGGCCCAAGCCCTTGCTTTACACGGCGCTCCGCTGGTCGATGGTAAACGTGGCGGCGGAACTGCTTGCCCGCCGGGTCGGGCCGGGGCGCAGCATTCGCGTCCGCTATGAGGATTTCGTCGCCGATCCGCGTGGAGAAATCGGCCGGATCGTGGCGCTGGTGGGCGAAGCGCCACATCTGCCCGCCACGCAGCTTGCCCCGTTCGAGCCGCAGCATCAGGTCGCGGGCAGCCGTCACCGGATGCAGAAATCGCTGACCATCCGGGGCGACGACAAATGGAAGCGGGAGATGCCGGGATGGAAACAGGCGCTGTTCACGCTGTTTTGCGCACCCCTGCTGCTTCGCTACGGCTATTCGCTGCGCAGCGGAGACGCGGCATGAGGGGTTGGGCGGTCCTGTTGCTGGCGCTGGCCGGCTGCTCCGGCGCAGGCAGCGAATCGCGCGCGCAGCCGGTACAGGGCGACCCGGCCTTTCCCGGCGCGGTCGGCTATGGCGCGGCGGCGAAGGGTGGGCGCGGCGGGCGGATCATCGCGGTCGATACGCTGGCCGACAGCGGGCCGGGATCGCTGCGCGCCTGCATCGACGCGTCCGGCCCGCGCACCTGCATATTCCGGGTGAGCGGGCTGATCCGTTTCACCAGCCGTCCGCCGATGATCGCCAATCCCTACCTCACCATCGCGGGGCAGACCGCACCGGGCGGCGGCATCGTCATCGCCCATGCCGGGGGGGAGGAAGGCCGCACCCCGATACTGATCAAGAACACGCACGACATCGTCATCCGCCACATTCGCGTGCGCAATGATCGAGAGGGTACGCATCGCGGGTCGGAGGATAGTTTCACCATCGAAAACAGCCGTCAGGTCATCATCGACCATGTCAGCGCCAGTTGGGCGCGGGACGAGCTGATCAACGGCTATGGCGACAATGACTGGATCACCATCAGCAACAGCATCTTTGCCGAAGGAATCCCGCGCCACGACAAATGCGCGCTGCTGGCCAGCGATCCCAAGGGGCCGCAGCATCTGAGCTTCATCGCCAACATTTGCGCCCATCATGGCGACCGCAACCCGGACCTCAATTTCCCGCCCAAATCCTGCGCGGAGGTGATCAACAACATCCTCTACAACGGCCAGTCGGAATTTGCCGAAATCTGGGAAAGCTTCGGCGGGGTGCCGGTATCGCTGATCGGCAACAGCTTCATCGCGGGCCGCAACACCCGCCCCGAAACGGTGGGCGTGGCGCGCAATGTCATGGGGTCGAAGGGATTGGCGAAAGTCTATCTGGCCGACAACCGCTTCGATGGCGATTTCGTCCATGTCTCGCCCCTGCTGGCGGAAGCACAGGTGGACCACCCCCCCTGTCCGCCCACCATCGCGCCGGAAAAGGCGGGCGATGCCTATAAGGCGGTGTTGAACGATGCGGGCGCCTTTCCGCGCGATCCGTTCGACCGGCGGATCGTCAAACAGGTGCGGGAACGCAAGGGCCATATCGTCAAGCAGCCGGGCGTGATCGACGAACCCGCGCCCGGCATGGCCTATCCCGACGCGGATGGCGACGGGATGGACGACCAGTGGGAAGCGCAGCATGGCGCCGATCCGCGCAAGGCCGATAGCTGGGGCGATGCGGATGGCGATGGGGTCGCCAATCTCGACCAGTTCCTGGACCAGCGCGCCCGCGACCTGACCGATGGGAAGGGTGAATGAACGCGCCCATGCGCCACATCGCCCCGGCGGTCGGCGCGCAGGATCGCCGCCTGCGCATCTGTTTCCCCTTTTCCGGGGACAGTATCGGCGGCAGTCATATTTCCGTGCGGGGCCTGATCGAGCATCTCGATCCCGCGCTGTACCGCCCGCTGATCGTCCCCGAAGTGCCCGATGGCCTGATCGCCCATTTCTTCGCAGGTCATGAACAGCAAAGCGACCCCGGCGCCAAAGGCCTGTTCGTGCCCGGCGAGGCCTTCACCCTGCGGAAATTCGGGCGCACCCTGACCGGCGTGCTGCCGCGGGCGCGTTTCCTGCGGCGGAACCGGATCGACATCGTCCATGTCAATGACGGGCGGAGCAGCGCCAACTGGGCGCTGGCGGCGCGCATGGCCGGGGCGAAGCTGATCTGGCACAATCGCGGCGATCCGGGCGCGCTGGGGCTGCGGCTGATGGCGCCCGCGCTGGCGCATCAGGTGCTGGCCGTATCCTCCTTCGCCCTGCCGCCTGCGGGTCTGTGGTCGGCGCGGGGCCGGGCAGCGGTGGTGCATAGCCCGTTCGACACGGACATTCAGGTCGATCGCGCCAAGGCGCGCGACGCGCTGGTCCGGGAGTTGGGGGTGACGCCCGACGTGCTGCTGCTGGGCTATTTCGGCGCCTTCGTGCCGCGCAAACGGCCATTGCTGTTCGTCGATATGGTGGCGCGGCTGAAGGCGATGACTGGTCGTCCGGTCATGGGCCTGATGTTCGGCGAAGCGCGCGTGCCCGCCATGGACGCTGCGCTGCGCGACCGGATCGCCGACCGGGGCGTCGCGGATGAGGTGAAGCTGATGGGCTATCGCTCGCCCGGCCCCTTCTGGATCGCGGCGTGCGACCAGCTTGTCGTGCCGGCGGTCGGCGAACCCTTCGGCCGGACGCTGGTGGAGGCGATGCTGGTCGGCACCCCGGTCGTCGCTGCCCGGTCGGGCGGTAATATGGAGGCGCTGGAAGGGGGCATGGGCCTGCTGGTCGAACCGGACGATGCCGACGCGCTCGCCCGCGCCTGCGAAGGGCTGGGCGCAAATCCGGCCCACGCCCGGACGATGGCGCTGGCGGCGCAGGCCGATGCCCGCCATCGCTTCAGCGAAGCCGCCCATAGCGCCAAGGTCAGCGCCATTTACGAAGCGCTGCGGCCATGATCGGGCCATCCATGATCGGGCCATCCATGATCGGGGCGGTGAAACGGCATTTCATCTGGGCGGCGCTGTTCAGCGCGCTCGCCAATCTGCTGTTCCTCGCGCCGACGCTCTACATGCTTCAGGTCTATGATCGGGTGGTGCCGACGCGCGGCGGGGGGACGCTGGCCTTTCTGACGCTGGCGTTGCTGCTGGCCTATGCCACGCTGTCGCTGCTGGAATATGTGCGTTCGCGCCTGCTGGTGCGGGCGAGCATCGGCCTCGACCGGCAACTGGCCCGCACGCTGATCGCGGCGACATTGCGCCAGCAGCCGGGTGATATTAAGGGGCGCGACGGCCGCAGGAGCCGCCAGCCGATCCGCGAATGCGACCAGTTGCGCCAGACGCTGACGGGGCCGACCATGTTCGCCCTGTTCGACGCGCCCTGGACGCCGATCTACATCATCGTGTGCGCGCTGATCCACCCGTTGATCGGGCTGATGGCGCTGATCGGCAGCCTGTTGCTGATCGCCGTCACCTGGACCAGCGACCGCGCCACGCGCGAGCCGCTGTTACAGGCCAATGCTGCCGCCAATCGGTCCTACGCCAGTCAGGAACAGACGATGCAGGGCGCCGAAGCGGTGCGGGCGCTGGGGATGCAGAACGCCATGGTGCGCCGTCATCTGGCCGAGCGGGAGGATATGCTGGCGTGGCAGGCCGACGCCAGTTTCGCCGCGGGCAGCCGGATGGGAATCAGCCGGTTCCTGCGCAACATGCTGCAATCGGGCGCGTTGGGCCTCGGCGCGTTGCTGGCGATCGACGGGCAGATTTCGGGCGGGGCGATCTTTGCCTCCTCCTTCCTGCTGGGGCGGGCGGTGGCGCCGGTGGATCAGCTTGTCGGTAGCTGGCGCAGCTTCGTCACCGCCCGCGGTTCCTATGGGGAGATCATGGCGTGGCTGGACGGGGTGCAGGAGGATGCGCCACAGACCGCCCTGCCGCGTCCCAAGGGGCGGATCGATGTCGAGCGCGTCTCCATCGAAGACCCGCATTCGCAGCGGATGATCCTGAACAACCTGTCCTTCACCATCGCGCCGGGTGAAATGGTGGCGGTGATCGGCGCGAGCGGCGCGGGCAAATCCACGCTGGCGCGGCTGGTGGGCGGCGCGATCGCCTGCCATCAGGGGGAAATCCGCATCGACGGGGCGGAACGCTCGCAATGGGATGGCGACGCGCTGGCCGTGCATGTCGGCTATATGCCGCAGCAACTGTCGCTCTTCGCGGGCACGATCCGCGACAATATCGCTCGCTTCGCCGACCCCGACTCTGACCCAGACCGCGACGACCGGATCGACGCCGACGTCATGGCGGCGGCGCAGGCGTGCGGCGTGCATGAGATGATCCTGCGGCTTCCCCAGGGCTATGACACGATGCTGGGCTGGGGCGGCATGGGCCTGTCCATGGGCCAGACGCAGCGGATCGCGCTGGCCCGCGCGCTGTTCCGCGATCCGGCGGTGCTGATATTGGACGAACCAAACGCCCACCTCGATTCCGATGGCGAAACCCAGTTGATCGCCGCGCTGGGGCGGGCCAAGGCGCGGGGCGCGGCGATCATGGTGACGGCGCATCGCAGCGGTCTGCTGGGACCAGCCGACCGGATATTGGTTCTGGACAACGGCCGGATGCGGATGAGCGGGCCGCGCGATCAGGTGCTGGGCGCGCTCAGCCGGCCCCGGCCTGTAGCGCCAGTTGCAGGTCCCGTGGCGGGGGCGGCCTGATGGGCGCGCGCCCGCTCCTGCTGCCTGCGCCTTATGCGCCGCCGGTGGTGGCGGTCGATCCCCGGCCGGAAATTCGCACCGGCCTGATCGTGGCGGCGGCCTTCTTTCTGTTGTTTCTGGGCTGGGCGGCCTTTGCGCGGCTGGATGCGGCGGCGCTGGCGCCGGGGCGGACGAGCGTGGCCGGGCAGAGGCAAAGCGTGCAGCATCGCGATGGCGGCATCGTGGCCGCCATATTGGTGCAGGAAGGGCAGAAGGTGCGTCAGGGCGACGTGTTGATCCGCCTTGCCGCGCCCGCCGTCGCCGCGCAGGAGCGGGTGCTGGCTTCGCAGGCGATCTGGCTGATCGCACAGCGGGCAAGGCTTCGCGCGGAACAGGCAGGCACGGCCATCGAGACGCCGGTGGAGTTCGTCGCCCTCACCGGCGACGATCGCGCCGATGCAGGGGCGGCGATGCGGGCGCAACGGGCGCAGATGGCGGCGCGATCCGCCCTGCTCAGCACGCAGCAGGGGGTGGCGCAGCATGAGGGCAGCCAGGCGGGAAGCCAGGCGGTGGGCTATCGCGATCAGGTGGCCTCCGTCATCGAGCAGGAACGGCTGATCACCGACGAACTGGACAGCCTGCGCACCGTGGCGGAGAAGGGCTTCGTCAGTAAGACGCGCATCCGGGCGCTGGAGCGGGCAAAGGCCGACCTGATCGGCCAGCGCGGGCGGTTGCAGGCGTCGCGCGACAGCGCCGCCAATATGGTGGGCGAAGCACGGCTGAAGGCGCTGGAGGCGCGGCAGAATTTGCAGGAGAAAATCACGTCCGACCTGCGCGATACGCAGGCTTTGCTGGGCGACGCCCTGCCCAAATGGAGCGCGGCGCGCGACGAGCTGGCCCGCACGCAGGTTCGCGCCCCGGTCAGCGGGACAGTGGTGGGCCTGAGCGTCCATACCGTCGGCGGCGTGATCGCGGCGGGCCAGGTGCTGATGGACATCGTGCCCCGCGATTCCGCCGTGGTGATAGAGGCGCGCTTTTCCCCCACCGATGTCGACGATCTGGCCACCGGACAGAAGGCGGAAGTGCGCTTCGCCGGTTTTCCGGGGCGCAGCCTGCCGATCATAGAGGGCAAGGTGACGCGCGTGTCGGCGGACAGTTTCATCGACGACAAGACCGGCGCGGCCTATTTCGTTGGCGAAGTGACGATCGCGCCCGATCAGATCGCCTTGATCCGGGCGAGCCGGGACGGCGATTTCGCGTTGAAGCCGGGCATGCCGGTGGAGGTGGTGGTGCCGTTGCGGCGGCGAACGGCGCTGCAATATATGCTTGATCCGCTTACCGATACGATGTGGCGATCCTTCCGAGAGCAATAATCGCTCCAGATTCTTTTTGCCGCGATCTTAACCAGCGACCGTCGCGGGCCGCCTGGAAATCGCTCTAAGCCCATCGGTGCACTCACAATGGCGTAGGGTCTATCCCTATGCCCCCACCTGTCGAGAGCCATTTGCAGCTACAGATTTCCGACCTTTCACAAGGACGCAGGGACGTCAGGCAAAACAGGGGCAGTCATGGCGAACTATTTCAATGTCGTGGGCAGTCAGACGATCACCGCAGGCGCCGAAAAGGACCAGTTCTTCGCCTTCACCCGTCTTGCCAATCTGGATTATGTCCGTCCCGACGCGGTGATGGCGCAACTGGTCTGGAACTCTGCGATCCTTACCGGCAGCGGCAGCTATTTTCAGTTGGTCGGCAGCAATATTCAGATCTCCATGGACCTCTATCTGGGGGGGCAGGGGACGGACATCATGTACGGCTCCAACCTCAACGACGCCATATTCTATAATAATGGCGTGATCTCCGGGGGTTTCGGCAGCTTCGACAATATAGAGCAGTTCTGGCTGGCCGATGGCGACGATATCATCGACCTGTCCGCCCATGGCCCCGGTGGCGTGGATTATCTGAAGGATGTGCTGGTCCAGGGCGGCGAGGGCAATGACATCATCATCGGTGGCGCCGGCAAGGATAATCTTCAGGGCGATGGCGGCAACGACATCATCTTCGGCTGGCGCGGCAGCGACACCATATCCGGCGGCGCGGGGGACGACATCCTCTATGGCGACGATCTGGGCAACAATGGCATTTCCGGCGACGACACGCTGGATGGCGGTTCGGGCAATGACATTCTCTATGGCGGTCGCGGCAAGGACAAGCTGAACGGCGGTGACGGCAACGACATTCTCTACGGTGGCGCGGGCGACGACAGCCTGTCCGGCGGCGCGGGGGATGACATCCTCTATGGCGACGACGATAACAACTCTGGCACCGATGTCCTGCACGGGGATTCGGGCAACGACCACCTCTATGGCGGGCTGGGCGGCGACGACATGTACGGCGACTCGGGCGACGATTATCTCGATGGCGGCGCTGGCAACGACTATATGCATGGCGGCGGCGGCAACGACACCATCATTGCGGGCGCCGGCAATGATGTAATCGATGGCAGCGCCGACACCGACACGGTCGTCTTTTCCGGCAATCGGGCGGATTATCTGTTCACCCTCCAGACGGACGGCAGCTTCATCGCGGTCGACCAGCGCGCCGGATCGCCGGAGGGCACGAAGACGATCCGCAATGTCGAGTTTTTCCAGTTCGCCGACATGACGACGCCGTCGGCCGGGTTGAACGCACCACCGGTCATCACCTCCAACGGCGGCGGGGCGACGGCTGCGCTGGCCATCGACGAGAATGGCACCGCCGTCACCACCGTCACCGCGACGGATACGGATGCGGGGCAGGTCGTCGGCTTCGCCATCGTCGGCGGGGCGGACGCGGCGCTGTTCGCCATCGATGCGGTGACGGGCGAACTGCGCTTCATCGCCGCGCCCAATTTCGAAAGCCCGGCCGACGCCGACGGCGACAATGTCTATCAAGTCATCGTCGCCGCCAATGACGGCAATGGCGGGGTC
>Ga0070668_100002916_pt1 | contig 12639 bp, 9 predicted proteins | sample KBSS43metaG_FD_64661 | JGI IMG/M metagenome (GOLD analysis project Ga0070668, IMG submission 64661) | Switchgrass rhizosphere microbial communities from Kellogg Biological Station, Michigan, USA - KBS S4-3 metaG | ecosystem: Host-associated > Plants > Roots > Rhizosphere > Soil ... | reverse complement strand
GATCGGGGCAGGTCGGCTTTCCGACAGGTGGATCTGGCCGATCACGGTGACCCGGCCGGCCGGCGCGGGCGGGACCACCGGCGCGGCCGTCGCCCCGGCAGCCGGCGCGGGCACCCAGCCACGGTCGATGAGCACCGCCTTGCCGTCATCCAGGACGAGCGGCGTGACGATCTCGAAGCCGACCGCGCCGTCGACCGTGCGGCCCCGGGCCTGGATCTCGTGGGTCACGTCGTAGCGGCCGCTCACCGTCACTTTTGCCCAGGCCAGGCGCTTGCCGGGGGAGGGGCCCGCGGTGCCCACGGCGGACGGCGCCGGCACCACCGAGGTGAGCGCGACCGCTTCGGTGGAGTCAGCCGCGTCGATCCGGGCGTTGGTCGCGCTGCGTTCCTGATACCGATGCAGCTGCCAATTGCCTAGCATCACCATGACCGCCGCGGCCGCCACGGTGAGCGCTGCGGCGGCCAGCCAGCGGGGGCTCAGCAGGAACCGGTACACGTCCCGAAGGCTACCCGTCGGCCGGGTGGCCGCTGCCGGAGGCGGGTACTGTGCCCAACCGGCAGTCGAATTCGTCTCAGCCTCGGAGAGTCCCTGATGACCGCCCAACCCCGCCTGGTCGTGAGCGCCCCGTCGTCGGGGCACGGAAAGACCGCGATCGCGGTCGGCCTGCTCGCGGCGGCCGCGGCCCGGGGCATCCCGGCGGCCGGCTTCAAGGTCGGACCGGACCACACCGACGCCGCCTATCTCGGCCTGGCCGCCGGACGTCCCGGGCGTAACCTCGACCCGCGCCTGGTCGGCGCGCAGCGCATCGCGCCGCTCTTCGCGCACGGCGCGGCCGGCACGCAGCTCTCGGTGATCGAGGGAGCGATGGGCCTGTTCGACTCGCTCACCGGGCAGCCGGAGATCGACGGCACGGCCGCGGTCGCCGCCACCCTGCGCGCCCCCGTGGTGCTGGTCGTCGACGTGGCCGCCATGGGTCACTCGCTCGCCGCGCTGGTACACGGGTTCCGCATGTTCGACGAAATGGTCCACCTGGGCGGCGTCATCCTCAACCGGGTCGCGTCGCCCCGCCACGAGCAGATGCTGCGCACCGCGCTCGACGACATCGGCATGCCGGTGCTGGGCGCGCTGCGCCGCGGCGACCTGCCGAACGTGCTGCCGGCCCGCGCGCACGGGCCGGTGCCGGTCGCGCATCGTACGGTCGAGGCGAGCCGCGCGGTCCGCCGGCTGGGCGAGGCCGTCGTCGGCGGCCTCGACCTGGACCGGCTGATGGCGCTCGCCGCGTCGGCGCCCGCGCTGCCCGGCCCGATCTGGACGCCGGCCGAGGCGATCGGCGCCGAACCGTTCGAGCAGCGCCCGGTGGTTGCGCTGGCCGGCGGCCCGGGCGCTCCTTACACGTACGTGGAAACGGCCGAACTCCTGACCGCGGCCGGTGCCGACGTCGCGGTCGTCGATCCGCTGCGCGACGAGATGCTGCCGGCGGCGACCCGTGCGCTGGTCGTGGGTGCCGGCCTGCCGGAGGGTTATGCGGAGGAGCTGTCCGCCAACCGCCGGCTGTGCAACGCGGTCGCCAAGTTCGCCCACGAGGGCTGGCCGGTGATCGCCGAGGGCGTGGCTCTGCCCTGGCTGGGACGCGACTTCGACGGCCGGCCGATGTGCGCGGTGCTGGACGCCTCCGCGACGACCGGCGAGCAGACGGTGGCCGGCTACCGCGAGGCGACCGCGCCGACCACGTCGCAGCTCGCCCCGGCCGGCGCCCGGATCACCGGCTACAAGCAGCACCGGGCGATCGTCACGCCGCGGGCCGGGGTGGTGCCGGCGTGGACGTGGTCGGGCGGCCACCCGGAGGGTTTCGTCTGGCGCCAGGTGCACGCGTCCCAGCTCGGCCTGCACTGGGCGGCCGCGCCGGAGATCGCCCAGCGGGTGGTGTCGGCGGCGTTGGCCGGCCCGGCCCCGATCCCGTTGTCACCACCCGGTCCGATCCCCCCACCGCAGCAGCAGCCGTTGCCGCCGGCCAGCCCGGCCGCACCCGGCCCGATCAGCGGCGGCGGCCTTCCCGGGGAATCCAGCCTGGTCGACACCGTCGACATCACCGTCCGCTGACCCTCCTACTCGCCGACCGGGATCTCCCCGGCCATTGTTTCGAGCGCCACTCGCCGACCGGGATCTCCCCGGCTATCGGGCCCGAGCGCTGCTCGCTGGCCGGGATCTCTACGGCTATCGGGCCCGAGCGACGCTCGACTTGCAGGTAAGAAACTGGGCGGTTTGTCGGCCGGGGCTGTTCGCATGGGTGCCCGTTTGGCGGCCCGGGCCGGTTCGCTGCGTGTTCGGCTCGTCGTTGCGGAAGTGGCGTTCCGAGGGATTGAAAGATCTTTTGACAGAAAGGCGCTCAGCCGCGAAAACGCCCTTCGCCGGGCGGGAAACTGTCGTACCCCACCCGTAACGTGGTGTTAACGACGACGACCCAAAGGAGATGACTGTGGCCGATCGTGTGCCGCTGGATTTCGACCCGCCGGCTCGGGGGTTGCGGGCGCTGTTGCTGGGTGTGGACGATGATGAGCTGCTCGGGCCGACCCCCTGTCCGGACTGGACAGTGGCCGCCCTGATCGATCATCTGATGGGTCTGACCTACGCCTTCACCCAGGCCGCCCGGAAACGGACCGATGCCCCCGGCACCTCGGAGCCGCCGCCCGCTCCCTCGGCGCAGCATCTGTCCCGCCACTGGCGCAGCCGTCTGCCGGTCCTGGTCGAGGAGCTGGCCACCGCGTGGAAGGATCCGGCCGCCTGGACCGGCACCACCCAGGCCGGCGGTGTGACGATGCCGGCCACCGCGATGGGCATGGTCGCCATGAATGAGTTGATCATGCATAGCTGGGATCTGGCCCGCGCCACCGGCCAGGAGTATGCGGCCGATCCCCGCACGCTGGAGATCCTGATCGAGTTCCTGTCGCAGGGCCCGGCCGAGGGCACGCCGGGCACGTTCGGCCCGCGGGTCCCGACCGATGACGAGGCCACGCTGCTCGACCAGGCGCTCGGCCTGGCCGGCCGCGACCCCCATTGGCGCCGGCCCCGGCGCCGCCCGGCCCGATCCGCCCCGGCCGCCTGACGGCGTGCCCTGAGGGTCCGCCCCGCCTGGCGGGGCGCCGTTAGGGGTCCGGCCCGCCTGATGGGGTGCCGGGAGGGGCCGGCTCGGGCCGTTGGCGGCGCCGCCTGGGGCCGGGGTGCCTGGGGCTAGTCGCGGTCCCTTCGGTGGTGGGAGTCGTCCTCGTCGTCGTAGGCGATTGCCTTCGATGGTGGGGTGAACTTCAGCTTGGGCTTGCCCTTCAGGGCGTCCTTCAAGGTCTCCGCCACCGTGTATTTGGAGATCGTCGAGCGGCTCGTGCCGACGTGGTTCTCCGGGTTGTCCGGGTCGGCCACGAAGGCCGCGGCCGCCAGCTGGGGGGTGAAGCCGCAGAACCACGCCGTCTTGTTGCTGTCCGTCGTGCCGCTCTTTCCCGCCACCGGCCGGTGCAGGGTCGCGTGCACCATCTCCGACGTCCCCCACCCGCCGCAGCTGCCCCGGTCCGAGCCGTAACCGGTCACGCACCGCGCCGCGTCCGTCGCCGCTCGGGCGACGTCCGCGCTCACCGCCCGCCGGCAGCGCGGCGCCGCGATGAAGCGGCCCTGGTAGCTCGCGTTCGTCCCGTCCCGATTCTTGATCAGGCGGACCGGCAGCGGCTCGCAGTAGTTTCCCTCGGCGGCCAGCGTCGCGAAGACGTTGGCCATCTCGATCGGGGTCGCGTCCGACACCCCGAGCGTGAACGCACCCCACCCCCAGGCGTGTTCCGGCGACGCCAGCTGCCGGTCGACGTCCGTACGCCATTTCAGCCCGAGCCGCTCGGCCATCGCGATCGCCTTGTCCGACCCCACCTCCTCCTCCAACTGCACGAAGTAGGTGTTCACCGACTTGCCGAAGCCGCTCCACATGGTCTGCCGGCCGGTCATCGACGAGGTGGAGTTCTTGGGGCACCAGTGCACGCCGCACGTCGACGGGCCGGGCGCGGTGATGTATTTCGAGTAGTACCGCTGCGGGCTGTAGAAGGACGTGGACAGCGGCATCCCGGCGTCCAGCGCGGCCAGCATTGTGAAGATCTTGAAGGTGGAGCCGGCCTGGTATCCGGCCATGTCACCGCCGCCGAGCAGCGGATTCACCGTGTTCGGGTAGTTGCCTTTCAGCTCGCGATAGCGGGTGTGCCGCCCGTTCGCCTCCTGATCGAGCGAGTATCGCCGGTTCACCGCCATGGTCAGGACCCGCCCGGTGTTGGGCTCGATGACCACCTCGCCGTGCGCGAACCGGCTCTTCCTCTTCTCCTTGTCGAGGATGTGCTTCATCGCCGACGCCTGGATCTTCGGGTCGATCGAGGTGACCACCTTGTATCCACCGCGCCGCAGGCTCTCCTCACGTTCCTGCACGGTCCGGCCGAACGCCGGCTGCTCCTTCCACCACGTCTTGAAGTAGTCGCAGAAGAAGCCCCAGTCGTTGTGTTCGTCGTCGATCGAGACGCAGTCGTTCGGCGGCGAGCTCAGCTTCAGCTTGATTTTCGCCTTTGTCGCGGCCGACGCCTGGCTCGGCGTGATCGAGCCCATCTTCAGCATCTGGTCGATCACGTAGTTGCGCCGGTCGGTGGCCGCCTGCCGGTCCTGGGTCGCCGGGTCGTACGCGGATGGCGCCTTGACCAGCCCGGCCAGCAGCGCCGCCTCGTTCAGGTCGAGGTTTTTCGGCAGTTTGGAGAAGAAGACCTGGGAGGCGGCGAAGATCCCGTACGCTCGATGCCCGAAGTATGCCGAGTTGAGGTACCGCTCGAGGATCTCCTGTTTCGAGAGCCGCTGTTCCAGTTCGATCGAGAGCCGCATTTCGCGGAGCTTGCGCGCGGCGGTCTGCTCGGTGGCTTCGAGCGCCTCCTGCGGGGTCTTCGCGCCGTCCCGCAGCGCCATCCGCACGTACTGCATGGTGAGCGTCGACGCGCCCTGCGAAACCCCGCCCGCCTTCTGGTTCGCGACGAAGGCGCGCGCCACGCCCTTGGCGTCGATGCCGTTGTGCTCGTAGAACCGGTTGTCCTCGGACGCGATGATCGCCTGGAGGACGTACGGGGACATGTCTGCGATCTTGGTGGGTTTGCGATGTTCCTCGTAGAACATCGTGATCAGCGTGCGGCCGTCGTTGGCGTACACGTAGGTGGTTTGGGCGTTGGGGACCTCGATGAGTTGCTCCGGCATGCCGTGTACGGCTTCGGCGCCGGCCTTGACGCCGAGGCCGGCGATGGCGGTGAGGGGATAGGCGAGTCCGGCGATCACGAGACCCGCGATCAGGCCGGCGCGGACGAGGGGAGCGACTTTTCCGGCTGCCACCCCTTGAAGGTATGACAAAAAGCCTCATGTCCTGACGGAACGGCCGAAGTGAACCCGGTCCGGGCATCGGGCATGCTGGTGGGCACGACCGCCTGCACGGGCCGGGCGGGCCGGAAGGGCATGCCGAAAGTGAGCACAGCGTGACGATCGACCTTGGCCACCACGGCGACTCCGAGGTGGGTGCCGGCCTGATCGACCTGGCGGTCAACGTGCGGCACGAGCCGATGCCGGAGTGGCTCGCCGCGCCGATCGCGGCGTCGCTGACCGGCCTGTCGGCGTATCCGGACGGCCGCGAGGCGACCGCGGCCGTCGCCCGGCGGCACGGCCGTGACCCGGCCGAGGTGCTGCTGACCGCCGGCGCGGCGCAGGCCTTCGTGGTGCTCGCCCAGGCGTTGCGCGGCAGCCGGCGGCCGGTCGTGGTGCACCCGCAGTTCACCGAGCCGGAGGCGGCGCTGCGACACGCCGGGCACACCGTCGACCGGGTGCTGTTGCGCGCGGCGGACGGCTTCCGGCTGGACGCGAGCCTCGTGCCGCCGGATGCCGACCTGGTCTTCGTCGGCAACCCCACCAACCCGACCTCGGTCCTGCACCCGGCCGCCGAGATCGCCAAGCTGGCCCGGCCCGGCCGGGTCCTGGTGGTCGACGAGGCGTTCGCCGACACCACGTACCGGCCCGGCGTCGACGGCGAGCCGGAGTCCCTGGCGAGCCGGCGTGACCTGCCCGGGCTCGTCGTGCTGCGCAGCCTCACCAAGACCTGGGGCCTGGCCGGCCTGCGGATCGGCTACCTGCTCGGCCCCGCCGACCTGCTGCCGAGGTTGGCCGCCGTGCTGCCGCTGTGGGCCGTCTCGACGCCCGCGCTGGCCGCGGCGACCGCCTGCGCGTCGCCCGTCGCGATCGCCGCGGAACGCGAGATCGCGCGGCGGCTCGCGGCCGAGCGGTCTCATCTGGTGAGCCGGCTCGCTCAAGTGCCGAAACTCACGGTCGCCGGCACCCCGGCGAGTGCATTTGTCGCCGTACGCACGGATGGCGCCGACAAAGTCCGGCTCGAACTACGCGACCGCGGGTACGCCGTACGCCGCGGCGACACGTTCCCGGGACTGGGCGCCGACTGGTTGCGGATCGCGGTGCGCGACACTGCCACCACCGATGCTTTCGTCGAGACCCTGACCGCCGTGATCGAGGAGCGTTCGTGACCCTGGAGACCACCGTCGACGCCGTCCGTCCCGCGGACGAGCCGGCCATGGCCGCCGCCCGGGAGCTGCAGGCCCGGCTCACCAAGCCGGCCGGCTCGCTCGGCGCCCTCGAAGAGCTGTCGGTGCGGCTCGCCGGCCTGGCCGGCGCCTGCCCGCCGCCGCTGCCCACGCCGGCCACCGTCGCGGTCTTCGCCGGCGACCACGGCGTACACGCGCAGGGTGTCACCCCGTGGCCGCAGGAGGTCACCGCGCAGATGGTGCTCAACTTCGTGGCCGGCGGCGCGGTGGTCAACGCGTTCGCCCGGCAGGCCGGCGCGGACGTCATGGTGATCGACGTCGGGGTCGCCATCCCGCTGCACGGCGGCCCCAACCTGCTCGACGCCAACGTGCGGCGCGGCACCCGGGACATGACCGTGGAGCCCGCGCTGACCCGCGACGAGTGCCGGGCCGCGGTCGAGGTGGGCATCCAGGTCGCCGGCCAGCTCGTCGCGGCGGGTGCGAAGTGCCTGCTCACCGGCGACATGGGGATCGCCAACACGACCCCGGCGGCGGCCCTGATCGCGGCCTTCGCCGGTGCCTCGCCGGCCGAGGCCACCGGTCGCGGGACCGGCATCGACGACGAGACCTACCTGCACAAGGTCGAGGTGGTACGGCGGGCGCTGGAGCGGCACGCGCCCGACCCGGCCGACCCGCTCGGCGTGCTGGCCGCGGTCGGCGGCCTGGAGCATGCCGCGCTGGCCGGTTTCATCCTGGGTGCCGCGGCCCACCGGGTGCCGGTGATCATTGATGGCGTGATCGCCACCGCCGCCGCGCTGGCCGCCGCCGCCTTCGCCCCGGACGCGGTGGCCGCGATGGTCGCCGGACACCGGTCGGCCGAGCCGGGCGCCACCGTCGCGCTCGCGCACCTGGGTCTCGACCCCCTGCTCGACCTCGGCATGCGGCTGGGCGAGGGGAGCGGTGCCGTGCTCGCCCTGCCGGTCGTCTCGGCCGCCGTGCGGGTGCTGCACGAGGTGGCCACCTTCGACTCGGCGGGAGTCTCGGAGAAATGACGCTCTATCCGCTCGCCCTCAAACTGGCCGGCCGCCGGGTGCTGGTGGTCGGCGGCGGCGCGGTCGCGACCCGGCGGGTGCCGGCGCTGCTCGCGGCCGGTGCCGAGGTGGAGATCGTCGCGCCCGAGCTGACGCCGGCGCTGCGCGGGGTCGTGGACGCCGGGCGGGCCGCCTGGAGCGCCCGCCGGTTCGCCCCGGCCGACCTGGACGGCGCCTGGCTGGTGCAGGTGGCGATCGACGACCCGGCCGCGGCCGAGCAGGTCAGCGCGGCCGCCGAGGAGCGCCGGGTGTTCTGCGTACGCGCCGACGACCGGGACGCGGCGACCGCCTGGACCCCGGCGGTCACCCGGCACGGGCCGGTCACCGTCGCGGTCACCGACGGCGGCGACCGGCGGCGCGCGATGGCCGTGCGCGACCTGGTGGCGCAGGCGCTGGAGAGCACGCCCCCGGCCGAGCCCGAGCACAAGGGCGTCGCCCTGGTCGGCGCCGGGCCGGGCGACCCCGAGCTGATCACGGTGAAGGGCCGCCGGCTGCTCGCCGCCGCCGACGTGGTGGTCGCCGACCGGTTGGTGCCCGGCCTGCTGCTCGGCGAGCTGCGCCCGGAGGTCGAGTTCGTCGACGCCGCCAAGATCCCGTACGGTCCGGCGGCGGCCCAGGAGGAGATCAACCGGATCCTGGTGGAGCGGGCGGCCGAGGGCAAGTTCGTGGTGCGGCTCAAGGGCGGCGACCCGTTCGTCTTCGGCCGCGGCGGCGAGGAGGCCATCGCCTGCGCCGAGGCCGGCATCCCGGTGCTGGTGGTGCCCGGCGTGACCAGCTCGATCGCGGCGCCCGCGCTGGCCGGCATCCCGGTCACCCACCGCGGCGTGGCGCACGAGTTCACCGTCGTCTCCGGGCACGTCCCGCCGGACAGCCCGGCCTCGCTGGTCGACTGGCCGGCGCTGGGCCGGCTGCGCGGCACGGTGGTGGTGCTGATGGGCCTGAAGAACCTGGCGGCGATCGCGGCCCGGCTGATCGCCGAGGGCCGGCCCGCCGACACCCCGGTCGCGGTGGTGCAGGAGGGCTCGACCGCACACCAGCGTTCGCTGCGCAGCACCCTGGCCGCGGCCGCCGCCGACGTCGCCGAGGCGGGCCTCCGGCCGCCGGCCGTGGTGGTCGTCGGCGATGTGGTTAACGCAGCGGTATAGAACCGTCACTGATCGGGTAGTCCGGTCGCATGGATGGACGGCCGCAGATGATGCTGACGGGAATCGTGCTGGACGCGCCGGACGCCCGGGAGCTCGCGGAGTTCTATCGCCGCCTGCTCGGCTGGAGCGCCACGCAGGAGGAGGACCACTGGGTGATGCTCGGCGCGCCGGACGGCTGCACCGGGCTGTCGTTCCAGACCGAGAAGCATTACGTCCGCCCGGTGTGGCCGAGCCGGCCCGACGACCAGCAGATGAGCCTGCACCTGGACATCCGGGTGGAGGACCTGGCGGAGGCCGGCGCCCATGCCGAGCGGGCGGGCGCCAGCCTCGCCGAGTTCCAGCCGCAGGAGCACGTGCGGGTCTACCTCGACCCGGCCGGGCACCCGTTCTGCCTTTACGTGGACTGATCCGCCGCGGCACTCAGTTCGTCGAGGAACGTCCGGGCCCAGGCCGCCACGTCGTGCGTACGCAGATGGCGCTGCATCACCCGCATCCGCCGCTTCAACTCGGCCGGCTCGGCCGCGACCGCGCGGAGCAGCGTGTCCTTGACCCCGTCCGGGTCGTGCGGGTTGCAGAGGAACGCCTGGCGCAGCTCGGTCGCGGCGCCCGCGAACTCGCTGAGCACCAGCGCGCCGCCGGTGTCCGCCCGGCACGCCACATATTCCTTGGCCACCAGGTTCATGCCGTCGCGCAGCGGGGTCACCATCATCACGTCGGCCGCCACGTACATCGCGGCGAGTTCCTGCCGACTGTACGACTGGTGCAGATAGTGCACGGCCGGGACGCCGACCCGGGCGAACTCACCGTTGATCCGGCCGACCTCGCGTTCCACCTTGACCCGCAGCGCCTGGTAGTGCTCGACCCGCTCCCGGCTGGGCGTGGCCACCTGGACCATCACCGCGTCGCCGACCTTGAGCTTGCCGTCGGCGAGCAGCTCGCGGAACGCCTTGAGGCGCAGCTCGATGCCCTTGGTGTAGTCGAGCCGGTCGACGCCCAGGATCACCGTCTCGGGGTCGCCCAGCTCGGCGCGGATCTCCTTGGCCCGGGCCTGCACCTTGGGATCGGCGGCCATCCGTTCCATCTCGCGGGTGTCGATGCTGATCGGGAACGCGCCGGCCTTGACCCGGCGGCCGTCCACCTGGATCGACTGGCCCTCGTAGCGCAGGCCCAGCAGATGCCGCGCCAGCCGGACGAAGTTTTGCGCGGCCAGCCGCTGCTGGAAACCGACCAGGTCGGCGCCGAGCAGCCCGCGCAGGATCTCGGCCCGGAACGGCATCTGCATGAACAGCTCGATCGGCGGGAACGGGATGTGCAGGAAGAACCCGATCCGCAGGTCGGGGCGTAGCTCCCGGAGCATGGCCGGCACCAGCTGCAACTGGTAGTCCTGCACCCAGACGGTCGCGCCCTCGTCGGCCACCTCGGCCGCCGCCTGCGCGAAGCGCTGATTGACCGACCGGTACGCGTCGCGCCAGCGCCGCTTGTAGACCGGCGTCTCGACCGCGTCGTGATAAAGCGGCCAGATCGTCGCGTTGGACTGGCCCTCGTAGTAGCGCTCCAACTCGTCGGCGCTCAACGGCACCGGGTGAATGCGGACACCTTCCAGCTCGAACGGCTCGGGCGCCTCGCCGGTGCCGCCGGCCCAGCCGATCCAGGTGCCGCCGTGCTCGGTGAGCACCGGATGCAGGGCGGTGACCAGGCCACCCGGACTCGTGCGCCATTGACGCTCCCCGTCCGGGGTGGTGATCTCATCGACGGGCAGACGGTTGGCGACAACGACGAAGGAACTTCGTTCGGCCACGCTGAGTGCACCTCCGGGTCGTTTCTGTTCCCACCGTGAGCCTACTGTGCGTAGCAGTGTGGGGCGTATCCAGTGTGTCGCGGCCGCGATGGACCGGATGGGCCGCGAGGTGCCATCCTGGGCCGGTGACACCGTCCGCTGATCTTTCCCCGCCGCGGCGACCGCTCTTCTTCCCTGTGGTCATTGCCACCGTTTTCCTCACGATCATCGGAATGACGGCGGGATTCGTGCTGGGCGAGCGGCGCCGCAGCGAGGCGAGCACCGAGCAGCCGCAGGTGCAGACCCCCACGACGACGTCGGGTGCGGTGCCGACGGCGACCGACGGCGGCAAGCTCTGCCCCGAGCTGACCCTGCGGACGGCGAAGCGACTCGGTTACTCGGCCAACCTGCGGCAGGTGATGATGATCCAGACGGTGAACGGGACCACGGTGTGGATCTGCCAGGACGACACCGGCGGATACTTTTACCAGGGCAAGACCGGCGGCGTGGACGCGCCGCTGGTCGAGGGCGGCAACGGCCTGTTCCTCGCCGATGTGCGGCACAGCGAGGACCGCGAGGAATACGTGGGGATCGCCGCGAACGGCAACCGGTTCACGGTGAACCGTGAGCAGCTGGCGGTGTATATCGCCAAGAAAAACCGGACCGAGGTCAGTAAGGTCGTCGAGTCGGAGTGACCCGGGGTTGACTCCAGTCGCCGAGAGGTGACCTGTCAGGATTGGCTTACGTACGGCACCTCAGCCGGCACTGAAATCACGATCACGGAGGTAGGGCACACCGTGGCCCAGTACATCTACGTCCTGGAAAAGGCGCGCAAGGCGCACGGCGACAAGGTCGTGCTCGATGACGTGACGCTGAGCTTCCTGCCGGGCGTCAAGATCGGTGTGGTCGGTCCGAACGGCGCCGGTAAGTCCAGCCTGCTCAAGATCATGGCAGGCATCGACACCGTCAGCAACGGCGAGGCCCGGCTGATGCCCGGCTACTCCGTCGGGATGCTGGCGCAGGAACCGCCGCTCAACGACGCCAAGACCGTCCTCGGCAACATCGAGGAGGCGGTCGCCGAGACAAAGGCCAAGCTCGAGCGGTTCAACAAGATCGCCGAGCAGATGGCCACCGACTATACCGACGAGCTGATGGAGGAGATGGGCAAGCTCCAGGAGGAGCTCGACCACGCCGACGCGTGGGACATCGACTCTCAGCTTGAACTGGCGATGGACGCGCTGCGCTGCCCGCCGCCGGACGCCGACGTCACCCAGCTCTCCGGCGGTGAGCGCCGCCGGGTCGCGCTGTGCAAGCTGCTGCTGCAGGCCCCCGACCTGCTGCTGCTCGACGAACCCACCAACCACCTCGACGCCGAGAGCGTGAACTGGCTGGAGCAGCATCTAGCCAAGTACGCCGGCACGGTCATCGCGATCACCCACGACCGGTACTTCCTGGACAACGTCGCGACCTGGATCCTCGAGCTCGACCGCGGCCGGGCGTATCCGTACGAGGGCAATTACTCGACATACCTGGACAAGAAGGCCGCCCGGCTCACCATGCAGGGCCGCAAGGACCAGAAGCTGCAGAAGCGCCTCACCGAGGAACTCGAGTGGGTGCGGTCCAACGCCAAGGCCAGGCAGACCAAGAGCAAGGCCCGCCTCGAACGGTACGAGGAGATGGCCAACGAGGCGGAGAAGACCCGCAAGCTGGACTTCGAGGAGATCCAGATCCCGCCGGGACCGCGCCTGGGCAACACGGTCATCGAGACCAAGGACCTGACCAAGGGCTTCGACGGCCGTACGCTGATCGACCACCTGTCGTTCTCGCTGCCGCGCAACGGCATCGTCGGCATCATCGGCCCGAACGGCGTCGGCAAGACCACCCTGTTCAAGACCATCGTCGGGCTGGAGAAGCCGGACGCCGGCGACGTCCGGATCGGCGAGACCGTCAAGCTGTCGTACGTCGACCAGAACCGCTCCGGCCTGGACGGCTCCAAGACAGTGTGGGAGGTCGTCTCCGACGGTCTCGACCACCTGATGGTCGGCAAGGTC
>Ga0070668_100002910_pt1 | contig 12652 bp, 10 predicted proteins | sample KBSS43metaG_FD_64661 | JGI IMG/M metagenome (GOLD analysis project Ga0070668, IMG submission 64661) | Switchgrass rhizosphere microbial communities from Kellogg Biological Station, Michigan, USA - KBS S4-3 metaG | ecosystem: Host-associated > Plants > Roots > Rhizosphere > Soil ... | reverse complement strand
ACCGGCGCCGTGTATCCGCGCCATATTCTCGAAGAGATCGCGGAGCTGGCCCGGCAGCACAGCCTGACCGTCCTGGCCGACGAGATCTACGACAAGATTCTGTACGACGATGCCCACCACATTCCGTTCGCGGTCGTCGCGCCGGACCTGTTTACCCTTACTTTCAATGGCCTTTCCAAGGCCTATCGGCTGGCCGGCTTCCGCTCAGGTTGGCTCATGGCCGCTGGGCCCAAGAAGCACGCGAGTAGCTACATCGAAGGTCTGACCATCCTGGCCAACATGCGCCTGTGCGCCAACGTCCCCGGGCAGCACGCCATCCAGGTCGCCTTGGGTGGACGGCAGTCGATCCGGGAACTGGTGCTCCCCGGTGGCCGGCTGCTGGAGCAGCGGGATGCGGCGGTGTCGGCGCTGCGTGCCATTCCCGGGGTCTCCTGCGTGGAGCCCAAGGGGGCTTTGTACGTGTTCCCACGACTCGATCCCGACATGATTCCGATCAAGGACGACCAGAGCTTCGTGCTGGATTTCCTGCGCGAGCAACACGTGCTGCTGGTGCAGGGGACCGGATTCAACTGGCCGACCCCGGATCATTTGCGGATCGTCACTCTTCCCCACGCCGAGGTCCTGACGGAGGCTATCGGGCGCCTCGGCCAGTTCCTGGAGGGTTACGAACCCAGCTTCGCCCGCTAGTCTGTACGACGGCTGTGGTTTCAGCCCTCGGATGGACGATCTTCCAAGGTGGGGACAACGGATGTCGCGTCGGATAGTTCCGCTGACGTTAGACACCCTTGATGATCTTCCAACGCCGTGCCGGAGCTGCCTGTTCTGGGAGCTTGGCCCGATTGCCGATCCCCAGCAAATCCCGCGCGAGGAAGCTGCTCTGGAAAAAGAGGCTTGGCTGTCCGCGACCCTGCTGGAATGGGGAAGTTGCGGAAAGATCGTGTACGTCGCCGGCGTACCGGCGGGGTACGCAATGTTCGCTCCCCCGGGTTTCGTGCCACGGGCGGCCTCTTTCCCGACATCACCGGTCTCTGGGGATGCCGTGCTGCTGATGGTCGCTAAGGTGCTGCCCGAATGGACCGGATCCGGCATCGGACGAATGCTGGCCCAGGCGGTGGCCGCCGAGCTGGTGCCCCGAGGAGTCAAGGCGATCGAGGCCTTCGGCTCGACCGGTGACGGTACCAAGGGCTGCCTGCTGCCGGCCGACTATCTGCGCTCGGTGGGGTTCAAAACTGTGCGCCCGCACCCGTATTACCCCCGGTTGCGCATGGAGCTCAAGACCACCGTTTCGTGGCGCAGCGACGTGGAGTACGCCCTGGAAAAGATCTTCGGGACGACCCCGAGCCGATCTCTCACCCCCGTCTAGGTTGCAGACAGTGGACCAGATGATCACGAAGATAGGGGTGGGGAACCAGTGCGGCAACCGGACGAGTCAGACGATGAAGGCCGGCAGCTTCAGCACACCGGTCGGCGGATCCTGCTCCCGCGGCAGGTATACCCGCTGGATCGCGGCCAGTAGGCCCTCAGCCACGCGATCCCGGAAAGTCGGATCGACCAACCTCGGCCGATCTACGGGCGATGAAAGGTATCCCAGCTCCAGCCGGATCGTGGGCATCATCGTCATCACCAGCATCGTCCACGACTTCGCGTGGATTCGACCGTCCAGCAGGCCGGTCCGGGCTACGATCTCACGCTGCACGAGATCAGCGAAGCGCTCACCGATGCTGGACGAGACCTCGCCCGCGCCATAGTAGTAGGTGGCCACGCCGTTGGCGTTCGGGCTCGGCGTCGCATCAACATGCAGCGACAGCACCAGATCCGCGCTCTGTTCGTTGGCGAACCGGGCTCGCTCCGAATCGTCCTTCGTACTTGCCGGTCCTCGGGTTAGCCACGTCGTCACGCCTAGAGCGGTCAACCGCCCCTCCAGGCGGGTCGCCAAGTCCCAGGCAATATCGGCCTCGGTTATGTCGCCGACCACCGATCCCGGATCGTCCCCGCCATGACCCGGATCGATGACGATCCGCTTGCCGAGCAGGTTCGGCCCGGAGTCGGCGACGGCCATCATGTCTCGCAACATCTGCGGACGCCCGCCGACGACCCGCTTGCGTTCGAGTTGCCGCAACGCCCGCAGTGTTACCGGACCGCACACACCGTCCGCGAGCAGACCCATGTCGCGCTGAAAGGATTGCAAAGCACGAGCCGTGTCCGCCCCGAAATGCCCGTCGGCCCGTCCGGCGCGATAGCCGATCTCCAGCAGGTGCCTTTGCAGCTCGGCTACATCATCGCCCACGATCTGGTTCGAGGCATTGTGGGCGATGATCCGGTCACCCAACCGCCATCGAGCACCTTGCAACGCCCGGTAAGTTTCCACCCCGACCTTGCCATCGACGGTCAGACCGCGCCGTTGCTGAAAGGCCCGGACGGCGGTTTCAGTGGGCTCGTCGAATAGGTCATCCAGGCCGGGATCGGTGTTGCCGAGAAGCCCGAGGGTCGCCAGAATCCGCCGGATCTCAGCGACGCCGTCATTACGGTCGCCGAGGCGGTGCAGCTGCATCCCGGACAAGTCCCGTCTGTCGGCTCAACCAGTCGGACTGCTTCTCAATCCACTGACCACCGTCATTCTGCCCTACGGAAACCGCCAGCAGCGCATCCGACGATTCGGACGTTTCACACAAAAATAACGGCGGACCTGCGGAGTACGCAGATCCGCCGTCAGACGGGCAGTGGTTTAGCCGATGTATTCGGCCAAGTCGTTGAGCAAAGCCTGCTTGGGCTTCGCCCCGACTATCGACTTAACTACCTCGCCGCCCTTGAAGACGGACATCGTCGGGATCGACATGATGTGGTAATCGCGGGCGACGTTCGGGTTCTCGTCGATGTTCAGCTTGACGATCTTCAGCTTCTCGCCGTGCTCAGCCGCAATCTCTTCCAAAACCGGCCCGACCAGGCGGCACGGGCCACACCATTCAGCCCAGAAATCGACGAGCACCGGCGTATCCGCCTGGAGAACGTCAGTGGCAAAAGTGGCGTCGGTGACGACTGCCGTGTGCTGGCCCATAATGTGCAACTCCTCAAAGTCTCGGAACGTGCAGTGGTGTAACGCGCGATGGTGCCGAACTCTTCCCGGCGAGGCCGGCGTGCGCTCAGGCGGTGACAACTTCCCCACTGGCCAGCGCGGCCAGGTAACGCTCAGCGTCCAGAGCGGCCTGACAGCCGGTTCCGGCAGCCGTGATGGCCTGACGATAGACGTGGTCTACGAGATCTCCGGCAGCGAACACGCCCGGAAGATTCGTCCGGGTCGACTTGCCCTCGGTCACGACATAGCCCTCGTCGTCCAGGTCAATCTGGCCTTTCACCAGCTCCGAGCGGGGATCGTGGCCGATGGCAATAAACAGCCCCGTCGCCTCGATCTCACTGATCTCACCCGTCTTTACGTTGCGTAGAGACAGCGAGGACACCTTGTGCTCGCCGTGGATCTCAGCCACCTCGGAGTCCCACACCCACTTGATCTTCGGGTTGGACGCCGCCCGCTCGGCCATAATCTTGGACGCGCGCAGCTGATCGCGGCGGTGCACCACGGTCACGGTCTCAGCGAAACGAGTCAGGAATGTCGCCTCTTCCATGGCAGTGTCGCCACCGCCGATGACCACGATGTGCTGGCCACGGAAGAAGAAACCGTCACAGGTCGCGCACCACGACACCCCGTGGCCGGACAGCTCGTCCTCACGGGGGATGTTGAGCTTCTTGTAGGCCGAACCCATCGCCAGGATGACGGCGTCGGCGGTCCACTCGCCACCCAACGTCCGCACCTTCTTGACCGGTCCCTCGAGCTCGACCGCGATCACGTCATCGGTCACCAGTTCGGCCCCGAAGCGTTCGGCTTGCGCCCGAATTTCGGTCATCAGGTCCGGGCCCATGATGCCGGTCGGGAAGCCCGGGAAGTTCTCAACCTCGGTCGTATTCATCAGGGCCCCGCCGAACTGGCTGCCCTCGAACAGCAGCGGCTGCAACTCGGCCCGGCCCGTATACAGCCCGGCTGTGTAACCGGCGGGACCGGAACCGACGATGATCACCTGACGGTGGTTGGAAGTCACGACTACCTCGATGTGTTCGGCTGCTGCCGACTGGAAATCCCAGCCGCGCCTGCAGTTTTGAAACGAGTGTAAAGCCCTTGCTATTCCGTACCAGCGCGCCGTGAGACCGCCCGATCACCGCGAACGGACGGCCGCGGCGATCTGTTTGACCTCCGGCAGCGGCAGGCGGTTAGCGACCGTCCACATCACCACCGAACCCAGGCCGCCGCCGAGCACAAGGCCGACCAAAGCCGATGCCCGTCCGACTCCCAGCACCGAATCGGCCAGTAACACCAACAGCAGACCGACGATCGCTCCGGCCACGGCCGCGACCGCGATGTAGCCCACGGTCCGGGTGACCGCGCGGAAGCCCAGTCCCCCGAAACGCCTGGTCAACAGCAGATGGCCCGCCACGCAGCCCACCACATAGGACAGTGACGTCGACGCCGTGAGCGCGATGATCACGGCGCGGCCATCCCACAGCGCCCCGGCGGCCAGCACGAGCAACACCTTGGTGAACACCATCGACAGGTTGATCATCGCCGGGGTCCGGGCATCGCGCAGGGCGTAGAACACCCGCTGTTGCAGCATTACCAGCGCGAACGGCAACAGCCCGAAGGCGCCGACCGCTAGCGCGGTACCGGTCAGCCGCGCCTGATCCAGGGTGAACCGGCCGAGCAGGATGACGCTGGTGAACGACGGTCCGAACACGATCAAACCAGCGCTGATCGGGACCAGGGCTACTGCGGACAATCGGGTGCCCAGGCGGAGGTCGTCCAGCACGTCCTCGGTATCGCCACGAGCGGCGGCCCGACTCATCCGAGGCATCAGGGCCGTCAGCAACGACACTCCGAGAATCCCGTACGGCACCTGGAACAACAGGTCGGCGTAGGCGAAAATCGTCACGCCGCCCTCATTGATCGCGACCCGGTTGATGGCGATCACTCCGACCTGACTGATGGCCACATAGGCCAGCACCCACAGTGTCAACGTCCGGAATTCCGACATCCGGCCGGTCTCGCCGGCTGAGGCGCGGAAGCGCCACTGCCAGTGAAAGCCACTGCGCCGCAGCGGCACGATGAGCACGACTGCCTGGGCGACAATGCCCAGAGTCGTCCCAATGCCTAGTACGAGAATTTGGGTATTGGTGATCGTTCCGGTGGCCAGTGCCGACGGTCCGGGGACGAGGACGAACAGCCCCACCGCGGCGATCGTGATCAGGTTGTTGAGGACCGGGGCCCAGGCCGGCCAGCCGTAGATGTGGCGGGTATTGAGGACGGCGGCGAACATCGCTCCGAGCCCGTAGAAGAAGATCTCCGGCAAGAGCAGCGTGGCCCAGAGTGTGGCCACCGATTGGAAGTTGTGGGGCCCGCCGAAGAAGGCAATGAGCCAGGGCGCGGCCAGGACGGCCAGCAGCGTCGCGCCACCCAGACTCGCGGTCGCGATCGACAGCAGGCGCTGGGTATAGGCGATGCCGCGATCCCGGTCGTCTTGCTGGGCTTTGACCAGGATCGGAATGACCACGCTGGTCAGCACTCCGCCGAGTAGCAGCTCGTACACCATGTTGGGCAGGGTGTTGGCCAGGTTGTAGGCCTCGGCCACCCCGTGCAAGCCAGAACCCAGCGCGGCGGCCAGGACGATGGTGCGCAGAAAGCCGGTGGCCCGGCTGACCAGGCTGGCCACCGCCATCGTCCGGCTGCTGGCCAGCAGGCCGGGCGCGGCCGGCTCGGCCTCGGGCTGCGAATCAGCGACGGCCGCCGGATGGCCGAGATTTTCGGAGTCGGTGAGGACCCCCGAGTCGGTGAGGACCCCGGACTCGGTGAGGACCCCGGAGTCGGTGAGGACCTCGGACTCGAAGTTCGCCAAATCCGGCGGTTCGTCCGGCGACGCCAGGCTGGTGTCCTCGATCAGATTCGCGACGGGCGTCGGCCGCGGTCGCCACCGGCGCGGGCCGTGATAGCTCGGCGTGCTCCAGGTGTCAGCCGGCTCGCGGGCCTCAGCCGTGGCGACCGCCAACAACGACGCGTCGCCGGGCACCGGCATGGCCCCGTAGATGCGCGGCTCGCTCCACTGATCGGGCGGGGGTGCGGTCATTGAGCCCCGACCGTGGCCAGCGAATGGGAGGCGTACCCGCGCCGGATGCGCCGGATCAGGCGAATCAGCAACGCCAGGATCAGGACGGCGGCCGCGCCGAACGTGACGATCTTGGTAATTCCGCCGAGCGCGGTGGAACGGACGTTGAGGTTGAGTTGCTGACCCAGCTGCCCGCCATCGGGCGCGGTCAGGCTGGCCAGAACCTGAATCCGACTGACCCGGTTGATATGAGTCGGGATCGAAACCTTGATCCGACTATTCGCGGGCACTGTCTGCACGCCGATCTCGTCGGCACTGAAGCCCTGACTGTTTCCTCGCCCGGCGACCACCTGCACTCGGACCTTCACGGGCTCATTGAGACCGTTGGCCACGGTGACGACGAGCGGCGAGTTGGACGAAGAAAGGCTGTAGTTCGGCGTCGTCGGTTCCACCAGATGCACCTTGGACGTGAGCGTGTCGATCGCCATGTTCAGCTCCGCCGCTCGAGTGGAAGCCTCGGCCGGTACCGTCCGCCACGCGCTGGACTGTGCGCGCTGGATGCCGCTGTTGAATCCGCCCAGCAGGGTAAGGGCGGCCGCGTTGTCCAACGCCCCGCGCAGCGAGGTCACCTGCTGTTGGGTGCGCAGCACGGCGTCCATGGCGGCGGACGGAACCTCAGAGCTCTGGGCGTCGGCCGGCACGACTAGCGAACCCCGATCCACCGGGGTGAAATCGGCGATCGCCGTTCGGCGACCGACGGACTGCGACCACGTCTGGGTACTGCTGCTGAGCAAGGTCGCGATGGCGTTGGCCGGTGAAGGATCGATGTAGCGGCTGGCGGCAATGACCACAAGATGCGGTGCCGCCGGCGCCGCGATCGCTCGAACCGCCAGCTCGGACAGCAGCGTCTGCAGGTCGGTGGCGATGTTCGTGTCTTCAGCCAACGTCCGAGCGGTGAGCTTTTGCAGCGCACTGTCGGTGACCAGCGCGGTGGCAACACCGGTGGCCGTCGGCAACGGCGACACCGCGTCCGGTGGCGGATCGGACTTGTTCTTCCCAGGCAGCGCGGCATCGCTCAGCAAGACCGCCGAGGCACCGCCACCCACCGCGGCGTCCAGCGCCTTGCCAGAGATGATGCCGTCGGCCGGCCAGGTCAGGTCACTGGTGAAGTCGTCTAAGTAGGGCGCGATCCGAGTCTTGACCTGCGGGTCGAGGGCAGTCGACCACTTCAGTCCGGCGCGGCTGACCGCATCGATGTCCGGGTCGGCGTAAGCGGTGAGGACGATGTCGTGCCGGGTTCGCACCGCGCTGAGGCGTTCGAGCCATTCGTGGGCCGCCTCGCCACCGGTTCCAGCGGTCACGCCGGAGGCGGTTTTGACCTGATATCCGGTGGGTCCAGCCATCACGGCCAGGCTGTCCAGCAGGTCCGGGTCGATGGGAATGGTGAGCCGTACATGGTTGGTGACGCCTTCAACAACCCGCAAAGCACGGTCCAGGCGGCCACCGCTGGATACGGACTGGGCGAGCTTGTCGTCGTTGAACACCGTCTCACTGGCTGAGCGGTGGGGCGGCTCGATCAACGGCCAGATCCAACTCACCGCCACCGGCTTCGGGTGGATCTGGGAAAAGGAGGGCACCAGGATCTGGGTGCGCCCGATCTCGGCAAAACCGATGCCGGGTTGAAGGCCCTGAACGACCAGCGCGTACGGATACACCGCGGTGTCGCACAGGCACATGTCCTCGCTACCGGGCGTACTCCGGTAAGTGACGGTCAGGGATCGATGAGCCGGCAACGGTCTGCCAACGTCGACCGGTTTCGGCTGAATGGTGTCGGTCGGCGGCGGAGTCGCTACCGCCCCCTCCAACGAGGCCTGGCTGAACAGCGGAAATCCCCGCTCGAGGTACACCTCGACGCCGGAGTAATTGACGTCCGAGGTGTTCGTCACGGTCGCGGTGAAGGTGACGGGTTGATCAGGTTTGTTGGCATCCGGACTGCGCGGAGTGATCGACAGCAGGGTCACCGTAACCGGGGTCGGTTGCTTCGCCGCCGGCTGAGTAGAGGTACCGGACGACCCCGGCGCCGGCGAATCGCTCGGATCCGCCCAGGCGGCCAACGGCAACCCGAGCATGATCAGCACCCCGGCCACAAGCACCCGCATGACTCGCTTCACGCGGTGTTTCTCGCGTGGCTCGGTCCGCTCCGGCCTAAGGCCGATGCTCCCTCGCTTCACGCGGTCTCCCGGAGGAGTCGGCTCGCTTCGTCCACCAGATCCCGCTCGTCCGAATAGGCCAGCCGGGCGGCGATCTTGGGCAACGGCACCCACTCGACCTCGGTGACCTCGATGTCGGTGTCAGAAAGCTCGCCACCGATCGCCCGCAGCAGGAAATGGTGCACCGTTTTGTGGATCCGACGCCCGTCGGCCACGAACCAGAAATCGATCGTCCCGAGCTCGCCGATGATCTCGCCGGAGATGCCGGTCTCCTCCTCGACCTCCCGGATCGCGGCCTGCTGCGCGGTCTCCCCGTCCTCCAGATGACCCTTCGGAAGGGACCACAGCAACCGCCCGCGGCGGTTCGTCCGGCCGATGAGCGCCCCTAAGGGCACTGTGTCCGACAGATCGAGCACCAGGCCGCCGGCACTCGTCTCATCGACCCGAGGAAGCCGCAGGCGTCGGGAAGTCGACGCTCGGGACATGGTCCGATGCTACTTGGCGAGTCAGTAGGCTCCTCGGACGTGAGCGGGAACCCAGCTGAATTAGTGCCGATTCCACCGGTGGCCGTCCGCCTCGGTGAAGCGTTTGCGGCGGCCGGGCGACAGCTCCATCTGGTCGGTGGCCCCGTCCGCGACGCCTTGATGGGCCGCCCGGTCAACGACCTCGACTTCACCACTGACGCCCGGCCGGCCGAAATCCTGTCCATCCTCGAACCGCTGGCCGAAGCGACCTGGACGACCGGCATCGAGTTCGGCACGGTCGGCGCCCAAATCGCCGGCGTCCCGTGCGAGATCACGACATTTCGAGCCGACCGCTACGACCGCGTCACCCGAAACCCAGAGGTCCTGTTCGGCGACACCCTCGATGAGGACCTGCACCGGCGCGATTTCACCATGAACGCGATGGCGGTCTCCGTCCAGGAGGGGATCTTCACCGATCCCTACGGTGGGCTGGCCGACCTGGCTCGCGGCATCGTCAGGACCCCGGCCGCGCCGGAGGAATCCTTCGCCGACGACCCGCTGCGAATGCTGCGGGCAGCCCGATTCGTCTCCCAGCTCGGGGTCACCGTCGACGAACCGGTGCTGGCCGTGATGGCTGAACTGGCCCCGCAGCTCAGCCGGATCACGGCCGAGCGGGTCCAGGCCGAATTGAACAAGCTCCTGCTCGGAACCAACCCTCGCCGGGGACTGGAAACCCTGGTTGACACCGGTCTGGCCGAGATCGTCCTGCCCGAACTTCCCGCCCTACGGATGGCCGATGACGAACACGGCCAGCACAAGGACGTCTACGCCCACACCCTGCAGGTGCTCGATCAAGCCATCGATCTGGAGGACCAGCCGGACCTCGTGCTGCGCTGGGCGGCTCTGTTGCACGACATCGGCAAGCCCGCCACCCGGCGCTTCGACCCGACCGGAAATGGCCCCAAGGTGACCTTCCACCATCACGAGGTGGTCGGGGCCCGGATGGCTCGCCAACGACTCAAGGCCCTGCGCATGTCCAAGGACGACACCGAGGACATCGCGCGGCTGGTGTTCCTACACCTGCGCTTCTACGGCTATGGAAAGGGCGAGTGGACGGACTCGGCGGTGCGCCGCTACGTCGTGGACGCCGGGCCGTTATTGAGCCGGTTACACAAGCTTGTGCGCTCGGACTGCACCACTCGCAACCGCCGCAAGGCCGAACTGCTGTCCCAGACCTATGACGAGCTCGAAAGCCGGATCGCACGGCTGGCTGAGCAGGAAGAACTCGCCGCTATCCGTCCCGATTTGGACGGCAACGAGATCATGGCCATCCTCGAGATCCCGCCCAGTCGGCTGGTCGGGCAGGCTTACCAGCATCTGCTGGAGCTCCGGATGGAGCACGGGCCGCTGGATCATGATCGCGCGGTGGCCGAGTTGAAGTCGTGGTACACCGCCCAATCGAGTAGCTAGGCAGACGGCTGGATCCCGGAGTCACCCCTGCGACTCGTCCGCAGATAGATGAGCCCGGTGGTGGCATACGCGGCCGCGATGAAGCACACGGCGGGGATCGACTTTCCGGTCTCGGGCAGCACCACCGCGGTCAGGACTGCCGCGCTGACAAACACCAGGTTGAACAAGGTGTCATAGAGCGAGAACACCCGTCCGCGAAAGTCATCAGCCACCCGTTGGGCGACCAGCGTGTCGACGCAGATCTTCACGCCCTGGGCCACGAATCCCAGCACGGCGGCGGCCGGCAGGTAAGTCTGCAGCAGGAAGGGAAGCCCCAAAGTGATCTCAGCCAGCCCGGCCAGGATGAGCAGAAACGCACACCAGCGGACGTAACCGACGCGGCGGGACGCGATCGGCGTCGCGATGGCGGCCAGCCCACCACCGATGGCGATCGCGGCAACGACCTGACCCAATCCGGCCAGCCCGGCCCGTAACGGCCCCTCGTCCTGGAAGTAGTTGCGGTACAGCAGCAGCGTGCAGATCGCCGAAACCCCATAGGCGAAGCGATGCACCCCGATAACGAGGAATGCTCGCATCACGGCGGGATGGGAATGGACGTGGCGTCCACCGGCAATCAGCCCGGACAGCACGTTACGAACGGTCTCGCCACGGCTGCGGGTGTCGTCGTCGGGGCCGAGCTGTTCACGTCCGAATCCGACGGCCCGCAAGCCGGCGTACAGGTAGGCGACGGCCGCGCCGACGGCGACGATAGCCGACCCGGTTTCGGTGCTTCCGGCCAGCGCCCGCAGGGTAATAGCCGCCCCGCCGCCCACGGCCGTCAGCACCGCGCCCGCGGTAGTCGACACCGCATTCGCCGTGATCAAACGGTCCAAATCCACGACGTGGGGCAGCGATGCCGAGAGACCGGACAGGACGAAGCGGTTGACCGAGATCACGACGAGCGCACTGAGGTAGAAGGGCTGTCCATGTACGCCCACGGCGATCTCCACCGCCACCCCGCAGACCAATATTGCCCGGATGAGGTTCGCGCCGACCAGCACCTGTTGGCGCCACCAGCGATCGAGCAATACCCCGGCGAACGGGCCAAGCACCGAGTACGGCAGGAGCAGAACCGCGAACCCGGCGGCAATGTCGGCGGCGTGGGCCTGACGCTCGGGGTTGAACAGGACGGCTCCGGCCAGCGACGCCTGAAAGACTCCATCGGCGAATTGGCCACCGAGGCGCACGGACAGCAACCGCCGAAAATCCGGCCGTTGCCACAGGTGACGGGTGACTTCGGCATCCGGTATCGCGAGTGGCACAGCGCGACCGTAGCTTGAAGCGTGCGATATTGGTTGAGTGACTGCCGATCCTCGCTGGCTGTTACCGCCGGCCGCCCACCGTCTGCTCATCGCGTCACCGTCGCTGACCGACCCTGAGTTCTTTCGAACCGTGGTGTTTCTCATCGAGCATGACGACACCGGCACGGTGGGAGTGATCATCAATCGGCCGTCGCACACGCCAGTCGGCCAGATCCTGCCCGATTGGCAGGACGTGATGAGCGAACCGTCCGTGGTGTTCAACGGTGGACCGGTTCAACGCGACGGCGCCCTCGGCCTGGGTCGGTTGGCCGGTTCGACCGACGCCGGGAACGGATTGCGGGCTGTCAGTGGGGGTCTAGCTTTGGTCGACCTGGACGCGGATGCGGCTGAGGTCGCGGTCAGTGCGTCCAGCCTGCGGGTATTCGCCGGTCACGCCGCCTGGTCCCCTGAACAACTGGACGCCGAGGTCGCGGACGGCGGCTGGTTTGTCGTTCAAGGTGGATTGGACGATGTCTTCTCGCCGCAGCCCTCGACCCTGTGGAAGGCGGTTCTGCGGCGTCAGCCAGCGCCATTGTCGCTGATTTCCACCTACCCCGTGGATGTCGCGCTCAACTAGAGGTCGGGGTTCAGTTCGGTAATTCCCGGTTCTGGCAAGGTGATGTATTGACCGTCGCTACCGCTGAAGTCGTGCCTGTCGCGGCCAGATCTGCGGTAAAGCTCGAATCGTTCATGGCCGGAAACAGTCAGCGGCCGACTGCGCTTCGGCTCGGGCCCGGCGGACGCGGGCGATCATCTCGCTAAGCCGGTAGGCGCCGTGCCGCGCGGCCGAGTTGGCGTAGTACTCCTCGGCGTCGATCGTTAATTTCAGGACCACGTCATGCAGCTCCCGGTCGGTGTATCCGTCGAATGCGGCGAGAAGGTTCCGTTCGCGAGTTTCGTCGTCCTCGACCGGAGGGCCCGGGATGTCGTCCGCATGCGGTGTGTCGGCCGCGACAGCGTCAAGCTCGTCGAGCAGATCGAACGCGTTCTCAGGCGGGGGTGTGGTCAGATCGGGCGTCGGCAAG
>Ga0070668_100002906_pt1 | contig 12653 bp, 13 predicted proteins | sample KBSS43metaG_FD_64661 | JGI IMG/M metagenome (GOLD analysis project Ga0070668, IMG submission 64661) | Switchgrass rhizosphere microbial communities from Kellogg Biological Station, Michigan, USA - KBS S4-3 metaG | ecosystem: Host-associated > Plants > Roots > Rhizosphere > Soil ... | reverse complement strand
CCAGAGCGCGAGCAGGCCGACCACCGTGGCCCCGACCTGACCCGCGTCGCTGGGCAGGGCTAGCCCTCGGCCCGGCAGCAGGTCGGAGAAGACGACCCGGCCGGCCTTGGCCAGCGCCCCGGCCGTGCCGTAGGCGACCAGCGCCAGGACGCTGAGCCGCAGCGCGGACAGCCACATCCACCGCGGCGAGCCGGGACCGATCCGTGGGCGCAGCGCCCCGATCAGCAGCGCGGTGGTCTCGCGGCCGACCGGCCGATCGGCCTCCTCCAGCGTCGCCAGCATCTCGTCCCGATAGGGCTCCGGGTACAGCCGCAGCAGCGTCGCGTACCACCGTTCCAGCTCCGGGCTCACGCGATCGCCCCTTTCGCCCGGGGCGCCCGCCGGGTGACCACCTTGGCCGCCTCGGCCATCCGCTCGGCCTCGGCGACCAGCGCGGCCAGCCCCTCGTCGGTCAGCGCGTAGTACCGCCGGGCCCGGCCGTTGACGATCTCCTCGCGCACGGCCCGGACGTAGCCCTCGCCGGTGAGCCGGTCGAGCGCCGCGTACAGGGTGCCGGTGGCCAGCTTGACCAGCCCGCGGGACAACTCCTCGGCGCGCGTCATGATCGCGTACCCATGACGCGGCTCGTCCTGCAAGGCGGCCAGGATGTAGTACGTGGGTTCCCGCATCCGCGCGATAGGCATACGGGCATCATATGTAGCTGATCTACGTATGGGAAGCCCGGGTCAGGCGACGAGGAACGTGCCGGCCATGAAGACGACCAGGAACACCGCGTGCAGCGACACCCCGATCACCAGCACCGCGCGGTCGACCACCTGGTGGGCGCCGATCCGGGCCAGCACCAGGAAGACCGCGATCGCCTCCATCGCGTAGCGGGCCGCCGACTGCATCGACCGCCCGCCGACCTCGGTGGACATCAGCAGCACCAGGGTCAGCCCGCCCTGCACCACCAGATAGACCTGATCGCGCCGGAACCGGAACCGCCCCGTCACGCACAGGATCAGCAGCACCACGGCGAGCAGAACCGTGCCGGCGTCCAGCATCGCGCCGAGCGTCGCCGGCGCCAGCAGCGGATGGCCGTGCGCCTCCCGCACCGCGATCAGCCACGCCTCGCCGGGAATCGTGTACCGCCGCCCCCACTGATCCTGCGCTTTGCTGAAGGCGAGCGGATTGCCCAGCACCAGCGCGCAATAGCCGGCGTACGCGACGACACCCAGCGGCACCAGCGCCGGCCCGAGCACATCCCACCGGACGCGCCGCGGCCGCCAGTCGAGCTGCCGCAGGTACTCGACCATGAGCGGGGCGACCAGCAGCACCCCGAACAGACGGGTCGCCGACGACAGCGCGCCCAGCGTCCCGGCCAGCCACCAGTGCCCGCGCCGGCCGGCGTACAGCGCGCCCACGGCCAGCACCAGGAAGAGCGACTCGTTGTACCCGATGAACAGGAAGAACCCGGTCGGGAACGCGGCCAGGTACCAGATCGCCCGGTGCGCGACCCGCGGCCCGAACTCGTGCTCGGCCAGCCGATGCAGCACCGCCAGCGCCCCGGCCGCCGCGGCGTTGGCCACCACGAGGGCACTCACCAGCGCGCCACCGGGCAGCACGGCGTCGCCGGCGTGCACCAGCAGCGGGTAGAGCGGGAAGAACGCCGGGAAGCCGGGGCCGAGGTGGTAACCGCTTTCCGCGATCCGCACGTAGTGTCCGGCGTCCCACCGGTTCCAGCCCAGGAAGATCATCCACGGATCGGGCACCCGGCCGTCCGCGCGCGGCAGCCAGGCGAGAGCGCTCACGGCCAGATGCGCGACGGTGACCGCCGACCAGACCGCGAGGGCGGCCCGGAGCGCCGCGTACCAGGGATTCCGGCCGGGCGCGGCGAGCGGCGCCGCCGTGGCTTCCGAGGCCGGCGCCGTGAACACGGTCAGTGTCGCCATGGGACACCCCTCCCCTGCGTGATCGTCAACGTGGGGAGAGGCTGGCCGAGGCCCGGCGCACGGCGGACCGGCCTACCGGCGAGGTGGCACATTCATGGGAGTTGCACAGGAGACGCACATCTCTCTTCGGCAATGCCCGCAACCGGCGGCCGGGGCCAGCCGTCCTTCAATGAACCTTTTTCAACCTGGCTTCGGGCCTGCGGTCGCGCACCGTTGACCGGCGCCAGGGTCTGCCGCCCTCGCCACGTTGGAAGAGAGTGATCATGATCGTGCGCGTGGCCCATCGGGGCGCCTCGTGTCCGCAGGTGACGCATGCCGAGGTCACTATTTGTGGCGATGGCGGACACCCCTTGGCGTGATCGCCAACTCCCGGCGAACAGGCGCCTTTGATCTGTGACCCCGTCGCCGGCCGTACTTCATGGCATGTACCGCAAACTCTGCGCGACGGCGGCGGCCCTGCTGACCTTGACGGCCTGTGCGCCCGCGAGCACGTCCGCTCCACCGGCTCGGGCGGCGACCGGACCCACGGCGGCGGCCGCGGCGGCGGAAGCCGACTGCTCCAAGGCCACCAGGCTGACCATCACCGGCGCGAACGCGTTCAGCCCGGCCCGGCTGACCATCCGGCGCGGCGGCGTCCTCTCCGTCACCAACAAGTCCGGCAAGGTGCACGCCCTGGCCAGCACGCCGGACGCCGGGATCGGCACCACCGTGCTCGACCTGAAGGAGCACCAGTTCGTCCAGTTCCTGAAGGCCGGCACCTTCACGGTCGAGAGCGCCGGCGCGACGGTGAAGGTGACCGTCGCCGGCGAGAGCGGGTGCGGCGCGCCGAAGCCCACCCTGACCCTCACCGCCGGCGGCGCGGTCAGCCCGGCGCGGCTCTCGGTCGTCGCCGCCGAGAACTTCACCGTGGTCAACAAGTCCGGCGTGACCCGGACCGTGCGGTGCACGCCCGACCCGGGCAGCAACAAGGACAACACCCGGCTGGCGAAGGGCGAGACGCAGATCCTCGCCATCGACGAGCCGGGCCGCTACACCTGCGGAAAGGCGACCATCACGGTCACCGACCGGTGATCTGCGGGGCGTGCCAGCACAGCCAGGCCGCCTGCCCGCCGTCGATCAGCAGGTCGGTGCCGGTGATGTAGAGCGACGCCGGCCCGGTCAGGAAGGCCACCGCCTCGGCGACCTCGGCGGGCGTGCCGGTGCGGCCGATCCCGCAGGCGTCGAGCATGCCCATCATCCGCGCGCCGCCGGAGGATTCGGCCTCGGCCCGGGACATCGCGGTGGCGATCACGCCCGGGCTGACCGTGTTGATCCGGGCGCCCAGCCGGTTCCAGGCCGGCGCGGCCGCCTGCACGCGTACCTGGTTGGCCCGCTTGGCCAGGAGGTAGGCGGCGATCCGGTCGTCCGGCAGGTCGAACGACAGCAATTCCGCGACCGGGGCGGTGGCCAGCGCTCGCTCCCGGGCCGGGTCGAGCGAAGCGTAGTGCCCGGCCATGCTGGCGACGCAGACGCAGGATGTGCCGCGGGTCGCCACCGCCTGGAACGCGTCGATGACATGCACGGTGCCGGCCAGGTCGACCGCCATGATCTGCTCGACGGTCGCGGTGGCCGCCGAGACGCCCGCGGTGTGCACGACCGCCGCGATCCGCCCCTCGGCCGCGGCCGTCTTCGCCAGGTCGCCGACCGCGTCCTCGTCGGCGACGTCGGTGATCCGGCCCCGCACGTCGTACCCCTCGCCGCGCAGCGTCGCCACCGCAAGATCAAGCACTTTCGCGTACGCGTCGGCCAGCACCACCGAGCGCCCCGAGCCGATCCGGCGGGCGACCGCCAGGCCCATCCCACCGGCCCCGGTCACCACCACCACATCCCGGTCCGTGCTCACGGCTCGACCAGCCGGATCGCGCCGGACGGGCAGGCCGCGGCCGCCTCGCGCGCCTCGTCGTGCCGCTCGGGGCCGGGTGCCGGATCGAGGACGACCGAGACGCCGTCCTCGTCGCGCTGGTCGAACAGCGCCGGGGCGACCATCGCGCACTGCCCGGCCGCCACGCACTTGTCCTCGTCGAACTCGATGCGCATGGCGATCACCAGGTGACCGGCAGCGAGCGGAGTCCGTACGCCACGCCCTCCATGGCGAACTCGACCTCCTCGAACGGCACCGCCAGCGCCAGCGTCGGGATGCGCCGGTAGAGCGTGCCGTAGACGATCTGCAGCTCGACCCGGGCCAGGGTCTGGCCCAGGCACTGGTGGACACCGAAGCCGAAGGCGTGATGCGACCGGGCCGGCCGGGTCAGGTCGAGCCGCTCCGGCTCGGGGAACTGTTGCTCGTCCCAGTTCGCGCAGGCCAGGTCGAAGATCACCCCGTGGTCCGCCCGGATCACGGTGTCGTGCAGTGCGATGTCCTCGGTGGCGATCCGCCGGATGCCGCTGTGCACGATCGTCAGGTAGCGCAGCAGCTCCTCGACCGCGTTCGCGACGAACTTGGGGTCGTCGCCGTGCTCGCGCAGCAGGGCGAGCTGGTCCGGGTTCCGCAGCAGGGCAAGTGTGCCCAGCGAGATCATGCTCGCGCTGGTCTCGTGCCCGGCGATCAGGATCGCCATCGCCATGCTGATCGCCTCGCGCGGGTCCATCTCGCCCGCCTTGACCCGGCCGGCCATCTCCGACAGCACGTCGTCGCCGGGCGCGGCCATCTTCTTCGCGAACAGCTCGCCGAGGTAGCCGCCGAGCCGCGCGCCGGCCTCGGCGGCCTGCCCGGGCGTGGAGTCGTGACTGATCAGCACGTGGCCGGCGGTCTGGAAGAGCTCATGATCCTCGTACGGCGCGCCCAGGATCTCGGTGATCACCATGGTCGGCACCGGCAGCCCGATCGCCCGCACGAGGTCGGCGGGCCGCGGCCCGGCCAGCAGGTCGTCGATCAGCCGGTCGAGAACCCGCTGGATCCGCGGCCGCAACGCCTCGACCCGTTTGACCATGAAGGGCGCATTGACCGTACGCCGCAGCCGGGTGTGCTCGGGCGGATCGGTGTTGGTGATCAGTCGCGGATGGTGCGGCGCGCCGTCGGCCCGGGCCCGGGTCATGTGCGGATAGCCGGGCCGCTTCTCGTCGATGCTCAGCCGCGGGTCGTTGAGCAGGGCCCGCTGGTCGGCGTGCCGGGTGACGAACCACGGCGTGCTGCCGTCCCAGATGCGCACCCGGGCGACCGGTTCGGTACGGGTCATCTCGCGGAACACCGGCGCGGGCGCGAACGGGCACCGTGCCTCGCGGGCCGTCGGATATTCGGGCGTCTCCATCTCGCCATGCAAGCAAAGCGGCCTGACACCACCCCCTCGGAAAGCTGACAGAACCCAGACATCACGCCCCGAGGCAGTAGCCGAAGCCGCGCCGGGTGTGTATGAGTCGCGGCGCGGCGTCGTCGTTGTCGTCCACCTTCAGCCGCAGCCGGGAGACCAGCCGCTCGATCGCGTTGCCACCCCGCGGCTCGGTCCACACGTGCCAGGCCAGCTGCTCCTTGGAGAGCACCTGACCCGGGTGCCGCAGCAGGTGGCGCAGCAGCCGGTACTCCGCCGGGGTGACCGCCAGCGGCCGGTCGCCGCGCCAGGCCCGGCACACCGTCTCGTCCAGCCGCAGGTCGCCGTAGCGCAGCACCTGCTCGCGGACCGGGGCGCGGTCGCGCAGCAGCACCCGCACCCGGGCGAGCAGCTCGGCCGGGCGGCACGGCTTGGTGACGTAGTCCTCCACGCCGGCCCCGATCTCCGGGATCATCGTGTGCACCTGCTCGCACGAGGAGACGCAGAGCACCGGCGGCCGGGCGGCGATGACCGGCCGGTCGCGGGCGAGCTCCTGCACGTCCGGGATGTCGACGTCGACCACCACCAGGTCGATCTCCCCGCCGCGCAGCGGGCGCACCGCCTCGGTGCCGGTCGCCAGCGCGGTGACGGTGTAGCCGGCGACGCTCAGCGTGGCCGCCAGCGAACCCCGCAGCTCCGCGTCGGGCGCCACGACGAGCAGGCGGAACTCCGAGTCGTTAGGACGCATGGGAGGCATGGTAGGCGCGCCCATCGATCAACGGTGATGGGTTCGCTCGGGGCGGCGCACACCGTGTGCGAATTCCGGGGCCGGGCGGCACCTAACATCCGTTCGATGGCCACCCTGCTCGTTGTCGACGACGACGCTCCCAGCCGGGAGTTCATGCGGACGCTGCTGACCGGCCGCGGGCACCGGGTCGAGCAGGCGTCCGACGGCGACCTGGCCCTGGCCATGGCCGCGCGGCGCCCGCCGGACGTGGTCATCACCGACGTGCTGATGCCCGGCCTGGACGGCTACGGGCTGGCCCGGGCGTTACGCGGCGAGCCCGCCACCCGGCACATCCCGATCGTCTTCAACACCGGGCAGTACGGCCCGCGGGAGATCCGGCCGCTCGCCGACGCCTGCGGTGTGCGCGACGTGATCCTCAAGCCGGCGCGGCCGTCGGCGGTGCTGGCGACGGTCGAGTCGCTGCTGCCCCCGGGGCGGCTCTCGGTGCTCCCGCGCGGGCAACTGGCCGAGACCCAGCGGCTGGCCCGGGCCGGCACCTGGGAGTTCGACCCGGCCACCGGCGCCATCGTGGTGTCGCCCGAGTTGCGCGACCTGCTCCGGCTGCGCTCCACCCGGCTGACCGTGGCGGAGCTGTCCCGGCGCCTGCACCCGGAGGACGCCGGCACGCTCGCCGCCCTGGCCCGCGGCGTCCGCGCCGGCGGCCCGCCGGAGACCGCGGAGCTGCGGGTGCTGGACGGGCACGGAACGGTCCACGAGGTGATCGTGTCCTGCCGGTCGCTGCCGGGGTCCGGCCTGTGGGGCGCCGCCCACGACGTCACCCCGATCCGCGCCGAGGTGCGTTCCACCCTGCGGACCGAGGGCGACTGGCACGCGATCCGCCGGACCATCGACGGCCTCCACCGGGCCGTGCTGCCGGCCGCCCTGCCCGGGGTCGCCTCGGCCGGCCTCGCGGGCGTGTATCTGGCCGCCCCGGAACGGCTGGACATCGGCGCCGCCTGGTACGACGCGCAACCGGCGGGCGACGGCCGGCTGCTGGTCTCGGTCGGCAAGGTCGCCGGCCACGATCGGCATCCGGTCGCGGTCATGGGCCGCGCACTCGCCGCATTGCAGGCGTACGCGCACGGCGATCCCGACCCGGTCGAGGTGCTGGCCCGGCTCAACCGCTTCCTGGCCGACACCGGCCGGGACGACACCTTCGTCAGCGCGGTGGTGGCGCTCTTCGACCCGGCGACCGGGCTGCTGCGGATGGCCAACGGCGGGCACCCGCCGCCGATGGTGATCGCGCCGGACGGCGACGGCATCGAGGCGACCCTGGTGCGGACGGCCGGCCCGGTGCTGGGCGTGGTCCGCGACGCCGTGTTCCCGGCGCGGGAGCTGCGGCTTCGGGCGGGCGCCGCGTTCTGCGCGTACACCGACGGCCTGACCGACCGGCACCACGACCCGGCCTCGGTGGACGGCCGGCATCTGCTGCGGGTCGCCGCGCGGGCGTACGGGCGGCTCGGTGGCGAACCGGCCGCCCAGCCGCTGGCCGAGGCCATCGTCCGGGACATGCTCGAGGGCGCCGCCCCCGACGACGACGTCTGCCTGGCCGTCCTGCTCGCCGAGCTAGGATCTTGAGATGACAGTCGATCTCGATCTTCCCCGGGTGGCGCTCAAGAAGGTGACGCCGCAGGTTTCGGCCGCGATGGGTGGCCTGCACGCCGCGGCCGTGGCCGCCGCGACGGAGGCCGGGCTGGAGCCGGCGCTGCTCGAGCTGGTCCGGATCCGGGCCTCGCAGATCAACGGCTGCGCGTTCTGCATCGACATGCACACCAAGGACGCGCGCGCCGCCGGCGAGACCGAGCAGCGCCTCTACGCGCTGAACGCCTGGGCCGAGACGCCGTTCTACAGCGAGCGGGAGCGGGCCGCCCTGGCGCTGACCGAGGCGATCACGCTGATCGCCGGCGACCGGGTGCCGGAGGATGTCTACCGCGCCGCCGCCGAGGTCTTCAAGGAAGACGAGCTGGCGGCCCTGATCTGGGCCGCCGTCGTGATCAACGCGTACAACCGGACCGCCATCACCACCCGGATGACACCCGGCGGCTATCAGCCGGCCAAGACCTCGTCCTGAGCCGCCGGCCGATCCGGCAGCGGCTCGGCAAGCCCGTCCAGCCAAGCCTGCCAGGCCGGCGCGCGATGCGCCGGCCCGGCCAGAATCGGCGCCTCCCGCCAGCGGGTCACCGGGCGGATCCCGTGCAGCGCGTTGACCAGCCACGCCTCGCGGCCGTTGAGCTGGGTCGGCGGGCGGCGCCGGTGGACGACGGGAACGCCGAGCTGCCGGGCCCGCTCCACGATGATGGCGCTGGTGACGCCCGGCAGGATCGAGAGGCTGGGGGCGGGCACGCACAACCGCCCGCCCTCCCACCACAGCACGCTGGCGTTGGCCGCCTCCAGGATCAGCCCGCCGCGGCTGAGAAGCAGCGCCTCCTGCGCCGAGCGCCGGGCCGCGGCCGAGCGCAGCCCGGCCAGCGCCGCCAGGTCCGGCCCCTTGCGCCGGGGCACGGTGCGCGGGTCGCGGGTCGGCGGCACCCACACCTGCACGTCGGCGGCCTGTGGTGGGGCCGGGCGTACCCACAGCCGCAGCGACCCGGCCGGGCCGTCCGGGCTCTCCGGGCCGGCGCTCAGCTCCACCCGCGGGAACCAGCGGCCCGGCTGCCGGGGCAGCGCGTCCAGCACCGCCCGCCAGAACGACCACAGCCGCTCCGGCGGCACCCCGGCCGCCTCGGCACAGGCCGTGAAGAATCGCTGCCGATGCCGGTCCAGGCCGCGCGCCCGGCCGTCGCGGACCAGCCACGAGTCGACCGCGAGCAATGCGCCCCCGGCCCCGCCGGCCGGCTCCCATCCCGTGCTCGGCCGCCACACCAGCGGTGTCTCGGTCATCGGCCCCTCCCCCTCAGTAGCGCCGTGTCGCTTCGGCCGGCGAACCGTGCCGCGGCCCGTACGGGGCGTGCTCCAGCCACGACCCGCAGCGGGGCACCAGCGGGGCCAGCGCGGCGGCGGCGTGCTGCCGGGCCCGCATCAGCCGGCCGGGCCGCAGGTGGGCCAGGGCCGTGCCGGCCGCCCGGCTGTTGAACAATGCGGCGGCCCGGCGCCGGTCGGCGAACGCATCCACCGCCCCGGCGGCCCGCTCCGGCTCGGCCAGCGCCGTGGCGACCGCCGCGGCCGCGCTCTCCGCGTCGGCGATGCCGCTGTTCAGGCCGCGGGCGCCGAACGGCGGGAACAGGTGCGCGGCCTCGCCGGCCAGCAGCACCCGGCCGGACGAGTCGCGGAAGGCGTCCGCGACCACCTGCAGGAAGCGGTACGTGGAGACCCACAGCACGTCGGTCCGGCCCGGGCCGACGACCTCGGGCAGCCACCGCCGGACGGCCTCCTCGGTGCCGTACGCGTCGGCCGGGTCGTCGTCGCGGCACTGCAGGTCGATCTGGAAGCCGCCGGCGAACGGCACCCGCAGCACGGTCCGGCCGTCCATCGCCGGGTGCTCGTAGTGGAACACGCGCTCGACCGGCATCTCGTCGTCCGCCCGGCCGGCCACGTCCACCACCACATGGTGCCCCTCGGACCGATCGCCGTGCAGCTCGATGCCGGCGGCCGCGCGGACCGCCGACCGGGCCCCGTCGGCCGCGATCACGTAGCGGGCCGGCCAGGCGCGCCCGTCCGCGGCGGTGACCGTCACCGCGTCGCCGCCGGCGGTCACCTCGCTCACCCGGGCTCCCCAGTGGAAGGTCACCCCCGCCTCGGCGCAGGCGTCCATCAGGAAGCGCTCGGTGTCCACCTGGCGCAGGCTGGCGAACGGCGGCAGGCGGCCGGGCCGGCCCGGGCCGAACGTCTGGGCGAACACCTCCCGGCCGCGGTGGAAGGTGCGCCGAGTGCGCCAGACCACGCCGTACCGGGCGATGCCGGTGCCCAGGCCCGGGCTCATCCGCTCGAGTGCGGCCAGCGACTCGCGGTGCACGAACAGCGCCCGGCTGCCCGGCCGGACCCGGTCCTCGGGGTCGGCCTCCAGCACGGTGACCGGCAGTTCACGGGCGCGCAGCGCCAGCGCGGCGGCGAGACCCACCGGCCCCGCGCCGACGACGAGAACCGGGCACAGGCCGGACCCGGTCAACCCGCGACCCAGTTGCCGGCGAGGGACCGCCCCTCGCTGAACAGCCGGGCGATCTCCACCCGCTTGATCTTCCAGGTGCCGGTCCGGGGCAGGTCGTCGAAGCGGCACACCACCGGCTCGGCCAGCGCCGGCAGCCCGGCCACCGCCCGCTGCCAGCGCTCGGGCGACAGCGGCCGGTCGTCGCGGGTGCAGACCACCGGCACCGGCTCGCCGGAGCCGCCCGGCACGATGACGATCTCGCGCAGCTCCTCGAGGCGGGACATCAGCACGTCCTCGAGCTCGAGGTTGCTGTCCACCGAGTCGATCTGGTCGATCTCCCGGTCCTCCAGGTAGAGCGTGCCCCACCGGCCGATGCTGCCCACGTCACCCATCCGCCACCAGCCGTCGTTCAGCTGCTCGGCGTACTGCTGCTCGGCGCCCAGGTAGGTGAGGATGCGGCCGCGGGTGCGGGCCTCGATGTGCCCGTGCTCGCCGCGCGGCAGCGGCCGGCCGGCGTCGTCGACCACCCGCACCCGGGTGAAGCCGGGCAGCCCGGTGCCGACCAGCCGGCCGTTCGCCTTGGCCGCGCTCGACCGGGTGAAGAAGCGGGCCGCGACCGGGCCGGTCTCGCTCTGCCCGTACAGCTGCATCAGCCAGGGCCGGCGGCGGGTGGACGCGCCGAGCAGGCGCTGCACGGTCCGCGGGTGGATCGCGTCGAAGGTGCTGCCGTAGTGCCGCACGGTGGACAGCGGGTGGCCGGGCGCGTCGGCCAGGTCCTCCCAGAGCACGAACGTGTTCGGGTGGGTCTCGACGATGCCCGGGCGGGCCTTCTCCAGCAGCGGGCCGACGCTGCGCGGGTCGTGGTCGACCATGGCCAGCAGCGGGCTGCCGTTGCGCAGCAGCACACCCAGCAGATGATAGAAGCGGGAGTGCACGTACGAGATGCAGATCGCGGCGGTCTCGCCCCGGGTGGGCCAGCCCATCACCTTCTGCGGAACGAGCCGGTTCCACATCGCGTTCGGGCAGTGCACGGCCAGCTTGGGAATGCCGGTGGTGCCGGAGCTGTGCGTGATCAGCGACGGCTCGCGCACCGCGAGGTGCACCGGCGGGCGGCGCTCGGCGCCGTGGAACTTGGCCAGCGGCATCCCGCCCACCTCGTGCGCCGCCTGCTCGGCGTCGGCGCCGACGACCAGGATCTGCGGGTGAGGCCGGTCAGGGCCGGGCCCTGAAGGGGGCCGGCCAGCTTGGCCGCGTCGGTGATCAGCCACGGCCGGTCGAGCCGGCGCAGCAGCTCGACCACGACCGTGCCGTCCAGCGTCGGGGACAGCAGTGCCGGCACCGCGCCGATCCGGGACAGCGCGCAGGTCAGCAGCGCCAGGTCGAAGTTGTCCGACTTGTAGAGCGTGACCCGCTCGGTGGGCCGCACCCCGGCCGCCCACAGCTGCGCGGCGAGCGCCTCCACCAGGTCGGCGATCGTGCGGTACGTGTGCCCGGTCCCGGCGGACGGGGCCACGTCGAGCGGCTTGTCCAGGGCGACGGTCACCCCGCCGTGCCGGCCGGCGGCCTGCTCGAACATGTCGCCGAGATAGAAGCCCCGGCCGGAGAAGAAGCGCTGCAACATGAGGGGTACCCCTTTCCTGCTACCAGGAGCCGGTGCGGACGATGTGCCGGCGCAGCTTGCCGGTGGGGGTGCGCGGGAGGGCCGGCACCAGCTGCACGGTCCGCGGCACCTTGAACGGGGCGAGATGCTCCCGGGCGAGGCCGATCAGGTCGGATTCCAGGCCGCCGGGGTCGGGCGAGGCGGCCACGACGTACGCGCGGAGCTTGGTCGCGCCCTTCTCGTCCGGTACGGCCGCGACCGCCACCTCGCGGACCCCGGGGTGCCCGCCGAGGACCCGTTCGACCTCGACCGGGGAGACGGTGATCCCGCCGACCATCTCCATGTCGTCGACCCGGCCGAGGTGCCGGTAGGTGCCGCCGGCGTCCCGGACGGCCAGGTCACGGGTGGACAGCCAGCCGTCGGCCAGCACCCGCGCGGTCTGCGCCGGGCGGTTGAGGTACTCCCGGAGCAGCGTCGGGCCGCGCACCCAGAGCTCGCCCGGCTCGCCGTCGCCGACCGGGGCGCCGCCGCGGTCGCGCAGTTCCAGCTCGTACCCGGGAATCGGCCGCCCGATCGTGCCCGGCACGTTGCCGGCCAGGCCGTTGGCGCAGAAGGCGTGTCCCGCCTCGGTGGAGCCGATCTGCTCGTAGATCGGCACGCCGAGCAGCTCGGTGGCCCGCTCGCCGAGCTCGCGGGGCAGGGTCTCGCCGGCCGAGACGGCGCCGCGCAGCGAGGCGTACGAGGAGCGGTGGGTGCGATCCACCAGCGCCGCGTACGCCGAGGGCACCGCGTACAGCATGGTCACCCGGTGCCGCTCGACCAGCTCGGCCACCTCCTCGGCGGGCGGCCGGTCGGCCACCAGCACGGCGGCCGACCCGGAGGCGAGCGGGAAGACGAACGCGTTGCCGAAGCCGTACGCGAAGAAGAGTTTCGACACCGAGAGCGTCACGTCGTCCGGCCCGATGCC
>Ga0070668_100002903_pt1 | contig 12658 bp, 7 predicted proteins | sample KBSS43metaG_FD_64661 | JGI IMG/M metagenome (GOLD analysis project Ga0070668, IMG submission 64661) | Switchgrass rhizosphere microbial communities from Kellogg Biological Station, Michigan, USA - KBS S4-3 metaG | ecosystem: Host-associated > Plants > Roots > Rhizosphere > Soil ... | reverse complement strand
TCAGCTCATCGATCACTTGCAAGCTATCGACTGCCCGATTGTGATAGCGGGTTAGCACATCGTCCAACCTCTCGCTGAGCTTGCGCGCCTCGACAATGTTCAGCCGTTCGCGCGCTTTGATGTTGCCCTGCAAAAGCCGCCGCAGCGTTTCAACTGCCAAATTGGGTTGCTTCGCCTGCTTCACTTCGAGCATGAAATCATCGGAGAGGATGGCAAGATCGGGCTGCTCAAGCCCGGCATCCTTGAACACGTCGAGAATGCCATCGGACATGACGGCCTGCGACATGAGTTGGCGGATTTCCTGCTCAATTGCGTGCCTGCCGCGCCCGCCCTTGCCGGACGTGTATTTGATGAGGTTGGCCCGCAATGCGACGATAAGCGCCACTTCCTGCCGCTTGGCCGATGCGCGCTCGTCACCGGCTGCGATGGCGAAGGCTGCTTCGGCCTGCGTTGCAAGGTCGATGAACTCTGCACGGTGATCGCTGGACAGAATTTTCTCTAGGCACTGCTTGAGGATGGTCAGGCGGGCGGCTGGGTCTGCGTCGAAAAAGGCCTGCCAGTTGACCTTGCCGAGCAAAGCCAGCGCGGATTCAACCTTGCTCAGAAGCTGGCGCACTGCCTCATCCATGTTGAGACTGACTTGCTCCTGATCGCGGGCGCTATACTGTGCCAATGCGGCTCGCAATTCCGCCCCGATGCCAAGATAATCCACGATCAGTCCGCCCGGCTTTGCGCCGAACACGCGATTGACCCGTGCGATGGCTTGCATGAGGCCATGCCCGCGCATCGGCTTGTCGATGTAGAGGGTGTGCAGCGAGGGCGCGTCAAAGCCGGTCAGCCACATGTCGCGCACAATCACCAGATCGAAGCCGGACGCTGGATTTTTGAAGCGGTCTGCCAACTCATCCAGCCGCGTCTTTGTGCGGATATGCGGCTGCATGGTCTGCGGATCAGCATTGTTGCCGGTGATGACCACCTTCATCATGCCATTGACATCCTTATTCGGATCAGCGCCAACCCATGCGGGGCGCAACCGGGCGATTTCATCGTAAAGGGCAACCGCAACCTGACGGCTGATCGCCACGATCATGCCCTTGCCGCCGCCCATTGCCTCCTTGCGTTCCTCGAAATGGCCAACGATGTCGGCGGCAATCGTCTCAATCCGCTCCTTGGAGCCGACAATTTCCTCAAACCGGCTGAACTTCGCCTTCAACTGTTCGGCGGCGCGCACGTCACTGCCGTCGGTCAGCTCTTCGGCCAGTGCGTCCAGCTCTTCGCGTTGCTCTTCGTCCAGCCGCAACATCAGCTTGGCTAGCCGGGCGGAATAGTGAATCGGCACCGTCGCCTTGTCGATGACCGATTGGGTCATGTCGTAAGTGTCGATCACGTCGCCAAAGACAGCGGCGGTGCTGCGATCCCGCTCGTCAATCGGTGTGCCGGTGAAGCCGATAAAGGTAGCGTTGGGCAGCGCCTGCCTCAGATATTCAGCGAAGCCGACTTCCTCGCGCACTTCATCGCCGTGTGTCACGAAGCGGCGATTGAGGCCATATTGCGAGCGGTGCGCCTCATCCGCGATCACGATCACATTGCTGCGAGCGGTTAGAAGCGGGTGCTCTCCTTCATCGCCACGAAACCGCTGGATCGTGGTGAACACCAGTCCGCCAATATCGACCTTGAGCAGTTCCCGCACAGCCGCCACCGTTTCGGCATTGCGAGGCTCGCCACGAATAGCGCTGCCGTGCGCGGTGAAGGTCTTGAAGAGCTGATCGTCCAAATCGTTGCGATCCGTGACGACAACGATTGTCGGGTTTTTCAACTCCCTCGCCAGTTGGAGCTGGCGGACATAGAACAGCATGGTCAGCGATTTGCCCGACCCTTGCGTATGCCAGACCACACCGCCCTTGCGGTGCCCGCCTTCGCCCGCCGCCTTGACGGTTGAGGCTAGCGCCCGCCGCACGGCGTGGAACTGGTGATATCCCGCCAGCTTCTTGGACTTGACCACGCCATCGGCCATTTCAAAGGCGGTGTAATCGAATGCCAGGTCAAGCAACCGCGCCGGATCGAAGGCCCCCTTGATGAGAACTTCCAATTCCGCCCGGCCAAAGTCATCGTGCTTTTCGCCGTCGATGGTCCGCCACGGCTGGAAACGGTCAAGTCCGGCAGTCAGCGAGCCGATGCGGGCTTCCATACCGTCGCTGATGACCAGCGCCGCGTTGAAGCGGAACAGCTCCGGTGCCTTGTTCTTGTAGTTCTGAAGCTGCTCGTGTGCCCGGTCCATCGTGGCGTTTTCATCGGCGGGGTTTTTCAGTTCCAGCACCGCCAGCGGCAGGCCGTTTACGAACAGGACGATGTCCGGTCTGATCGTATGGCGCTCGCTCTGCACGACGAACTGGTTGGCCGCGATGAAGCTGTTGTTGTCCGGCTCATTTTGGTCGATCAGCCGCAAGCGGACAGTCCGGCTTTCGCCATTCTCGTTCAGCTCCACCGGCACGCCGAAGGTTAGCAGCTCATGGAATGCCCGATTGTTTTCCAGCAGGTTCTGCGTCGGCGCGGCCAGCACAGCGCGGATAGCCGTTTCGACCATGGATGAAGTTGCATCGGGATTGAGCGTAGCGAGCGCATCGCGGAGCTGCCCTTCCAGCACCGTTTGCCGGTAATCCGTGCGGGCGCTCATCGGGCCATCGGGGGCCAGATAATCGCCGGTCAGCACGCGCCAGCCGGACAGGTCAAGCCAGCTCATCGCCGCCAGTTCAACCGCGCCCTCGTTGAAGCGATTGGGAATGGAGGAGCCGCCGGTTGACCAGTTCATGCGGCGGCTTCCTGTTCCCCATCGGCGGGGTTGGTCAGCCGCCACTCGGTGAGCGCCGCCTCATATTGCGTTGGGTCCAGCGTGAAGAGAATGCGGCTGGGTTCAAAGCTGGAGCCGGCGATTTCCACCAGCTCATATTCGCTGTCGAGATTGTCGTTGAACGCGGTTTCCAGCTCATATGACAGGCCGGTTGGCTCTTCCACCTCTTCGGACGGGCGGCTCCATGCAACATCGAGCAGGAACGACACCAGCGCATCGCACAGCCCGCCCAGCATGTAGGCGTGCTGGCGCTCCAGCGTGGGCCAGTCAAGCGCACCGCCATGCCGCAAATTGGGAATATTGCTCAATGCGGCCAGAGATGATGCAGCCCCGTTGATGCTGCCAAGCAGCTTCTTGAGATGGTGTTCGATCTTGTCCTTTTGCGGGTGGTTGCCCAAGGATAGGTCAAGCGCCTTGATGACCAAGCTGGTGCGCTTGGGGAAATCATCGTCATCCCCATAGGTGATCCGAAGAACGCCATGCACGCTATGCTGCATTGCTTCGAACATCGCCCGCACGTTTGACAGGCAGGTCAAAGGCAGTTGCTCGATGCTCTGTTCCAGCGCCGCAACGTGCAGTTCAAGGTTGCCAGCCCGCTCCGGGTGCCGCTCGATCAGATTTCGCAGGAGCTGAAGCTGATAGGCCATGCGTTCCCCTATGCGGCGGCAATCGAATCTGTCGCGTCATCCACGCGAAGCTCGCCAGAAAGGAGTTTAGGTAAAAGCGACTTTCTGGTGTCTATCAAGGTTAGCGCGGATCGTTCGATCTCGAAAATTTGTTCAAACGTAGCGTCCGCGAATGCAGTGAAGGCTGACACTACAGGATGCGTAGGAGAAACTATATTCAGATCAGCCAGTATTTTTGTCGTCAAACTTCCTCTTGAACTTTGAGAGTCCGAAATGGCCCTCAGTTCGTCATATCTTCCTGACATATCGGTATAGAGGTAGGCATTCGAAACCAGTGCTTTGTTGGCTAAAAGCGCTGCCGTTGACTGATTTATATATGTGTCAAACCCCAAAATAGATGTCTGGCCGCGCGTTGCCCCCTGACCGGCCGTCGCTACAACTGTGGCCATTGCTGGAGCAAGCCTAGTGCTAGAATTACTTGCTCCCATCTCGGAAATTGTTTTTTCCGTGGTGACTATAAAGTGATTTCGGGTTTCCCCTGACGAGAGCCACGGGATTCCTCCATTCCAAAAATCTTTGCGACCTGTGGTGGGGGTGCCGCCCGAATAGATGGAAGAACATGCGTTTCCGTATTTAATCCGCGCCCACCCCGTCGGGAGACCTTCATCGTTGAAGCCGTTCGGGAACAGCTCTGCGATGTCGGCGGGCAGGCCGGTATCGCGGCCTTCGGACTTGGCGTGAACAGGATCGAAATCGACAAACCAGCTCTTGAACAGCGCCCGCACCATGTCTTCCAGCGTCGCGGCCATCTGACGATTCAGGTCAATCTTCGCATCAAGGCTGGAGAGAAGATCACCGATCCTCGCTTGCTCGTCCAAAGGCGGAAACTTGAGGGGAGTAAATCCGAAGGCTTCCCGCGTTGTGGACGGTATGGGCGAACCATCATCAATGTTGTTCACATCGTAATCGAGCAGCCAATAATACGCCCACCGCAAGTCCATCGGGACCAGCGGTTTCAGATAATATGCCGTGTCGATCACCCAGAACGGCTGATCGGTATAATGAACGCCCCGATAGGCCCCTTTGCGCCCCACGATAACGCCTGGCCCTGGCTGCAAAGCAGTATTGTGCCAGCCAATTGGGCCATTCGTGCCATAGACGCGGGCGACATTGGGCTGGTCGGTATATGCCGTCATCGCCTTGCCGTATTTCAACTCGGCAATGTCGCTCCAAATAGCCTCTGGCCAATCACCAGCCATAACCAACCTTTTTCAGTTGGCTGCGGATTTCCATGTCGAGCACATTGCCGCGCTCCATCTGCCTTTTCAGCGTCGCGGTTAGCCGGGCCATCTTGTCCGAGAACAGCTCGTCATCGTCTACCCGCGCCGCCTGTTCCACATACATGCCGGGGGTGAGCACGAAACGCTTGGCGGCGATGTCCTCAAGCTTCACCGATTTGGCGAAGCCGGCCACGTCCGCATACTCGCCGTTCTTTTCCCGCCACGCATGATAGGTGCCCGCGATGGTGGCTATATCGTCAGGTGTGCCATTCGTGCCGTCCGTTAGTTCTTTGAGGGTGCGGGTTTTCATCGTGCCCATGTTGCGGGCATCAATGAACAGAACGTCCCCGCGCCGGTCGCGGAATCTCTTGTCCTTGGTCAGCCCGTTCGATTTGTCGCGGGCGACGAACCATAGGCACACAGGAATTTGCGTGGTCGAAAAGAGCTGACCGGGCAGAGCCACGATGCAGTCGATCACATCCTTTTCAATCAGCCGCTGGCGGATTTCGCCTTCGCCCGATTGCTGGCTGGACAGTGAGCCGTTGGCCAGCACGAATCCCGCAATGCCGTCCGGTGCCAGATGATGGAAAATGTGCTGTATCCAAGCAAAATTGGCATTGCCAGCGGGTGGAGTGCCGAACTGCCAGCGCTGATCGCCCTGCAATCGTTCCTGCCCCCAATCGCTCTGATTGAAGGGCGGGTTGGCCAAGATATATTTGGCCATAATGCTGGGGTGCATATCTTCATGGAAGCTGTCGGCCCACTTGCTGCCAAGGTTCGCTTCAATGCCCCGGATGGCGAGGTTCATCTTGGCGAGCCGCCATGTGGTGGGGTTGGACTCCTGCCCATAGATCGAAATGTCGTTGCGCCCGCCCTCGTGCGCTTCGATGAACTGTTCGGACTGCACAAACATGCCGCCTGATCCGCAGCAGGGGTCATAAACGCGGCCCTTGAACGGCTCGATCATCGCCACCAGCAGGCGCACTACGCACCCAGCGGTATAATACTGCCCGCCGCGCTTGCCCTCGGCGATGGCAAACTGACCAAGGAAATACTCATAGACGCGGCCAAGCACGTCCTGCCCGTGATGTTCGTCGCGGAACGCCAGATCAGAGAACAGCTTGACCACTTCGCCCAGCTTGGTCTGGTCCAGCTCTTGCCGAGCATAGGTCTTGGTCAACACGCCCTTGAGTGCCGGATTTTCACTCTCGATGGCAAGCATCGCTGTGTCGATCAACTCGCCAATGGTCGGCTTGGTGCTGGTGGCGTTTTCCTTGAGATATTCCCATCGCGCATGTTCCGGCACCCAAAACACGTTTTCCGCGGTATACCAATCCCGCTCTTCGGCGAGGAACGCGTTTTCCGGGTCCGCTTCGGCTTCAGCCTTACGCTCGTTGAACCGATCGGAGATGTATTTCAGGAAGATGAGGCCCAGCGCAACATGCTTGTATTCAGCCGCATCCATGTTGCCGCGCAGCTTATCTGCCGCTGCCCAAAGCGGCGCTTCAAATGATCGCGAACTGATTTTATCGGATTCTGATTGAATCTTTCTTGGTCGTCCGCGCGCCACAAACCATCCTCCAGCCGGGTCAGTTTGAACCTTTAGCGGGAGATTGTCCGCCGTCCAGCCACGTTATGCCGTTCGCTTACATTGTGCGAGGATAAGCGCATTGCGCGCCTTTGGAGCTTTTCGGTGCAACGATCGGCGTGCGCCGGGCAGAAGCGCTTTTAGCAGGGATTGAACCTTTACCCCTTCTGGAATGGGTATAGCGTAGGCCAGTAGCCCACTTACGGCCCAAAGCGCCCCACTTAGAACCCAAAGCGCGACCCAGCTCAAAGCGTCTTTCACTAGGGAACGCCCGGCCTACCTTGTTTATGCGATATAAAGGAGGTGGTGCCGCTTACAGGACTCGAACCTGTGACCCCCGCATTACGAATGCGATGCTCTACCAACTGAGCTAAAGCGGCGATGCCCTGTGGGCTGGCGGGCGATTAGCTTTGCCTGCTGGGGAAAGCAATGGCTTTTGCGAACCTTTGCGGCTTTTTGTGGATATCTCGCGGTTGGGGTGGCGCAAGGCGGAGGTTGGCGCGCATTGCTTGGCTGCGCTTTACGGTCGCCGCGTTCGAGCCTGGCCGGTGGCCCGGTGCGCAGCCATTCCTGGCCGCGCGGGCGATGTGGGGATCAGTCTTCCTGCGCCCTATACTTGTCGTGGCAGGCCTTGCAGGTGGTCCCCAGCGCCGTTCGCGCTGCCGCCAGTCCGCCCACGTCGCCTCTCTGGGCGGCTGCTTCCAGGCTGGCCGAGGCCCGGACGAAATCGCCATTGAGCTTGGCAAAGCCGGCGCTGTCGGTCCAGATCGCGGGGAGGGCGCGCGTTTTCACGCCTGATTCTGGGCCGCTGCCGCGCACGAAGTACTTGGCTTGGCCACTGGCGCGTTGGCTGAGATCGTGGGCCGCGCTGCGGACCGCACCGAAATTGGGCGCCCCCGACTTGATTTCGTCGTTCACCGCCTTGAAGTCGCCACCGATTTCCTTGAAGTTTGCCTGGCGTGCCTTGATCGCGGAGACGATTGCCGGTGTCGCGGCATAGGCCAATGCGCCGCCTCCGATCGCGCAGGCCATTGCGGCTGCGGCCATTTGCTGTTTGAATCTCATTCCAAGCCTCCATTGGCAAATCATACAAGTATCTCGTCCACCGCACGATTGCTGCGCATTGCGCCGGCCCCCCAGGTGTCGACCGGAACGCCCATGACCTGTTGGGCAGTCAGCCCGATCCGCGATACCGGCTCGCCCGATCCCTTGACGTGGAGACCTGGCTTGACGCGACCTCCTGCCCGTCCGGCCAGCATGACCGGTATTCCCGAAACGTCATGGTTTTTGGCGAGTGACACTTCCGAATGGGCCAAGACCAGCATGTTATCGAGCAAGGTGCCCGCCCCTTCCGGTATTTCGGAAAGGGTCTGCACGAAATCGGCCCAGGCTTCCATGCTGCCAAGGGCAAACTTGTCGACAGTGGGCTGGTAGCCGAGAGTGCGGTCGACCAGTTCCTCGTGCGTGCTCTGGTGATATCCCGTCGTATCGCCCGCACGGCGCAATTCAGCGGCGGCCGTGTCGAAATTCATGTTGAACACGCGTGTCTGGTTGCAGGCCAGCGCCATGCCCAAAAGCCGCGTCATCAGTTTGTGATTGGCCTTGCGCACATCGATGTCGGTTATGTCTCCCCTGACCGGCACGGGCGCATCGGGGCGCAGGCAGGCTTGTGCTGGCGGTGGCTTTTGCAGCTGGAGGGCGAGCTTGTCCTCCATTTCCCTGACCGAAGTGAAATATTGGTCGAGGCGCGCGCGATCGGCCGCGCCCACTTTCGCCAGCAGGGCGCGCCGCTGCTCTCCCACGCCCGAGAGCACGCTCTTGCGGACCATGAACTTGGGGTCGGGTTTGAAATCCGCGTTGTTGGGGTCGTGGAAATCGCTGCCGAAGACTTTCTCGTAAAGCTCCAGCGGGCTGGGCACCGAGGCATTGAGCGAGGAGCCGTTGCGGTAGGAATAGCTGGTCTGCGGATTGCCATCGAGGCTGAGGTCGAGGGCGCGGAAGTAGGAGCCCGAGCCGATGGCGTCGGAAATCAGCACGTCGAACGTGGGTGCCTTGATGCCCTGCCATGCCTCGGCGGATTCGCCCGTGCGCACGGCGGTATTGCCGGAAATATGCGGCAGGTTGGCCTTGCCATCGAGCATGACATCGAAGCCCGACAGCACGCAGACGTGCTGTTGCACCGCCTTGATCGGCGCGAGTTGCGGCGGGAGGTCATATTCCGCGCCGGCCTTTTGCGGCACCCATCGTTCCGGGATCATGCCGCACCCCCAGAACCATGTGCCGAAGCGGACGGGCAGGCGCCCGCCGCCCACCGTGGCGGCAAATGCCGTGCCGTTGGTATCGAGAAAGGCATCGAGGATCGGAATGCCCACGGCAACGCTTGCGCCGCCAAGGGCACCGCGCAGCATGAAACCGCGCCGTGAAATCGGGTTCGTCATGATGCTTTCCCTTTGCTCATCGCGGTACGCGCTGCTGTGAGTGAGCGCGTGGCGGGTGCGCCCATGGTGTAGAAGGCAGGGTCGAGCGCGATGGTGCGTACCAGGTCGACGAAGCGGTAGCCGTGGGCGGCAAAGCTGCGGTGGAGATCGTCGACGGCGCTCTGGTCGCCGGCCTGGACATTGCGCCCGTTGCCATAGCGCCATACGGCACTGACCAGGCATTCGCTGACCCTGGGGCTGTCGTGGAACAACTGCCCGAGTTTGGCGACGCCATCGAATGCCACCTTGTCGAACTTGCCGGTGACATCGATGGGAATGCCATGCTCTGTGCGGCGGAATTGCCCGGCGCCATCGAATTGTTCCAGGCTCAGGCCGATGCCGTCTGTCGCCTTGTGGCAGCTTGCGCATTCCTCGTCGTCGAGGTGGGCTTCAAGCCGCTGTCGCGTGGTTTTCAGCGTGGGGTTGTTTACGTCCTGGACCACCGCGAAATTGACGTTGGCCGGCGGCGCGGGGATTTGCTGGCAGAGCAGGGCTTCGCGAATGGCCTTGCCGCGCAGGGTGGGCGAGGTCCGCCCTGGGTGCGCGTGCAGGGCCAGCAAGCTGGCTTGCGTCAGGATGCCCACTCGCGGGTCGCCTTCCGGGAATTCGTAGATCGACCAGCCCGGCTTGGACACTGGCACGTCATAGATCGGGCCGAGCGCCCGCGTCATGGCAAAACGCCGCGTCGTGAACAGGTCGCGGTAATCGCCCCGGTGGTCGATCAGCAGATCGGTGATCGTGCGCAGTGTCTGCTCGCGCGTGGCAGTCGCGACCGAGGTGGAGAAGGCAGGATAGATCAACGCATCCTTGGACAGATGGTCTATCTCGCTCAACTGCAGGAAATCATCGAAGAACGCCCTTGTGCCATCGGTAAAGCGGGGCGAGGCGAGCATGCGGTCGACCTGGGCCTGCAGGCCTTCCGGGCGGTCCAGCGCACCCGACGCGGCTGCTGCGAGCAGCGCATCGTCGGGCGTTGTGTTCCACAGCAGGAAGCTGAGGCGCGACGCCTTGGAATAGCCGTCGACCATGCCCGAGCGGCCGGTGCGGGCAGGCGTATCGATGCGGAAGAGGAAGCTGGGGCTGGTCAACATGCCGACAAGCGTGGCCGCCAATCCTTCATCGAAACTGCCCAGCGTGCGTGCCGAACCCAGGGTCTGGGCAACGTCGTCGCGCACTTCCCACGGGGCCAGCGGCCGGCGGAAAAGGCGCAGGCCGGTTTGCTGGATAAACGTGGCGGCGCAAGTCGCCCCATCCGGGTCGCCCGGACCGGGAGCGCAGCCCACCAGCCGCGCCCGGTTGTCGGGCGAGAACACCTGCGCCACGATATGGCGGGCAATCGCATCGTATTGTTCCAGCCCGGCCGGCGTGATCGAAACGGCGCTGGAGCCCACCGCGGCCAAGCCGTCGACGCGCAGGTCCGGCTCGAACCGGCCGACAACCTCCACGTTGCGGCCGAAAACATCGGCGATCACGTTGCGATGCTGCGCCTCGGTCAGGCGGCGGACGCTCGATTGTGCCGTGGCGGGGCTTGGCTTGCCGGGAGAAGCAGAGGAAAACAGGATGCTCAGGCCGGCAACGCCAGCAGCCGTGACGAGCACCATTCGCGATAGGCAGCGCTTCATCGTGCGGCCTCCATCTGGCTGGAATTGCTGTTGGCCGTTCGCATGGCCGGGTCGATCACGAATGCAGGAACCGCATGGAACTTCATGGCGCTGGAAATGGCGGTGAAGCGCCCGGTCTTTGGATCGCGGTACCCATCGGCGAACCGATCGATGGCCATGCGCACGCCCACGCAGGACATGCCCACATTGTCGGCGCCATCCTGTGTCATCTGCTCGATCATGTCGTAAAAGCTGGTCAAGGTGGTGTAGCCAAAGACCCCGCCATCGAGGTTGCCTTCAGGTGTGAATGTCGCCTTGATCACCGCGCCGCGCACCAGGCGGGTGTTGTCGACGATCTGTTCCCGAAAGACGAAGCGAAGGTCGATGGGATCGGTCGTCAAAACACCATTCACGATCCGGCCATGCGTGACATTGACGAGAGCAGGGTCGGGATCGAGCGTGAAGCTGGCCCGCGCCAGGGGCTTGCCGCTTCCATCCCGCACCAGGCTGTCGGCACCGGTCAATACCCGTACGGTAACATCCGGGTCGTTCACGGTATCGTCGATCCCGCTCACCTCGATCAGCATCGGTGCGCGGGCGGACAGCATCACTTTCTCGCGGACGGCAGGATCGTTCATTTCCTGGCTCTGCTTGTAGGCGCCGATCGCGCGCCACAGCTGATTGTCGATCCCCTTTTCCCCGTCCGGACCGGTGAAATCCTTGGCGCCGACTTTGCCGTCGAGGTTCATGCCATAGGAAACCTTGCCCGTGTAGGGCACATATCCCTTTGCAAGGGCAGGGAAATCATACGGGTTGGTGCAGCTGGAATAGGCGATTGTCTGGTTCTGATAGGCCAGGCTGCCGCGATCCTTGGGAAAGCCGTTCAGCGCGGCGATCGCCCGGAGTTGCTCGGGCGTCGGCTTTTGATGCAGCTTCACATCGGGCGGCAGCTTGGCCACCTGGCTTCGTCCTCCGAAGTCGCCCGGCCACAGGCTCAGTCGCCGAAAGCCGAATTGATCCCACATCCGCTTCTGCAGATCGCGCCGCTTGCCCGGGCTGGACAGTTCGGCGCGCTCAGCGGGTGGCAGCATGCTGAGATAGACTTCGAAATTGCCGGGCGAGCGGGGAGCATCGCTTTTGGCATCCGTACCACCGCTCAGAAAAAGGCCCGTCGCCACGAACGCGCGCGTACCGGGCTGCCCGCCCGTGGGCGCATCGGCGGCCAGCGCCGTGCCGCCTGCCGTCAAGCCGAGCATTGCAACCGCCAATGTCGGACAAAGGTTGCCCTTTCCCATCTCCGTCTCCCGAGCAGCCTTCCTGAAGCTGTTGTGCCCGATGGATGACATGCCTTGGTGATGGGAAACACCCCATTTTCAATCACGCAGCCCTGCTATTTCAGACGTTGTGGCGATGGCAATGCGTGGTAAAGCAACGGTTCTGCCAAACATGGCCACCTGAAAACATGAGCGAAATTACCGGTCTTCAAACCAAGCTTCCGCCCCGCCAGGGAAGCGCCGGCTGGCCTGCGGCCGAAGCCATGGCGCATCGCGTCCTGGCGCTATACGTCCGCGAGATCGGACCGCTGGCCGAACTGGCGGCACAATTGGAGATCGCGTGCGATCCTTCGGCTCTGCTGCCGGGATATGCCGATCTGGAGCCTGCCAACCTGCAAAGGCTTTACGGCGGCGCCGTTGCGGGCCTGTCGCGGCTGGCCCAGGTTCTGGAGGGCCGGCCGGAACTCAGGCCTGCCGACTGGCGGGTGGTGCTCTATGGCTTGGATGGCGGCCGGACTCTGCGTGAAGCGATCCAGCGCGCCAGCGACTGTTTCGAAGCGATTGACGGGCGGTGCGGCTATATGACGCTGCGGGTGCGTGGCGATCTGGCCGAACTGCACTTCGCCACACTGCGGCAGCGGCGGACGGCGATCAACTGCCTGATCGACCTTAACGGAATTCCCCAAATGTACAGCCAGTTGAGCTGGTTGATCGGCAAGCCGATACCGGTTGTGGGGTTCGCGCTCGCGTATCCCGTCGATGTCTATCACAGCCTGGAACTGCCGGAATTGCCATTCGCTCTGGCGCTGGACGAAGGGTGGAGCGGCTTTGCCTTCCCGTCCGCCTATCTGGATTACCCGGTGGTGCGCGGCGCCGAAGAGCGCGGCGCGGGGCAGCGACCCGCCAGTCTCCTGTTCCTTGGCGGGGGAGAAGGGCAGCCGGGCGCGGGGCTGTCGCACCGCTT
>Ga0070668_100002902_pt1 | contig 12660 bp, 4 predicted proteins | sample KBSS43metaG_FD_64661 | JGI IMG/M metagenome (GOLD analysis project Ga0070668, IMG submission 64661) | Switchgrass rhizosphere microbial communities from Kellogg Biological Station, Michigan, USA - KBS S4-3 metaG | ecosystem: Host-associated > Plants > Roots > Rhizosphere > Soil ... | reverse complement strand
ACCCGGGCAGTCCCTGCTCGGCAATCGTCGGCACGTCGGGCATCAGCTGCGATCGTTTTGCACTGGTGATTCCCAGCGGCTTCAGCTTGCCGGCCTTGATGTGCTGCAGCGTATTGGGCGGCGATTCGAAGTTGAGCTCGACCTGGCCGGAGAGCAGATCGGTGATGGCCTGCCCGCTGCCCTTGTAGGGAATGTGCGTCATCTTGATGCCGGTTTGCTGGACGAACTGCTCGGCGGCCAGGTGCTGGCCGCTGCCCTGCCCCGACGACGCGTAACGAAGCGGATTCTTCTTCGCGTATTCGATGAAGGTCTTGACGTCGGTGGCCTGCACCGACGGATGCACCGTCAGCATGAAGGGTGTGGACGCCACCATCACGATCGGCGTGAAGTCCTTGTTGACGTCGTAAGGCAGTTTCGGGTACAGCGCGGGCGCGATCGAGTTGGAGTTCGAGTGGCCCATGAGGAGCGTATAGCCGTCCGGCTTGGACTTGGCGACCATGTCCGCGGCGATCGTGCCCGCCGCACCCGGCTTGTTCTCGACCACGAACGGTTGTCCCAGTCGCTCCTGCAGCTTCTGGGCGAGAAGGCGAGCGAGAACGTCGGTAAATCCGCCCGGCGAAAATCCGACGAGCATGCGAACGGGTTTGTCGGGATAGGCTTGCGCGGATGCCGGTGCCGGCGCAAGACATGCGATGGCGACGAGCCCTGCGAACAAGCGGGACGCAAGCATGGACGCTCCTCTGCGTTGCCTGATGTGCGCAAATCTTACACCGCGCGACGCAAGCGGCCGCAGTAACAGCCAAACGCTATTCGGCCTTCATCCCGGTGCGCGCGAGTGTCGTCGATGCGGATGTCGACGAGCGTTGCCGCTGCTACGACGATCCGTCGCGAATGCGCGGCGGCGGATCTTCGACGACCGCGTAACTCGTTTTGATGGACTCGTCGCGCGGCCGGCGCGTCAGTAGCGCGCGCGCGATCGCCACGAGGGTCACTACGACGATTGCGACCACGAACACGATCCACAGGCCCAGGAACAGCAACACCAGGCACAGGAGCACACCGGCGGCGACCAGCGCACCGAGTACGGCCGACATGCGACTGCCATGGAACTGGAACGAGATCCGGCGCCTCATTCGCGTCCCCTCAGGTCGCTTGAGCCGGCGGCGTCGGCTCCAGATGGTCGAAGGAAAGACCGCTCGATTGCCCGCCGCGGCCCGTTTGCCGCCGGGCCGCCAGCCAGACGACAGGCGGTCCGTTGCGCCATCGCGTGCGCTGGTAGGAGATCGTGACCTGGGTACCCGCGCGCGACACCTCTTCCTCCGCGACGAAGTAAGGCTGCGCGGTCGGAAGGTCGAGGCCCTGCCGCAGTAGCGATGTGCGCGGGCGTACCTTCTCGATGGCGGCGAGGCCCTCGAGCAGGCGCGGCATCGCCGCGCGCTGCAGCTGCGTCTCGCGCACGTCGTTCGGCACGTGCATCGCGACAAACGGGATCCAGTTTTCCGCGACGGTGGTCATCGTGCGGTACGACACCGCAGCGGCGGCGTCCGGAGCCGCCGCCGGGCCGCCCGGCAACGCCAGATTGCGACGATGCGCAAGAGCTTCCTCGGCGACCTCGGCGCCGCGCCTGCCCGTGCCGGTGGCAAGCGGCACGATCCGCTCGATGCCCCACACCAGGTTCGCGATCTCGTCGCGGACGAGCATCACGTCCTCGAGCGGAGCGCTCTCCGATTGATGCGGCAGGGTCGCCGGAACGAACAACGACGTGTCGGCCGGAACAGGCTCGGTGCCCTTGACGTCGAGCCCGAACATCGACCATCGCGCCCAGTCGTCGTCGAGTCCACGTCCCGCCGGCTCGATCCAGAGACGCTCGCCGAACACGTTGGTCACCGCGAGGCCCTCCACCTTCGCGATAACGCCGACCGGCAGCTCGACGGGAATCGTAAACCAGTCGTTGCCGTACGAGAGCGCGAATTCCAGGTACAGGAGTCGCGCGAGATCAGTCGTATCGGCACGCACGTCACCGAGGTTCGTACGCCCGTCCTCGAACGCCCACCACCGTGGATCGGGCATGCCGTCGAATCGCGTGTTGGTCGGTATGACGCAAATCGGATCGCCCCACTTGCCCGATCCTTTCGCGCTCGCGGGGTCGATGGAAAAGGACGTCCAGTCGAGCCGGCCGCCAGGGTACTCCTCCGCGACGAAGCGCTTGTCGCCGTCCTCGACCGGCGCCGTGACGGCGAACCGATGCTCGAGGTGGTGCGGGTCCCACGCGACCTCGGCGTCCGTGGTCTCGAAGATGCTGTTCACGAAGTCCACGAGTCGCTCGCCGGCCTTGATAAGCGCGGGCTTGTCGACGTCCAGCACGGTCACCGCACCCCACGGCTTGTTGCCCGGAGCGGCGACGAGATGCTCGTACAAGCGGTATCCGTCCATCGCGCGTCCCGCGATCGCGCGCAACGTGGCCCACACCTCGAGATGCGCGACGCGGTCGGTATCGGCGGCATCGAGCGGGTCGGGCGCCGCAAACGGCCACTGACCGATGAGCGCAGCGCGATACGGCGCGGGGATCGACTTGACGAAGCGGCGGCCGATGGCAAGCCGCAGATCGATCGCTCCAAGGCCGCCCGAGCGAAAAATGTCGAGCGGACGCCGCTCGACCACGGCTTCGAGCGGTACCGCCGGGTCGAGTGCCGAGACTGCCGCATCGCGCGCCTGGAAACCATCGAGCACGGCTTGCGACAGCTGCACCTTCGCGAGTACGGGCGAGCCCGCGTCGTCGCCGTGCAGCTCGCCCATCTGCCACTGCCGTGTCAGCATCCAAAGCGCATCGCGCACCTCGGCGCGCAGCGCACGCGTGAAATCGACCGAGCGGGGCCGCCCCTCGAGGCGGTTCCATACCGTCACCATCGGGATCTGCCGCTCCAGCAGCTCGCTGCGAAGGTTGTCGATCTTGAAGATGTTGGCCATCACTGCACTCGAATGAACTTCATGAGCATGTTGCTGCGCGAGAAATTGGCTGAGATGCCGAGTCCGCGCACCGTCGCTTCGGATACCGTCGCCGGCAGGAACGCCGCGTAACGCGTGTCGGCCACGCGATCGGGCTCGACCGCGCGCAACCGCGCGAGCGCGAACGTGTCGCGCACCGCGCGAACGATATCCTCCCACGCCCATGCCGCCTCGGGGTTCGGCGGCACCACGAGCAGCATTGCCTGCGGCGGCTCGGAGTCGGGGCTGTCGTGATTGAACACGACACCGGTCGTCGTCGAATCGCCGGGCACGACCTCGACCCACTCGTCGAGCAGGAGGCCTGCGTGCGCTACCGACGCATCGAACGCCGACGGATAGTGCGCCGTGTAGAGCAGCCTCGCGCCCGTGAGAGTCACCGTGTCGGGCCACTCGAGGCCGAACCACGGCTCGGAGCGATGAGGCAGCTGCACCGGCCAGACGTCGGGCTCGGCGCGCCCGAACGACGTCGCCAGCAACCGTGCCTGCTCGAAGTCGCGCACTTTCTCCCGCACGCGCGCGACGCCAAGAAGCCAATCGTCGGCCGGGAAGCTGCGGGTGGCCGCAAGGTGCGACGTGAGATTCCCGGTGCGGCTCCACGACATGGCGGACGACCACTCAATGCCCTGTGCAGCCGAAACGCGGAACTCCGGCACGTACACCGCATCATTGCCAAGCATCGCGCGCACTGCGCCCGTCAGCGCTTCCACGCGCGCCGCCCCGGTGGACGCCGCGTCGTGCGCCGCAAGCAACTGTGCGGCAGCCGCACGGCGTCGATCGACCTCCTGCTGTGCGGCGGCCAATCGCGCAGCGAGGTGCTCGAACAGCTCGCCCAACGTTTCGTCGATGTCATCCATCTCGAACGACGCGTCGTCGAATGGCTGGAGCGGCAGCGCTGCGTCCGCGGCCTCGATCGCTTCGTGCAACGTAGGCTGTCCGCTCACCGCGCCGAATGTCGCGAGCTTCGCGGCAAAGAGCGCGCGCAGTCCATCGATCGCGAGGCGATATGCGTCGGCATCCGTGGGCACGGGAGACGCGGGCGTAGTCGTGAGCCGGCGCTCGGCGAGGAGCAGCGTCCGGATGCGCTCCTCGTCGCTGGCCGTCGTCGGCAGCGCATCGTCGTGACCGAGCAACTCGTCGGCGGACGCGAGCCGCTCGCTCCATCGATCCACGACCTCGCGTGCAGCGTCACGCACCATGCCGTAGAGGTCCCCGCGTCGCTGGTCGATATCGCCCCACCCGCTGTTCGGAACGGCGAAGCGCCCTACTTCGCCAAGCAGGTCGACGGTTGCGACGATGTGATCGTCGACGGTGGCGGCCCTGGCGTCGCGATCGGTCACGCCCTGCACGGCGGCGAGCTCGGCGGCGAGGTCCGCGCTCAGCGTGTCCATGAGGTCGAGCACGTCAGCCGGACGGTTGCGATCCGCGCGCACGTCGTCGCTGCCGCTCTTCGCGTTGGTGGCGGGCACCACGTCGGTCGGCCGCAGCGGCCTCGACCGTGTGATCATGCTGCGCAGGGCGCCGGCCAGCGGCGCCACTTCGAAGAACGTGATGCTGCCGGCGACGGGCTCCGCGAGAGCAACGGTCACCGACGAGTCAGGCGGAAGGCCGTGCGCGCGCTCCACGTGTAACGCGAGGCGCTGATCGAGCTCGCCCAATGCGGCCCTGTCCGATAGACGCAGCAGGTGCACGAGATCGATCGGCTGCAAGCCCAGGTCGGCCTGGCTCACGAAGTCCTCACCCGTCACGCCGTCGCGGCGCGTCCAGCGCACGCGCGCGATCACGTCGGCGGGCAGGGGAAGCATCGACGACAGGAGCTCGTTGACCGCGGGCTCCGCCATGGAGCGCGGCGTAACCGGCACGCCGACGACCGGCGACGCAAGATGGTCGAGGCCAGCGCGAAGATGGATACCGAACCGATGCGTAAGCGTACTTCCGCTGCGCGGGGTCTCAAGGATGGCCGGCTCGGTGGGAAAACCGCCGCGCCCGACCGCGTCGAGCGTGGCGCCTACGCGCTCGAAATTGCCGAGCACGGCCTGGTACACGCCTTCGGCCAGCACGAGGTCCGCGACGGCATCGTTGACGTCGTTGAGTCGTGCCGCTTCGAGATCGAGCGCCTTCTGCTGGTTCGCGCTTGGCGAAGGCAGACCCGGCTTGCCGAATGGATACGTCTTGGAACCCGTCCCCTGAATGTGGCGTGCGAGCGCCAGTCCGTCGATGGCAAGCCGCCCGTCGCGATCGCCGGGGCTCGGGAACGCGAAGCGAAGTGGATAAATGAAAGAGTCGACTTCGGCGAGGTCATGGCGGTCGTGGAGGCCGCGCTCGAACTGGTAACCCAGCAAGGCGCCCAGCGCCTGTCCGTTTCGCATGCCCTGCAACACCGCCAACGCGAGGCGCATTCGCTCCGACGTCAGGTTCACCGCCATTGCGTCAGGATGCGCGGACGTCGCGTTGGCCAGAAAGCCGCTGCGCAGAATCGCGGCGGCCGCGCCATGATCGAGAGAGGGCGCGTGAACGTAGCCGCCGTTGCTGCGATCGCGCATCAACGGCGGGTCGTCGTCACGCGCGAACACCTTGCCTTGGCGCTTCGTAAGCTCGACCTTCTCGAAGGAGTGCGCTTCGGGCCGCACTTCTTCCAGGTAGCCGAAGGCGCCGAGATGTATGCCCCTGCGCGGCTTCACAACGGGAGTGTTGCTGTCCGACGCGTGCACATTTCGCATGTCGAGCAGGCGCCGCGTGACGAGCGAGCCGATCCACGCGTCCGCGCGGTGGCTGCAACAGTCGAGGTGCTCCGCGAGCAGTCGCTCGAGCCGGCTCGTCGGCAAGCCGCTCAATTGCTGGATCGCCCGGATGGTCTCCGCGAGGTGCCGCGCGTTCTTGTTCTTCAGCATGCGCGGAATGGCCTCGTGCAGCGGCACCGAAGGCTGTCCGGTGATCGCGGGTGCCGTGTCATAGAGACCCCGCCACCGGCTCTCGCTCGCCGCCGCAACCCCCATGTGAACGACATCGGGCTCCAAACGACTTTGGGTGAACTGGTCGCGCGTGATGATGCCGGCATCGAGCCGCAGGCGCACCGCGGTGTCCCACCACGACAACAGGAGGCTGTGCCGCAGCAGGATGTACAGGAGCGCGGTGGGCTCTTCGCCGCCGGTGAAGCCTTCCTCCTTGCGCAGGATTTCGAGCGACTTGCGCGCCGCATCGGCGAGCCATTGCAGGTAGTTGCGCCCGTCGTCGCAATACGCGCGCACCGCAGCCGTTTCGGACAGCGGACGGTCGTCGACGATGGCGCCCTTCAGCCGATGCTGCGCACTGTGAAATAACTTGGACAGAATGTCCGGAGCCTCGGTGCCGCCGTAGCCCAGATCGGCCAACAACTGTCGTCCTGCGAGGAACGAGCCCAGCGACTGCCACACCGTGAAGAACTGGCTGCCGAAGCCTTCGAACGAGAAAGCGTTGAACAGATTGCCTGTTGCCTCGGCGTATCGCTGGTGGAATTCGACGGACGCAGGATGCAGCGCCACCACGTCGAGCAAAGTTTGATGCGGCTCCGTGCCCGCGTGCAGGTGCGGCACCGCCTGCGCGAGCGGTGCCCAGTCCTTCATGACGCGCATCAGCATCTCGTGCAAGACGTCCAGCATCTTCGCGTCCGGCGGCGGAACCGCGTGCACGCGCGGCGCAATGCGGATCTTCGCAAGCGCCGTCGCGGTCAGGATGCCGTACGGCTGCCGGCCGATGCGAAGCGCGGGCACGCGCCCGCGTCCGCTCACGTGATCGATGAAGTAGCTGCGCGCAAGCTCGATGTCCGCGTCGTCGAAGAGCGGATGCATCATGGACTCGAGGAAGTAGCCGAGTGTCGCCGGCCACAGCGCGGTGTTCATCGCACGCGCCTCGGACTGGTCGGTGAGCCCCGCCCCGGCGATGCCTTCGATCACCGATGGGTCGATGCCCAAGCACTCGGCGAGCCATTGCCCGTCCTGCTTGTCGGCCCACACGGGCGTTGGCGTGATCGTCGCCGTATCGCCAAACACGTAGTCGTAACTTGCGTCCGCGTCGTCGAGCCGGTCGAGCCCCGACGGCAGCCCTTCCGTGTTGTTCGTCGGTGTGCCTTGCTTGACGAGACCCAACCCGGCACGGCTGCAGCGGTGATGGTTGAGCAGCGTCTCGAGTGTCTCCTGCTCTTCATCCGGCGTTGCGGCGGTGCGCAGGCCGAGCACGATCAATTGGCCGAAGCCGCCGCGCAGGTCGGCCGAGAGTGGAACGCGCATCGCCATTCCCACCGTGACCGCCTGCTCGAAATCCACCATCCATCGCAATTCGTCGGGAACGACAAGATCGCCGTCGACGACGTGGAATTGATCGCTGGGTCCCGCAGCGGGGTCTGGACCGACGGCGAGATCAGGCGGGATCGGCTTGCCGGTGATGTGCAGAATCTCGGTGTCGCCCTCGAAGCCGAGCAGGACGAGTCGATCGGGCAGCACGTTCACGCGCGCGGCGGACGTCCAGGACGAGGTCGAGGTTTCCGCTGCCGCGACCGCGGGGAAGAGGCAGAACGCGACCTTCACGGCCGCAGTGGCGGGATCGATTCCCTCCGGATACTCGCCCAGTGTGGACGGCGGGCTTTGCTCGATCATCGCGGCGCGCGCGTCGCCGACGTCGTCGACCAGCTCGTCATGCGCACTGCCGGCGGGATCACCCGCGGTGCGCCACACCGCTTCCCAGTACTTCGCGGCGTTGTTGCGTTCAGCCGGCGTCAGCGTGTCCTCGATAGCAACGACCAGGATGACGTCGCCCGCGCTGCGCACGGGCTCGTCCCCCGGGTTGAGCGGCATGTGCTGGCCCAACAGCCACTCTCCACGCCCGCTGCCGTGGCTCGCAACCAACGCCCGCCATGCGGCTCGCCGCATGCCCTCGTCGCCGCCCGCGCGAAACCACGACGCCCAGAAGCGGCGCACATTCTCGAGTTCCTGATCCGTCGGCTTGTCGCTGAATGCGTCGATGGCCCATTGATCCGGGTAGGCGCGCACCAGCAGATCGCTGCCGATGAACCTCGTCTCGAGGCGCAGCGGCATGAGCAGGAGCGGCGTCCCTTGGTCGAGGCGTGCGGCTTGCTTGATCGGGTCGGCGAAATTGCCGAAGCCCGCGAGCGCGTCGCGCAACGCGTCGCGCAGCGCGCGATTCCCGTCGAGCAACGCGTCGCGGCGCTTGGTCGCCTGCGCGATCTTCTCGTCGAGAGCACGCAGCCGCTGCGCCGCCCGCTCGTCGCCCGGCGCGGTCGCGCGAGCGAGCTGCGTTCGCTCGCGTGCCAGCCGCTCGATCTCTTCATTGGCCTCGGACCGCGCTCGGCGCTGCTCTGCGAGCTTCGCCGCGGCGCGCCGCGTATCCTCGTAGGTAGTGCGCAAGTCAGCCACGGCCGAGCATCTCCGAGGCGTGCACCGCGACCAGCACCGGCGCCTGATAGAGGATGTAGGCGACTTCGGAGGCACGAAGGTCGGAACCCCAGTGCAGTTCCTTGTCGTCTACCCACTGCGGATGCTTTTCGCTGTCAGCCGGACTGACCGGCTCGCTCAGCGTGCGCGCCGGCGCGCCGGCCATCGGAATGAACATTGCGGGGGAAGGTGCAACGTCGTCCCAGGCGAGATCGTTCCACGTGTTGAGTCCGCCCTTGCGCTCGATGTCGAAGCCGAAGCGCGGTTCGCCCGGGCGCTCGCGAATGACGAAGAACCAGCCGGGGTCCGGGTCGGGCTTGGACGGGTCGTCGCCGCGGGCTTCCTCTTCCGTGAGATCGAAACCGAAGAAATAGATGTCGGGATCGACCTTCGCTTCGTAGAGCGGCGTGCGCACCTTGGACGCCGGTGGTGCGAGCTCTTCCGCGGGCGTCAGGTCGGCCAGCTCGCGTTCGGCATCGAGATCGATCGTGCCGTCCGCGTTCTTCACCCACTGCGCTCGCTGCGCGTAGATGACCGCCGTCGGGTAGCGCTTCAGGAGCTCGCCGCGAATGACCAGCACGAGCTCCTCCTCGGCCGCGCCCGGCACGACCTCGCGATGATCGTGCTCACCGAGCTTCGAATGCAGCGACCAGTGGTGCAGCGGCGGGATGTCGCGCAGGCGCTCGCGGCGATGCTCGCGCGTCTCGCCGGGCAGCGACAGTTGCGGTGTCGGGTCCCAGAACTGACGGAAGTAGCTGCCTTGCTGGTCGGTCGGGTATTCGCGCCACAGGAGCTCGCGCGCCATCTCGTGGTTGAGGCCCACCATGTACGCCTCGATGAAGCGCTGGTTGGTCTCGAGCAGGGTGATCGTGTCAGGCGGAATGAGGTTCAGGTTGGGCACGAAGAGCTCGGCCGAGCGATCGGACAGCGGCTTGTACATGGCGATGTCGAACTCCGGATAAGCCATCACCTCGCGGAACTGCTCGACCACGAGATGTCGGAAGCGCGCGGGTATCGACAGCGACGCGAGCACGCGGCGCGGAACCGTAAGGTCGGGATGCAGCTGCGCGACGACGTGCGCGGCCATCCCCTGCGCGTCCAGCGGCTCGCGCGGCTTCTCGAACCCTGCCTCGCTCGACGCGCGGAACAGCTCGGCGTTGCCGCCAAGACCCGCCTTGAACCGAGTGCCCGCGGCGTTGTCCCGCTCGCCCGGCTGGAATCGCGGCGGATCGCGCGACGGCGGCGTGAAACGAAAGTCCGGCACCTTCGGCAGCCGCCGCACGATGTCCGGACCCGCCGCCTCGTCGCGCAAGAGCTGCCACGTCGCGGTGTTGCGCGCCGTGTCGAACTTCGCGCAGAACACCTCGGTCGTGAGCGCTCCGCCCGGTGCGCGCTTGGGCCGCGCTGGCGTTGCCTTGCCCGCGGCGATCTGCAGGATGAGCCGGTCGAGGCGCTTGCGCTCGCCACCGCCGAGCGTGCGGGCGAGTCGCGCGCCCGGCCGTATGACGCGACGCATGGCGGCGGTAAGCGGCCCGTTCGCCACGAGGCTGCTTGCGATTTGCGTGGACACGGTCGCACCACCGCGCATGACGCGTCGATGCACAGGTGCCGACAGCGCCAGCACGCGGCCTGGATCCGCGGTCAGCTGGGCCGCCACGTGGCGGCGATGCATGCTGCCTGCCACTTCGCGCGCGAGATGCGCGAAGCGTATGCGGCGGTTCGCCTCGAGCACGTCGCCGATCTGGTTCCACGCCGCCGCCATGTACTCCTCCTGGTGGTCCTGAACGACGGCCGTGCCGAAGCCCGCGGGGACGCGGAAGCGTGGATCGAGATTGAGCTCGTGCACCCAGTTGCCGGATGTCGGCGGAATCGTCGCTTCGAGCAGACGGCTCGTCTGCGCGTGCCATTGCCCGTACAAGGGCGGCGTGATGAGGGGATCCGGATCGGCCGATCCATCGGCGCGGTAGTCCTCCGCGAGGTTGATGAATGCAGCGAGCGCGGTCTGGAAGGGATGAGGAAACGGCGCGTCCCAGTTTTCGTATTGCAGTGCTTCGGCTTGCTGCGCTGGATCGAGATTCGAGTCGGGCACCTTGAGTGCCCCGCCGAGCCGCAACACGCCATGCAGCTGCGGCTTGTCGGCGATCCCCGGAAGGCCCACTAACGGGCGTTGCGTGTCCATGTCGCGCTGGCCGACCTTCGGGGACACCCGTCGCGGCTTGAGCAACCGCACGAGGTACTCGAAATCGCCGACGGTGCCGGTGCGGAAATACCAACGGTAGTACACGGGATATGAACCCGGCTCGTGAGTCTCGCGACCCGTGTAGGCCTCCCAAGAGACGTGCGTTGCGGACGGTGCGCCGGTCGGATCCAGGCCCAGGCCGCTAAGCCGGCCGGCTTCGAACGTGGGGACGACGAACGCGTGATAGCCGGTCGTCTTGGTGAGATGGCGCGGGCACACGAGCCGCGACAGACCCAGGTCCGGGTTCTCGTGCATCGCGGCGTCGAACTTCGGCAGCACTTGCGCCATGGTGTCGGAGAACACCTCGCCCGCGGCATCGAGGCCGCGGTTGACGTGCACGTGCGCCCACGCCCACAAGTCTTGCGCAGCGGGAAACACTTTGGGATCGGTGATGTCGATGTAAGGCAGCGGCTTGCCAGGCGCAGTGCCGTCCTCGAACTCGTCCTCGGCGAGCACGAGCAGCGTGAGCCACGGCATCAGCCGCTGCTGCCCGTCGGGCGCCGCGGGCGTGTAGCGCCACGGGAGGTCCTCGTCCACGAACTCGACGAAGGGAAGGTAGTTAGGCTCGAAGTTCGTGATCCACGCGCGCGGCTCCGTGCGTACGATGGCGCGTGCATCGAGGCCGACGACGTCGCCGGCCCCGTACAGCTGCACGTCGCGATGCACCGGCTGGGTCAGCTCGCCGCCGCCGATCTTGTCGGCGTGCACGGTCATGTCGACGGAAACCATCGCGCGCTGGGTTCCCGGCGCGGCCGCCGTCGCGGCGGTGGAAAGGCCGCGCCGCAGCCACGGAAGGAACGAGTAGGTGCCGATGGGGTCCATGTTGGCCTCAGGCGGTGTTCATCTCGAACGCGGGAATGACGTGCAGCGCTTCACTCGCATTCGCATCGGCGGCAGCGAGCTTCGACAGGTGATCTATCGCGGCCGATTCGCTCGCGAACGTGGCCGTCCCGACTGCCTTGCGATTGTCCGTCTGCGAAGCCACTACATAGCTGCCACCGCCGGCGACGACCTTCTCGGCGAACGGATCGAGCTTGCTCTTCTTGGCGAACGAAAGGTCGCTGCGCGCCATGCTGTTTCCGGCCAGGAAGTGGTCGAACAGCATTCCGAACATCGGCCGGAAGCGGCGCTGCCGGCGGCGGAACTCGTTGTCGATGATGATCTCTTCGTAGCGCACGATGCGCTTCACCATGCGCGCCGAGCCCGGCTGGCTGCCCGAGGAGGACAGTACGATGCCCGAGTGCTGCGGCTCGAAAGAGGGCCGCGACAGCTTCTCGGCATCCTTCATCGCCAGGAACTGCGCCATCGCGAACGACTCGCTCACGTCGCCCTGCTTCGCGAGGTGCGGCGAGTCGACCGCGATTCCGAAGCGGTTGGCATCGTGCGCCGCCTTGGCGCCCAGCTTCGCGATCGTCAGATCGAGCGGCACGGCGCGTTGCCGCACTTCGAGCGTGCCGACGGGATGCAGCACCAGCGCATCGGCGTCGCCTTCGAGCTTGCGCAGCGACACGAGAAGGTTGGTTCCCGGCGGCGGGAGTGCCCGCCACGACGATGCCTTGTCGAGCTCCGCGGCAAGCACGGGGAGCACGTCCACCGGATCGAGCGCGGTGTCCTCGGGCTCGCCCCACGTCTCGTCGAAGTCCGCGGAAACCTCGAAGAACAGGAACGAGATCGAACCGCTGCCCTTCGCGCGCCACGGCGAGGTTCCGGACAGCTCGAACGCGAGCTTGATGCTGAACACGCCGGTGCCGAAGACCTTGAGCGACACCGATCCGGAAACCTGCACGATGAAGTAGAACGGCGAGAACTGGAACAGAGCGTCGAACGCGATATGTCCCTCGACGCTGATCGCGCTGAAACCGAAATAAAGCTCCGCGCCGGCGCCGAACTGCACCGTGTTGCTCGTGACCGCGAAATAGTTCGTGACCCGGATGCGCGCCCAGTCGGTGTCGAGGATGCTCACCACCATCCGCTTCGGGCTCGGGAACGGCA
>Ga0070668_100002895_pt1 | contig 12667 bp, 14 predicted proteins | sample KBSS43metaG_FD_64661 | JGI IMG/M metagenome (GOLD analysis project Ga0070668, IMG submission 64661) | Switchgrass rhizosphere microbial communities from Kellogg Biological Station, Michigan, USA - KBS S4-3 metaG | ecosystem: Host-associated > Plants > Roots > Rhizosphere > Soil ... | reverse complement strand
GTTGGACGCAACCAACGCCACATTGGGTGCGTTGGACGCAACCAACGCCACATTGGGTGCGTTGGACGCAACCAACGCCACATTGGGTGCGTTGGACGCAACCAACGCCACATTGGGTGCGTTGGACGCAACCAACGCCACATTGGGGCGTTTGAAGCCGGCCGTCAGCGGACCCGCACCGTGAGCCGGAACCGGCGCAGCTCGGTTTCCGGTGCCCACGCTCGCGCGTGCCGTGCCACCAGCGTCGTCTCGCCCGGCTCGTCCGCGTGCAGCACGAACCGGTGCTCGCCGGTGCCGCCGGCCCGGTCCGCCGCCGCGTGGAGGGTCTCCTCCACCACCCGCAGCGGCGGCTCCGGATCGTCCAGCACCCACTGGTAGCCCGTGCCCGCGTTCTCGGGCAGCCGCAGCTCCAGCCGCTCGCCGGGCGCGACGTCCGCCGCCGCGCCGTCGGCTTCGAGCGTGATCACCCGCACGGGTTCACCAGAGGTAGATCTCGTGGATCAGGTTGTCGGCGGCTTCCGGGTACGTGATCGAACCGGCCAGCCGGGCCGACGACGCGAGCATCAGCAGCGCCTCGTGCACGCTGTCGCTGTTCGTCGCCATGCGTCGCCAGCCGACGGTGTCGACCCAGGCGTGGCCGTTGCGGGGCGAGTTGTTCGTCCAGAGCGCGAGCACCTTCTTGCTCGACTGCCAGGCCGCCGCGGTGGCGGCCGGGAGAGCGGCCTGCGGTGTGCCGGGCGGGCTGAGCGCGGGTTCGGCACTCGGCCCGGCGGCCACGGCGGTGGTGGCCGAACTCAGCTGGTCCGGGGTGAGGGGCTGGGGTGCGTTGTCCGGGCTGGCGGTGGGGGCCACCGTCACGGGAGCACTGGACGGGCTTGTCGATGCGGCCATCTTGCGGCTCCTAGAGGACGTAGGTCTCGATGATCGTGCCGTTGTTGCTGAACGCGTTGACCGGACGGCCACCCTGCTTCGCGGCGATCAGCTCGGCCAGCATCGCCTTGTTGATCACCTCGTCGTCCGCGGCCAGGTGCAGCCAGCCCATGTTCTGCAGGTACGCCCAGGTGTTGCGGTCCTGGTCGTTGCTCCACAGGCCCAGCACGGACGTCGAGCCGGTCCACGAGCGCAGGTTCACCGCGCCGACCTGCTCGACCTGCCAGGTCTCGATGCCGCATTCGCCGTAGGCGATCCGGAAGAAGCCCGCGTCGCCCCAGCTGGTGTTCCAGCTGTTCTTCGCGATCCAGCAGCCCTGGCTGTCGTCGTAGCCCACCAGCGTCACGCAGTGGCCGCCGGCGAGCGCGCCGGTGACGTGGCGGTAGACGCCGGACTTGTACGCGAAGAAGTCCTGGTACACCAGGAAGCACGCGACGAGCGCGCCGCGGGCCGCGAGCTGCTCCTTCATCGCCGCCGGGTTGCCGGTCAGCGCGGTGTACGACGGCGTGGTCGCGAGCCGGTTCGGCCAGTCGGCGTTCAGCTTGGCGCCGGAGCGGTTGCGTGCGCTGTACGGGAAGTAGTCCTCGTAGGTGACGCCGACGTCGTGACAGGCCTTCAGCGCCCGCTCGGGCATCCAGCCGGTGTCGCAGGTCGCGTTGTCGTTCGCGCCGTGGGTGTAGAACAGGTGCGCCTCGGACAGGTCGAGCCGCAGGCCCGGCTGGCCGCGGGTGAACGCGGCGACCGTCTCGATCGTGGCCACCGTGCCGAACGCGACGCACGAGCCGCAGTCACCCTGGTCCTTCACCGGGGTGACGTAGTTGCCGCCGCCCGCGTTGCGGCTGTCGAACTGCGCGGGCGCGCCTGCCCCCGAAACGGCGGTGGCACGGGCGGCTTCGCCGGCGGCGAGGGATCTCGCCTGCGACTCCAGCTCCCGCCGTTCGCCTTCCGGCGGCAACGGCACCCCCAGGCGGTGCCGGCGCTGGTCCTCTTCGAGGATGGTCATGGAGTTCTCGCCCATGACCCAGGGGTGGCCCTGGGCGGCGAGTTCGGTGCGGACCCGGTCGAGCTCGACCGGCGGCGCGGGGGTACCGGGATCGGCCATGATGACTCCCCTTCTCTGGCGGTCACGCGGCGGCAGCAGCCGTGCCGGACAGTTGTACGCCCGCCGCCGCGATGGTCACCAGGGCCGTCATCCCTTTGCCGAGCAGCAGTTTTGTGGCGGCCGGAAAAGGAGTCTTCGTCAAGAGATCTCGGCTGCGGCGGCGTTTTCGGGAACGGTTTCCCGTGTGGCCGGACCGGAAAGCTCTTCGGCGAAGATGGTGTCGATCTTCCGGGTCGCGGTCCGCAGTTTCACGACGCTCGCGACGAGCAGCACCAGCGTGGCGGTGGGCACCACGAGCAGCACCGGCGGCCACCCGGCCCCGACGACCCCGCCGGCGAAGATCAGCACCAAGACCAGGAACGCGACCCGGACGGTGACGCGTGGCCACGGGGGACGGGGCTTGGCGTGCCGCCCGTGCGGCGTGCGAAGAACCGGCCGCACGAGGGCAGCGTGGACACTCATCCAGACCTCCGGAAATGTCGTCGAACCGGGACGGGGTTTCCCGGCGGCGTTACCGGCGCGGAAACAGCGCTCGTTCGGCACACGTGGGTGTGTCGAGGCCGAGCGCTTTCCGGTTGCCGGTCGTTGTCGGTGCGCATCCGAATTCGGGAAACGAATTCGAAGGTGTCACCTATGATTGTCGGAAAGGATTTCCCGTACTAGGGCCGTTAGGCCCGGAGCCGCCTGCCGGAGGTCCCGTGCCGCGGGGCTCAGTCGTTGCCGGCGCCCTTGCCTTTGCCCTTGCCGTTCGTCTTCTCCGGCTTCTCGGGTTTGCCGGGCTTCGTCTGCTGGTCCGGGGAGACCGCGGTTTCGTGGGTCACGGCGGCGGGTTCCGGCGACGCGGACCCGGTGGCGTCCGGCTGCGGGGCCGGGCTCCCGGACGCGGCGACGGGCGCGGACGACGAAGGCGCGGAAGTGGCCGCCGGGGAGTTCGCCGTCGGGGGCTGGGCCGGGGTGCTGGTCCCCGTTTCCTGTCCCGCCAGTACCAACGCGGCCCCGGCGGCGACCGCGGCGGCGGTCAGCCCGGCCGCGGCGGCGAGCCGGCGGCGTACCGGGCTCGCGGCCGCCACCGCCCGGCCGCGACGCCACCGCGGGATGGCCACGGGCAGCGTCGGCGCCGGGGCGTGGAGCAGCCGCAGCACTTCCGCGGCGGTGGGCCGATCGGCGGGCTCACGCTGCGTCATCCGGCCGAGGAGGTGTGCCAGGGCGGGCGGCAGGCCGTCCGGGATCCGGGGCGGCCTGGTCAGCCGCGCCATCGCCGCTTCGACCATCGTTCCGGGGTATTCCCGGTGCCCGGTCAGGCATTCCAGGAGCATCAGCCCCAGCGCGTAGACGTCCGCGGGCGGCCCGGCGGGCTCGCCGCCGACCTGCTCGGGCGCCAGGTAGGCGGCGGTGCCCGGGACCAGGCCGGTGCCGGTGATGTGCGTCGTGTCGAGGGCGTGCGCGATACCGAAGTCGCCGATCAGCGGGCCGTCCGCGGACAGGAACACGTTGGCGGGCTTCAGGTCCCGGTGGACGACCCGCCGCGAGTGCACGTGGGCCAGCGCTTCGGCGAGCCCGTCGGCCAGCGCGGTCACCTCGGCCACCGGCATCGGCCCGGAAAGCAGCCGCTCCGCCAGGTTTTCGCCCTCGACGAGCTGCATCACCAGGTAGGTCCGGCCGTTCTCGGTGCCGCTGTCCAGCAGCGCCACCACGCCGGGATGGGTGATGCTGCCCTGGATGGTCATCTCCCGCAGCCGGCGGCGCTGGTCGAGCGCCACCGCGTCCCGGTCGTAGATCTTGATGGCGACCTGGCGGGCGAGCCGCACGTCGTAGGCCCGGTGGACGCGGGCGGTGCCGCCGCTGCCGATCAGGCCGCCGACCTGGTACCGGTCGGCCAGCAGCGCGGGCGGCCGTTCGTCGTCGAGGGCCTTGCGCGGGGCGACGGTGAATTCTCCGAGAGCGAAGCGAGCACACGTGACGTCGTCCGCGTCGCTCATCGGCGGGCACCCCGTTCTGCCGGCTTCGTCGACCACGGGCCCCTTGTACCCGGATCCGGTGACCGGCAAACCTTCGAAGATCACGACGAGGGTATCGCGAAAGGCGCCGCGAGCGTGACAACTTCCGCCGCGATCAGTGCTCCGCGAACGCGTCCACGCCGGTGAGCTGCGCCGACAGCGTCCACAGGCGCGCGGCCTGCTCGCGGTCGACGGCGTACCCGCGGACCCCGGAGGCGGCGAGGCCCTCGGCGTCGGCCGGTGCCGGCTCGGCGACGTCGCAGTCCTCGAGGTACAGCCCGCCGAGCCCGGCCAGCCGCGGCGACGTCGCGGCCCACACCGTGGTCGCGGCGCCCTGCTCCGGGGTCTTGAACTGCACCAGGTAGTTCCCGGCTTCGTCGATCCAGCCGCGTTCGATCTTCTCGGCCTCCGGGATGTGCCGCTGCAACGGCGTCATGATGCCGCCGGGGTGCAGCGCGAACGCGTGGACGCCCTTCCCGGCGCCCAGCTCGTCGAGCCGGACCGCGAAGAGCACGTTGGCGGTCTTGGCCTGCCCGTACGCCTGCCACTTCTCGTAGCCGTTTTCGAAGTGGACGTCGTCCCAGCGAATGGGCGAGTAGTGGTGCCCCCGCGAAGACAGCGAGACCACGCGCGCGCCGTCGGCGATCGCCGGCCACAGCCGGTTGACCAGGGCGAAGTGGCCGAGGTGGTTGGTCGCGAACTGGGCTTCCCAGCCCGGCCCGACGCGGGTCTCGGGGCAGGCCATGACACCCGCGTTGGCGATGAAGAGGTCGATCCGCCGTCCGGTCGCCAGGAAGCGCTCGCTGAAGGCGCGGACGCTGCCGAGGTCGCCGAGGTCCAGTTCGTCGACCTCGACGTGCTCGAGGCCGGCGAGGGCCTCTTCGGCGGTCGCGCGGCGGCGGGCCGGGACGACGACGTGGGCGCCGGCGCCGGTGAGCGCGCGGGTGGTTTCGAGGCCGATCCCGGAGTACCCGCCGGTGACCACGGCGAGCTTGCCGGTGAGGTCGAGGCCGTCGACGGCTTCGGCGGCCGTGGTGGTGGCGCCGAAACCCGAACCGATCTTGTGCTGTGCGGTGATCATGTTTCCGACCCTACGAGCTGGAGTGCACTCCAACGCAAATCGCGGGCCGGGCCGAAACGGGGGACAATCGGGGGCGAGAGGCCAAGCCGACCCAGGGAAGGCTCTGATGTCCGACTTCTACGGGAACCAGCCCCAGGACGTCCGCCCGGGGATCGACGCGCGCCGGCTGTGGGCGGGCGGCGTGGCGACGGCGGTGGTCGCGGCCCTGCTCGCGGTGGTCGGGCTGCTGATCGCCCGCGGGATCTTCGAGGTCGAAGTGCTCGCCCCAAAAGGCGAAGGCGTCTGGGGCAACGCGAGCACCACGACGTACGCACTGGTCGCCGCCGCGGCGGCCCTGCTCGCCACCGGGCTGATGCACCTGCTGAGCGTGGCGACGCCGGCGCCGTCGCAGTTCTTCGGCTGGATCATGGTGCTGATCACGCTGATCGCCGTGGTGCTGCCGCTGACGCTCGCGGTCGCGCCGAGCGCGAAGATCGCGACGGCCGCGATCAACCTGGTGATCGGCCTGGCCATCGCCGCGGTGGTGAACAGCATGGCGGCCAGCGCCCGGACGCTGCACCGGCGCCGCACCCAGAACGCCGCCCCGCCGCCGACCAAGCAGTGGCCGAACCAGCAGCAGGAGCCGCCGACCCGCTACTACGACCGGTGACCATGGACATCCAGGAGACGAACCGGCGCGTGATCCGGCAGTTCCGCGCGGGCGGCGAGGTCGACGGCATGCACCGCGAGCGGCTGGCGCTGCTCACCACGACGGGCCGCCGGACGGGGGAGCCGAGCACGGTCCCGATGATGGTCCACCGCGACGGCGACCGGCTGCTGGTCGTGGCGTCGAACGTCGGGGCGGCGCGGCATCCGGACTGGTACCTGAACCTGGTGGCCGACTCGCGGGTCACGGTGGAGGTGGACGACCGGAAGTTCGACGCCGAGGCGCTGCCGTTGCTGGGCGCGGACTACGTGCGGACGTGGACCGAGCTGGAGCGGGAGTACCCGTTCCTCGCCGACCACCGGGCGAAGGCCAAGCAGGCCAAGCGGGTGATCCCGATCGTGGAACTGTCCGAAGAGGACTAGCGCCGCCACCGCCGTCCACTTCGGACTACTTGCTCGCCACCCGCCGGTACCGGGCCGTGGCCAGTGGCGCGAAGATCGCGATGATCGCCACGCAGCACAGGATCGAGTACAGCGCCGCGTTCTCCGCCGGCCAGCCCGACGGCGGGACGCCGAACCGGTTGCCGAACAGGTCCCTGGTCGCGTTGATCACCGCCGTGAACGGGTTCCAGTCCGCGATCGCCTTGAGGAACGCCGGCAGCGTGTCGGTGGGGACGAACGCCGACGAGATGAAGCTCAGCGGGAACATCCAGATCAGCCCGGCGCTCTGCGCGACCTCGACGCTGCGCGCCGCGAGGCCGATCAGCGCGCCGACCCACGACAGCGCCCAGGCGAACATCAGCATCACCAGGTAGCCGAGCAGCGCGTCCCAGAAACTGCCGCGGATCCGCCAGCCGACGATCAGCCCGCACAGCGACATCACGACCAGCGCGACCACGCTGACCACCAGGTCCGACGTCGTGCGGCCGAGGATCACCGCGATCCGGGACATCGGCAGCGAGCGGAACCGGTCGATGATGCCCTTCTGCAGGTCGTTGGCGAAGCCGATGACCGTGAACGCCGAGTTGAACGCCACCGTCTGGGCGAAGATCCCGGCGATCAGGAACTCGCGGTAGGCCGCGCCGCCCGCCTCGCCGCCGATCGCGTTGCCGAAGACGTAGGCGAACAGCAGCACGAACATGATCGGCTGCAGGGTCGCGGCCATCAGCCAGTCCGGGTTGCGGCGGACGTTCGTCAGGTTGCGCCACGTGATGATGCCGCCGTCGGAAATACCCTTCGCGAACGCGTTCATTTCGCCTCCTTCTCGGCGGACTCCGCGGCTTCGGCGCCGTGGCCGGTGAGGGACAGGAAGACGTCGTCGAGCGTCGGCCGGTGCAGGGCGACGTCCTGGACGGTGATGCCGTGGGAGTCGAGCCGGCGCAGGGCCTCGATGAGCGCTTTCGGGCCGGTGTCGACGAAGATCTCCGCGCGTCGCGTGTGGTCGTCGCCGGACGGCTCGCCGGTGCCGACTTCGCGCAGGACGTCCAGGGTGACCGGCAGGTCCGCGGCCGAGGCGACGACCAGCTCCAGGCGTTCGCCGCCGATCTGGGCCTTCAGCTCGTCCGCGGTGCCGCGGGCGATCACCCGGCCGTGGTCGATCACCACGATCGAGTCCGCGAGCTGGTCGGCCTCTTCGAGGTACTGGGTGGTCAGCAGCACGGTCGTGCCGTCGGCGACGAGCTCCTTGATGACGTCCCACGTGTCGAGCCGCCCGCCCGGGTCGAGGCCGGTGGTCGGCTCGTCCAGTACGACCACGGTCGGCTCGGCGACCAGCGCGCCGGCCAGGTCGAGGCGACGGCGCATCCCGCCGGAATACCCCTTCGCCGGCCGGTCGGCCGCCTCTTCGAGCCGGAACCGCGCGAGCAGCTCCCGGGCGCGCGAGCGGGCCGCCGCCTTCCGCCTGCCGTAGAGCCGCCCCACCATGTAGAGGTTCTCGAACCCGGTGAGGTTTTCGTCGACGGCCGCGTACTGTCCGGACAACCCGATCCGCTGCCGCACCTCGTCGGGCTCGGCCAGCACGTCGTAGCCGGCCACGTGCGCCGACCCCGAGTCCGGGCGCAGCAGCGTGGTCAGGATGCGGACCGTGGTGGTCTTCCCGGCCCCGTTCGGGCCGAGCAGGCCGAGCACCTGCCCGGCCGGGATGTCGAGGTCGACGCCGTCGAGTGCGCGGGTCGATCCATAGGTCTTCACGAGCCCGCGTACCCGGACGGCGATGTCCGGTTCCGGCTGTGGCGTGACGGCTGGCATGGTCGGCTCCCCTTCAGGTGACACCGACAAGCTAGGCCACACTGTCCGGTTTGTCCTCCGGGTTTCTCCCGGAGACGAATCAGTTCGCCGAAAGCGTGACCGCGAACTCCGGCGGCGTCCGCAGCGACTGGAACACGACGCAGTAGCGCTCGGTCAGCTTCTTCAGCGTGGCGAGCTGTTCTTCGTCGGCGTCGGTGTCCAAGGCGAACGACAGCCGGATCGCGCGGAACCCCACCGGCGCGTCCTTCGCCACGGCGAGGGTGCCGCGGAAGTCGAGGTCGCCTTCGGCGCGGACGCGGCCGCCGCGCACGGTCAGCCCGAGCGACGTCGCGACCGCCCGCAGCGTCACCCCGGCGCACGCGACGAGCGCTTCGAGCAGCATGTCACCCGAACAGGCGAGGGTGCCGTCGCCGCCGGTCGCCGGGTGCAGCCCGGCTTCCACCACCGCTCGGCCGGTCTCCACCTTGCAGGAGATACCGAGCCCGTCGAGCGCGGCGTCGGCGTGCAGCGTCACGAGAGCGCTCTCCGGCCGCTCGCGGTACTGCTCCTTCAACGGGGCCTGGGTCGCGCGCAGCTCGTCGGTGTCCATGCGCGTGATTCTGCTCCTGAACGCGAAGAAACGGGGAGACCGGTTTCCCGGCCTCCCCGTTCCTACGGATTCAGCGTCAGCTCAGCGTGACGGCCGTGTCGTCGATGACGAACGACGTCTGCAGGGAGCTGTCCTCCACGCCGGTGAACTTCAGCGAGAGGGTGCCGCCGGCGGCCGACGAGACGTCGACCGTCTTGAGGACGTACCCGGAGGCCTTGTTCAGGTTGGAGTAGCTGGCCAGCGTGGTGCTGCCGTTGGTCACGGTCAGCTTGTCGTAAGCGGTCGACGTGGTCGTCTCCGCCGTGTCGATGTGCAGGTAGAACGTCAGCGTGGCGTGGCAGCCCGCCGGGATGCTCACCGACTGCGCGAGCGAGTCGGTGTGCGACGAGCCGTAGCCGTTGAGCCACGCGTTGTAGGTGCCGCCGTGCGTCGGCTGGTCGGAGCCGTTCTGCCCGATGACGCCGCTGCTGGCGGTCCAGCCGGTGGCGCCCGATTCGAAGCCGGCGTTGGCCAGCTTCTGGCCGGAGCAGCCGGTGGTGGTGCCGACCGTCCACGTGAACGACGCCGTCCCGGTCTTGTTCGCCGCGTCCTTCGCCGTCACCGTGACGCTCGAGGTGCCCGCGGTGGTCGCGGTGCCCGAGATCGTGCCGGTGGAGGCGTTGATCGACAGGCCGGCCGGCAGGCCGGTGGCGGACCAGGCGTACGGCGCGGTGCCGCCGCTGGCCGAGAGCGCCAGGTTCACCGAGCCGCCGGTGGTGGTCGACTGGTTGCCCGGGTTGGACACGGTGACCGTGCCGGTCGCCGAGCAGGTCGGGTCGGCCGACTGCGCCGGCACGCTGATCGCGTCCCAGGCCGCCTTGACGGTGTTGAACTCGGCGCAGCTGCCCGGGAACAGGTTCTTCGCCGCGGTCAGCGTCCAGGTGCGGTACTTCAGGTACGAGGCGCCCGAGGTCTTGAGCAGCATCGCGTTGTAGAAGATCTTCATCGCACTCTGCACACCCAGCCCGGTGACCGTGGAGCTGTTGCACGTGGTGCTGGTCGGCTGCCCGTTGGTCGGGTTCGTGCCCTCGGCCAGCAGGTAGAACCAGTGGTTGCCCGGCCCGGCCGCGGCGTGCACCTCGGTGTTCGGGATCGAGCTGTCGTAGCAGTTCTTGTCACCCAGCGCCGACGGGTTGTACATGTTGCGGATCGGGCCGCTGCCGACGAGGTTGATCGTCTCGCCGACGAGGAAGTCCGGCGTGTCGTACGGCGACGACTCGTTCGCGAACCATTCGGTGGAGGCGCCGAAGACGTCCGCGACGAACTCCTGCGTGCCACTGCCCGAGATGCCGCCAGGGGTGTGGTCGTCGATGCCGTGGCCGAGTTCGTGCGCGACGACGTCGAGCGAGCTGATCCACTGGCCGTTGGTGTTCTTGCCGATCTGGACCTGGCTGCCGTCGTAGTAGGCGTTCTGGTCGTTCAGGCCGACGCGGATCGGCCAGCCACCGCCGCTGCCGTCGAAGCCGTTGCGGCCCAGCCACTGCGTGAGCATCTTCTTCTCGGTCTGCGCGGCGAACAGGGCGTCGACGCAGCCGGTCTCGCGGCTGGTGGCGTTGCCGGTGCCCCACGCGTCGTCGGGGCCGCTGAACGTGGTGTTGTTGGCCGCGTCCTGGCAGCTGACGTTCGTGAGGGTCGGGTCCTTCAGCGAGTACGTGCTGCCGGACTGCGTGGTGTCGAGGGTCACCGGGCCGTTCCACCCGCTGTTGCCGGTGCCGTGCACGACGTGCTCCTGGGTGTGGAGCACCTTGCCGGTGGCGGCGTCGACGATGACGTCGAGCTTGCTCGGCCCTTCGGCGTCGCGGCCGACGACGGTGCTCTTCCACGCCAGCTTCGGCGTGCCGAGCGCGAAGACGACCTGCTGGGCCGCACCCACGCTGTCCACGGTGGACAGCTGCTGCCGCGCGGTCGCCTCGGCCGCGGCCTTCGACACGCTCGCGGTCGTGGAGGCGAGGTTGATGGTCTGGTCCTGCGCGACGGAGGTGCCCAGCACCTGGCCCGTCGAGTCGGTCGCCACCACGAAGTCGCCGCCCACCACGGGCAGGCCCTTGTAGCTGCGCTCGTAAGGGATGTACTTCAGCCCGTTCGTGGCGGAAATCGCTTTCTGGGCCACGAAAACGTCGTCCGCGCCGGCGTGCAGCGCGGCGGGCTTGCTCGCCACGAGACCGGCGGCCGCGTTCACGGCCATGGTCTGGGCGTCCTGGACGGCGTTCGGGGTGGCGGGCTGGGCTTGGGCGGTGTTGGTCGTGCACAGCGCGGCGAGGAGCACGCCGCTCGCGGCCAAGACGACAGGACGTCTCAGATGCATCGAAGGATCTCCTCCGGGCAGGGCGAACCGGCCCGGTGACAGGCCGGGCCGAGAACGGGGACGACGGGGAAAAATGGTGCGGCTTAGCGGAAATCAGCATCCGGTGCCGAAGGCTCGTGAACAAGCGACGAACGTACGGACTTATCTGGAAGTCGCAATACGTCGCAAAAAGGACAATAACCGCTATTGGGATCCGGTGGCTGACTGTCCACTCAGGACCGGACCGGGATCACCGCCGTTCGGCCGATCGTCGCTGCGTCCGAACGACGAAGGCCCCCTCGCCGCGGGATCGGCGAAGGGGCCTTCGGGGGTACTGGCGTCAGGCGGTCGTCTCGCGCTTCGGGAGCTTCCACCCCGGGCGCACGAAGTGGCAGGTGTACCCGTTCGGGATGCGCTGCAGGTAGTCCTGGTGCTCCGGCTCGGCCTCCCAGAAGTCGCCCGCCGGGCTGACCTCGGTGACGACCTTGCCCGGCCACAGCCCGGACGCGTCGACGTCGGCGATCGTGTCCTCGGCGACCCGCTTCTGCTCGTCGTTCTCGAAGTAGATCGCCGAGCGGTAGCTCAGGCCGATGTCGTTGCCCTGGCGGTTCTTCGTGGTCGGGTCGTGCACCTGGAAGAAGAACTCCAGCAGGTCGCGGAACGTGGTCTGCGCGGGGTCGTAGATCACCTCGATGGCCTCGGCGTGCGTGCCGTGGTTGCGGTAGGTCGCGTTGGGCACGTCACCGCCGCTGTACCCGACCCGGGTCGAGACGACCCCGGGCTGGCGGCGGAACAGCTCCTGCATCCCCCAGAAGCAGCCGCCGGCCAGGACGGCCCTTTCGGTTGACGTGGTCACGGCGTCACTCCTTCTCCTCGTGCGGTGCTACCGCCTGTACAACTTCCGCGGACCACCGATGATTCCAGGCGGGGATTACGGAAGCCTGACGTCACCCGGCCTGCAGCTTGGCGAGCGTGAGCACGTCGCCGCCGATGCCCCAGCCGCCGTCGGCGACCTCCTCGACCAGCACCATCGTGTTCGCGCGGGCGCGGTCGCCGTAGATCTCGGCGTAGAGGTCGGTGGTGCGGGTGACGAGCAGCTCCTTCTGCTCCGGGGTGAGTGTGCCGGTGGGGACCTTGAAGTTGGCGAACGGCATGGCGGGTGTCCTCCGGTATCGATGTTGTCGCGTTGACGTAAGCGACGCTAACATGTCCGGCGGATCGACGCTACCGTCTTCTTGATATCGGCGATAACGGCTGCTAGCGTCGCTGTCGTGGACCTGAGAACGCGGATCCTGGAGGCGGCCGCCGACCTGCTTTCGCGGTCGGCCGAGGCCGACTTCTCCACGCGGGCGGTCTGCGAAGCCGCCGGAGTGGGCGCGCCGGCCCTGTACCGGCAGTTCGGCGACAAGGAAGGGCTGCTCGCCGCCGTCGTCGACCACGGGTTCGAGGCGTACCTCGCCGGCAAGCGGGCCGCGAAGCCGTCCGGCGACCCGGTGCGCGACCTGCGCGAGGGCTGGGACAACCACGTCGCCTTCGCGCTCGACCACCCGAACTACTACCGCGTGATGTACGCGGGCCTGTCGACGCCGCCGGGCGCGGCGGCCGAGGCGCACGGTCTGCTGCTCGCGGTGCTGGAGCGGTGTGCGGCGGCGGGGCGGCTCAAGCTGCCGCCGTCGCTCGCCGCGCAGATGGTCATGGCGGCCAACGCCGGAGTCGCGCTGTCGATGATCACCCGGCCGGCGCGCTACCCCGA
>Ga0070668_100002894_pt1 | contig 12668 bp, 12 predicted proteins | sample KBSS43metaG_FD_64661 | JGI IMG/M metagenome (GOLD analysis project Ga0070668, IMG submission 64661) | Switchgrass rhizosphere microbial communities from Kellogg Biological Station, Michigan, USA - KBS S4-3 metaG | ecosystem: Host-associated > Plants > Roots > Rhizosphere > Soil ... | reverse complement strand
CGACCTGCTTCTGATGCGCATAGTGCACTGCGTCGCAAATGGCGCGAAACAGCTTCAACCGTTCGGCGACGGTCAGTTTGCGCGCATCGCAATAGGTGTAAATCGGCTGGCCCGCGATGAACTCCATGACAAAGTAGGGCAACCCGTCATCGGTAGTTCCGCCATCGAGCAGTCCGGCAATGTGGGGGTGGTCCAGCGCCGCCAGGATTTGTCGTTCTTTGCGAAAACGTCGCAGGATAAAATCAGTATCCATGCCACGCTTAACCAACTTAATCGCCACGCGCCGATTGAATTCGTTGTCGGCGCGAACTGCTTCATAAACCGCGCCCATACCGCCGCGGCCAATCTCGCGCTCGATTTGATAGGTCCCCAGGCGACGGCCGATCATCGGATCGGTTTCTTCTTCCCAAACGGGAAGCGATTGGAATGAACTGAGGTCGGTTTCCGCCACGTAGACAGGCTTTTCCAGCAGGTCGCCCGCGCTGTCGTGTTGCAGCAACAGGGTTTCGACGTCGCGGCGCAGCTTGGTGTCATCGCCACACGCTTTACAGACGTAGGGCGTGCGTTCTTCAGGCTGCAGATCTATGGCCGCCTGAAAAATCTCTTCAACTTGTCGCCAGCGTTCGGGGGTCATAAAGCCAAATGGCGTGTTCTTAGTTGCTTAGTTAATTTGCCTGACCCGGTAAGGTGATCCAGCTGGACTACCGTGCTTGTTCAAGACTTAATTTCGCTGCATTTCCCCATAGAGCCAGGCCTTGGCCATCCGCCAGTGCCGCTTGATAGTGGTCGGCGTGACGTTGAGTATGTCCGCGGTCTCTTCTATGGAAAGGCCACCGAAGTAACGCAACTCAATAATGCGCGCCTTCTGCTCATCGAAAACTGCCAGAGCCTTTAGCGCATCGTCGAGGGCGATTAATTCGCCGCTGCGCTCGACTGCGCGATCTATGTTTTCGTCAAGGGAGAGCTTTTGAAAATCCTGGCCGCGCTTTTCTGCGTTGTGCTTGCGCGCGTGATCAACCAACAAGCGCCGCATTATCTGGGCCGCCACCCCGAAAAAATGCGCGCGGTTCTGCCAGTTTACCCGAGTCTGATCCACCAACCGCAGGTAAGCCTCGTGCACCAGGGCCGTCGGCTGCAGCGTGTGATCCGGGCGTTCGCGACGCAGATAATTTGCCGCCAGTTTTCGAAGTTCATCGTAGATTACCGGTAGTAAAAGATCAACAGCACCTTGATCGCCCTTGGAAACTTCGAGCAGCAGTTGCGTGACGTTGTCGGCCGGGTGCTGATCCAAACGTTAGAGTCTCCGTTAATTTAGCAATTTGATGCGAGGCGACAGTATAAAACAGACCCGTGATTTGTCAGAACAGCATGATGGATAGGAGCAGTCGACAGGAGCAGTCGGCAGGAGAAAGTGTACGTTGACGGCGGTTCCTGCGGTCTGCTCCTGCCTCCTGCCCCTTTTTCTTTCCCAGTGGTCCTTTTCGCCGATCTTCTGCGCGTTAGTAAATGAAGGCAATAATCATGGCCTTTAGAAAAGGACAAAGAATCATGCAAGCCAATCAGTTAACCATTAAGAATCATACAGTTGGGCAAATGAACGTTGCTTATGCCGCGACCGGCCTGTGGAGCAAGCTCGCCAGCTGGCTGACACGAGTCCTGGGATGCTGGCACACGGAGATGAGTCGCCCGCTCTCGATTCAGGGCCAGACCTATCGCACGTGCCTTGATTGTGGCGCCCAACGGCAATTCAATACCAGAAATTGGGAGATGCAGGGAGATTTTTACTATCGCGGTGCGACTACCAACCTCTACGCACGCCAAGCAGCGGTGTTGATTGCAGAACGGTAATTAATGCGGTTTCCAAAGACTACCTGAGCCGAGAGAGAACGTGGAGCAACCCACGTTCTCGCGGTGGCACCTCACAGTTGAAACTAGTCCTTGAGCCTTACGTTGGAGTGTACGCCAAAAGGTGCAATCCTCAAGTCGCGCTGTACAACCATTCGCGTTACCAAATATACTTCGTGTACGAGCATTTCTAGTTTCTTTTCGCGCAGACTGTGGGCGCTGGAGATCTACTAATCAGAAAGAGAAGTTGCGTTAGTACGTCGTGGCAGCGCGGCTATCTCTGCAGATGTTTAGAAGCGGCTGCGGACTAGGAGAACCCTTCAGTGGCCAAGATCGGCGGATGAAGAGCTGATGAAACAAGCGCGGCTTTCCGATAGCGATAACAGCAACGGGAACTGTTATCGGCGGTGCGAGCGGGGCAGCTGCCTAAGCGCCAATTGGGCTGACCGTCCGGAAGAAGAGGAGGTGTCGGAAATGTTACGCGGAGGTGAAAACCGAAAGTCGCAAGAGGTCGTTGCGTAGGGCAGACACTTTGCGGAGAATGAGTGACTTGTTATTCGCGGGAGCAATATTCGATATGGGCGGCGTCCTCGCTCATGATGTGTGGGAACACTTACTTCTGGATCCCGAGAGAGGAATCTGCACCCAGTTTTCACTTGATAGGGACCAGGTTGAGAGGGTTGGCGAGTTGCTTTGGCAGAGGTTTGCTTACTTGCCTGAAACCGGAGGAACTAATTGGCAGGTGCTTGAGCAACTGTATTGGCAACGATTCATTGATTGTTTTCCCCAACAACTTTCATCGGTAACTAGTCCTTCTGATTTTATTAATTTGACGGAAGACTTCATTTCACCCGTTGAAGGAATGATACCGATACTTGAGAGGCTTCAATCGCATGGGATTGACTTAGCGATGTGTTCTAATAACAACGAGTTCTGGTTCAGGCGACAAATGAATAAACTGGGTCTGCACGGCTTCTTCAGCCCAAGTAAGGTGGTGCTCTCTTGCCGAATTGGCGTTTCAAAATCTAGCCCCGGATTTGAGATGTACCAAGCGGCGGCCAATGCTCTTGCAATTCCCAAGACGCAGTGTCTATTTGTGGATGACAGAGAGGGCAACATCGAACGGGCGAGAGTGGTTGGAATGCATGGTATCTTATTCACCAGTGCGCAGGCACTAGCGATAAGCTTATCGGAGGTTGGCTTGTAAGCTTCTTGTTTTTGGTTGCTTGCGTTCAGCCGTTCGCAATATTCAATTTCAATTTCCAATTAACTAAAATGGGCGAAGAAAAGATAGAGTTGCCACCCGCGTTTGTGGAGCCTGTGCTTGGCGCTTCCTACGACGTTGTCTCTCGATTAGAACACTCAGAGATCTCATGGGCTTTTTTTTCAGGAGTCGCGGCTGCCGCATACGGTGTTGAGAGGCCCATAAATGACATAGATATCATTTTCTCGGACCACTGTAACGAAGCCGCAGCTAGGGTGTTTCACGATTTCAACGTGAGCAAGAAACCCGAATCTGAGTTAGCCTTAAGCCAAAACAACATAGAACTAGTGTCGGGGCGCCTGAGATACCATTCAAATGGTGAGGTTTATCAATTTACCTTCGATAGAGACATGATCTCCCGAAGGAATACAATTCGTTGGCGTGGGTGCGATTACTACTTCTTATCCCGTGAGGATACGATCATTTTGAAGGCGATATTGAGACGAGAGGCTCAAGGCACTGAATTCGACGTTGCGGATGTGATCATCATAAGTAAGAATGGAGATCTCGACTGGGATTATTTAGCCTTCAGAGCGGAGAAGTGTGGCGCAGTGGATCGGATTGCTCCGGTGCTCGAAATAATAAATTCGAATCATAGATAGTCGCTGAGTAGTGAAATTTTTGTCCTTCATCGAGCGACTGACCCAGCGCAACGAACCATTCCTCTTGGGTCAAGCAGCTGGCACATTCAAGGGGCGCTTGACACGTCATACTTACTTAACGTGGCGCAGATAAACAAAGCCACTCAGCTTCACACACTATTTAGCTATTCTCATCTGCCAAGGCTAATCCGCATCGGAGAACCTCATGACTGAAGGAATCGAAGATCGTATTCGTAGCGTGGGTCGATTCGAAATCGTCTACCTACACTGCATAGACCTTTACGCCATTCTCGATCGCGATTCCAAGCGAAAAATGCATGATTGGAGGGCTAACGGGCAAGTGGCCGGTCGCCTGTCGGAGATATTTTCTTATCCCGAGATAAGTGCCGGAACGTTTTACCTAACGGAACAGGTAGTAGATACAGCTCGGAGCCGCATGAAATACACGGTTGAGCACTTTGAAAAATCTGTAGCGAGCCCGATGTTCTATGAACGTGCGCTTCCGTTTCTCTTTGTAGAGCGCGAGGGTCAAAAGCTATCTGACACTTCAGAAGCAGTACGATTAGGCCGAAGCTTCAGCCTCCATGAGATCTGTTCAACTGATCATATATGCAAAGTCTCGTACAAAGATTGTGAGCTAAGGCTATTTCGTGATGGGGTTCTATCCGTGCGTCTTACATTTTCTGGTGAGGACGTCCCTATCGAACATTTCATCGAGTTGGTCTTGGAACTCAAAAAACTGACCAGAACAGCGATGTTGGATAAGGTCCGTTTGATTGCTCAAGACTTTAACCGCGCCTCCCACCCATTTAATGGCGCAGGCCTTCGGTTGATAGACCCACAAGAACTGTTCGAACAGAGTTTGACGTTTCGACAGTTCAGCTCGGATCACACTCTGACTTTAATAGAATCGATGAAGGATGGTGACGGGAGTCATATTCCGGCTAATGAGTTGGAGACTCAGCCAGGCCTACTTGGTATTCTGAGGCAAACTCAGCGAGCAATCGGTTACAAGAAACAAATGCTCGATGTTATCGGCCAATACAATCAGGGTTACAAATCAGATGAAATTTACGTAACGTTGCGAAGCACGACGCTCATTGTGTTACCAAAGCACTGGAACCCCAGTGATTACCTGTCTTTGTATATGAACGATTTAACGCTACTAATTGAATACTATGTTTCAAAGATCACCTATTTGGATATTTTGGCCCTAGCAATAGAAAACACGGAACTCTTGAATGAGCCGATCGAGAACATAAGAGTGACACGGGATTTGGTTAGTCAAATCGTTTCGCTCAGAAGGATATTGCTGCTAACGGAAGAGAATCTCGATGTTGATCTCATAGTCAATCATTACTTTACTCGGGGCGTCTTGCTTCAATTAATCGAGCAAAGGGGTATCGCCAATAAGCTCGATTCCATTCGGAAACGAATCAACAACATGGATAGAATTCTTGATCTAATCGCAAATTCGAGTTTTTCCCAAATTGGCATTGGTTCAGGGTTGCTCCAGGTAAAGATTGCTATTATTGCGTTAATAGCGACGCTGCTTATCAGCGTCGCGACGCTTACGCTAACACTACTTCAGTTTAAGAATTCCATGGGCATTGCACCGCCTGATGCTATTGCACCCACTAAATAGCTTTAGACCACAGGGCTTGGTTGCCAATCCACCTGACTAAACACAGGTGAAACTGAATGCGAGATTCTGAAGTCCCTGATGAATGGGGCCAAAGCGCCTTCTCCCGTGCTTACTTTACCGCCGAGCATGTAATTCATGTTAAGCCGGCTCTGTTGGAGGTCGGCAGCATGATTGCTAGCATGCCGTCGTTCGAGAGTTTTATCAAAACTCAGAACGATCTGTTGCCATCCGAGGATCAAACCGATCTAGCCGACCGAGGGACGGTTAAGGCTTTTTCTCTCCTCATCGGAAATCGCATAACTAGATTGGTCTCTAAGGCAATTCGTGAAGATCGAGTGGCCTCAATCTTTCACGAACCTTATATATCCCAAATGCTACAAGAGAAGGGGATAAATACTCCCAATATAGTAGCGGTATGTGAAAGACGGCGTGAGAGTAACGAAGCGAAGAGTTACCTCATCATGGACCCGATCTTTAATGCTTTTTCACTCCATCAACTTTACCGTAAACCAGCAAGACTTGCAGAATTGCTAACTGCTGCAGGGAACATTCCGTTAACGAAGCGGCAATTGGTTTGTTTTCGTAGAAAGCTTATAAGGAACCTTGGTGTAGAAGTCCACAAGTTATTCGCGACTGGAATACTCCACGAAGAGTTGGACCTGAAGAATGTCTGTGTGTCGTTCAGCCCTATGATGCAGTTTGTCTTCCTCGATTTTGAGCGTACCAGGGTCACTGTCGGGCCCTGCGGTCGGCAACGGATAGTGGACTGCTACAAAGAGAGTATTCCCAGGCGGCTTTCCCGTTATAGCTTACCCCCTCACACTAAACAGTTGTTCGTTAACGGGTATACAAGTGCGAATCCTTACTTTTCCAGCCACGAGTTGATGACAAGTATTCATGAATTTAGAAGGAGCCGTAACACACCCCACTTTATCGTTGCGATTGACGGATTCGCGGGGGCAGGGAAAACGACTCTAGCTAGAAAGATTGCTTCTCACTTTGGCAAGGTTATTGTACTAGAGACGGATATGTTCATGACTTTCTCTCGCAAAGCGCGTCAGTCGACGCTAGATAGCCTAAAGAATCACATGGGATGGTATGACATTGGCCGATTGGGAGAGGTCCTCACAAGGTTGAAAACCCAATCTGCAGGCTTTTGCGAGACGCTTCGAGATCTTTATAACCATGACTCAGGCGAAAGAGACAAAGAATTTACCCTACAATGCGAACTAGGTTCAATAATAGTAATCGAAGGAATGTACGCTCTGTCAGAGGAAATACGGAAACTCTGTGATCTCTCCATTCTACTCACGGCCCGCGGTAACGTTTTGTTTGAAAGGGTGTTCTTTCGCGATACTCAACAACGCAATATTCCCGAGGCCTTGATTGCTGAACGCTTTGGGGTAATAAATGGGCCCTCGTACAAACGTTTCATCCTTACGCACCGAGATAAGGCTGATGTCTACATCGACACTTCAGGAACGCAGAATGAATTATGCCTTCTCACGCTACATCATAGGTTGCTGAGCTTCTTCCTTAACTGTCGAGTGCCGCGCGGCCTGACTTCAACCTAAACTGGCAAAATCTGTGGTGCCAAGGGTCACTTATCTGTTATTGGGCTGAGGTCGTGAGTATCAACAAGAGCATCGTCTTGCATCTAGCGGTGAGGCCAAGATCCTGTACGTTGGCGTTGGAGGCCTCAAGCGAATTGACTTATTTACCGGGCTTTGCTTAAATTCAGGCTTCAATACGGTAAGAACACATTACCTAATTTTGATAGGAAGCTCCTGAAGACCTTCGTCATGAGTCGAATTTACCCTCGATTCTTTACTTTTTGATTGCTCGGTCTGCCGCACAACGGCGGACACGCGACGAAGGCGCTCCTATCGAATCCGATCACTGAGTTAGTAATTAGGTTAGTAAATCGCGAACAAATAGGAGTCGAAGCCTCAGGTTTCGTGTGGGTTTAGGCTTCATTGATATCACTTGATGCTCGGCGTGTGGACTTGTGTCCGCCGCTCCGGCGCCGCCGAACAAGTGCGAAAAGGCGGCTTTCAGTCCGGAAGAGTCTTTGTTTCGGAACCTACGCCAAGCGCCTGATCATGAAAGATCACAGATAAGGCAGCCTTACCGCACGGTGCGCGGCGGAGCCGGAAGTGAAGTAGTAGGCAGCGGGTCGATTAGAAATGAGCGAGATTAACGTCCAACTGAAGAACGGAGCGTCAGCCAAACTTCCCAGTCCGGTGACCGTGGGGGAGGCTTTGAAGCGCCTCGATCGCGACGCGGCAAAACAAGCGCTGGCGGCACGGGTGAATGGTTGCGAAGTTGATCTGACCTTCACACTGGACGGACAGAATGGTGCAGCCCTGCAGATCGAGCCAGTGTTGCCGGCAACGCGCGAAGGTTTGGACGTGCTCCGGCATTCCACTGCGCATCTGCTCGCCGCGGCCGTACTCGATCTTTTCCCCGGTTCGAAGCTCGGCATCGGCCCCTCGCTGCTGGATGATCCGCGCTACGGGTTTTTCTACGATGTGATTACTCCGCAGCCTCTGACTGAAGCTGATCTGCCGATCATTGAGAAGCGCATGCGGCAGATCAGTAGTCGCAACCTGGCATACCGACGTGAAGAGATCCCCAAGAGCGAAGCCATGCGCATTTTCCATGAACGCGACGAACCTCTGAAATGCCAGTTGATCGACGATAAAGGCGGCGAAACCGTTAGTGTCTATTACATCGATGGCTCGCCCTTCATAGACTTCTGTCTCGGCCCGCACGTGCCGAACACCAGCAAGCTGCGCCCGTTCAAATTGCTTTCCCTTGCCGGTGCGTATTGGATGGGCGACGCCGCACAGCCCCAGATGCAACGCATCTATGGAACTGCCTACTTCACTCAGGAAGAACTTGATGCCTGGATGAAGCAACGCGAGGAAGCTGAGAAACGCGATCACCGGCGCTTGGGCAAAGAGCTTGACTTGTTTTCAATTCAGGAAGCGTACGGGCAGGGGTTAATCTTCTGGCACCCGAAGGGGGGGGCCATTCGCAAGGAGTTGGAAGACTATCTTCGGCAACAGCTCTCGGAGCGAGGTTACGGTCTGGTATTCACGCCTCATATCGCCAAGCGCGATTTATGGTTTACGAGCGGGCATGAAAAAAACTACGCGGACTCAATGTTTTCACCGGTGGAATTTGAGGGCCAGGAGTTTCGCCTCAAGCCCATGAATTGCCCTTTCCATATAGGAATATATAAGTCAGCTCAGCGTTCTTATCGTGACTTGCCACTCCGCTATGCCGAGTTAGGAACGGTGTATCGGGCCGAACTCTCTGGGACGCTGCACGGTTTGACCAGGGTGCGCGGGTTTACCCAGGACGATGCCCACATCTTCTGTACCCCGGAAACGGTTCGGCAAGAAGTGATTGGTTGTATCGACTTTGCGTTTCATATGTTCGATGTTTTTGGGTTCAATGACATTAAGGTCGAGCTTTCAGTAAGAGGTAGCGACCAAACTGCTAACTACCTGGGCTCTGACGAAGACTGGATCCGCGCCGAGTCTGCCTTGGGTGAGGCATTAAGCGAGCGGAATATTTCCTATGAAAGGATTGAAGGCGAGGCGGTTTTCTATGGCCCCAAGATAGACATCCGCGTGGCGGATGCGATTGGGCGCACGTGGCAATTGACGACCGTGCAGTTTGATTTCAATTTTCCCGAGCGTTTTGAGCTGGAATTCATTGGCGAGGACAACAAACCGCACCGGCCGGTGATGATTCATCGCGCGCTGTTTGGTTCCATGGAACGCTTCTTCGGCGTTCTTATTGAGCACTACGCCGGCGCGTTTCCGCTGTGGCTGGCCCCGGTGCAGGTTGCCGTGTTGCCGATTACCGACCGGATCAACGATTACGCCGAGCAGGTGGCTGCGGAGTTGCGGCAAAATCACTTGCGCGTGGAAGTAAATGCGCGCAGTGAAAAAATCGGCGCCAAGATTCGCGACGCGCAGATGCAGAAGGTGCCGTTCATGCTGGTGCTGGGCGATCGAGAGATGCAGGAACAGCAAGTTGCGGTGCGAGAGAGAAGTCAGGGCGACATTGGCGCCATGACGGTAGCAGGCTTTGTGGAAATGGCGCGGCGGCTGGTGCAGACGCGCGCGCGCTCAAATGGCTAGTTTCGAGTTTTGAGTTTCGCGTTTCGAGTTCAGGCCTCTTGACTCGAAACCTGAAACTCGAAACTCGAAACCCTTAACGATGGAGGTGCAGCGATAGCTACAGGTTTTCGAGGACGTGGACGCCCGGATCACCGGCGCGCTCCAGTGGTGCGTATCAACGAGAGAATTCGGGTTCCCCAGGTCCGCGTCATCGGCGACGACGGGGAGCAACTTGGCGTGATGGATACACGCGACGCCGTGCGCGCCGCGAGGGAAAAAGGCCTTGACCTGGTCGAGGTGGCGGCGACGGCCGATCCGCCGGTATGCCGCATCATCGACTTTGGCAAGTTCCAGTACGAGGCGAAAAAGAAGGCCAACGAAGCCAAGAAGAAACAGGTTGTGATCACGGTCAAGGAAGTGAAGTTTCGCCCCGGTACTGACGATCACGACTACGAATATCGCATGAAGCACGCGCGCGAATGGCTGAGCGACGGCGACAAGGTGAAGGCAACCATTTGGTTTCGCGGTCGCGAAATGACCCACCGCGAATTGGGTGCGCGCATCCTGGAAAAGCTGGAGAAGGACCTGGCCGATGTCGGCGAGCCGGAGTTGCGGCCGCGTATGGAAGGGAACCAGATGTTTACCATCTTTGCGCCCAAGCGACATAAGACGGCCAAGCCAACGTCATCACCGCATCCAGCACCCCCGGCGGCGCCTTCTGCGCCGTCAACGCCGTCTACTCCAGTTCCAGCGGAGCCGGCGGGCTGACAGGTTGAAGTTTTTAGCGTCGGTCCTCTTAAGAATGACGGACTGCGCTGGGTTACTAATAAATGAAAAGGTTGGAGAGGGATTATGCCAAACTTAAAACACACAAGGGCGCCGCGAAGCGATTTCGCATTACGGCAACCGGCAAGATCAAACGCGGTCATTCACATGCTCGCCATATTTTGACGAAGAAGACGAATAAGCGTAAGCGCTTGCTGGATATCGATGCGCTGGTGGCGGAGGGCGATCAGAAGCGGGTTGAGCGGATGCTGCCCTACGGTAGAGATTAAAGTCTTTTGGTGTTTGACCTTAGATCTTTGATCTTTGCGATTCTCGCAAGTCGGGCCCCAGCCAGGACGCGAAGCGCTTTCAAAGATCAAAAATCAAAGATCGAAGATCAAAGATCAAGTCAGTGCAATTGTTGGAGGGAGAGAATCATGCCTAGAGCAAAACGTGGGAACAAGCGCCTTGAACGGCGCAAGAAGATTTTGAAACTGGCCAAGGGATACCGTGGCACTAAATCGAAACTGTACCGGTCGGCGAAGGAGTCAGTTGAGCGCGGCTTAAACTTTGCTTACACCGGACGTAAACTGCGCAAACGAGATTTCCGCAGCTTGTGGATTGTGCGCATTGGCGCCGCTGCCCGCTTGAACGGCCTTAGTTATTCGGAGTTCATGCACGGTCTGAAGCTGGCCGGCATTGAGTTGGACCGCAAGATACTTGCCGACCTGGCGGCAAAACAGCCTGAAGCTTTCACGGCGCTCGCCGGCCAGGTGCGTCAGGCCCTGGATGATAAGCCGCAAACCAAAGCGGCAGCCTAAGGAAACTTCCAAACTTCTGAAAGGAAGACAAACATGAGCCAGCCAAAGCACCAAAGAAGGACGTTTGCGAAGACGTTTGCCGGCATAGCGCTGACCTTATTGGCGGCGGCTTCGATTTCCTTTGCGCAGCAGAAGCCTGGTGAGGCGCAGCCGCCAGCCAACAATGCTTCCGCTATGCAGGACATATGGGGCAAATACGAGGGCAGCGCAAAAGCCGCGGGAGCGGCCGACGTGCAGCTTTCACTCGAACTTAAGAGTGACGGCGGAAAAGCTTCGGGTCATTTGACAAGTCCGCAAGGCACATTTGATCTGACCGAGGGGAGCAAGGTGATCGAGGGCAAAGTGACGCTGATGTTCGGCGCCGCTGGTAAGGACGGCGTTATCACTGGCCGAATTCAGGATAACAAGCTCGTCGGCGAATGGACTGTGGGTACGCAAAAGCGGATCGTTGAATTAAAGAAAGTCACAGCGCCTGCCGACGTCTTGTCGGGTGAATGGGCGGGGCTGGCTGATACGCAGGGCGGCTTTCCTTTTGATCTGACGCTGAAGATCGACGGTGAAAAGGTCACCGGCGGCAGCAACTCGCAATTGGGAGAGGCTCCGATTTCCAGCGGAAGCTGGAAAGACGGCAAGCTTGTTTTCGTGCTCGACTCTCAGGGTGGTCCGATTGCGATGGCCGCGACCGTTGTCGAGGGCAAGCTGGTGGGAACTTTTGACTACGCCGGACAGTCTCAGGGCAAGTGGGTAGCGACGAAAAAAGCGCCGTAGAAATACGGTTTGATTGATGACTGAAAGCGAAAACCAACAGGAACCGACGCGGCAGGTTGAAGCCGCAAACAAAGCGTTCGAGCAAGCCTTCGAACGCTTTGCTCGCTTTCGCGGCGGTGTGCCCGCAGGTGGACTCGCTCTGGCTGAAGCGGAGGCGCTGGAACGGGAACTCAGCGAATTGCGTTCGCGCCACACCGGGAAGAAAAGCGCGTTGGCAGCCGCTAAGAAATTGATCGGACGAATGGCCGCCGACGAACGTGCTGCCTTTGGACAACGTGTACAACAGGCGGAAGCCCAAATCGTGCAAGCGATCGCAGAGGCTGAGAATTCGTTAAAGGAATTCATCGCCGCGCAGCGCATTGAAAGCGAGAGCCTGGATGTGACCATGCCGGGCAGGCGAGTTCGCCGGGGCCATTTGCACCCGATCACGCTCATGCGAGAACGGGTTGAAGACATTTTTGTTTCGCTGGGCTATGCGATCGAGGATGACCGCGAGATTGAAACGGATTTTTATAACTTTGCCGCCCTCAACATTCCTGAAGGCCACCCAGCGCGCGGAACGCAAGACACCTTTTATACGACCGAAGGCCTGGCCCTGCGGTCGCAAACATCTACCGTGCAGATTCATGCGATGCAGCGTAGGGGCGCGCCGGTGCGAATGATTGCGCCGGGCAGAGTTTTCCGGCGCGATACGCCGGATCCGACACACAACCCGATGTTTTTTCAGGTCGAAGGGCTGTGCGTTGAGCGCGGTATCACGATGGCGCATTTGAAAGGCACCGTTTCGGAATTCCTGCGGCGCATGTTTGGGCCGAAGACCCG
>Ga0070668_100002892_pt1 | contig 12673 bp, 13 predicted proteins | sample KBSS43metaG_FD_64661 | JGI IMG/M metagenome (GOLD analysis project Ga0070668, IMG submission 64661) | Switchgrass rhizosphere microbial communities from Kellogg Biological Station, Michigan, USA - KBS S4-3 metaG | ecosystem: Host-associated > Plants > Roots > Rhizosphere > Soil ... | reverse complement strand
TCGATCATGACGGTGATCCTGCAGCACGCCGGGCAGGACCCGTCCTTCGTGATCGGCGGCGAGATCTCCGAGGCCGGGTCGAACGGCCACCACGGCACCGGCCCGCACTTCGTCGCCGAGGCGGACGAGAGCGACAAGTCGTTCCTCATCTACCGCCCGCACGTCGCGATCGTCACCAACATCGAGGGCGACCACCTCAACAACTGGGGCGACCTCGACGGGCTCAAGGCCGGCTTCCTGCAGTTCGCCCGGCTCACCGAGCCCGGCGGATTCGTGGTCACCTGCGCCGACGACCCCGGCACCCAGGAGCTGATCGAGGCCCTGCGGGCCGAGGGCAAAACCGTCTACACGTACGGCGAGAGCCCGGCCGCCGATCTGCGGATCAGCGACGTGGCGTCCACGGTGAGCGGCGTACGCTACACCGCCGAGCTGGACGGCCGGCCGCTCGGCGAGATCAAGCTGGCCCTGCCCGGTACCCACATGGGCCTGAACAGCGCGGCCGCCGTGCTCACCGCGCTGCGCCTGGGCCTGCCGCTCGACAAGATCACCGAGGCGCTCGCGGCGTTCCCCGGGGTGCGGCGGCGGTTCGAGCGCAAGGGCATCGCGGCCGGCGTCCGGGTCTACGACGAGTACGCCTACCACCCGACCTCGGTCAAGGCCGCCCTGCGCACGCTGCGCGAGGTGGCCGGCAGCGGCCGGCTGCTGGTGGTCTTCCAGCCCTACCGGGTGTATCGCACCCGCGACCTGCAGGCCGAGCTCGCCGAGGGCCTGGCGATCGCCGACCAGGTGATCGTCATGGAGGTCTTCGGGCCGGGCGAGGTGCGGCAGCCGGGCGAGGGTGGGGTGGCGCTGACCGCCGCGATCGACCTGCCCGCCGGCCAGAAGGTGTTCGTGCCCGACTGGGATGACGTGCCGGCCGAGGTGGTCCGGCGCAGCCGGCCGGGCGACGTGGTGGTGACCATGGGCGCGCCGCCGATCTCGCTGATGGGCGACGAGCTGCTCGGCGCCCTCGCGGAAGCCGACACGGCCGCGCTGGACGGGCGGTAGTCGCGGGGTGAGCGGCGGCGGGGGCGGGCGCAACTGGCGGCTGGTGCGGGCGGACACCGACGCGGTGCCGCCGTCGGTGCGCCGGTTCATGGCCCGGGCCCGGCAGCGGCGGCTGCGGGCGGCGCTGCCCTGGGCGGTCGGGGCCGGCGTCGTGCTGGTCGCCGGCGCGCTGGTCTGGCTGATCTACGGCACGTCGGTGCTCGGCGTGCGCGAGGTCGAGGTGGTCGGCGCCCAGCTGGTCACCCCGCTGCAGGTGGAACAGGCCGCGGCGGTGCCGCTGAACGAGCCGCTGGCCCGGGTCGACCTCGACGCGGTGCGCGCCCGGGTGCGCGGGCTGGCCGCCGTGGACCGGGTCGTGGTGCGGCGCAGCTGGCCGTCCACACTCGTGGTCGAGGTGGTGGAACGCACCGCGGTGGCCGCGGTGCCGACCGGCGGCCAGTTCACCCTGATCGACGCGGGCGGCATGCCGTACCGGGTGGTGTCCCGCGCGCCGGCCGGCCTGCCGCTGGTCCGGGTCGGGGCGCCCGGCCCCACCGACGTGCACACCAGGTCGGCGCTGACCGTGCTCGCGGCGCTGAGCGACGAGTTGCGCGAGCAGCTGGTGGCGGTGGCGGTGCCGGCGCCCGCGCAGATCAAGCTGGAGCTGACCAAGAGCCGTACGGTGGTGTGGGGCGACGAGACGGCGAGCGACACCAAGAGCCAGGTGGCGACCGCGCTGTTGCGCCGGGCCGGCAGCGAGATCGATGTCAGTGCGCCGTCCGTGGTGACGATTCGCTAGTATTTGAGCGGGTAAGCGGACATCAGGTCTGAAACGCCTTATTTTGTTCGAGGTTACGGCTGCGTCGGATATTCGCCACCTAAGCGGGTGCCGACACGCCGCGCCGGGTCTTTGGTTGACGTCGGATGTCCGCTTACGTTGCCACCAGAGGCTGAGTGGTTGACATAAACCTAAGCCTCTAGTAGAGGGTGAGGGTTTCCTCGCCCTCCCTTGTACGGCAGCGGATGACGGAGTTGCGGTTCGGCGGGACCGCACGGGGCCCACGGCATCCGCCAACCCCGGAAGGGAAGGCTGAGCCCGATGACACCTCCACACAACTACCTGGCGGTCATCAAGGTCGTCGGTATCGGCGGCGGCGGCGTGAACGCCGTGAACCGCATGATTGAGGTTGGGCTCAAGGGCGTCGAGTTCATCGCGATCAACACCGACGCCCAGGCGCTGCTGATGAGCGACGCCGACGTCAAGCTCGACGTCGGCCGCGAGCTCACGCGCGGGCTCGGCGCCGGTGCCCAGCCCGAAGTCGGCAAGAACGCCGCCGAGGACCACCGGGACGAGATCGAAGAGGTGCTCAAGGGCGCCGACATGGTCTTCGTGACCTGCGGCGAGGGCGGCGGCACCGGCACCGGCGGCGCCCCCGTGGTCGCGAACATCGCCCGCAAGCTGGGCGCGCTGACCATCGGCGTGGTCACCCGGCCGTTCTCCTTCGAGGGCAAGCGCCGCCAGGTGCAGGCCGAGTCCGGCATCGACGAGCTGCGCAACCAGTGCGACACGCTGATCGTCATCCCGAACGACCGGCTGCTCGCCCTCGGCGACCGCGGCATCAGCATGATGGACGCGTTCCGCCAGGCCGACCAGGTGCTGCTCTCCGGCGTCCAGGGCATCACCGACCTGATCACCACGCCCGGTCTGATCAACCTGGACTTCGCCGACGTCAAGAGCGTGATGAGCGGCGCGGGCAGCGCGCTCATGGGCATCGGCAGCGCCCGCGGCGACAACCGCGCGGTCGAGGCTGCCGAGAAGGCGATCTCCAGCCCGCTGCTGGAGCAGAGCATGGACGGCGCCCGCGGCGTGCTGCTCTCCATCGCCGGCGGCTCCGACCTGGGCCTGTTCGAGATCAACGATGCGGCCCAGCTGGTCACCGACGCGGCGCACCCGGACGCCAACATCATCTTCGGGGCGGTCATCGACGACGCCCTCGGCGACGAGGTGCGGGTCACCGTGATCGCGGCCGGCTTCGACGGGGGTACCCCGTCGTACAAGCCGTCCGAGCCGTCCCGCAAGGTGATCCAGCAGCCGACCGCCTCGCCGGCCATCCCGGCCCCGGCCCCGGTCTCGCAGGTCACCCAGCCGGCCGCGACCACGCCGCCGCCGCGGCGGGTCCTCTTCGACGACGTCGACGTGCCGGACTTCCTCAAGAACGGTTCCTGACGGAGGCGGTCGGCCACCGATGGTCCCGACGATGGCCGGCGCCGACCGGCGCGACCAGCTCGCCGCCTCGCTCGCCGAGGTGCGGGAGCGGATCGCGCGCGCCTGCGCGGCGGCCGGCCGGCCGCCGCGGGAGGTCACCCTGGTCGCGGTGACCAAGACCTATCCGGCGAGCGACGTGGTCCTGCTCGCCGGCCTCGGCGTCACGGACGTGGGAGAAAACCGCGACCAGGAGGCGGCGCCGAAGGCGGCGGAGGCGCGGGCCGCGGGCGCGGTGCCGCGCTGGCACTTCATCGGTCAGTTGCAGCGCAACAAGGCGCGGTCGGTGGCCGGGTACGCGGACGTGGTGGAGTCGGTCGACTCGGTGCGGCTCGCCGAGGCGCTCGACCGGGCGGCCGCCGACCGGCCCGCCCCGCTCGACGTGCTGGTGCAGGTGAGCATCGACGGCGATCCGTCCCGGGGCGGCGCGGCCGGCGACGACCTCTGGCGGGTTTGCGACACCGTGGCCGCCTCGAGCCGGCTGCGGCTCGGCGGCGTGATGGCGGTCGCGCCGGTCGACTGGTCGCCGGACCGTGCGTTCGCGCAGTTGGCGGCCCTGTCCGGGCGACTGGTGATCACGCACCCCGGCGCCACGGCCATCTCCGCGGGGATGAGCGGCGACCTGGAGGACGCGGTCCGGCACGGAGCGACACACGTACGGATCGGCAGTTCTTTGCTCGGGATGCGAAACCGGCTGCGGTAGCCTTGCGGCGGGCAGCAAACTACATAGGTGTTGTTTAACGCGACGCGCCCTCGGGGGATGGTGCAGGCGCGGCCGACGACGCATCGCGGACCGGGGGTCATCGGGCCGTGCAAGGGGGGAATGCGGTACGCCGAGGGGGTGCGTTCCGCAACTGCGGACGAAGGTGGGGGCAGATGGCTGGTCGGGTCGACGCCGAGCGGACTTTCGCTCGGCTGCGGGAGGTGAAGGCATGAGCGCTCTTCGTAAGGCGGGCGTCTGGCTGGGCCTCGTCGAGGAGGATGACGACCGCGGGTACGACGACCGGAACTACCGGGAGAGCTCCTACCGCGACCGGTACTCGGGTGACCGCTACGCCGACGAGTTCGCCGATGAGGACGACGACATCGAGGAGGAGCGGTCGGTGCCGCGGGCCCGGAGCGAGCGCAGCCGGATCTCGGACCGGCTGTCCCGCGCCGAGCTCGACGACCACGATCGGGTGGAACGGTCGGAGCGGTCCGAGCGGGCCAGCGTGCGTTCGATCACCCGGTCCACCACGGCCGGTGATTCATCGACGCCGTTGAGTTACTCCACGCGGGAGAATCTCGCCCTCGCGCCGCAGGCCGTGCATCAGCCGCAGCCGCAGCCGCGGCCCGCCGAGGAGGAACAGCGGTACCAGATCACCACGCTGCACCCGACCACATACCGGGAAGCACGCACGATCGGCGAGCACTTCCGGGACGGCGTACCGGTGATCATCAATCTCACCGAGATGGATGAGGGGGACGCTCGCCGGCTTGTCGACTTCGCGGCCGGTCTGGCCTTCGGACTACGCGGTACGATCGAGCGCGTGACCAACCGGGTTTTCCTGCTCTCACCGGCAAATGTCCAGGTCACCGCGGAGGACAAGGCCAAGATCGCTGAGGGCGGGTTCTTCAACCAGAGCTGACCCGAACGAGGGACCCTCAGGCGTGCTGTCTATCGTGTTCCAGATCCTGTACTTGTTGGTGTACATCTTTCTTCTGGTCCTGCTTGCCAGGTTCGTGCTGGGTGCGGTACTCCAATACGGGCGCCGATGGCAACCCGGTCGCGGGGCGTCTGCGGCACTCGAAACGGTGTGGAGCGTCACTGATCCGCCCCTCAAGGCGTTGAGGCGTGTGATCCCACCGCTGCGCATTGGTAACGTGAGTTTGGACCTGGCTTCCATCGTGCTGCTGGTTATCCTGTTCGTGCTCATGAGGTTCGTGCTTCGCAACTTGATCCTGAATTACAGCTAGATACCCAGCAGCCCCAACCGCGGCCGCGACTGACCCGAGGAGTTTCGATGCCGCTGACCCCGGCCGACGTGCACAACGTCGCCTTCAAGAAGCCCCCGATCGGCAAGCGGGGGTATGACGAGGAGGAGGTCGACGCCTTCCTTGACGAGGTCGAGCGCGAACTCGCCCGTCTGATCGAGGAAAACAACGAGCTGCGCGCCCAGGTGGAGCGCGGCGGTCGGGGTGGCGCACCAGCCGGCCCGAGCGCCGACCCGCGCCTCGCGGCCGAGCTCAACGACGTCAAGGCCCAGCTCGACCGCGTGCAGCGGGACAAGGCGCAGGCCGAACAGGCAGCCCGGCAGATGCAGGCCGAGCTGGAGCAGGTCCGTGCCCAGGGCCCGGTCGGCGGCGCGTCCCCGTCCGGTGGGGACGGCGAGCAGCAGGCCCTGCGGGTCCTGATGATGGCCCAGCGCACCGCCGACGACCACGTGTCCGACGCGCGCCGCGAGGCCGACAAGCTTCTCTCCGACGCCCGCTCCAAGGCGGAGGAAGTCACCCGCGAGGCCCGGGCCAAGGCCGACGCCCTGGAGCGCGACGCGCGCCAGCGGCACCAGGAGGCCATGGGCGGCCTGGACGCGAAGCGCTCCGCGCTGCAGAAGCACATCGAGGAGCTGAAGCAGTTCGAGCGCGAGTACCGCACGCGCCTCAAGGCCTACCTGGAGAGCCAGCTGCGCGATCTGGACGGTCGTGGCCAGGGCCTGGAGGCCGAGATGTCGCGCGCCGACGCCAGCCGCTCGGTCGGCGGCACCGGCGGTCTCGCCGCGGCCGGTCTCGCCGGCTCCTACGGCGGTGGCCGCGCCAACTCCATCGAGTCCGGGCGCTGACCCAGCCGCCCGGCACCACCTCGACGAGGATGAGCCATGATCCCAGTTAGCCTGCTGCTCATCCTTGTCGCGGTGACGCTGCTCGTGCTCGGCCTCACCGGCGGATCGAGCAGCCTGCTCATCAGCTCCATCGTGACCAGCCTGGTGGCCGCGCTCGCCCTGGTCATCGGTGCCCGCCAGGCGGCGGGCACCCGGCGCGCCGGCGAGAGCCCCGAGCCGGCACCCGAGTTCGCGCCTCCCCCTGAGCCCGCCGCTGCCGAGCCCCCGTTCGCCGAGGCCTCGTTCGCCGAGCCGGCCTACGCCGACGACCCCCAGTTCGTCGCGGAGTCGCAGTTCGCCGCGGCCGCCGCCGAGGAGCAGGCCCGCCGCGGCCGGCGGCACGAGGCCGGCGCCGGCGCCACCGATGATTTTCTCGCGGACGACGACGCTTTCGCAGGCGATTCCGCGACTTCCCGGCAACGCGACACCGTCCAGCTCGACCCCGTCGGCGTCGACGAGCAGGGCGATTTGTCCGCAGATGAGGCACGTGTGGCGGGTCGCCGCGACGCCGAGGCCGGCCTGGCCGCCGCCGGTGCCGCGACCGCGCAGCGGGTCACCGAGCCCGACCAGGCCGGTGCGGCCCCCGACTACGACCGCGCCGCCTCCGTGATCAACGCGGCACGCAGCGAGAACGCCTCGCATCGCGACCGCGGCGCCACGGCGGCCTTCGGCGAGCCCGACGAGTTCGGCGAGCCGGACGCCGACGACCCCGACGACGAGCCGCTGCCCCAGTCGGTGCGCCCGGCCGACGCGGTCCGGGTCGCCCGGCTGGACGCCGAGGTCCTCGTCGTCGACGGCCGCCCGCGCTACCACGTGCCCGAGTGCACCCATCTGGTCGGCCGGCTCACCGAGCCGATCCCGGTGAACGAGGCGGTCGAACTCGGCTTCAGCCCGTGCGGCCTGTGCCGCCCGGTCGACCGCCTGGTAGCAGAGTTGGCCTCGCTCGATCGCGCGAGCGCCGCTGAGAGTTGGTGAGTTCGGCATCGCGCTCCTCGCTGAGCAGGTCAGCGCACACGTCGTCGAGCTCAGCCAGCCGGGAGGCCCATGCCAGTGGACGCACCGTGATCGGCACAATGAGGCATGGTCAAGCGCGGTGTGCCTCCCTCGGCGGACGAGCTCTCGGTGGTGGTGCGGGTGCGGCCGGGCGCCGGGCGTACCCGGGTCGGGGGTTGCTATGACGGGCCGCACGGCCCGGCGCTGATCATCGCGGTGGGTGCGCCCGCGGTGGACGGCAAGGCCACCGAGGCCGTCCGCCGCGCCCTGGCCGACGCCCTGCGGGTACGAACGGCCGCCGTTGCCCTGCGGCTCGGCGCGACCAGCCGGGACAAGGTCTTCACCGTGGCCGGGCCCGCCGCCGAACTGACCGCTCGCCTCGCCGGCCTGCGGGACGGCGCCGCATGAGCGGCGGCTGAGGTGACCGGCAGCCTGGACGCGGCGCTGCTGATCGGCGCGGCGGTGCTGCTGGTGGCGGTCGGCGCGGTACGGATCTCCACCCGGCTGGGGTTGCCCAGCCTCCTGGTCTACCTGGCGATCGGGATGGTGATCGGCGAGGGCGGGTTCGGCATCCGCTTCGACGACGCCGAGCTGACCCGGACGCTCGGCTTCTGCGCGCTCATCGTGATCATCGCGGAGGGTGGGCTGACCGCACGGTGGAGCACCCTGCGGCCGGTGCTCGGGCTGGCCGCGGGCCTGGCCACGGTCGGTGTGGCGGTGAGCATCGCGGTGGTCGGCCTCGCCGTACATCTGATCCTCGGCCTGGATTGGCGGCTCGCGCTGCTCTATGGCGCGGTGCTGTCGTCGACCGACGCCGCCGCCGTCTTCGCCACGCTGCGCCGCCTGCGGCTGCCGCCGCGGCTGGTGGCCACGCTCGAAGCCGAGTCCGGCATGAACGACGCCCCGGTGGTCCTGCTGGTCGTCCTGCTGAGCGCGACCGAGGGCGGCACCCATCCCTGGTGGTACGAGCTGCTGATGGTCGGCTACGAGCTGGCCGCCGGCACGGCGATCGGCTTCGCGGTGGGCGCGGCGGGCCGGTGGACGCTGCGGAACGCGGCGCTGCCGTCGGCCGGGCTCTATCCGATCGCCGCGGTGGGACTCGCCGTTCTCGCGTACGCGGCGGGCGCCGTCGCGCACGCCTCCGGCTTCCTGGCGGTCTACGTGGCCGGCGTCGTCCTCGGCAATGGGCGGATCCCGCACCGCCGGGCCATCCTCGGCTTCGCCGACGGCCTCGCCTGGGTGGCCCAGATCGGGCTGTTCGTGCTGCTGGGCCTGCTCGTCTCGCCCGGCAACCTGGATGAGGCCCTGGTCCCGGCGCTGGTGGTGGGCGTCGCGCTGGTGCTGTTCGCCCGGCCGCTGTCGGTGGTGGTCTCGGCGGTGCTGGCCCGGCCGGTGCGCGGGCCGCGGCGGCCCGGCAACCGGGTCGGCTGGCGGGGCAGCGCCTTCCTGTCCTGGGCGGGCCTGCGCGGCGCGGTGCCGATCGTGCTGGCCACGATCCCGCTGTCGGCCGGCACGCCCGGGGCGGCCGGCCTGTTCAACGCGGTCTTCGTGCTGGTCATCATCTTCACGCTGCTGCAGGCCACCACGCTCGGCCCGGCGGCCCGGCTGCTGGGCGTGACGGCACCGGCCGAGGCCGCCGAGATCCACGTGGAGACCGCGCCGCTGGAGAACATGAACGCCGACCTGCTGCAGATCGATGTTGCGCCCGGCTCGCGGCTGGCCGGGGTGCACATCGACGAGTTGCGCCTGCCGGCCGGCGCCGCGGTGACCCTGGTGGTCCGCGAGGGCGCGGGCTTCGTCCCGGGGCCGGACACCCGCCTGCGCACCGGCGACGCGCTGCTGATCGTCGCGACGGCGGCCGTCCGCGACGTCGCGGAGCGCCGGATGCGAGCGGTGAGCCGGCGCGGCCGCCTGGCCCGCTGGTTCGGCGAGGACGGGCGGGAGGAGCCCGGCTAGAGCGAGGAGCGCGGCCGGCTCAGCGATCGGTCGGGTATCCGACCGGCGATGTGCGAGATTTATGGCGATTAGCTAGGCAAGATCGGTGCGGCTGGTTGTCGCCACCGTGTACGCACCGTATCCTTGCCACCCTCCGGCGTGCACGGCTGTTCGTTCAGCCGCGCCTCGACGCCGGTGGGGGAAGGCGCGACCCGGAGGGGTGGGTCGCGCGACCCGGCATGGCTTGGTCCGGGCTGGCAGGCGGGCCCGGTGTCGCCGGCGGGGATTGCGGGAAGAAAACAGGACGACCCGGCGCTCAGCGGAGCGACCGGCCGAGGAGGAGACACGTGGCGGCCCGGCCGGACCGCCACCGGTTCTCGTAGACCGCTGATCGCCGCGCCGGGGGGTGCGGCCGAGGGAGCGACGATGGCCAAGGCAACCGAGACCAGGTCGGACACGACCGGTAAGGCCGCGACCCGGCGCAGCCGCAGCGCGGCGGAGATCGAAAAGATCCGGACGGCGCTGGAGGCGCGCCGCGACGAGCTGCAGGGCGAGTACGAGCAGGCGATCAGCGAGATCACTGAGCTGCAGCGGGAGCGGCTGGCCGACTCGGCCGGGGACGATCAGGCGGACACCGGGACAAAGACGTTCGAGCGTGAGCAGGAGATCACTCTGGCGAACACTTTGCTGGAGCGGATCACACAGGTGGAACGCGCCATCGACCGGCTCGGGGAGGGCAACTACGGTTGGTGCGAGCGGTGCGGCAACGCCATCCCGGTCGAGCGCCTGGCGGCGTTCCCCTCCGCGACTCTCTGTGTGTCCTGCAAGCAACTGGAGGAGCGACGCTGAACGCCGACGAGGCAGCCCGGGTGACCGCGGTGAGCGAGCCGGAACCGGAGTCGAGGACCGGGTTCAGCGGCCGAGCCGTTGTCGTGCTCGCCGTCACCGCCGCGATCGCCGTGGGGGTCGACCAATGGGTGAAATGGCTATCGACCGAAAACCTGACCGAGGGTGAACCGGTCCGCATTCTCGGCGGACTGGTCTACCTGTCGCTGCTGCGCAACGGCGGGGCCGCGTTCAGCCTGGGCAGCGACCATACGTGGGTGTTCCCGCTGATCACTCTGGTGGTGATCGGCTGGATCACCTGGATGGCGTCCAAGCTGCGCTCGGTGCCCTGGGCCGTCGCGCTCGGCCTGGTGCTGGGCGGCGCGTTCGGCAACTTGGGCGACCGGTTGTTCCGCGCGCCCGGCCCGTTCCACGGGCACGTGGTCGACATGATCAGCGTCTTCGGGCCGTACGGCGAGAAGTTCGCGGTCTTCAACATCGCCGACAGCTGCCTCACCGTGGGCGTGGTGCTGGCCGTGCTGCTCGAACTGACCGGGCGCCAGCGCGACGGCAGCCGGGTCCTGCCGCAGAAGAACAAGGCGGAGCCGGCGTGAGCGAGTTGCCCGCCCGCCGGACGCCACCGCCGCGGGCTACCAGCACGCGCCCGGGAGGCTCAGCGTGAGCGACGTGCGGTCGCTGCCGGTGCCGGACGGGCTCGACGGCATGCGGCTCGACCAGGCGGTCTCCCGGCTCTTCGGGCTGTCCCGGACGGCCGCCGCGACGCTCGTCGAGGCCGGCGACGCGCTGGTCGACGGCTTTCCGCGGCCCAAGTCCGACAAGGTCTCGGCCGGCTCCTGGCTGGAGGTCACGCTGCCCGCCCCGGCGTCCGCGCCGGCCGTGCTGGCCGAGCCGGTGCACGGTCTCGGCATCGTCTACAGCGACGACGACATCGTGGTCGTGGACAAGCCGGTCGGCGTGGCGGCCCACCCGAGCCCCGGCTGGACCGGGCCGACCGTGGTGGGCGGCCTGGCCGCGATGGGGCAGAACGTGGCGACCAGCGGCGCCGCCGAGCGGCAGGGCGTGGTGCACCGGCTCGACGTCGGCACCACTGGCCTGATGGTCGTGGCCAAGAGCGAACTCGCGTACAGCGTGCTCAAGCGGGCCTTCAAGGAGCGCGAGGTGGACAAGCGCTACCACGCGGTGGTGCAGGGCCATCTCGACCCGCTGCGCGGCACGATCGACGCGCCGATCGACCGGCATCCGACCGCCGACTACCGGTTCGCGGTGATGTCCGGCGGCAAGCCCAGCGTCACCCACTACGACACGCTGGAGGCGTTCCGGGCGGCCAGCCTGGTCGACGTCAAGCTGGAGACCGGCCGCACCCACCAGATCCGGGTGCACTTCTCGGCGCTGCGCCACCCGTGCGTCGGCGATCTCACGTACGGTGCGGATCCCACCCTGGCGGCCCGGCTCAAGCTCGACCGGCAGTGGCTGCACGCCCGAGAATTGGGGTTCCTGCACCCCCGAACGCACGATGAGGTTCGTTTCGTCAGCGATTACCCTGACGATCTGGAGTACGCACTGCGCGTGCTCCAGGACGCGAGCTGATCTCGGGGGAGCAGTCAGGTGGTGCGCGCGGAACGCGTGCGGGAGCCGGCGGTGCGCGGCGGGTCCGCGGTGCGCACGGCGCTCGCCTTGGCGGCCGTCTCGGCCGGCGTGGTGCTGCTCGGCGCCCTCTGGGTGAGCCGGCACGAGGGGGTGCCGGCCGATGACCCGAGCGACGTGGTGCGGGTCGGCGTGGTGCAGGGCCAGTCCGTTCCCGGCTACGTGCGGTCGGCGCGTACCGAACTGGCCGCGATGACCGATCCGTCCGCGCCCACCGCCGGCGACACCTGGGCGCTGGTCAGCCTGGACGGCTACGTCCCGCCGGGCCGGCTGGCGGGGCTGTTCGACGGTGCCGCGGTGGCGCAGGTCTACGCGCGGGTGCCGCTCGCGGGGGTGCGAAGCCAGGTGGTCCGGATCCCGGTCTACCGGCTGCCCGCTGACGTGCTGACCGGCATGCTCGACGCCGCCCTGCTGCGCGATCGGGAACAGGCGGAATACCTGCAGCTCGCGCGGCGGCTGCGGGGGGACGGCGCGAGCCAGGAGCGGGCCCGCCGGGCGTACGAGACGGCGGCCGGCGCGGCGGGTGCGGAGGCCACGGCGTACCGGTCGGGGTGTTCGTGTGTTTTCGCGGCGGTGGTCCGTGCCGCGCCGGGCGTGCTGCGCGGGGTGAGCGACCGGCCGGGCGTACGAGTGGTGGATCCGGCGCCGGAGGTGCGCCGGCTGGACCGTACCGAGTTCCGGCCGCCGCTGCCCGAGCAGTGGGGCACCGTGCCCGCCGAGCCGAGCCGGTCGCCCGCTGTGCCAAACGGTGATTCGGGCATTGCCACACGTATGCCAACGCCGATACTGTCGTCGATCGGAGTCCCTGTGACATCGGCCTCACCGGGCGGCTCCGACCAGGATCCCGATCCGTCCGCCCCGGCCCCGGAGGAGCGCTCTGCCGTACCCTCTTCATCAGACGCGTCCGCTGCTCAGCGCGCTGCGAGCACGCCGGCGGCAGCATCCTGAGCTCCGCCCGGGCGTTGAATTTCACGTCCGCGGACCGTTTGGCGGTCATCCGATGGAGACCTTGCCACCGGTGTTCGATCAGGAGAACGGCCGGAGATGGTCGGTCGGGCAGTGGCCCGAATAGGGTTCGCTCCGTAGCCTGTCAGGGGCGAGGCGCCCC
>Ga0070668_100002891_pt1 | contig 12673 bp, 9 predicted proteins | sample KBSS43metaG_FD_64661 | JGI IMG/M metagenome (GOLD analysis project Ga0070668, IMG submission 64661) | Switchgrass rhizosphere microbial communities from Kellogg Biological Station, Michigan, USA - KBS S4-3 metaG | ecosystem: Host-associated > Plants > Roots > Rhizosphere > Soil ... | reverse complement strand
CGCCGGGTTGAGGGCCGTCACAACATCCTGGTCAAGGAGTTGCGACGCGCTTTTCGACAGGGAGAACCGACCGCGGACGGGCACTTTGCGATCGAGGGCGTGCGTTTGATCGATGAGGCCATACGAAGCGGCTGCCACCTGCGTGCGGTATTTTTCAGTGAATCAGCCGGGCAAAAGGTGGCGCATCTTTTGCCACAAGTTTCGCCCGCCGTGGATACCCTTCTTCTCCCCGATGCACTCTTCGCGTCCGCAGTTCTAACGGAGGCTCCGCAGGGTGTAGCCGCCTTGATTCGCCTCCCCCACCAAGCGACGTTGGAGACATTAGTCGAGCGAGCCGAGGTGGGCCCGATCGTTGTCACGGCGGGAATTCAGGACCCAGGAAACCTTGGCACGATTTTGCGATCTGCCGAAGCATTCGGGGCCGGCGGAATTGTTTTTGGCGAGGGGACTGTCAGCGAATGGAATCCTAAAGTTGTGCGCGCCTCGGCGGGTTCCCTGTTTCGACTCGCTGCGGTTCGGGCAAAGCTGGCAGAGAGTATCTTGGCCCTTCGCGGTGCACAGTGCCGCCTGCTAGCGACGTCGTCTCACGAAGGGACGCCTCTTTCGCAGGCCAAGCTAACAGGGTCGGTCGCAATTTTTGTCGGCAATGAAGGTGCGGGAATTCCCCGAGACACACTTCAGCAAATGGATCAAATCATCGTGATCCCGCAGGCGCAAGGCGTAGAGTCTCTGAACGCAGGAGTTGCAACCAGCATCGTGCTTTACGAAGCAGCGCGACAGCGCGGCTGAACGGCATTGGCCGAGCGTTGAGATATCCAATGAGTTTGTTTCAACCCATCCCGAGTGGCAACTCTGACGACAGCACGCGGCCCCTGGCGGACCGCATGCGGCCGCGAACGCTCGACGAGTTTGTCGGTCAGGAACACCTGATCGGTTCGGGCAAACCACTGCGAGTGCAAATCGAGCGAGACGACCATGGCTCGATGATTTTCTGGGGTCCACCCGGCACCGGCAAAACCACCCTCGCGAAGATCATCGCCAACATGACGAAGGCTGAGTTCATTGAATTCTCAGCAGTCATGGCAGGCATTAAAGAAATTAAGCAGGTGATGAGCGAAGCGGAACGCGCCCGTCAGTATGGCACGCGGACCATCGTTTTCATCGATGAGATTCATCGATTCAACAAAGCTCAGCAGGACGCCTTCCTGCCCCACGTTGAAAAAGGAAATATTCGGCTGATCGGCGCTACAACCGAGAATCCCTCATTCGAAATCAACTCAGCCCTACTGTCGCGCGCAAGAGTCTATGTTCTCAAGTCGCTCACGGAAGACCAGATTGTTGCGCTGCTCGAACGTGCTCTTGCCGATAGAGATCGTGGGCTTGGCCAGTTCGAATTACGCGCCTCACTAGACGCTCTTGCCACGCTCGCGAGCTACGCGAATGGAGACGCTCGAAGCGCATACAACATTCTTGAGGTCGCGGCCAATCTGGCTCGGGCTGCCGGGCCCGAGACAATCATCACGCGCGAGATCGTTCAGGAAGCGCTCCAGCAGCGGATACTGCTTTACGACAAGTCTGGCGAGGAACATTACAACCTCATTTCCGCGCTCCACAAGTCAGTTCGGAACAGCGATCCCGATGCCGCGTTGTATTGGCTGTCGCGAATGCTGGAAGCAGGAGAGGATCCGCTCTACATTGCGCGCCGGGTTGTGCGCATGGCGGTTGAGGATATTGGGCTCGCCGATCCGCAAGGGTTGGCGTTGTGCATGGCCGCGCGAGACGCGGTCGACTTCATCGGCATGCCAGAGGGTAATCTCGCCCTCGCTCAGGCCGTTGTTTATCTCTCCGTCGCTCCCAAATCGAACGCGTTATACACGGCATACGGCGCGGTATTGCAGGATGTCGAAACCACAGCCGCCGAACCGGTTCCACTGCATTTGCGAAACGCGCCCACACGGCTGATGAAAAATTTGAACTACGGAAAAGGCTATGAATATGCCCATGACACGGAGGGCAAAGTAGCCAACATGCAATGTCTACCCGACAATCTTCGCGACCGTACTTACTACCGGCCCACGAACGAAGGCATCGAAAAGCGCATTAGTGAGCGCCTGGCTGAAATCAAACGCAAAAAACAGGAGAAGTGAGACGCCTTCATCACCGTTGAGGCGATAATTTGGCGAATCCAACCAGCTTATTGCGTCATCTGAAAGTGGAACGAGCAGACAGGCAGCAGAGGGCTGATTATGGCAACACTTCCTCGCGTCAATCTCATCCCCCCAACGATGACACCCGTTCCTACAGACAATATGCAGGAACTACTTCGATTACAAAGGGCCGCCCAGCGAATCAATTCGGTTCTCGACCTTGATCAGCTCATTGATCGCGTTGCCGAGGAAGTCGCCCAATCCATGGGATGCGTGGAAACCAGCATTTTCCTTCACGAAGAAGAGCGCGCGGAACTCGTGCTGGCGGGCGTGCACGGATGCACAGTCCACGGCAAAGGTCATCGCCTTAAACTTGGCACGGAGGGGTTGGTTGGTCACGTTGCGGGCACGCGCCAGATGCGCTATGCCCCCGACGTGATGCTCGATCCGTATTACATCGCCTGCGAAAAGCACACCAAGTCTGAAGTGGCATTTCCTTTAATTGTCGACCAGCGATTGGTGGGAGTACTGTCGGCGTCGCATCACGAGCTCAACGCATTTTCTTCGGATCAACTTCAGATCTTGCAAGTGCTGAGCGGACACATCGCTGTGGCGGTTCGCAATGCCACGCGTTTTCAATGCGAACGTCATCAGCGGGAATTGCTCGATCGCGAAGCCTTGGAGGCGCAGTCAATCCAGCGCGCTCTTCTACCCAAGAGTTCTCCCTATATACCGGGGTTCGCGGTATCGGGTTTCAGCATACCGGCCGGAGCAGTGGGCGGAGATTGGTTTGATTTCATTCCTCTTGGCGACGGACGCTGGGTGATAGTCCTGGCCGACGTTTCCGGCAAAGGGATGGCCGCCGCCTTGCTGATGTCCGCAACTCGTGGAATGTTGCGCTCATTGGCGGAAGCTTGCAGCAGTCCGGCTAAAATCCTGAGTCGCCTGAACCGCCTGCTCATCGAGGACTTGCCGACCGGAAAGTTCGTCACTTTGGTATATGCCTTGTTCGATCCAAAGCGATCGCAAGTGACTTTCGCCAGCGCTGGCCATTTGCAGCCCATTCTGCTTTCAGGAAACGAGCCGCGTTTTATCGAGACTGAACAAGGTTTGCCGTTGGGACTTGGGCCGGGGAAATATTCAGAAGTCTCAGTTTCGCTACCTCCCGGATCTCGATTCGTTCTTTACAGCGACGGTATCACGGAAGCAACGAGTCCGGACGGGGAGGAGTACGGCCAAGCGCGTCTGCAAGCGCACCTGCACGCGTCGGACGGTTCACCCGAAAGCCTGCTCGAAAGTGTTCGGGGATTCGCGAATGGTGCCGGGCTCAGTGACGATGCATCGGTAGTCATGATCCGCGCGAATTCGAACTAAGCAAATCTGTCCAGGTGATCTTTCAAGATGCACCGATCCATCACAACGAAGATGCCCGCCTTGCGCGCCTTTTCAGCTGCCCGTTCGTTAACAACTTCCTCCTGCATCCACACGGCTGGAATCTTCAGCTCGATTGCCTGATCAACTACCTCGTCTACAAACTCGGGTCGCCGGAAGACGTTCACGAGGTCGATTTTCTCCGGCACAGCCAGCAGCGACGGGTAGGAAGTTTCGCCGAGGGATTCGGACACATTCGGATTCACCGGAATGATTCGATATCCGTGCGACTGGAGATAGGCTGCAACTCCATAACTGGGGCGCAACGGGCTTCCTGACAGGCCTACCACAGCTATCGTTCGCGTACGTTCCAGCACGCCGGTGATGGGGTCGGATTGAGACGATTGGTTCATGTATTCAGAGCCTTACTGGCGATATATTTTACCCACCTATCACATCCGGCCAAACATTCGACGCTCCTCACTTCTTCCCTGCGGCATCCGCCTTCTGTTTGAGCATCCGCAAAGCCATCTTTCGGATTGTTTCCGAGACCTCTTTGTTGCCCGATAAATTCTTAAGATCGGTGACAAGCAGATTTTTCACCAGCCCGAGTGACACATCCATAGGTGTCCTTGGATTGAACACAAGGTTTCGGATGATCGTGTACTGCTTGGCATAGCGTCGTTTCATCGGTATCTGCCGAAGCACAGCCTCCAGCACATTTTTCTGGCTTGCGATCCTCTCCACCTCGCCGTCGCTGATTTTTGGCGACTCGAGCACCGCCAGGGCAACCAGCTTTGTCCCATCACGAACTAGAAGAGAACGCTCTTCTTTGGTCCCCTTCATTGCGAGTTGAATTCGCCCTTTGATGTCGAGCCTCGCGATCTTTTGCAGCGTGCTGTCGCGTTTTTCACCAGCAACGGGCTTCTTGGGACCGCGGGCTGATGCAGGGATCGTTTTTGGTTTGGTGACTGAAGCTACCACCGTGGCGTTGTGCGGTATTAGCGGTTCCGTCGCTGGCGCGGGAGATTCACTCACAGACGCGTCAGTTTCAGTCGCAGATGCCGCAGGTTCGGCGACCGGGGCTTCTTCCGGCTCGGTCTGCACAGCCAACTCGATCTCTTCCTGCACGCCCCCGATCGGTTGAAATGGCTTTCTACCCTCGGCCTCGATTTCGGCGGCGTGTTCGCGCAAGAATTTTTCCAGCTCTTCGTTTTCGGCGACACCATCATCGCCTAGCGGTTCGGGCGTAACCGGTTCTTCTAACGCTGGAAGCTGCTTCGTTTCCTCATTGGTCAAGTTAGGATTCGCGCGCAGGCCCTCCACCACCGCGGGGATGCTTCGAATTCGTTCGCTACGCAGCAACACCGCGATGACTTCACGTGTTCCATCACGCGCTAGAGGAATCAGAAGATCGGCTGGAACGGACGAGTTCTCGATTAGCGCAGGCAGTAGAGGAGGCCGCAGGTTATTGGGAGAAATTAGGTATTCGAGAACTTCACGCGAAGTAGAAGGGTCAGACGCTGCTGCAATCGAGGCTTTTTCGTCCCAGCCCGCCAAGGTAATCCGAGCCTCATCGCCAAAAACCTTGTTGTGCGTCGCCAGGTGGACAAGTATCTCGATCGCTTCGGCCGGGGGAACCGCCAAGGCTCCCCGGGCGGCAGCGTACATCAGATTGGAAGGAACTTCGGACTTGCGGACGAGATCAATCATCCGTGGCATGGTGCTGGGCTTACCCCCTCTGCGACTACTTCCCTGCCGTAACGCGCTCCAGTTCGCCGACGATGCGTTCTAATTCGCTGTTGAGCATGTCGGCCGGGCAACGGTTGAATTCGTCCGCCAACGCCCGATAGTACCAGAGCGTCCCCTCGCGACCGCCGTTGAATCTCGCCCAAATGGCCTCTCCGTGAATCCGGTAGTCCCGGAGAACAGAACGAGCATTGTCGATTTTGTCAGCCGCGGAAACCAGCCGCGTGTCTGAATGCTCTTTGGGCAATCGCCTCAGATACTCTTCTTTCCGCTGGCGCCATGACGGCTTAGGATCCTCGAACGAGTCCGTGCATCCCTCGACCATGCGTGCGACATCGGATCCAAACCGGTCCGCCACCTCGCGTAGCATCGGCCTGCCGCCGCAATCTTCGACGACGTCGTGCAGCAACGCGGCGATGGCGCAATCTTCATTGCCCCCAGCCTCCAACACAATAGATGACACACTCATGAGATGTGCGAGGTAAGGTACCGACTTGGCCTTGCGCGTCTGACCGTCATGCTTCTGCGCCGCGAACTGAAACGCTGACCAGAACCGCGGCCCCAGGAGTACGGGTCTCGGCGCGTGTTCCATCAAGACTTTTTTTCCCCGCGTCGCATTCGCAAATATGCCTGGATGAATGGTTGCAAATTGCCATCGAGTACGCGATCTACATCGCCAACTTCAACCTTCGTTCGGTGGTCTTTCACCATTCGGTATGGCTGTAGAACGTATGAGCGGATTTGCGATCCGAAATCGATATCGAGTTTGGAGTCTTCGATCTTCCTGGTGACCTCGCGCTTCTTCTCCATCTCAAGTTCGTAGAGCTTGGATCGAAGCATGCTCATCGCCCGTTCTTTGTTCTTGTGCTGCGATCGTTCATTCTGGCAGCTCGCAACCAGGCCTGTCGGAATGTGCGTGATCCTTACCGCCGAATCCGTTGTGTTGACGTGCTGCCCACCCTTTCCGCTCGACCGGTAGGTATCGATGCGAAGGTCTTCCGGTTTGATGACGACCTCGACGCTCTCGTCGATTTCAGGCGACACGTAGACGCTGGCAAACGATGTATGTCTGCGCTTCGCTTGGTCAAATGGGGAGATCCGCACCAGACGATGCACTCCGATTTCACTCGTGAGGAGACCGAAAGCATACTGGCCTGTCACGGTAAACGTTGCAGACTTCAGCCCGGCTTCCTCACCGGGTTGATAATCGTTGAGAACCGTCTGGAAGCCTTGCTGCTCAGCCCATCTCAAATACATGCGCAATAGCATATCGGCCCAATCCTGCGATTCAGTACCGCCCGCACCAGGATGGATCGTGACGATGGCATTCAACCCATCGCTTTCGCCGGAAAGCAAGGTTTCGGTTTCCACACGATCAATCACCTGCCGTAGGCCGTCGATCTCACGCTGAAGATCGGTCGCCACGCTCTCACCTTCGCGACCCAGCTCAAAATAGGCCCGGATATCTCCTTCGCGGCGCGTGAGCTCGGCGTCAGTGGACAACATGTCCTCCAAACGTTTGCGCTCACGCATGACGAGCTGCGACCGGGCAGGGTTCGACCAGAGATTCGGATCGGAGGCTTGTTTTTCTACTTCAGAGAGTTTTTCGCGGAGTTTAGATGCGTCAAAGATACTCCCGCAGGTCGTGGAGCTTTGTTTCCAGTGCTTGATACTCCTGCTCAAGATCATCCAACATTCGCGCTCATCCTACTTTTCGATTCGAGAGACTTCCTCGTATTACCGCTAGCAACGAAATTATCGCACACAGGAATGCAAACCAGTCTCCGTGCCGAGTGTAGAAGGTGGTCTCGGTACTGAGAGTGTACGGAGCGACGAGGACGGTTCGAATTTTCCGTTCCGCTCGCTCGACTACCCTCCCAAGAGGATCGACCGTAGCGGTTACACCCGTATTTGTCCCGCTTAATAACCAGCGGGCATTTTCGATGGCCCGCATTCTCGTTTGCTGCAAGTGTTGCGCGTAAGCACCACTGTCGCCGTACCAGCCATCGTTCGAAATGTTGACCAATACCTGCGCTCCCTGCGCTGCAAATTGCCGCACTTCGTCGGGGAAAATAGACTCGTAACAAATAAATAGCCCGAGCTTGGTGTCTCCTGCTTGAAGAGGAGCACGCGACTTCCCTCTCTCGAAGTCGCCGACTTCTTGAGTGAGCATATCCATAAACGGCATCACGCTGCGGAAAGGAACGTACTCGCCGAATGGAACTAGGTGAACTTTGTCGTAACGGCCCGCTATCTGGCCGGCAGGATCAACCAGCAAAGCCGAGTTGTATGCTCTCGGTTCCTTCCCCGAGGCCGGATGGTCATTCTGAATGCCGATTGATCCGGTGATCAGCCACGTCTTATCGAGCTGGGCGACGCTTCCCACTACCTGCCGAAAATATGGGTCGTTGGAATAAAACGGCGCGGGAGATTCCGGCCAGACAACCAGGTCAAACCGTTGACCGTCGGGAACTCCCGGCGGCTTCGTACTAAGCCATGAAAGGTCCCTGAGAGTTCCGTCAAAGTATTCCTTCGTCCAACCCCCGCCCTTGAGAACAGGAATGTTTTGCTGAACAAGCAAAGCGTTGTGGTCCGTAACTGCTGCGGGAAGCGTCAGCCATCGACCCGCCTGCAATACCACGGCGGCCCCAAGAGCCGCGACTAAAAGGAAATTTCGTTTGTCACGCTTCACCAGAAACGCTGCAGCCAACGCGGTGTTGACGAGCATCACTTCAAACGAAAGCCCGTAAACCCCGGCGATAGTTACCACGCGAGACAAGGGAACATTGTCGACCTGAGATATTCCCAGTAGATTCCAGGGAAATCCGGTGATGCGTGTGCGAGCCAGTTCTACTGCGACCCACAAGAAAGGTGCTGCGATTAGCGCACGCAAGCTCGCCGAGGCCCGTCCCATGGCTAGCGTCAAGAGGAGCCCAAAAAATCCGTGATAGAGGCCTAGATAACAGCAGAATGCGAACAGAACGATCAGACCTGCAAATACGCTGAGGCCGCCATACTGATGCATCGTGTCGTAGATCCAGTAGCAAGTTCCGGCATACCAAATCACGCCGCAGACATATGCCAGAAGAAAACCCTGCAGAGGGGTGGCAGGCAACAGTCGGGGATTGCTATCCAGCTGAAGCGTCTCCGGCTTGCGCGTGCGGATCAGTGCAACCAGCAGTGGCGCGAACGCCACCCATGACAACCAGTAGAGGCCGGGCAGGGGGAAAATCAGAATCTGGAGAACAGCGGAAAGGACGACTAAGCCCCAGGCGCTTCTTCTCATTTCTCTCACGTGAGAAGCATAGCAAATGCAGTTTCCAAGGAAGCAAAAAGGCCGCGTATCTAGTTATCTCTGTGCGCGACTTGCGCCAATCAGATAACATAGCTTGTCTTATGACAGCACTCATCGGCGTGCCCGTTGGTGTTTCGGGCACGATTTTTACGGTTAGCAGGATTGGCTGCACCTTCCTCGTATCCACAAGGTCAGTCGCGGACGTCGAGACCCGATTTGGCTCGGAGGAGTCGAGCCGGTAGGTTCTCCGATCCCCCATGGCATCACCCGACCAATCCGGCCTGAAATCTGATCGCGTTCGCATCGTCGTCGCGACGTCAGTCATGCTGACGTTCATTTCGTATTGGCGTGCGGCTGCGATCGTCCTTAACGACCTTGCATCCTCCGCCTTTTATGCGTGCGGCATCGCGGAACAGGCGATTGGCAAGTCCGCGCCCTGGTTCATTGTTGGCGTCATGCTGTTTTCCTTTGCCGTACGTGCGGTATACGTCGAAAGCTGCTCAATGTTTGTGCGGGGCGGCGTCTACCGAGTCGTGAAGGAAGCCTTAGGCGGGACGCTCGCGAAACTCAGCGTTTCTGCCCTGATGTTCGACTACATACTCACCGGTCCGATCTCGGGCGTGTCCGCCGGACAATACATTGTTGGGCTACTCAACGAAATCTTCGTTACCGCCGACACTCATGGTTGGATCCCGCGCGCAGTGCACCAGCTCTTCGGTGGCACGCCTCACCTCAACGTCAATTGGACCTCGGCGTTCTTTGCATTGATTGTCACGGGTTATTACTGGTGGCAAAACACCAAAGGTATTCAGGAGTCCAGCGAGAAGGCGCTCCGAGTCATGCAGATCACGACCGTTATGGTTGTGATCCTGCTTTCCTGGTCTGTGCTGACACTTCTCAAAGGCCCTTATCAGCCCGTGCCTTTGCCGACTCCTCAAAATCTCAAATTTGGTGAGGAAGCTCTTGGGTTCCTGAAACACACGTACCTCGACCAAGATCTCACCAAAATGTTCGGCCTGTTCGGCATTCTGATCGCATTCGGCCACTCGGTTTTGGCGATGAGCGGCGAGGAATCGCTTGCTCAAGTAAACCGTGAGCTTGCCCATCCCAAGCTTAAGAATCTGAAGCGAGCTGCGATCGTTATCGCTATCTACAGCTTCGTGTTCACAGGCCTCTCCGCCCTGCTGGCCGTAATGCTCATCCCGGATGCTGTGCGCGTTCCCATCTACAAGGACAACCTGATTGCCGGCCTTGCAATGTACATGTGGGGTCCGCAGTTCCTGCGTCTCGCCTTCCGCGGCTTTGTCGTTGTGGTTGGTTTCCTGATTCTCTCCGGCGCCGTCAACACCGCCATTATCGGGTCAAACGGTGTCCTCAACCGCGTGTCCGAAGACGGAGTACTCACGGATTGGTTCCGTCATCCGCACCGCCGCTTTGGAACCAGCTACAGGATTGTGAACCTAGTAGTTTTCCTTCAGTTGTTCACGATCATTGCGAGTCGCGGAAATGTTTACGTTCTGGGTGAAGCATACGCATTCGGCGTGATTTGGAGCTTTACTTTTAACAGCCTCGCCATGCTGGTTTTGCGTTTCAAGTACAAGGGCGAACGAGGGTGGAAGGTACCGCCGAACATCCACATCGGCGGCGTGGAAATCCCGCTTGGACTTGCATCGGTTTTCCTGGTCCTGCTCTCCACCGCGATCGTGAATCTTTTCACGAAATCGGTTGCCACCGTGGCTGGGATCGTTTTCACGGGAACGTTCTTTGTGGTCTTTACCATCTCCGAGCGTGTCAATCGCAGAAAACATGCGCTCGCCGAACAGCAGATGAAGGAGCATTTCCAACTTCTTCATAGCGATACGGTCGAGCGAGCCGAACTGGGGATACGTCCGGGCAACGTGCTTGTCACCGTCCGTGATTACAACACCCTGAGCCATCTGAAATGGGTACTGGAGCGGATCGACACCAAGGAACAAGACGTGGTTGTGATGTCTGCCCGCGTCAGTCAGTTTGGCGCGGCTGCGTACGACCTCTCCACTGAGCAGATTTTCAGTGATTATGAGCAGAGACTATTCACTCGTACCGTCTCAGTAGCAGAGAATTTCGGCAAGCACGTATCACTTCTGGTCGTCCCCGCAGTCGACGTTTGGTCAGCAATCGTACAAACGGCCTCCAATCTCGAGTCATCCGCCGTGGTATCCGGGCTTTCCAGCAAAATGACCGGCCAGGAACAAGCGTTCGCGTTGGGTCGCGCGTGGGAGGCCAGTCCCGAACCGAAGCGTCAATTCGTTCTTCAAATCGTTCACCCAGACATGCAGGTGGACACGTTCCGAATTGGGCCGCATACACCGTCGATGAAGACCGAGGACGTTCACCTCGTTCATCGCCTGTGGTTGAACATCACGCGCGAGCAAGGCCTGGACCGCCTACATCATCACGACATACTCACGGAAGCTTTAACTCGATTTGCGCGTGACTATGCCGGCCGCGATCGTGAAGACATCCTGAAGGAACTGCGCAAAACGATAGGCCGCACGGTCACAAGCCGTCCGGTAGGCGTCGACACGATCCCTGAAGCAAACAATCCGCCTCAAATTTCTAAAACCATCAAGAGTGATCAAGGACCACCAAGCCCACCGGTAGTCACTCCATAGGTAAGCCACTCACGGTAGAATTTGCGGCATGATTGGTTTCCGCTCGCTAATCCTTGCGTGTCTTTCCCTGGGCTCCGTTCTACACGCTGCAACCGCCACATTGCGCCTCGACTACTTTCACACCGGGAATTCCAAACAGGAATATTTCAGCCTCGACCGCGTGGTACAAGAACCGCTTCCCTGGCCCGGAAACCCTTCGCATCCCATCGATGACAGCCAGCTTGGCAATTACATCTTCGAAGTGCACGATCGCGCTTCGGACCGCCTGCTCTACTCACGTGCGTTCAGTTCGATATTTGCGGAATGGTCGACCACCGAGGAGGCCGAGCATGCGAACCGAACGTTCTCCGAGTCATTCCGCTTTCCGAGACCGGCATCGCCTGTACGTCTTTTTTTGAAAGAACGACAGGGCGGCGTTTTTTATGCGGTGTGGTCCACCGATATCTACCCGTCTGACAAATTCATCGATAGCTCGCCCCCACCCTCTCCGGGTCCATTACTAGAAATCCTTAAATCCGGAGACCCAACCACTAAAGTCGACCTTCTAATTCTCGGGGATGGCTACACTGCAGCCGAGCGTCCTAAGTTCGAGAAAGACGCCCGCCGGTTCTCGGACACTCTTTTCGCGACGTCTCCCTTTCGTGAACATCGCAATGATTTCAACGTCTGGGGACTCTGTCCTCCTGCCGCAGAGTCCGGGATCTCTCGTCCCTCGACTGGCGTGCATCGTCGAACGCCTCTCGGCACGACCTACGACACATTCGATTCCGAACGGTACGTTCTCACCACCGACAATCACGCCTTGCGTGATGCCGCCTCCTACGCTCCATACGAGTTCATCGAAATCCTGGTCAACAATGAAACCTACGGTGGGGGCGGAATTTTCAATCTCTACGCAACCCTCGCGGCTGATAGCGACTGGGCCGCTTATCTTGGCGTACATGAATTTGGACACCATTTTGCAGGACTAGCCGACGAGTACTACACGTCAGATGTCGCCTACCAGTCTCCGGGAAAACGACTTGAGCCATGGGAGCCGAATGTCACCGCGCTTCTTGACCCGGCGAAGCTGAAATGGAAAGACCTGGTCGCAGCTGACACGCCTATTCCGACGCCGTGGCACAAAGACGAATTCGAAACCTACTCTCGAGCCATCCAGGTGCGGCGTCGCGAAATTCGCGCTTCCGGCAAGCCCGAATCGGAAATGAACAAGCTCTTTCACGAGGAGAAACTTCACGAGGACGAACTCCTCGCCTCCGACAAGTACGCCGGAAAGGTTGGAGCGTTCGAAGGCGCGAACTATCAAGCCAAGGGATACTATCGGCCCCAGGTGAACTGCATCATGTTCACGCGTGACGACAAGTTCTGCGGCGTTTGCAGTCGCGCCATTGAGAAGATCATCGCTATGTATGCGCAATGACAGACGATTCGCTTCACGGCACGCTTTTCGCAGCCAG
>Ga0070668_100002880_pt1 | contig 12694 bp, 8 predicted proteins | sample KBSS43metaG_FD_64661 | JGI IMG/M metagenome (GOLD analysis project Ga0070668, IMG submission 64661) | Switchgrass rhizosphere microbial communities from Kellogg Biological Station, Michigan, USA - KBS S4-3 metaG | ecosystem: Host-associated > Plants > Roots > Rhizosphere > Soil ... | reverse complement strand
TCCGCGCTGCTCGTGATCCCGCAGGTGCGTGCGGTCGCCGCCGGGATCCTGGCCTCCTCGGCCGTGATCGGAATCGTCGTCGGCTTCGCGGCACAGCGGACGATCGGGAACTTCATCGCCGGCCTCCTGATCGCGATCTCCCAGCCGATCCGACTCGGTGACCACGTCGAGACCGAGGGGCTGACCGGAGTCGTCGAGGAGATCGGCCTCACCTACACGTTCATCAGGACTCCCGACAACGACCGGCTCGTGATTCCGAACGAGAAGATCGCCTCGGATACGATTCGAAATTCCTCCATTCGCAGCCGAAAGAAGCTCGCCCAGGTGACCGTTCCCGTCCCTCTCGATCGTGATCTCGACACCGTCATCGGTCTTCTGCGCGAAGCCGCGGGCCCCGGCGAGGCGAGGGTGCAGCTGTCCGCCATCGACGATCGAGCCCACCTCACGCTCAGCGTGTGGGCCTCGGACGAGCCTGCCGCCGAGAAGCTCGCGGGCGAGCTGCGCCTGAAGGCACACGCCCGGCTGCGCGATGCCGGGGTGTTCGCGTGAGCCCGCCGCCGCCGCGAGGACGACGCCGCGGCGACGACAACGAGCTCGACAACATCCTGCGCCGAACCCGGAGGCGACGGAAGGGCGGCAAGGCCAAGCGCAAGCACCGGACGACGCTGATCCTCGCGGTCGCGCTGATCGTCGTGCTCGCGCTGATCGCCTCGGGTGTCGGAGCCGTGGCGGCGTTTCGGTCGAGCTGCAACCTCGACACCCTGCGGCCGGTCGAGATCGGCCAGAACTCCTTCGTCTTCGCCGCGAACGGCTCGCTGCTCGGCTCGATTCCCGCCGAGCGGAACCGCACGCCGGTCAGGCTCTGGCGGGTCAGTCCGTGGACGAGGAAGGCGACCGTCGCGATCGAGGACCACCGCTTCTACAACCACGGCGGCGTCGACTACGAGGGGATCGCACGCGCCGCGTGGAAGGACATCAGCGCCGGCGAGGTCGTGCAGGGTGGCTCGACGATCACGCAGCAGCTCGTGCGCAACCTCTACATCTCCAAGGAGCGGACCTTCAAGCGCAAGCTCAAGGAGGCCTGTCTCGCCATCAAGCTGAGCCGCCGCTGGTCGAAGGACCGGATCCTCAGCGAGTACATGAACCAGGTCTACTACGGCAACCACGCCTACGGGATCGAGGCGGCTGCGCAGACATACTTCTCGAAGCACGCGCGGAACCTGAGCCTCGATCAGTCGGCTCTGCTCGCCGGCTTGCCGCAGGCGCCGTCCCTGTACGACCCATTGCACCGGCCCGCTGCCGCGCTCGCCCGTCGCGACGCCGTGCTGCGCGCGATGTACGACTACGGGTACATCACGGCCGAGCAGTACCGCGGGGCGGCGGCCGACCGCACGCTCGGGCTCCGGCCAGGAAAGCTCTACACGCGCATCCGCGAGCCGTACTTCTTCAGCTACGTACGCGACCAGCTGATCGCCGAGTACGGGTCGAACACCGTCCGCTCGGGTGGGCTGCGCGTCTACACGACGATCAATCCGCGGCTTCAGGCCGCGGCTGCGCGGGCGATCAGAGACACGCTCTACCTCCGCAACGACCCGGCGGCCGCCATCGTCTCGATCAATCCCGCGACCGGCGCGATCCGCGCGATGACCGCGGTCACGCCCGGGCGCACCGGCAACCAGTTCAACCTCGTCGCCCAGGCGCGCCGCCAACCGGGTTCCACCTTCAAGACCTTCGTCCTGACCGCAGCGATCGAGCAGGGCATGAACCCGGACTCGACCTACTACACGTCGTCGCCGTTCCACTACCAGCCCGACCCGTACACGCCCGCGTGGGACGTCTCGACCTACGACCACTCGTACTCGGGCACGATCTCGGTCACGAGCGCCACGCTGGCCTCCGACAACACGGTCTACGCGCAGCTGACGCTCGACGTCGGCCCCGAGGCCGTTGCAGAGATGGCTCACCGGTTGGGAGTCCAGTCCGCGCTGGACGTCGTGCCGGCGATGGGCCTCGGCGCGGATGCGATCTCGCCGCTCGAGGAAGCCTCCGCCTACGCGACGCTCGCGGCGGGCGGCGTGTACTCGAAGCCGATGGCCATCCGCAAGGTCGTGCTCGCGAACGGGAAGGTGGACACCGACGCCGGCTGGGGCCAGCCACAACGCCGGCGGGCGATCTCCGACGGCGTCGCCTACGAGGTGACGCAGATCCTCCAGGACAATGTTCTCGAGGGCACCGGGGTCGGCGCCTACTTCGGTCGTCCGGCGGCCGGCAAGACGGGTACGACCGACAACCACGCCGATGCGTGGTTCTCGGGCTACGTTCCTCAGCTCGAGACGACGGTCTGGGTCGGGTATCCACAGGGCGAGATCCCGATGGAGAACGTCCATGGAATCTCTGTCGCCGGCGGTACGTTCCCGGCCACGATCTGGAAGCTGTTCATGGAGTCCGCGCTCCAGAACGCGCCTTCGCTCGACTGGCGACAGCCCTTGGATCCCGTCGTCTGGCGGCCCTTCACGCAGGGTCAATACGCGTCGAGCCTCTCGCCCCCGCCGCCCCCGTACTACGCACCGTCGACGACGACCACGGGAACGACGACCAAGACGCCTCCGCCCACGCACGCGACTCCGCCGCCGGCCCAGCGCCCCGCGACTCCGGAGCCACCGCCCCCGCCGCCGCCCGTGGCTCCGCCCCCGCCGCCGACGAATCCGCCTCCCCCGCCTCCGCCGGAGTAGCGGCGTGCGGGTGGCGCTGCGCGCCGCAGTCGTCGCGATCCCGGTGTTCCTGGGGGCTTGCGCCGTCCCCGACGGCGGCCTCTTCCGGGCGGCGAGGTTCCGGGACCTGCACATCTACCAGGGCTATGCCGAGAAGCTCCTGGACGGGTCGCTGCCCTATCGGGACGTGTTCGTCGAGTATCCGCCGGGCGCCTTCGCGGTCTTCCTGCCGCCGACGGCCTTCGGCGCCGGCCATTACAACGCGGCGTTCAAGACCCTGATGGCGCTCTGCGGCGTCGCGACGATCGTGCTCGTCGCGCTTGTCCTGGCCGAGCTCGGGGCTTCGCGGCGGCGCCTCTACGCCGCCGTTGGACTCCTTGCGCTCTCGCCGCTCGCGCTCGGGCCTATCTCCCTCAATACCTACGACGCTTGGCCGGCGCTCCTGACCGTGCTCGCCCTGTGGCTCTTCCTGCGCGAGCGCGATGTTCTCGGATTCGGGGTGCTCGGGCTGGCCATCAGCGCCAAGGTCTACCCGCTGGTGCTCGTGCCGTTGGCGTGCATCTTCGTGTGGCGCCGTGCGGGCCCGCGCCGCGTGGGGATCGGGCTCGCCGCGCTGGTCTTGGTCGCGGCTGTTGTCGTCGCGCCCTTCGCCGCCTACGCACCGCACGGCGTCTTCGAGAGCTTCCGTTCGCAAGCCGAGCGCGGCCTGCAAGTCGAGAGCCTTGGAGCTTCGTTCCTGCTCCTGCTCGACCGGCTCGGGCTGTACGACGCGCAGGTCGTGCGCACGACGGGCGTGGCGGGCCGCAACCTGACCGGCGGCGCAGCCGACTCGGTGGCAGCGGTCAGCCTCGTGCTGGAGGCGCTCGCGGTCGCCACCGTCTGGATCCTGTACGCGCGCGTGCAGGACCCGCGGGCGCGCCTGCCGCTCGCCTTCGCCGCTGCGGTCGCGGGGTTCATCGCGTTCACGAAGGTCTTCTCGCCTCAGTACCTCGCCTGGCTCGTGCCCCTCGTGGTGCTCGTCGGCGGGACGGCGGGTATCGCCGCGGTCTCGTTGACGGCAGCGGCCCTCGTCCTCGCGCAGGTGTGGTTCTTCCACTACGGCGCACTCTTCCGGCTGGAGTGGCCGGTCTGGCTCCTGCTCGTGCGCGACCTGTTGCTGGTGGCGCTCTACGCGGTGCTCGTCGGCGCGCTGAGTCGGTGGAAGATCAGGATCCCATCGCGCTCGAAGACCAGTCGCCACTCCGGGTTGCGCCGTAGCCAGGAGAGCTGGACGGCCGTCGGCAAAGGCGCGAGCCGGTCGGCGTAGCCGGGCGCGGTCTCGTCCGCCGCGATCCACTGCGCGTCCTGGAGAAACGGGAAGCTGAGCACGCGGCGCCTTGCGGAGAGATGCGCGCCGAGCGAGTTGGTCGCGCTGACGACGGCTCTCGGCGGAATGAGCTTCAGCGCGCGAGCGGCGATCCGGTCGTGCTCGCTCACCTGCGCCGCGTAGGCCTGGTGCTGCTCCCCGCCCGGGAAGTAGCGCCAGAGCGGGATCGGGCCGAGGAGGTAGTTCGAGACGAGCCCGAGCGCGACTGCTGCTGAGGCGATCGGCATCACCGCTCCCGGTCGGCGGCGCACGAGGCGCGCGGCGCCGAGCACGGTCGCGACGATCAGGATCGGCACCAGCCCGGCGGTGTAGTGAAAGCGGATCGACGTCTGCGTGGTGGCCGCGGAGAGGAGGTTGATGCCGAGCTCCGGGAGCGCCGCGATCAGCACCAGCGGCGCGAGGACGACCAGCAGGCCGAGCGGGAGGACGAGGCGGGCGAGGTACCCGAGGCCGCGGCCGGTGACTGCGGTGGTGATGATCTTCCACGGATCGGTGATCGCCGTGTGGACGATCCCGCCCGGGGTGCTCCCCACCTCGCTGTAGCGCGTGAAGAAGCTCGAGGTTCCCGCGCGGTTGAAGTGCGGGATCACGATCTCGATCGCCACCAGCGCGACCGCGGTGCCCACGACGAAGATCGCCGCGCCCTGAAGCCGGCGCCGGTGGGAGAAGGCGTACCAGATGCCGAGTCCGGCGACGACGAAGGCGACCTCCTCCTTGGTTGTGGCCGCCACGAGCCCGAAGGCCGCAAACGGCAGGAGCCGGTCCTCGTCGAGGTACCAGAAGGCGAAGAGCAGCAACGGGCATGCGAGCGCGACCGGATGGAACTCGTTCAGCGTCAGCCACTGCGTCGGCGGGTAGAGGAGGTAGGCGAGCGCAAAGCCGAGCGCCGCCCGGTTCGAGCCGAGGTGCTTGTCCGCGAGCCAGTACACCGGAAGCGCTCCGAGGGCGACCGCCGCGGCCTGGACGACGAGCAGCATGTCCGGACTTGGCCAGACGAGCCAGAGCGGAGCGAAGGCAGCGAGGATCGGGTCGAAGTGAGCTCCCAGACGAGAGATCTGGTCGCCGCGGAGTCCGGTGATCTGGAGCGGATGTCCGTGGGCGGTGGACCAGACCGCCTGCACCATGTTGCCGAGGTCGAAGCGTCCGGTCGAAAAGGCCCGGTGGCGAAGGATCGAGAGCGCGGAGAGCCCGGCTGCGTAGGCGGCGATCGCCGCCCAGAGTAGGACGCGTGTCCTTGAAGCTGCTCGGAGCATGCGCATGGAGGTGCGGATGCTAGAGCGCTAGCGCAGTGCTGTTCGCAGCCGGCGGACGTGGGTGCCGTCAGGGCTCATCAAGTAGATCCCTGAGCCCTGCCTCGCGAACGCGATTCGGCTACCGTTGGGAGACCAGGCGAGGTCCTGAAGGCGGCCCTTTCCAGTGTGGATCACTCTCGGCTCGCCTCCGCCAGCGTCGACGATCGCGATGGTCGACTCTGGTGCGTAGATGGTTACGAAGGCGATTCTCTTGGAGTCGCGTGACCAAGCCGGATCCCTGGAGAACGAGCAGCCCCCTGGGTCGAAGCAGACCAAGGGTCTCTGAACTACGACGTGCCGATTACTGCCGTCGGGCTCGATCGTCGAGATAGTCGGGCCTTCTGCGAATGCAATGCGGGTGCCGTCCGGCGACCAGGACGGATCGCGGCCGCTCGGGACCACCTGACGCCAGATCCCTTCGAGCTTGCCTCCACTCATCGAAGCAACCCAGATTCCATTGCCTCCGATGGCAAACGCCAGCTTGTGCCCGTCTGGTGACCAGCTGAGCCGCGTGTATTGGCCTTCACCTCGTGCAAGTGACGTCGGTTTGGGCCGAGAGGGAGAAATCGCGTAGAGCCGTCCCTGTGCATAGCTGATTTTCAGCACGCGCACATAGGCCAGCTTTCTCCCGTTCGGCGACCAGGCCGGGTCGAAGCTCCATGCATCCGTGCCCGTCACCAGTCGCCGATGCGAGCCGTTGGATGTCGCAACCGCGATACGTGCGCTATGGAAGCCGTCGTAGATGTTGGCGCGCTGGCCGCGCACATAGGCGATCTGCTTGCCGTCTGGTGACCAAGTGGGAGCGAACTCCTCGAACGGAAGGCTTGCTCTTTGGCTGGTCGTACTTGCGCTCGCGACCGACGCTCCAATGAAGCAAACCCCGATGAGCCCGAGAACCCGAGCTTGCCTGCGCATGTCGCCGTTTAAGACGCGGCGGTCGGCTATGAGGTTAGAGAAGGCGTGCGATCAGATCGCGCCAATGTAGGCCGAGGATCTCTTCGCTAGCCCGCTCGCGGTAGGTTGCAAGTCCGCCCTTACCGAGTTCAGAGGCGAGCCCAGTTTCGCTGGAGATCCGACGAAGCGCATCGGCAAGAGCCGCTGGATTCTCAGGAGGAACAAGGAGGGCATCTCGTTCGTGTGCGAGCAGCTCTCGTGCCGCAGGTGTGTCCGCCGTTACCAGCGGCGCTCCGCATGCCAGTGCTTGGAACGCCTTGTTCGGGATCACGCGCCGTGCCTTGTCGGAACCGCCGAATATTCCGAGCGCGCAGCCGGCCCGGCGTAGCTCCTTGGGCAGTCGCTCGTAAGCGACCCAAGGAATCCACTCCACGTTGTCCGGCTTCCCCTGGAGCAGCGATTCGAGCTGGCCGCTGCCGACGATCCGCATTCGCAGCTCCGGGGTCGCCCTCGCGGCGGCGAGGATCGTTTCCACGCCGTGAAGGGGGATCAGCTTGCCGACGAAGAGCGCCGTGAACGGTTCCTCGGCCGCCCAGCCCGGCGTGAAGATCCGCTCCTCGGCGCCGACGAACGCGACCTTCACGCGGCTCGGCTCCAGGTCGGCCAGCTCGGCGAGGTGATTCGCGTTCGCGCGCGTGTCCGCAACCACGAGGTCGGCCTCTCTGAGCGCATGGCGATCGACCGCTTGCAGCGCTCGAGCCGGCAGTGAGCGGTCGCGGAAGCGCCCACGGTCGGCCACGAACGTGTCGGAGAGCGAGACGAGCGGGTTGAAGACGACCGGTCGGCCGCGAGAGGCGCGGCGGGCGGCGGTGAGGTCGAAGTGGCCCGGGTAGCCGACGACGAGAGCGTCGAAATCTCCGGGTGGTCGCCTGAGGAGCCGGAGCTCGGCGAGTGAGAGCCGCGCAATCGCCCCGATCCCGGCGCGCCAGTTCTGGCGGTTCCCCTCCCAGACGCCGACGTGGTGCTCCACCACCTCGACGCCGGCCCGCCGGAGGCACGAGATCACCTGCGCGTTGCGCGGATAATCGCGCTCGTAGGTGCCGAAGTAGAGGACGCGCATCAGGCGAGAGGCCCAGCTACCCGTAGTTCAGGCGCGCCCGGCCTCCTCCCCGCCGAGAGCGTATCGAGCCCAAACGCACGTGTCTGTGCCGACTTCCTGTCGAAATGACGACGGCTCAGGAGAGGATCTCGTCCACGTGCAGTTCCATCCGCTCCCGCGTGTCCGCGCGCTCTTCGTGCTGGCTCGTGATCAGCTCGCTGATCAGCCCGAGCGAGAAGAACTGCAGGCCGACCACGACAAGCAGCACACCGAGGATCAGGAGCGGTCGCTGCCCGATCGCGTGGCCGTCCAGCTTCAGGATCGTCAGGTAGACGAGCACCGCGAAGCCGATGGCGCCGAGCAGGAGCCCGAGGCCACCGAAGAGGTGCAGGGGCCGGTAGCGGTAGCGCCCGATGAACGAGACGGTCAGTAGGTCGAGGAAGCCGCGTACGTAGCGCTCGACGCCGTACCGCGAACGGCCGTGCTCACGCGGACGGTGGTTGACCGGCAGCTCGGCGATCCGATGGCCACGATAGTGCGCGAGGACCGGGATGAACCGGTGCAGCTCGCCATAGAGCCGCAGCCCGCGGACGACCTCGGCGCGGTACGCCTTGAGCCCGCAGTTCAGATCGTGGAGCCGGAGCCCGGAAACCCGGCCGGTGACCCAGTTGAAGATCTTCGAGGGGATGCGCCGGCTGAGCGGGTCGCGGCGGTGGGTCTTCCAGCCGGTGACGAGGTCGAAGCCCTCGTCGAGCTTGGCGAGGAGCCGTGGGATCTCGGTCGGGTCGTCCTGGAGGTCGGCGTCGATCGTGACCACGATGTCGCCTTCGGCATGCGCAAAGCCCGTGGCGAGGGCGGTCGCCTTGCCGAAGTTCCGGCGCAACCGGATGACACGCACGTTGTCCTTGGCGTCGTGGAGTCGGGTCAGCGCCGAGAACGAGCCGTCGCTCGAGCCGTCGTCGACGAACACGGCTTCCCAGGGTTGACCGAGAGGCTGGAGCGCGGAGTCGAGCTCCTCGTAGAGGAGCGCCACCGTCCGCTCCTCGTCGTGAACGGGGACGACGACCGAGATCACGGCGGCTGAGCCTATCCGCCGCGCGTACGGTATGCGGCGATCGTGGCCGAGCTTCTGACGATCGAGCAGGCGCAGCGCCTGATTCTCGAGCGGGTGCGACCGCTGCCTGCCGAGCGCGTCCAACTCGAGTCGGCTGCCGGGCGGGTGCTCGCGGAGCCGGCCACCGCGCTGGTCGATCTCCCGCCGTTTGCGAACTCCGCGATGGACGGATTTGCCCTGCGGGCGGCGGACACGCCCGGGACGCTCCCCGTGGTGGAGCGAATCCCCGCAGGCAGGCCTGCCGCGAAATCGCTTCAGGCCGGCGAGGCAATGGGGATCGCGACGGGCGGAGCGCTTCCCGAAGGAGCCGATGCCGTCGTCCCCATCGAGTATGTTGTCGAACATGGCAACGAGATCGAGATCGCCGAACCCGTTGCTCCGGCCGCGAATGTTCGTCCTCGCGGCGGAGACGTTCGCGCCGGTCAGGGCGTCGTGGCGGCTGGAGCACGGCTTGGCCCCGCCCAGCTCGGAGCGCTCGCCGCGGCCGGTGTGGCCGAGGTCGCGTGTGGAGCGCGACCGCGGGCCGCCGTTCTCGCCACGGGAACCGAGCTTCGCCGCCCCGGCGAGCCCCTCGGGCCCGGTGAGATCTACGAGGCCAACGGGCTGATCCTCGGCGCGCAACTCGCCTCGGCTGGCGCTTGCGCTGAGCGCCTGCCGGCGATCGTCGACACCGAGCAAGCCCATCGCGAGGCCATAGCCCGGGGGCTCGAGCACGATCTGCTCGTGACCTCAGGCGGTGTCTCGGTCGGCCCGCACGACCTCGTTCGGCGAATCGAGGCCGAGCTCGGCGTCGAAGAGGTCTTCTGGCGGGTCGCGGTCAAACCCGGGAAGCCGGTCTCGTTCGGCGTGCGTGGCTCGACGCTCGTCTTCGGGCTGCCGGGGAACCCCGTCTCGTCGCTCGTCGGCTTCGAGCTGTTCGTGCGGCCGGCCGTGGTCGCGCTCCAAGGCGCCTCCGAGCCGTTGCCGAGATTCGAGCCGGGGAGGCTCGGTTCAGACGTCCGAGTGAACCCACACCGCGACGAGCTCGTTCGCGCTCGCACTCGGAACGGCGAAGAGGGAGCGGTCGTGCTCGATCCGCTGAGCGGGCAGGAGTCGCACATGATCGCCCGGGCGTCGGGAGCCGACGCCCTCGTACTCCTTCCGCGCGGCGAGGGTGAGCTCTCGGCCGGCGCGTCGGTCCGCTACCTCAGGCTGGGCTGAGCCCGGTCAGCCCTGTTGGGCCGCTAGTGGCGCGGCCGCAAGCGCGGCGGGCGGCGGCTCGAACGCGGCGCCCCCTCGCGGCTCGACGCGCACAAGTCGCGCGTAGGCGATGTAGCGCTGAGATGCAAAGAAGCGCGGGTGGCACGCCTGGAGCGCGACGACATCGTGTCCGTGCGACCGCAGCACCGCGAGGTCGTTCGCTCCGACGATCCTGTGCTTGAAGACGCTGTAGAGAAAGGTGCCGTAGGGCATCTCGAGGGTCACGGAGTTGCCGCTCCGAAGGCGCTCGATGTGCGCGAACGGGGCAAGGTAGGTCGTCCGATGACCGGCGATGTACACCAGTTGGCCTTCACCGGGCATGTAGCTGCGGCGGTCCCGCCCCGGTCCCTTTGTCAGCGAGTCGTGGTCGGTGCCGTTGACGAGGATCATGCTCAGCCCGAGCTCGGGGACGCGGATCCGGCCGATCGCCTGACCGCGGTGAGAGCGAAGCCGGTACAGACGAGCTTCCCGCGCGATCGTCCGCCGCGTCGTCGAGACCGAGACGCCGGCCCCCGCCAGCCGCGTCGGCTGGTACTCGGCGAACCGGTGTTTGTAGCTCTGAGCGAGCTGGTGCTGCTTCCAGTGGGTGTAGAGAGCGGTGAACGGGTCCTGCCAGCGCCAGACCACCAGCACCCAGGCGAGAACGGCGACACCTGCCAGGACCATCAAGGTCCCGGCGATTCTCGTTACTCGTCTCACCGTCACGCTTCCTGGGCCTTTCGTTCGCTTTCCGGCTCGCGCTTCCTCGCTTTCCTAACTGTAAGCACGATCTGCCGGACCGCCTCCCGCACCGGGCCACGTGGAGGTCGTTCCGAGGCACTGGGGTATGGCGCATAGCGACCCGCAGTGAGCACGGCGACCTGACCCGCCGAGGCCAACCAGCCGACGGCGATCACGAGAGCCGGCAACTTCACGTAACCGCTGGCGGTGAGCTCAGCGAGGTACCACGGTGCATCGAGGCCGAGGTCGTAGCGCAGCCCGAGCGATCCGAGCAGGAGCAAGGGCCCGAGAAAGCCGACGGCCAGAAGCGCGGCGCGAGCCCACGGCGGCCTGGTGCGGAAGTTGGGCAGCCAGAGCCATGCGTGCAGCGAGGGAAGCAGGAACACGAGGGCGAACGGGTTGGTCGCCACCACGAGCAAGGCGATGACGCCGAGGGCGAGCAGCGCACCGGTCGTCCCCGCCAGCTCCTCGGTGGCCGAGACGGGTCGCCGCCGGACGAGCCGTGCGCGCGCCACGAGCCAGCCCAGCCCGCTCAGGATCACGATCCCGATGAGGGCCAGGACGGGCCAGTCGGTCGCCGGTGTTGCGTCGACCGGCAGCGGGACCGAGGGCGCATTGGGCCAGAAGCCGGCGAGCGCGAAGAGCTCGAACAGGACCGCGACCCAGAGCCAGAAGGCGAAGCGGCTGCGATAGCTTCGAAGCGCAGGGGCCAATGGGATGTGCCGCCGCCGGCAGCGCGCGAAGAGATCGACGGCTGCGATCAGAAACGGAACAAGGGCGGCGATCAGGACGAGCTCGATCGCCCAGCCAGGGAGGATGCGAGGGCCGAAGTAGATGTAGGTCGCGGTGCCGGGAGCGAGCTCGGCGCCCGAGTCGAGCCAGCGCAGGAGCTGCTCCGCCGCGCGCCCGAGTTGCTCCAGGCGCACGCCGTTGAGTCGAGACGGCTGGTCGGGGAAGGACGCCGGCGGCCGCTCGCCTCCGCTCGTCAAGGTCACCGTCGGCAGGCCGTGGGCCAGCATCGGGCCCTGCTCGTAGAGGGTGAACGGGAAGGCGAGATCGATCAGCTGGCCCAGGGCGCCGGGGTGCGCCGGCCTTCGACCCGCCTGCTCGAGCACCCGTTGCGACGCGGTCTCGACCAGCCCTGGCGAGGCGAGCCGCGGCTCGGTGCCCGCGAGCACCAACCGCGGTGGCCCGCGTCCGGCGAGCGCGGTCAGGTCGATCGCGGCGACCATCCGCCCGCCGTGCCGTTCGGCGAATCGCTTGGCGCCGAGAGCCCCGAACGCTCCCCCGTCGGTGGCGACGAAGACGAGGGTGTGCAGCGGACTGACCGGCCGCGCCCCGACGGGCGAGCCGTACGAGCGCGCTAGCTGGATCAGGGTTGCGATGCCCGAGGCATTGTCGTTGGCGCCCGGTCCGGCGCCGTTGTCGTCCCGGTGGGCCATGACCACGATCTCGTCGGGCGAGCGTCCCGGAACGGTCACGACCTGGTTCTCGAGCGTTCTCACGCCGTGACCTGGGAGCTCCGCGCGGAACCGGTCGGGCTCCACCTTCAGCCCGTAGGGAGCGAGCTGCTGGCGCACGAACGCGGCCGCACCCAGCGCACCGGCAGTGCCCGGCATGCGGTCGGGGTACACGCGGGCGAGCTCGGTCGCCACCTCGAGGGCCACGAAGCGGTCGAAGGACGGAGGCAGCGCATCCTGCGGGGCCGGTAGCGACTCGGCCTTGTGCACGCTGAAGGCAGCGATGAGCAGGGGAATGCCAACGAGCAGCCAGGTGCCGCGGTAGAGGCGTCCGCTGACCGGGCGCTCGAGCGAGCCTCGGCGGGAGCGTCGCCGCGCGTAACGGGGCGGGAGCGCGGCCATACCCTGGCTATAGTAAGACGAAGACCGACGTGCGCCGGCAGGCGCTGCCGATGCCCGACTCCTCCACCATCCTGCTCGTCGACGACGAGGACTCCGTTCAGAAGCTCCTCGCGTACCCGCTCGAGCGGGACGGCTTCACGGTGGTCCAGGCGCGCGACGGCCAGGAAGCTCTCGATCGGTTCGCCGAGCAGCACGTCGATCTCGTCGTCCTCGACCTGATGCTGCCGAAGGTCGACGGGCTCGAGGTCTGCAAGCGTCTTCGCGCCTCCAGCACCGTGCCGATCATCATGCTGACCGCCCGCGATGACGAGCTCGACAAGGTGCTCGGGCTGGAGCTCGGCGCCGACGACTACATCACGAAGCCGTTCTCGATCCGCGAGTTCCGTAGCCGGGTGCG
>Ga0070668_100002877_pt1 | contig 12697 bp, 11 predicted proteins | sample KBSS43metaG_FD_64661 | JGI IMG/M metagenome (GOLD analysis project Ga0070668, IMG submission 64661) | Switchgrass rhizosphere microbial communities from Kellogg Biological Station, Michigan, USA - KBS S4-3 metaG | ecosystem: Host-associated > Plants > Roots > Rhizosphere > Soil ... | reverse complement strand
GTGATTCCAGTTGTCGTGGGTTCGAATCCCATCAGCCACCCCATTTTCCAGTTCCGGCGGTGCGCCGCGTCGCGGCGCTACATCCATCTCCGGTGGTGGCGCTGCAAACCCCATCGCGACGATCCGGATTCCGGCCGCGCGAGCGTCCCGGTGCGCGTGCGTTGCCGGTAACGAATCGCACCCGTTGCACTGCTTATGTGCATCGGGCGAATTGTGGCGCCGACGACCGGCAGCTTCGCTAAGATTAGGACTTCGCGCTTCGCACGTCCGCCCGCCAACATGCGTTTCACGGTAGCCACCTACAACATCCACAAGGGGTTTTCGCACCTGACCCGGCGGGTCGTGATCCACGACGTTCGCGAGCGGCTGCACGGCCTGTCGGCCGACGTTCTGTTCCTGCAGGAGGTGCAGGGCCTCAACGACCGGCACGCGGACCGTTACCGGAACTGGCCGCTGAAGCCGCAGCACGAGTTCATCGCCGACACGGTCTGGAAAGAAGTGGCGTACGGCCGCAACGCCGTGTACAAGGACGGCCATCACGGCAATGCGCTGCTGTCGCGGTTTCCGATCGTGCGCCATGAGAACGAAGACATCTCGGCGCATGCGTTCGAGAGCCGCGGTATGCTCCACTGCGTGCTCAAACCCGGGCCGCGCATGCCGGAGTTGCATTGCTTGAACGTGCATCTGGGCCTGTTCGAGCGCGGCCGCCAGTGGCAGATCCGCGCGCTCGTCGAGCGCATCCGCGCGACGGTGCCGCGCAACGCGCCGCTGATCATTGCCGGCGACTTCAACGACTGGCGGCACAAGGCCAACCGGGCGCTGACCGAGGACCTCGGTGTTTTCGAAGTCTTCCAGGAAGTGCGGGGCCGGTCGGCGCGCACCTTCCCTTCGGTGCTGCCGGTGTTTCGCCTCGATCGCATCTACGCGCGGGGCCTGGACGTAGCAGATGTTCGCGTCCACTACGCGTTCCCCGGCAAGCGGCTGTCCGATCACGCGGCACTGGCCGCCACGTTCGACCTTTCGGTAAAACGCCGCTGATTCTTCCGCGATGAACCGCTACACGCCGGGCAACGCGATCATGCTGTTGCGCAGCGGAAGCGAGTTTTTCCCGGCGCTGATCGCGGCGATCGACGCCGCGCAGCGCGAGGTCTGGGTCGAGACCTACCTCTTCGCCGACGACGACGCGGGGCGCCGGGTGGCCGATGCGATGGTGCGCGCTGCGCAGCGCGGCGTCACCGTCCGCGTGCTCGTCGACGGATGGGGCGCGAAGCACTACCTGACGCGCACGCTCGAACGCCGGCTCGCCGACGGCGGCGTCAAGCTCCTCAAGTACCGGCCGGAGGTGGCACCCTGGCAGTTCCGCCCGCGCCGGATGCGGCGGCTGCACCGCAAGCTCGCGCACGTCGATGCGCAGATTGCGTTCGTCGGCGGGATCAACCTGATCGACGACATGAATACCCCGGGGCACAAGCCGCCGCGCGTCGACTTTGCCGTGAGCATCCAGGGGCCGCTGCTATCGCCGATCGTGCAGGTGATGCAGCGGCTGTGGGCGATCGTCGAGCTCACCCAGCTCGAAACCAGCGAGGTGCCCATTTTCCCGGACTCGATGATCGTGGCCCATGCGGGAAACGCGACGGCAAAATTCGTCGTCCGCGACAACCTGCGGTACCGGCGCGACATCGAGCGTGCGTACCTGGCAGCGATACGCACGGCCAAGCGCGAAATCCTGATCGCCAACGCCTACTTTTTTCCCGGGATTCGCTTCCGACGGGCGCTGATCGCCGCCGCCGGCCGCGGCGTCCAGGTCACGCTGCTGCTGCAGGCGCGCGTCGAATACCGGCTGCTGCACTACGCGGGCCGCGCGCTGTACGGCCAGCTGATCCAGGCGGGCATCGAGATCCAGGAATATCACCCGTCGTTCCTGCACGCGAAAGTGGCGGTGATCGACGACCGGTGGGCGACCGTGGGCTCGTCCAACATCGATCCCTATTCGCTGCTGATGGCTCGCGAGGCGAACGTGTTCGTTCGGGACCCGCAGTTCGCCGACCGGCTCCGCATCGAGCTGCTGATGATGATCGAGAGCGGTGCGCACCGCGTCGCGCCGCAGCGCTGGGCGGAGCGCTCGGCATTCGCAAAAGCCGCCTGCTGGATCGCCTACGGCGTCGTCCGCGTCGCGATGGGATTCCTGGGCTACGGCGGTAACGAATGGTGGCGGGGAACGCCGAAGCGATGACGGTTACGTCGTCGCCCGGCGTCTGGGCCCGGCGCCGGCGACTCGACGACCTAGCTCGCGTGTCGACGGCATTCGCATGTCCGCCCCGGCCGCCGCTTCGTCGCGGGCCAGGTTCTCGATGATCGCGAGCAGCATGCGCCGCAGCGTGGCGATGTCGGTCGCCGGCAGTCCGTGTGCGGCGATCGCGTTGACGTCCTCGGCCAGCGGAACCAGCGTGCGTTTCAGCCGCCGGCCGCGCGGCGTCAGGAAGACGTAGACCTTCTTCCGGCTGTCCGGCATTCGTCGGCGCACGATATAGCCCAGCCGCTGCATCGCTGTTAGCGCCGAATGCGTCGTCGGCGCCATCACGCCGGCGCGCCGGCTGAGCTCGGTCTGCGACAGACCGTCGGACTCCCAGAGGACGCGCAGGAACGTCCAGTGACCGAACGACACCGCGTGCGAGGCGAGCCGGATCGAGAGCGCACGCACGAGTGCGCGCGTCGCGTCCTTCACCAGGTGCGCGATGCGGTCGTTGGGGACGGCCTCGCGCCAATGACGCAGGATCAGCTGGGCATCGTCCGTGCCGACCGAGGGCGGGAGTCGTGTCCGGGACATCACCGGTCGATGAGCAGCTCGTCGGATCGCGCACGCGATACGCACACCATGATGTGATCGTCGCGCTCGGCGTCCGACAGCACGAGGTCACGGTGATCAGCCTCGCCGGCGAGCAATCGCGTCTTGCATGTGCCGCAGGTGCCGCTTTCGCACGAGCTCGGCACGACGAGCCCGGCGGCGCGGAGCGCGTCGAGGATCGACTGGGTGGCCGCGACGTCGACGACGCCGCCGGAGCGCGCGAGCCGCACGCGGAACGGGCGATCGTCGGGTGTGCGCGTGGCGGCGGCGTCCGCGAAACTCTCGAAATGCACGGCCGCGGTCGACCAATGGCCGGTCATGTCGCGGACCGCCTCGAGCATCGGGCGCGGGCCGCAGCAGTAGAGGTGGGCGCCGGTTGGCTTTTCCAGCAGCGGCCACAGGTCGAGCGAGCGCGCCGGATCGCCGTAGTCGTGGTGGATCGCGACCTGCCCGTGATACCTGGGCGCCGACAGTTCGTCGCGGTACGCGGTGGCTTCAGGACTGCGCGTGCAGTAGTGCAGCTTGAACGGGGGACCGCCGCTCGACTTCAGATGGCGCACCATCGACAGGATCGGCGTGATGCCGATGCCGCCGGCGATGAACAGGAACCGCGGCGCGCGCGGGGCCAGTCCGAAATCGTTGCGCGGCGGCGAGCAGCGCAGTGTCGTGCCGGCGCGTACACCGTCGATGAAACTGGCCGACCCGCCCTGGCCCGCGTCCTCGCGCTTGACGGCGATCTCGTAGCGGTCGCGCTCGGCCGGATCGTTGCACAGCGAATATTTGCGCAGCGCGCCATTCGGGGCGCACACGCCGATGTGGGCGCCGGCCGAGAACGCGGGCAGTTCGCCACCGCCGAGAGCGCGCATCTCATACCGGTAGATGCCATCGGCGATCGGCGCCGCCTCGGTGACGACGACGTCGAACGCGACCGGATCGTCCTGGCTCACTGCACGTCTCCCGGCGCCGCGGATCCGGCACCGCATCATCCGGTGGTCATCGGCGCTCGACAGCGGCGCGCCGATTGCGTATGTTTGTTAGAGGTCTAATATTATGCCGACGGCTCGATCGGGGCAAGGCGACGGAGTCCATCCGTTGCTTCAAGGAGTGGCGATGCTGACACCGGAAGAAAACGACCTGCTGTGCCGCGTCGAAGGCGACGCGCCGATGGGGCAGCTGATGCGCCGGCACTGGATCCCGGCGTGCATGATCGAGGAAGTGGCCGAACCCGACGGGACCCCGGTGCGCGTGCGGCTGCTCGGCGAGGACCTGGTCGCGTTTCGCGACAGCGACGGACGCGTCGGTCTGCTGGACGAGCATTGCCCGCACCGGCGGGCGTCGCTGGCGTTCGGGCGCAACGAGGAATGCGGCCTCCGCTGCCTGTATCACGGCTGGAAGATGGACGTCGACGGCAACGTGATCGAAATGGCGTCCGAACCGCGCGAAAGCACGCTGCAGGAAAAGGTCAAGACCCGCGCTTATCCAACCCGCGAGGCCGGCGGCTTCGTCTGGGCATACATGGGACCGCCGGAAACGATGCCGGCGTTCGAGCCGCCGGCGTGGGCGCCGTCCGCCGGCATCAATACCAGCATCGTCAAGATGCACGTCACGTGCAACTGGGCGCAGGTGCTGGAAGGCGCGATCGACTCGGCGCACAGCTCGACGCTGCATTCGACCGACATGCCACCGGCGCGCGTCGACGGAGCGCGCGCGACCGCCACCGCGTGGCCGCGGCCGTCGACCGACAAGGCGCCGCGGTTGCAGCTGCAGCTGACCGACTTCGGGTTTCGCTACGCGGCGCTGCGGCGCCCGATCAAGGACGCGGCGACGCACGACTACGTGCGCATCACGCTGTTCGTCGCGCCGTTCACCGTGCTGATTCCCCCGAACAACCTGTACAACCTGTCGATCCTCAACATCCCGATCGACGACGTGAACACGATGTTCTATTTCATCGCGTGGAGCGACGGGCCGGGTATCGACCAGGAAGCATGGCGCAAGTTCTGCGGCGCGCAGCCCGGTGTCGACGTCGACGGCCGCTTCCGGCACGTGCGCACGCTGCAGAACAACTACCTGCAGGACCGGCAGGCGATGAAGCTCGGCGATTTCACCGGCATCCGCGGCATCCCGGCGCAGGACATGGTGATGTGGCAGACGATGGGACCGGTCGCCGATCGCACGCGCGAGCGCCTCGGCGCCAGCGACCTGGCGATCGTCGAGTTCCGGCGGCTGATGGTCGACGCCGCGCAGAAGTTTCGCGACGGTGGGCCGGCGATCGGCACCTCCGGGCGCCGCACGCCGTTCGTCGCGATGAAGTCGTTCGAGGGCATCGTGCCGAAGACGACGAACTGGACGACGCTCGGTGGGTCGGACGGATCAGCTGCGGCCGCGACGGCGGGCGAGCGGATCGCCTAGTCTGCAGGTACAGTACGGGACGCGACGACGTCGGCGCACCATCCCGACGACAACAAAGACGACAATCTGCCGCGGTGGCTGCCCAAGACAGCCCGGTGGCCGGACTTCGATGGAGGAAGCAATGAGCAAGCTGCATGCAATTTCGCGCGCGCTGATCGCGCTGGTCTTCGGCTTCGCACTGCAGACGGCGGCGGCGCAGGACACGCTGAAGCTCGCGGTAGGCCAGCGCGGCAATTGGGACACTTCGGTCGCCGAAGTCGGCCAGCGCGCGGGAATCTTCAAGAAGCACGGGCTGACGCTCGAGATTCTCTATACGCAGGGAGGCGGCGAGACGCAGCAAGCGGTGATTTCCGGCAGCGTCGACATCGGGGTCGCGGCCGGCATCATGGGCGTGCTGTCCGCGTATTCGAAGGGCGCACCGGTGCGGATCATCGCCGCGGAAACGACCGGCGCCGCCGACCTCTTCTGGTACGTACCGGCGTCGTCGCCGATCAAATCGCTGAAGGACACTGAAGGCAAGACGATCGCGTATTCGACGAACGGCTCGTCGACCCACGGCATCGTCAGCGCGTTCATCAAGCAGTACGACCTCAAGGCGAAGCCGGTTGCGACCGGCGGCCCTGCGCCGACGCTGACGCAGGTGATGTCGAACCAGATCGACGTCGGCTGGTCGGCGCCGCCGTTCGGGCTCGACCAGCTCGACCAGGGCAAGATCCGGATCGTCGCCGTCGGCAACGACGCGTCGGTGTTCAAGGGCCAGACGGTGCGGATCACGATCGCCAACGCGCAGGCGCTGCAGGCGCGGAAGCCCGTGTTCGAGCGGTTCATGAAGGCGTATCGGGAGACGATCGATGCGATGTACGCCGACCCTGCGATGCTCAAGCTCTATGCGGAGTTCGTCGGCATCTCCGAACCACTCGCCAAGCGCACGCGCGACGATTTCTTCCCCAAGGAGGCGATCAATCCCGATCGCATCGTCGGCCTGGACGCGATCATGCCCGACGCCGTCACGATGAAATACGTGACGGCGCCGTTGACCCGCGAGCAGCTGTCCGAGCTGATCCAGATTCCGCCGCGTTGAGCGCGAAACGGGCAGCGTAGGCGCCACGTGGCGAAGGCGACCGGCCCGCGCAGGCCGCCGGCCATCGAGCGCCCGGCGGGCGTAGCCGCCGGCGAGCCCGCGTTCGGCAGCGATGTCATTGCCGCGACGCTGCGCGCGCTCGATCTGCCCTTCATCGCGCTCAATCCGGGCGCGAGCTTCCGCGGCCTTCACGACAGCCTCGTCAACTTCCTCGGCAACGCGCGGCCGCAGATGCTCTTGTGCCTGCACGAGGAGCACGCGGTGGCGATCGCACACGGCTATGCGAAGGTGACAGGCAGGCCGATGGCCGTCGTCGTGCACTCGAACGTCGGTCTGTTCCACGCGACGATGGCGATCTTCAACGCATGGTGCGACCGGATGCCGGTGATCGTGCTCGGCGCGACCGGGCCGGTCGACGCCGCGCGCCGGAGGCCCTGGATCGACTGGATTCACACGGCGCGCGACCAGGGCGCGATCGTCCGCGGCTACGTCAAATGGGACGACCAGCCGGCATCGCCGGCCGCCGCGCGCGAGTCGCTGCTGCGCGCGGCGTGGCTTGCGCAGACGGCGCCGATGGCGCCTGTCTACGTCAATCTCGACGCGCACCTGCAGGAGGCGCCGCTGACCGAAGCGTTGCCGCCGATCGACGCGTCGCGGTTCACGCCGGCAGCGCCGATGGCAGCGCCAGAAGCGTTGGTGCGCAAGGCCGCCGACATGTTGGCGGCCGCGAAGCGGCCGCTGCTGCTGATCGGCCGTGTGTCGCGCAGCCTCGATGCATGGCAGGCGCGCATCGCGCTGGCCGAGGCTCTCGGCGCCAGCGTCGCGACCGATCTCAAGGTCGGCGCAGCGTTTCCGACCGAGCATCCGTTGCACGTTGCGCCGCCGTCCGTCCTGTTGCGCCCCGAGCTCGCGGCGGCCATCGCCGGCGCCGACGTAATACTGAGTCTCGATTGGGTCGATCTGGCCGGCACGCTGCACGCCGTGGTGGGCGCCACTCCGAGGGCGAAGATCATTCACGCTTCGCTCGATCACCTGCTGCACAACGGCTGGAGCATGGACCATCAGGGACTGCCTCCCGTCGACGTCTTCCTGGCGGCGGAACCGGACGTCGTCGTACCGGCGCTGCGCGACGCGCTGCCCCGCCGCGCGAAGCGGCGCCCGCGCGGCATGACGCGCGCGCCTGCGATTCCCGCACCGCCGCGTCCATCGTCGGCTATCGATGTGGACACGATGGCGTACGCGCTGCGCCGCGCGGTTGGCGAGCGTCCGGTGTCGCTGCTTCACCTGCCGTTATCATGGAACGCCGCGACGTGGCCGTTCGCGCATCCGCTCGACTTCCTCGGGTCCGATGGCGGCGGCGGTATCGGCGCCGGTCCCGGGATCGCCGTCGGCGCGTCGCTGGCCTTGAAGGATGCCGGCCGGCTGCCCGTGGCCATCTGCGGTGACGGCGATTTCCTGATGGGCGCGACGGCGCTGTGGACGGCCGTGCATTACCGGACGCCGGTGCTCGTCGTCGTCGCCAACAACCGGTCGTTCTACAACGATGAAGTGCACCAGGAGCGCGTCGCGCGGATCCGCGGTCGTCCGGTCGAGAACAAATGGATCGGACAGCGGATCGCCGATCCCGACATCGACCTCGCAGGTCTGGCGAGGGCGCAGGGCGCGTTCGCGGTGGGGCCGATCGAACGTGCCGGCGATCTCTACGCCGCGTTCCGGCAAGCCATCGCTGCGGTCGAGCGCGGAGCGGTCGCCGTCGTCGACGTGCGCGTCGCGCCCGGCTACACGCCGGCGATGTCCGCGGCGCTCGCCCGGGGCGCGAAATGACCTCGCCGATACCGACGGGTGGCAATCCGACCGCCGGCGTGCTGCTGTCGGTCGACCACATCGTCAAACGTTTCACGACGGCGGAAGGCGTGATCACCGCGCTCGACGACGTGTCCCTTGCCGTCGCGCCGGGCGAATTCGTGTCGGTGATCGGCCCGTCGGGCTGCGGCAAGTCGACGCTGTTCAACATCATGGGCGGGCTGGTCGGCGATTACGAAGGGCGCGTCGCGGTGGGCGGCGAGACGATTGCCGGCACGCATCCGGCGATCGGCATGGTGTTCCAGGAGGAGTCGGCGTTTCCGTGGCGCACGGTGATCCAGAACGTCGCGTTTCCGCTGGAAATCGCCGGCGTCCCCAAGGGCGAGCGACTCGAGCGCGCGCGTCATTTCGTCGGGCTGGTCGGCCTCGACGGCTTCGAGCGGCGCCTGCCCGCTGAACTCTCCGGCGGCATGCGGCAGCGGGTCGCGATCGCGCGGACGCTGGCGTCGTCGCCCAGGATCCTGCTGATGGACGAGCCCTTCGCCGCGCTCGACGAGCAGACGCGGCTGCTGCTGGGCGACAAGGTGCTGCAGATCCACCAGCAACTGCAGCAGACGACGCTGCTGATCACGCACAACATCACCGAGGCCGTGCAGCTATCGGACCGCGTGTTGGTGATGACGTATCGCCCGGGCACGCTGAAGCGCGTCGTCGACATCGACCTGCCGCGGCCGCGCACGTCCGAGGTGGTGGGCAGCGATGCGTTCGGCCACTATGTCGCGCGGATCTGGAGCGACCTGCGCGAGGAGGCGAGCCGCGGGATTCGCGAGGAGGAAACGCGCACCTTGGGCCACGGAGCAACGCGATGACGGCGCGGCTCGCCAACTCGCGCCTCGCCGCCGCGCTGACCGGGTTCGGCACGCTCGTGGCGATCCTGGTGCTGGTCGAGGCGCTGATCCGCGGCGGCGCGATCAACCGCTTCATCGTTCCGCTGCCCTCGCAGGTGCTGGTTGCGATTCCGCGGATCATCGCGGAGGAGAACGTGCTGCACCGGCTGTGGGAGACCGCGCGCGAAGCGTTGTGGGCGAGCGTGCTGATTGCCGTTGTCGGCATCGCGCTCGGCATCCTGCTGTACCGGTTCCGGTTGCTGCGAAGCGCCACCGAGACCTGGGTAGCGGCACTCGCTTCGGCGCCGATCGTGCTGATGTACCCGCTGTTCCTCGTGATCTTCGGCCGCAGCGCGGCGACGATCATCGCGATCGGCTTCGTGGCCGGGCTGCCGCCGGTGATCCTGAAGACGCTCGAAGGACTGGTCGGCGCGCGGCAGGTTCTGATCGACGTCGGCCGCAGCTTCAAGCTCACCGATCGCCAGATGTTCTGGAAGATCCTGTTGCCGGCGGCGTTGCCCAGCATCTTCGTCGGGCTTCGTCTCGGCCTCATATTCGCGTTGATCAACATCGTCGGCGTCGAATTCCTGATCAACTTCGGCGGACTCGGCCAGCTGATCAACGATCTCGCCGAGCGTTACGATCTGCCGGCGACCTACGGCGCCATCTGTTTCGTCATCCTGGTCAGCATCGTGTTCTTCATCCTCATGGAGCGGATCGAGCGATGGATGCGACCGATCGATTAGTCATGCCGCGGGCCGGTTGGTCGACGCCACAGCGGGTGCGGGCGTTGCGGATCGGCATTGTCGTGACGATCCTTGTCGCCTGGGAGGCGGTGGCTGCGTCCGGCCTGCTGTTCCGCGACGTCGTCCCGTCGCTCGTCGCGATCGGCCGCGCGCTGGGACGACTGCTGACCGATGCGGCGTTCTACTGGAATCTGGGCGTTACGGGCGCCGAGATCGGCGGCGCGGTGCTCATCGGCGGCGTGTCCGGGCTCGCCGTCGGGCTGGCACTCGGCGCCAACCGCTTCCTTGCCCGGGCGTACGAACCTTTCATCTACTATCTTGGACCCACGCCGAAAATCATCTTCTTCCCGATCATGATCATGTGGTTCGGCGTCGGCTCCGGTTCCAAGGTTGCGATGGGCGCCCTGTCGTGCTTCTTCCCGATCGCGATCAGCGCTGCAGCCGGCATGCGCGAGATCGACCGCGTGCTGATCCGCGTCGGAACGAGCTTTCGCGCCAGTCCCTGGCAGATGGTGACCAAGATCTACCTGCCTGCACTGCGCCGCCCGCTCGTCAACGGCATCCGGCTGGGACTCGGCATCGCGATCATCGGTACGCTGCTGGCCGAGACCAAGTTGTCGAACCGCGGCATTGGCTACCTGATCATCCAGTCGTACTCGACATTCGACATGCCGAAGATGTACGCGCTGCTGATCGTGCTGTTCGTGCTCGCGATCGGCGCCAACGCGCTGATCGGTCGCTTTGCCGGCGCTGACACATCGTCGCTGGACCGGGGACGGCCGCGGTGAGCGCCCGCGGCCACGATCGGGCGATTCCGCTGCCCTCGCATCGCGACATCTACTACGGCGGCGCGTGGCACACGCCTTCGGCCGGCCACTACGCGGACACGATCAGCCCCGGCGACGGCACTTCGCTCGGTCGCGTCGCCATCGGCTCGGCGGCCGACGTCGATGCCGCGGTTGCAGCCGCGGCGCGCGCGTTTGCCGACTGGCGAGACGTCGCGCCGCTCGACCGCGCGCGAATCCTGCGGCGCGTCGCGCAGGTCCTGCGCGAAAACGCCGGCGAACTCGCACTGATCGACGCCGCCGATTGCGGCAACCCGGTGAGCGAAATGACCCGCGACGCGCTGGTCGCGGCGGCGCAGCTCGAGTTCTTCGCCGGCCTGGTGACCGAGATGAAGGGCACGTCGATCCCGATGGGTCCCGACGTCGTGAACTTCTCGGTCCGACAGCCACGCGGCGTCGTCGCCCGGATCATCCCGTTCAACCATCCATTCATGTTTTGCGCGGGCAAGGCTGCGGCCCCGTTGGCGGCCGGCAACACCGTCGTCATCAAGCCGCCCGAGCAGGCGCCGCTGTCGTCGCTGCGACTGGCCGAGCTTGTCGACGGCGTGCTGCCACCCGGGGTGTTCAACGTCGTGCCGGGCGGGCGCGACACGGGTGCTGCGCTGGCCGCGCATCCCGACGTGGCGATGGTCGCGCTGATCGGCAGCGTCGCAGCCGGGCGCGCCGTGATGCGCGCGGCGAGCGAGACCGTGAAGCCCGTATTGCTCGAACTGGGCGGAAAGAACGCACTGATCGCCTATCCGGACGCCGACCCGGATGAGGTGGCCGCCGCCATCGTCGGCGGCATGAACTTCACGTGGTGCGGTCAATCGTGCGGGTCGACCAGCCGGGCGTTCGTACATTCGGCGATCCACGACGCGGTGCTCGCGAGAATTGCGCAGCGCATCGCCGCGTTCAAGCCGGGCCTGCCGACCGACCCCGAAACGACTATGGGAGCCATAGTCAGCAGTGCCCAGCTCGAGCGAATCGTCGATTTCATCGCTTCCGCACAGCGCGAAGGCGCGCGGCTGCTGCACGGCGGTGGCCGCCCCAGTGATCCCGCCCTCGCCAACGGTTTCTATCTCGAACCCACGGTGTTCGCCGACGTGACGCCCGGCATGCGCATCGCGCGCGAGGAAATTTTCGGCCCGGTACTCGCGATACTCGCATGGTCGGACGAGGCGCGGATGCTGGCGGACGTCAATGCCGTTCCGTACGGTTTGACATGCTCGATCTGGAGCAATGACGTCTCGACGGCGCATCGCACGGCGCTGGCCGTCAATGCCGGCTACGTGTGGATAAACGAAGTCGGCAAGCACTTTCTCGGTGCCCCATTCGGCGGCGTCCGACAGTCGGGATTCGGGCGTGAAGAGTGCATCGAGGAGATGCTCGGCTTCACACAGGAGAAGAACATCCACGTCCGTTTGCGACGCGCGCGATAGCCGTCGGTCGAAGCGGTGAGCGCCGCGCTGCTACACTGGCGCCGGCAGGATCCGCCGATGAACGTCTCGATCCTCGACGACTATCACGATACGTTGCGCACGCTGGACTGCTACGGCAAGCTGGCGGGCCACGACGTCACGATCTGGAACGACCATGTCCAGGACGTCGACGCGCTTGCCGAGCGCCTGCGCGACGCCGATGCGCTGGTCCTGATCCGCGAGCGCACGAAGATCGGCGCTCCACTGCTCGAGCGCCTGCCGCGGCTGCGGCTGATCAGCCAGCGCAGCGTGTACCCGCACATCGATATCGACGCCTGCACGCGCCTCGGCATCATCGTGTCTTCGAACATGCATCCCGGTACGCCGTCGTTCGCGACGGCCGAGCTGACCTGGGGGCTGGTGCTGGCGGCGATGCGCCAGGTTCCGCAGCAGGTGGCGTCGCTCAAGGCTGGAAAGTGGCAGACCGGCGTCGGTCACACGCTGCGCGGCAAGACGCTCGGCGTATTCGGCTACGGACGGATCGGCAGCGTCGTCGCCGGCTACGGGAAGGCGTTCGGGATGCGCGTCGTGGCGTGGGCACGAGAGGACTCGCTCGCCCGCGCGCGCGCCGACGGCCACGAGGTCGCCGCCAGCAAGGAGGCGTTTTTCGCGCAATCC
>Ga0070668_100002875_pt1 | contig 12700 bp, 11 predicted proteins | sample KBSS43metaG_FD_64661 | JGI IMG/M metagenome (GOLD analysis project Ga0070668, IMG submission 64661) | Switchgrass rhizosphere microbial communities from Kellogg Biological Station, Michigan, USA - KBS S4-3 metaG | ecosystem: Host-associated > Plants > Roots > Rhizosphere > Soil ... | reverse complement strand
GGCCGCGCTGCTGTCGGTCGCGCTGTTCTCGTCGGTCCTCGCGTACATCTTCTGGAACCGCGGCGTCGAGCAGGTCGGCGCGCAGGTTGCCGGGTTGTTCGTCCACCTGATGCCGGTGTTCGGCGTCGTGCTCGCGTGGCTGTTCCTCGGCGAGCGGATGGAACCGTTCCACGTCGCGGGCATCGCGCTGATCCTGGCTGGCATCTTCATCACCAGCCGCAAGGCGCCGCTGCCGGCGCCCGCCGGGACCGACTAGCGTCAGTTGCAGACGGCGGCGCGTGTCTCGCGCCGCTGGAAGCCGGGGTCGGGCGCGGAAAGCGACTCGAGGAACGCGATCAGGTCGCGTTTCTCGTCGGGTGTCAGCTTCAGCGGCACCAGCAGCCGCTCGCCGTCGGCGTGCAGGCGATCGAGCGGCAGTTCCGAATAGTGATTGACGACGTCGTCGAGCGTCTTCAGCGATCCGTTGTGCATGTACGGGGCCGTCATCGCGACGTCGCGCAATCCCGGGACCTTGAATTCGCCGAAGTTGCGATGCTCGAGCGCGACGTAGCGCGTGCTGGTCGCCGTCGTGCGCGCCGGGTCGTCGCTCCATGCGCCGAGCAGGTTCCATTCACTGACCTTCAGCTGCTTGATGCCGCCGTACCGCCCCGGATCGACGCGACCTGGCTCGATGAAGAAGGCAATGCCGGTGTCGTTGAACTCGCCGTTGCTGAACGTCGGCCCGCCATGGCAGAGCTCGCACCGGCCGCGTCCCGCGAACAGCTTCAATCCGCGCTGCGCCGCCGCCGGGTAGCGGGCCATCGCCTGGCTGTCGCCGCGGGAAAGCGCATCGCGAAATTCGTCGAACGGCGTACGCGGCGAGTCGAGCGTCTCCTCGAACGCGGCCAGCGCCTTGGCCGCGTCGACGACGACCACGGTATCGTCGGCAGGGGGGGCGCGTCCGAACGCCTGCCGGTAGTGGCACGCGAAGTCGGCGATCTCGCGGATGCGGGCAGCGACGCCGGCAATCGAATTGCCCATTTCGCGCGGATCGAGCAGCGGCCGGATGCTCTGCCCCCACAGGCTGTCGCCGGCGCCGTCCCAACCGAACCAGCGCGCGTCGCGAACGTTCTGCAACGACGGCGTGTTGCGATCCACGACGGCGAGTCCGATCGCGCGCTCGCGGCCGTCGGTCCAGTGCCGCTTCGGCTGGTGGCACGCGGCGCACGACACGAGCCCGTTCTGCGACAGTCGCGTATCGAAGAACAGCCGCTCGCCGAAGGCCACCGCCTCGGCGCGCCCGGACATCCGGTTGCTCGGATCGCGCGTCGCGGGCCGTGGCCACGGCCCGTGCGCGAGGATCCGTGTGCGCTCGATCTCGGTGAACGTCACCGGTGCCGGTGCATCGGCCTGCGGCGATGCGCTCCACGCCAGCAACGCGAATGCGACACCGAGCGGCTTCGCCAGTCGTCCGCGACCGTTTGCAAGGCTCTGCCGGCGAGGGAGGCTCGCTGTCATTCGATATCGATCGGGCTCGACAGACGCTCGGTCTTGCCGTTCGCGCCCACGTCGAATACGAACTCCCACTGGCCGGGCATGTGGAACAGCAGGCCGTCGGCACGGAAGCGGCCGGGTGCGACCGTCGTCACGCCGGGACGGTAGTTCATGCCGTGCCGGTGCGCAGGCATTTGCGCGTCGACGCGCAGCGACTGCGGCGGCGGTGCACCGTCTTTCGCGCACACGGCGAGCTCGAGCACGAAGTGGCGGCCGACGACGATCGGCGCGGGCTCGATCCGGTAGGCGATGGCGTAGCGAGTCGACTCGACACGCCGCAACGAGGAACCCAGCTGCTCGCCGCACGTCGCCGCGCCCGTTGCGCTGCCGGCCACGAGCAGTGCGACGACGGCGACGGTCCAGCGCCGCGTCATCGCCCTCGATCGGCGCCCGCGAACAACGCCTCGCCGTTGCGCCATGCGATCCGCTCGGCGAGCGCCGGGGGCAGGTCGGCCAGCCAGGCGCGCGACCAGTTGGCGTGCTCGACGATGTAGTGCCAGCGCTCGGGCGTGAACGTGTCGGTGCCGACCATGAACCGGTCGGGAAACTCGGCGAACGCCGCGCGCCACTCGGGCGCCACTTTGCCGCCGCTGCCGTGCTCGGTGCGGAACGCGAGGTCGCACCACAGGTTCCGGTGCTTGCGCAGCATGGCCCTTACTTCATCGGGGCGCTCGAATCCGGAATGCGCCCACAGGATGCGCGCAGCGGGATCCTGCCGGAACAGCCGCTCGATCGCGTCCACGTCCGAATGTGCGTGCAGCAGCAGCTTGTGCTGGCGCGCGAGTTCGACGGTGCGGCGCATCACCGGCAGATCGGCATCGGCACCGTAGACGTGGAACTCGCCGATCGCGACATAGCGATAGCGGGCGAGCCGATCCTCGAGGTACGCGATGATCGCCGGATCGCGCACCCAGACGCCGGTATCGTCACGCGTCCGGTACGGCCGCAGCGAAGGCAGGATCAACTCGGGGGCTGCGTCGAACAACCGTTGCGTGCCGTCGTCGCCGGAACTCGAGACCAGCGCGCGGCGGATGCCGGCCTTGCGCAGGATCGCGATGGCGTCGGCCGGCGGCAGATTCGGCCACGCGTCGTGGCTGTAGTGGATGTGCGCGTCGAAGACCGGCAGTTCGGCGGCCGCGCACGGCCCGGCCGTGAGGCAGGCGAGGGCGGCGACAGGCAGGAGCGTGCGCACGGCGTAAGCATAGCGCGGCCGCGCGCGCGCAGGAGAGGTCGCAATGCCGGATATTCCGGCCGGCAGTGCGCGAGCGTCAGCCCGGAACGCGACCGTACTGGTCGTCGAAGCGGACGATGTCGTCTTCGCCGATGTAGTCACCGCAGGCGACTTCGATGACGATCAGGGGTTCGCTCCCGCGGTTTTCCAGTCGATGACGGGTCTCGATCGGGAGGTAGGTCGACTCGTTCGGACGGATGTCGAACGTGTCGTCTCCGCGCGTCACGTGCGCGATGCCGGCGACCACGACCCAGTGCTCGCTGCGCCGGTGATGAAGCTGCAGCGACAGCTTGCCGCCGGGCTTCACCTCGAGCCGCTTGATCTTGAAGCCGGGGCCTTCCTGCAGCACCGTGTACGCGCCCCACGGCCGGGCAACGGTCTTGTGCAGACGGTAGGCATCGTGGCCGCGCGCCTTCAACTCGCCGACGACCTCTTTCACGCGCTGCAGCTGGCTGCGGTGCGCGACGAGCACCGCATCGGCCGTGTCGACGATGACCAGGTCCTCGACGCCGACCGCCGCGACGACGCGGTCCTCGGCATGAATGTACGTGCCGCGGGTGTCGATCGAGACCCGCTCGCCTTGGCCGCTGTTGCCGGCATCGTCGGTCGGCACGAGGTTCGACACGGCCTGCCACGATCCGACGTCGCTCCAGTCGAAACCGGCGCGGACGACAGCGACGCCGGCCGCTTTTTCCATCACCGCATAGTCGAGCGAAATGTCCGGTACCGAGGCAAACGTCGCGGGATCGATCTCGAGCATTGCGTTGCGCGGCGCGCTCGCCAGCAGTCGCCAGGCCGCGCGCGCGCCGTCGAGCACCGCCGGGGCGTGCAGCGCAAGCGCCGCCAGGATCGTGCGCGGCGTGAAGCAGAACATGCCTGAGTTCCACACGTAGTTGCCGGCGACGACGTAGCGCTCGGCATCGCCGCGCGGCGGTTTTTCGATGAAGCGCGCCACGGCGAGTGCGGGCGGCGTGCCGGCGTCGAGCGGTGCGCCGCATTCGATGTAGCCGAAGCCGGTCTCGGGAAGCGTTGGATTGATGCCGAACGTCACCAGCTGCCCGCTACGCGCCAGAGCGGCGGCGCGGTCGACGCCCGCAGCGAATCCTTGCTGGTCGCGAATCAGGTGGTCGGCGGCGAGTACCAGCAGCGGCACGTCGGCACCGACGTGCGTCTCGGCCCACAGCGCACCCAGTGCGACCGCCGCTGCCGTGCCGCGACCGAATGGCTCGAGCAGGAACGCGGCGTCCGCCGGCGCGCCACCCGGAAGCGCCGCATAGACGTCCTTCGTCGCGAAGTAGTAGTCGCGATTGGTGACCGTCAGCAGCGGTCCCGTGCGGGGTAACGCAACCGCGCGCGCGACGGTTTTCGCGAGCAGCGTGTCGCCGTCGGGCAGTTGCATGAACGGCTTGGGCGCGGCCTCGCGCGACAACGGCCACAGACGGGTACCGGCGCCGCCGCACAGGATCAGGGGAACAACCGTGGGTGTTGTCATCGCATCAACGAGCGTGAGTAAAGGCCGTACTGTACCCCAGCCATATGTAGGACAAACACCGACACCGCTTTCCGCCGCCCGCCGATGCGTCCGTCAGAGGTGGGGACCTACGATGCCAACACAAGATCACAACCCGCACAGAGGAAACATGGAACTCGCGTGTCCCGACAAGATCGTCAGCCTGCCTTTCGTCGCCGCCACTCGGGCCGCGTCGCGGCCGGCGCCGGCACGCTTTGGACGGATGTACGGTAACTCGCCTGCGATGCAGCACGTGTTTGCGATGATCGGCAAGGTTGCGCCGACCGCAGCGACGGTACTCGTCACCGGCGAATCCGGCTCGGGCAAGGAACTCGTCGCGCGTTCGCTGCACGACTTGTCCGAACGACGCCGCGGGCCGTTCGTCGCGATCAACTGCGGCGCGATCCCGGCGAATCTCATCGAGGCCGAGTTGTTCGGCTACGAGAAGGGATCGTTCACCGGCGCGAACCGCCAGCACCAGGGTTGCTTCGAGCGCTCGGCGGGCGGCACGCTGTTCCTCGACGAGATCACCGAGATGGCGCCGGAAATGCAGGTGCGCCTGTTGCGCGTCCTCGAGACCGGCCGCTTCCAGCGCATCGGCGGCAACCAGGAGCTCGCAGCCGACGTGCGTGTGCTTGCGGCAACCAATCGCGAGCCGCAGGCAGCCGTTCGCGATGGCGTGCTGCGCGAGGACCTGTTATACCGGCTCTCGGTGTTCCCGATCCATCTGCCGCCGTTGCGCGAACGTGAAGGCGACGCCGAGTTGCTGGCCGAGCATTTCCTGCGCGAGCACAACCTCGAGGCCGGCAGCGACAAGCGCTTTTCGCGGGCCGCGCAGGATGCGATCCGCCAGCACACATGGCCCGGCAACGTCCGTGAGCTGCGCAACGCCGTCCACCGTGCGTTCATCCTGAGCGACGACATGGTCGAGCTGAACCTCGGTGGTCTCGCATGCCCCGAAGCCCGGGGCACGCGGCTGGAGTTCGTCATCGGAACGCCGCTGGCGGAAATGGAACGTCACGCGATCTACGCGACGCTCGATCATTGCCGCGGCAACAAGCGGCAGTGCGCGGAATTGCTCGGCGTCAGCCTGAAGACGCTCTACAATCGGCTCACTGCTTACCAGGCGACGGACAGCCAGGGCGCCGCCCTCTGATGAAAAGGCGTTACTGATGATACGAATCCTCGTAGCGGATGACCACGCGATCGTGCGTGCCGGGTTGAAACAGTTCATCTCGGACCAGGTCGACATGCAGATCTCGGGCGAAGCGGCGACCGGGGACGAGGCGATCGCGCTGGTTCGCGCCAGCGACTTCGACGTCGTGCTGCTCGACATCTCGATGCCCGACAAGAACGGCATCGACACGCTGAAGGCAATCAAGCACGCGAAGCCCGAGCTGCCGGTGCTGATGCTGTCGGGCTTTGCCGAGGAGCAGTACGCAGTGAATCTGCTGCGTGCCGGCGCGTCCGGATACGTGAACAAGGAAGCTGCGTCGACGCAACTGGTCGGTGCGATCCGGACCGCGGTGCGCGGCCGCAAGTACGTCAGCGCAAATCTGGCGCAAGTGCTCGCCGACGGCGTTTCTGGCGACAGCGATGCGCCGCTGCACGCGCAACTGTCGCAGCGCGAGTTCCAGATCTTCACCAAGCTCGCGGGCGGCACGCCGGTGTCGAAGATTGCCGACGAGCTGCACCTGTCGGTGAAGACCGTCAGCACCTATCGCTCCCGGGTGCTGGAAAAAATGGGCATGAAGACGAACGCCGACCTCACGTACTACGCAATCAAGAATCATCTGATCGAATAACGGTGACCTCGTTGAGTCTTCCGTCGACGCGGCGCCGGGATGGTGAGCGGAACGCGCGGCAGCACAGCGAGTGTGACGAAGGCGGCCTCTGATGGTTTCTGCAACTCCGTTGCGCGTGTTCCTGGTCGAAGATTCGCCGGTGATCCGCGAGCGTCTCGTCGAATCGCTGACGGCGAGCGGTCATGTGTCGGTAGTCGGCCATGCCGATACCGAGCGGGCCGCCGTCGCCGCGCTGACGTCCGGGCAGTGGGACGCGCTGATCCTCGACCTGCAATTGAAGCAGGGCACGGGGCTCGGCGTGCTGAAATCGATCCCGCCCAACCGACCTCCGGGCGCGAAGGTCATCATCCTCACCAATTACGCGATCCCGCAGTACCGCGATCGCTGCCTGATGCTGGGCGCCGATTATTTCTTCGACAAATCACGCGAGTACGACCGCGTGCGCGAAGTGCTCGAAGAATTGGCGGAAACGCGCTGACACGCGTGTAAGCACTGCACCGCCGCCGGGTAATCGTTGCACGGGCGCTGCGGTAGTGGTCACCCAAGTAGCTGATTCCACGGGCCGATTAGCCTGGCACGCAGCGTGCGACGGGTAGTAGCGTGCACGCGGACAAGCGCGTGAACGACAGGTCCGATCCTTAATTTTTCATCGAAGGAGTACACCATGAAGCGACTGATCGCCCTCGCGCTCGCCACGTCCTTTGCTTTCCTGGCCGGGTGCAACACCGTTGAAGGCGCCGGCAAGGATGTGAAGGCCACCGGCAACGCCATCGAGAAGGCCGCCGACGAATCGAAGCCCAAGTAATGTCCTCACGGATGCCGGCCGCGGCGCGATCGTTCGCGTCGCCGGCCGGTGCCCTCGTGAATCCCCGCTCCCACCCATCCATTGCGCGCCGCCCGAAACCCGGCATGGCCGTTGTACGTCATCGCCGCCATCCTGGCGATTGCTGCTGCCAAGCTCGCCGCCGATTTCATCGTGCCGGTACTGGTCGGCATCTTTGGCGCGTACGCGCTGCGTCCGGTCGTCACTGCGTTGACGCGGCTCCGCCTGCCCGAGCCGGTGGCGGCGACTGTCGTCATGGCGACGCTGCTGGCGTTCGCCGGCTCGACCGCGTACTACCTCCGCGATGATGTGACCGACGCGCTGGCCGACCTGCCGCAGGGCGTTCACAAGCTGCGGGTCAGGATCCGCGACCTGTCGGTCGACACCAAGCCAACCCCGATCCAGCACGTCACGGCCGCTGCGGAAGAACTGAAGAAGGCGGCAAACGAAGTGGCGGGTTCCACACCGCCTGCCGGTGTGGCGCCAACCTCGGCCAAGACGCCCGACATTGTCGATCGCGTCACCAGCCAAGGCGTCAACATCCTGTCCACATTGTCGACGCTGGGCATCGCGTTGACGATCACGCTGTTCCTGCTCGCCGCCGGCGACACGTTCCGGCGGCGCCTGGTCCGGATCGTCGGCACCCGGCTCGCCGAGCGCCGCGTGACCGTCGAGATCCTCGACGAGATCGACACGCAGATCCAGCGCTTCCTGCTGGTCACGCTGATTACGAACGTCGTGCTCGGACTGGTGCTGTGGGGGGCGTTCGCCGCCCTCGGCCTCGAACGGCCCGCGCTGTGGGCGTTTTGCGCGGCGGTGCTGCACGTGATCCCGTACCTCGGCATCCTGCTGGCGCTGACGCTGGTCGGGGCCGTCGCGCTGCTTCAGTTCGGCACGCTCGGCGGCATGTTTGCCATCGTCGGCGTGGCGGTCGTTGCCGCGATCGCCATCGGAATCTATATGCAGACATGGCTGCAGGGACGCTCCTCGCGCATGAACGCGGTCGCGGTGTTCATCTCGGTGCTGTTCTTCGGCTGGCTGTGGGGCGGCTGGGGGTTGTTGCTCGGCGCACCGCTGATCGCCATCGTGAAGACGATCTCGGAGCGCATCGAGGCACTGAAGCCGGTGGCCGAGTTCCTCGACGATTAGGCGTAGAGTCGAGCAATGCGTGCCATCCGCCGACCGATTTGGGCATTCGCTAGTAACCGGCCTCGCCGGATGCTGCTGGCGGTGTTCTGCGCGGCGTTCGCCATGGCTGCGTGGCCGCAACCGGCGTCCGCGACGGATACGATCACGTTGATCGTGGCCACGCCTCCCGGAGGCTCCGCGGACCGCCTTGCGCGAATCACGGCTACGACCCTGCAGCCGGTCGTCGAGGAGGCGGTCGAGACGCGGAACATCCCCGGCCCCGCGGGCGTTGCCGGGACAGGCGCGCTCGCCAAGGCTGCGCCGGACGGGAGGACGCTCGGACTACTGACCAGCACGCCGCTGGTGGCCGGACGGCTGCTGTCCGGGCAGGCCGACTACAACCCGATCAAGGATTTCGACTGGCTGGCGGTCATCGGCACCTATGCCAATGCGGTCGTCGTGCGCAATGACCATCCGGCGCGAACCTTCGACGAGTGGCTGGAGAGCGCGCGGTCGGCGACGACGCCGCTCAAGTACAGCTCACCGGGTATCGGAACGCCGTCGCACCTGGCGGGTGAATTCCTTCGGACGGAAGCGCGAGCCAATCTGCAGCACATCCCGCTCCCTTCCGGAACGCCGGACGCCTATCCGGCGCTGTCCCAGGGCGCCGTCGACGTCGTGATCGACGGCCTTCCTGCCGCGCTCGGGGCCGTGGGTCGCGGCGGGTTTCGCGTGCTTGCGGTCACCTCGGAAAAGCGCCATCCGGCGGTCCCCGACGTCCCGGCGTTCGGAGAAATCTGGAAGGGCGAATCGTTCGTCGTCTTTGCGGTGGTCGCCGCGCCGCGCGGCCTGCCGGACCCCGTACGCATCAAGCTCGCGAGCGCTGCCGGCGTGCTGGTGCTCGATCGCAACTATGTGGCGCAAGTGTCGGCGCTCGGGATCGAGTTCCTGGGACTCACCGGCGCGCGCGCGACCGATTTCGTGCAGGATGAATTTGTCAGGCATGCGCGCCTGATTGCCAAGTACGGCATCACGGCGCGGCGCTAGCCGCATCCCCGGGCCGCTACGACGGTGCCAGATCTTCGACCAGCGCGGACAGCTGGTCGCCGTCGACGGGCTTGACGATATAGGCGGCAAACCCTGCGGCCTTTGCAAGTTCGTTGTCCGACGGCTGTCCGTAGCCGGTGAGGGCGACGATCTTCGCGCGCAGCTTGCGCGGGCCTTCGCGCAGTTTCTGCGCGACCTCGAAGCCGGTCATGCCGGGCATCCCGATGTCCATCAGGATGACATCCGGGTCCAGCGATTCGGCGGCCGACAGCGCGGACTGCGGATCGTTGACGACGGTCACCGCATGCCCGCTCATTTCCAGCAACGTTCCGATCGCGTCGGCGGCATCGACGTTGTCGTCGACGACCAGCACCTTGATCGGCCGCTTCCGCGCGTCATCGGGCCGGGCGCGGACGTCCGCCGCCACGTGCCCCGCGGCCGGCAACGTGATGACGAATCTCGAGCCGGTTCCCGCTCCGTCGCTGTGGCCCGCGAGCGTGCCGCCGTGCATCTCGACCAGGCGGCGCGCGATGTGCAGGCCGAGACCCAGGCCGTCGGCGGCCGTTTCGGCGCGCAAGTCGCGATGCCAGAAACCCTCGAAGAGGTGGGGCAGCTGCGCCGCTTCCATGCCGGCGCCATCGTCGCGTACGGTGATCACGACTGTGCCCTGGTCGCCTGCGGCCGCGATGACGTCGATGTGCCCGTGCGCCGGCGTGTGTCGCGCTGCATTCTCCAGCAGGTTGTCGATTGCCTGCATCAGGCGCGTCGCATCGGCATCGACGATGAGCGGCGTCTCGGCAAGTGTCACCGACAGCGTCTGCCTTCCTTCCGTCAGCCGCGGCTGGACGAGCTCCAGCGCGCGGTTCACGACGTCGCGCGCATCGGTCGGCGAGCGCTTGAGGATGACCTTGCCGGTGTCGATGCGCGAGACGTCCAGCAACTCGTCGACGAGGCCGGTCAGGTTCGCGCACTGGCGCTCGATCACCTCACGCGCGTGCGCAAGCTTGGGACTGTCGGCAGGCGCCTCGCGGTTGAGGATCTGCACGGCATTGCGAATCGGCGCCAGCGGGTTGCGCAGCTCGTAGGCGAGCGTGGCCAGGAATTCGGACTGCCGCTGCCCCACGCGATCGAGCACCTCGTCGGCGCTCTTGCGGTCGGTGATATCGATGGACGTGCCGAGGTAGCCGGCAAAACTGCCGTCGCCCAGGAAGCGTGGAACACCTTGCTCGATCATCCACCGGTATTCGCCGTCATGGCGGCGCAACCGGTACTCCATCTCGAACGGCTCCCGCGCGTCGAACTTGGACGCGAAGACGTTCCGGCTGTCGGCAAAATCGGCAGGGTGAATGCCGACGGTCCAACCGGAGCCGTACTCCTCGGCGATGTCGCGACCGGTGAACTCGAGCCACGTGCGGTTGAAATAGACATAGTCCTTCGCCGGATCGGTCATCCAGATCAGCGCGGGCGTGTGATCGGCCATCAGCCGGAAACGCTCCTCGCTTTCTTCCAGCGAAGCCTGCGTGCGGCGGGAGTCGGTCACGTCGCGACAGACGAGCACGACGCCGCCAATGGCGTCCACGGGCGCGCGCAGCGGCGTTGCCGTGCCTTCGATGATGTGCTCGCGTCCGTCCCGCGCGATGAGTGCCGACTGCTCGTGCAGTTGCTGCAACTGCCCGGAAGCGATCACGCGCGAGATCGGCGATTCCAGCACCGCACGGCTCGTGTGATTGACGAGCGGGACCGTCACCTCGAACGCCTTGCCCAGCAACTCGTCCGAGCGCCGGCCGGTGAGCCGCTCGGCGGCGGGGTTGACGTACGTCACCATGCCTTTGGGGTCGGTGACGAACACCGCGTCGCCGAGACTTTTGAGCGTCGTCGAGAACCGGTCGCGCTCCTGCTTCGTTTCCTCGCGAACGGACTCGAGCGCCGCGTTGCGGGTGGCCGCGTCCTGCATGTAGCGGCGGGCCATCGCCTGCGACGCGCGCAGTCCCGCCGTTATACCGCCGATGCATAGCGCGACGGCCGCGAATACGCCGAGCCCGATGTAGTCGTTGATCCGGCCCCCATCGCTCCCGGGCTGCAGAAACCAGAACCACGCCCAGCCGAGCGAGAACACGACGGCCAGCAGTGCCGACCGGAAGCCGCCGAGCCACGCGCTCACGGCGACCGCGAGCAGGAACGAAGCGTACGGAAGGCTGCCGCCCAGATAGGCATCGAGCCACCAGCGCATCGACGCCGCCAGCGACGTCGCAATGATCGGCGCGCCATAGGTCGCCAGAACATCGATCGCGGGTGCTCGCGCCGGCGGCGGGGGTACCGCCGAGGGGACGTCCTCGGCCGGCGAGGTCTCCTCGGCAGGGTATTCGAACGAGCTGACCGCCCATGACGTGAGCAGGACGACGGCGCCCGGAAAGAACGCGGCGAGGCCGATCACCGACAGCGCATTGAGGAACGCCTCGCTGCCCTGCGTGAAGAACATCGCCCAGAAAATCGCCACCAAGCCGGTGGCGAGCAGCGCGACACCGGTGATCGTGAGACCGCGCCCCAGGCGCTCCATCGTCGTCGCGTTTGCCATTGTTGTTGTCGGTCCTGCGTATGTCGTGGCGGTTGGCTCGCGTGCCGCCCCAGGCGCCGCGTCCGGGCTTGCCCGTGCCACTGCGACGGCCTAAGGTGGTCGGCCCATTGTCCTACCATTGGCGGAGCAGGGCCATGACCGCCCGCCGTCGCGTCCCGCCGTCATATGTCGATGCGCCCCGAGCGGCACTTCAGCCGACGCCGAGGGCCCGGCGTACGGTAGCGGACAGTCGTTGCGCGCCCGCCGCGTAGCCGGCCCATGGATCGGGCCGCTGCAGACGCGACGTGGCATTGCCGACGTTGAAGTGCGCGCCGCGCACGTCGTGGTCCAACTCCGGCCACGCAACCGGCATCGACACCGGAAGACCGGGGCGCGCGCGCGCCGAGTACGCGGCGACGGCCGTCGCGCCTTCTCCGTTGCGCAGCCAGTCGACGTAGATGCGGCCCCGGCGCTCGGCCTTCGACGCCTTGGCGAGGAACATCGCCGGCTGCGCGCGCACCAGCGCTTCGGCCATTGCGCGCCCCGTAGCCTTGACCTCGGTCCAGGTGTGCCGGCGTTGCAGCGGCACGACGAAGTGCAGGCCCTTGCCGCCGGTGGTCTTGACGAACCATCGCAACTCGAGCCGGTCGAGCAACGTGCGCACGGCGTCGCAGCCGTCGCGGAACATCGGCCAATCGACACCTGGATCCGGATCGAGGTCGAGAACGATCCGGTCCGGCCGCTCCGGCGCGTCGCGGCGCGAACCCCAGGTGTGGAACTCGATCGTGTTCCACTGCACGAGCTCGAGGAGGTTGCGCGCGTTGCGCGCCACGACGTAGTCGGCGGCGGGCTGGTCGCGGCCCGCGCCGATCGCGTCCACCGTAATGTGCTTCTGGAAGAACGCCTGCGAAAAATCGCCACCCGGGCTGCGCACCAACGCCAGCGGGCGCGGACAGACGTGAACGAGCATCTGCGCGCTTGCGGCGTGGTAGTAGTTGACGAGGTCGAGCTTGGTGAGGCCGTTGCTGTCGGGAAACGCGCGATCCGCGTGCGTGATCCGGACGCCGGC
>Ga0070668_100002874_pt1 | contig 12701 bp, 11 predicted proteins | sample KBSS43metaG_FD_64661 | JGI IMG/M metagenome (GOLD analysis project Ga0070668, IMG submission 64661) | Switchgrass rhizosphere microbial communities from Kellogg Biological Station, Michigan, USA - KBS S4-3 metaG | ecosystem: Host-associated > Plants > Roots > Rhizosphere > Soil ... | reverse complement strand
CCACGGTGGCGCTGATGTCGACGACGTCGACCGTCTCGTCGACGACCGTGCCGACCTGGCCGGGCAGCACGCCGTCCGGGCTGGCGAAGAAGACGCGGTCGCCGTCGCGCAGCAGGACCTCGACCGGGCCGGTGACAGTGGTGAGCGCGCTCGCGTCCTGCTTGCGGCGCCGCCACACGAAAACCGCGCCGGCGACGAGGAAGACGAGCAGGACGGCGAAGACGACGCCGGTCAGCGGCGTCAGCGCGAAGGCGTTGGCCAGCAGGCCGATGGCGGCGAACTTCGCGTTCGCCGGGGTGGTGCCGGGCGGCAGGCCGACCAGCAGGTCGACGCGGTCGCCGGGCCGGACGTCGTTCTGTTCGAGGCGCACGACACCGGTGTGGTCCAGCTCGGCGAGGGTGCAACGCTGGTTCGAGCCGACCGGGCCGGCGAAACAGTCCACAGGGGACAATTGCGGCGACGGGGCGAGGAACGACGCGGTGAGCTTGGCGAGCGGGGTGTCGAAGCCACTGGCGACCTGCCAGCGGGCCTGCTGGCGGCCGCCCTGGTCGGCGATGGCGCCGTCGACCAGGTAGGTGACGGTGGCGGCGCCGCCGGTGAAGGTGAGGACGAGCTGATCGCCGGTGACCTGGCTGGTGGCGGCGCCTTCGGTCTTGACGTCGCGGACGGCGAAGACGCGGTCCTGGTCGTCACCGGCGGGAACCCGCAGCGGGACGCGGGAAGTGAGCTGCTTCCCGCCGGGGACGGTGACCTTCTCGGTGACGGACAGAGCGCCGTCGCGGAGGACCTTGAGTGCGACGTCGGCAACGGCCCCGTCCGGCGGCGGTGGCACCACGTCGGTCCCGCCGAGCAGCTGGGGTTTCTTGGCCGGCTCGGTGGGCGAGTTCGGCAGGCTGGGCCCGCCCGAGGGCCCGTCCTGAGCGGCGGCGGTCCCGGCGGCACCGACGCCGAGCAGCACGGCCACCGCGGCGGCTGTCCCCCATATCCTCAACACAGCACCACACCCTAGAGCACTCGATCTATGCTGACGCCCGGAACGGCGAGATCACCGCTGGTTACGCCGGTTCCGACGGGGAAATCGCACGGGGGGTTCCACTCGATGACGCACGGCCCGCAGGGTCCTGGTCCACAGGGTCCAGGACCGCACGACCCGCGGGGCTCGGGTCCGCACGGCCCGCAGAGTCCTGGGCCGCACCACCCGCACGGCCCTGGTCCGCACGGCCCGACGAGTTCTGGACCGCAGGACCCGCGCCGCCCGATGCCACCACCGGGCCGACCGCCGCTGCCGCCACCGGCGGCGCGGCCGTTGCCGCCGCCGGGGATACGGCCGCTGCCCCAGAGCAGGCCGCCTGGTGCTGGGCAGATGCCGCCGGGGCGTCCTCCGCAATTTCCGCAACGTCCGGCTGGGCCGCCCGGAGGGTTCACCACCCCGCCGTCCGGCTATCCCGCACCGCCGCCCGCCCGGGCTCCGCTGCCGCCGCCGGCCGCTGCCGCTCCGCCCGTCTTCACGCCCGGGTACGCCGGGCCGCCGCCGGGCTTCGCCTACAACCCCCGCTTCGCTCCCTACGTCGCGAAGAAGTCGAACGCCGGCGTGATCGTCGCCGTGGCGATCATCGGGATCGTCGCCGTGGTCGGCGGGCTCGTCGCGGCCGTCGCGCTGCTCAACGGCAACACCCGGCACGTCGCCGACGCCGGCTACTCGAGCACCTACCCGACCTCCACCGACGAAACCACCTCCACCGAAACGACCACGTCCACCACTTCGTCGACTTCCGAAACGACCACGCCCTCGACCCGCACCACCGAACGCGCGACACCGACGTCGCAAACCCCGTCCGGCCCCCGCTCGGTGGCGCGCACCGGCGACAACCCGCTCTTCGGGGACCCCGACTACGGACTGCAGAACATCTCCTGCTCGCTGAGCCGCTGGGCGACCGACCAGAACAGCGTCACGCGGTTCTTCCAGTCCGGGATCACCTGCCTCGACGCGATGTGGTCGCGCATGCTCGGCGCGGCGAACCTGCCGTTCGAGCCGCCGAACCTGTCGGTGCCGCGGTCGCTCTCGGAGTCGTCGACGCCGTGCGGCAGCGGGGGCACGACCACCGGCGTCACGCCGTTCTACTGCCCGTCGAACAACACGATCTACATGCCGATGGACCGGATCGAGATCGACGCGTGGGGCAACCACCCCGGCCCGTACCTGTCGATCCTGGCCCACGAATACGGCCACCACGTGCAGAACCTGGCCGGCATCTCCGACGCGTACGGCAACCAGCGCTACGACGCGGGCGCCGACTCGGCGGCCGGCCTGGAGCTGTCGCGGCGCATGGAACTCGAGGCGCAGTGCTTCTCGGGGATGTTCCTCGGCTCGGCGTCGGTCTCCGGCGGCTCGGTCGACAAGAACATCTACAACGAGGCCTGGAACGCCCAGGACCGCGGCGACGACTACGCCCGCAACGGCAAGCGCGACCACGGCAGCGCCAAGCACAACATCGCCTGGTGGCAGCACGGCGCGACCAAGAACCGGAACCAGCAGTGCAACACGTGGCTCTCGGCCTCGGCGGACGTGTCCTAGCCCCCGGCTCATGCGCCCCAATGTGGCGTTCGGTGCGTCCAACGCACCCAATGTGGCGTTCGGTGCGTTGGACGCAACCAACGCCACATTGGGGCGCTTGAAGCCCGGCTCAGCTCGGCGGTGTGAAGGGGTTTTCGACGGGCGCCGCCGGAGTGCCGGACGGCGGCGTCGGCGGATCCGGCTCGACCGCGGCCGGTGCGGCAGGAGCCACGTAACCCGGCTGGGCCGCATAACCCGGCTGGGTCACGTAACCCGGCTGCACCGCATAGCCCGGCTGGGCCGTCACCTGGGAGGTCCGCGCCGCGTACGCCTGGAACGCCCGGGCGTGGTCGCGGTTGCGCCGCTCGGCCAGCACCGCCGTCAGGAACGCCCACGGCGGCACCCCGGGCGGCACCGGCGTGCCCAGCGCGTCGCCCACCTGCTGCGCGAGCCCCCAGCCGAGCGTGTGCGCCGCCTCCGGGCGCAGCTCGCCGAACCGGGCGAGGAACTGGCGGCTCGCCAGCGCGAGGTCGTCCGGGAGCCGGGTCAGGTCGAGCTGGGCCGCCCAGCCTTCGAGGCCGGGCGGCATGCCGAGCACCTGGTACCCGCCGCTCTCCGGCACCCGCTCGCGGACGACCAGCGTGCCGGCCAGGAAGTCGCCGACGCGGCGGCCGTCGGACGAACACAGCGACACGATCACCGCGACCGCGCCGAACAGCCCGAGCGTCCAGAAGTCCACGACGAACCCGGCGAGCCCGCGGACCAGCGCGTGCCGGAACCGGATCGGCCCGCCGTCGACGCGCACCACGCGCAGCCCCACCGCCATCTTGCCCAGCGACCGGCCGCGCGAGAGCGTCTCGAACAGCACCGGGTAGCCGACCATGATCAGCACCAGGCACACCAGCACGAGGGTCAGCGCGAGAGCTTCGTCGTCGGGCCCCACGAGCGCGAGCACGAAGACCGCGCCCATCACGAGCCCGAACTGGATGGCCACGTCCAGCGCCATCGCCAGAGCGCGGCTGGCGAGCTTGGCCACGCGCAGGTCCAGGACGACGGCTTCGCCGGTGACCAGCTCGGATTCCTCGTGCACGAAGCCCAGCGTAGCGGCGGCGGGCGCCAGCTAGGCTGGGCTTCGTGGATGTGGACGTCTTCGTCGCGGCGCACGCGGCGGAGTGGAACCGGCTCGGCGAGCTGACCCGGCGCGGCGGCAAGCTGACCGGGCCCGAGGCCGACGAACTGGTGACGCTCTACCAGCGGACGGCGACGCACCTGTCGATCGTCCGCTCGGTCGCGCCCGACCCGGCGCTGGTCGGCAGGCTGTCCGGGCTGGTCGCGCGCGCCCGGTCGGCGATCTCGGGATCGCACAACCCGGCGTGGCGCGAGGTCGCGTTGTTCTTCACGCGCCGGTTCCCGGCCGCGGTGTACCTGTCACGGCGCTGGTGGATCCCCGCCGCGCTGGTGTCGATCGCGGTGATGGCGGTGATCGCCGTCTGGGTCGCGGGCGACCCGCACGTGCGGGCGGCCATCGCGACCCCGGACGAGCTGAACCAGCTGACCAAGCCCGGCGGCGACGCCGAAAGCTACTACTCGAGCGGGCCCGCGACGTCGTTCGCGGCTCGCGTGTGGACGAACAACGCGTGGGTGGCGGCGACCTGCCTGTTCCTCGGCATCGCGCTGGGCCTGCCGGTGATCGGCGCGCTCTGGCTGAACTCGCTCAACGCCGGGCTGATCATCGGTGCGATGAGCGCGGCGGGCCGCGGCGACGTGATGATCGGCCTCCTGCTGCCGCACGGTCTCCTGGAGCTGACGGCGGTGTTCGTCGCCGCGGGCACCGGGCTCCGGCTCGGCTGGACGGTGATCGATCCCGGCCGCCGGTCGCGGACGGTGGCGCTGGCCGAGCAGGGCCGCTCGGTGGCGGTCATGGCGCTCGGCCTGGCGTGCGTGCTGTTCGTGTCCGGGATCATCGAGGCGTTCGTGACGCCGTCGGGCTGGCCGACCTGGCTGCGTGTCGGCATCGGCGTCGTGGTCGAAGTGGCGTTCCTGGTCTACGTCTTCACGCTCGGACGGCGCGCGGCCCGCGAGGGCGAAGTCGGCGATCTCGACGCCCGCGACGCGGGGGACGCGCTGCCCGAGTCAGCATAGGCACGAGCCCTCGAAGGCGATCGACGAACCGTCGTCGAGGCTCGCCGTCCCGACGAACCTGGCCTCGAACTCGCCCGGCTCGGTCAGTGTCAGCTTCGGGCTCGTCGCCGAGCCGTCGGCGCCGGTCTTGGCGGACGCCGTTTCGCTGCCGCCTTCGAAGACCAGGGCGTTCTTCGGACGCGCGGCCCGGACGAAGAAGTTCACCGGGACGTCGGCCGCGGGCTGGCCGTTCTCGCCGATCACGCGAACGGAGAACGGCGCGCCGGAATCCTTCGACGCCAGGCGCTGGCCGTTGCCCGACAGGATGGCCAGCGTCCGGCCGCCCGCCGCCCACGTGTTGGCGATGCCGGTGAGCGAGCAGACTTCCTGGTACAGCCGGGCTCCCGCGACGGCGCTTTCCGCGGTGAGGCAGCGCGCGGTGGCGACGTTCGCGATCTCGACCAGGCCGGGCAGCCCGGCGATCCGCCGCCAGGCCTGGTGCTTGTCCTTGTCGTCACAGGCGGCGAGCTGCACGGCGACGCCGTCGACCGGACTGGCGGCGGCGAGGCACTGTCCACTCGGGACACTCACGAAGTGCTGGGACGCCTTGTCGTAGGTCCACTTGGCATTGGCGTCCTTGGCGTCGGCCAGGACGGGCTTCCCGCCGACGGCCGCGAGCGAGAGCGTGCCCCCGCCATCGGCGAGGTACACGGGCGCGCCGTCCGCGGCCGACGCACGCGCCGGAACGGACATCACGGCCAGGACCAGGCAACCCACGAGCAGCTTCCGCATGCATCGGGCTTAACAGTCCAGGCGGACCGGCACCAGCGATGCCACTCGCCCGAGGGACTACAACCGCCCGGCTGCCTTCAGGGCCAGGTAGCGGTCCGCCAGGGCCGGTGGCAGTTCCTCCGGGACCGCGTCCACGACGCTGACCCCGTGCCGGGCCAGCCGCTCGGTGACGCGCCGGCGCTCGGCCATCGTCCGTGACGCCGCCGCCGCGTCGTACACCGCTTCCGCGTCGCCGCGGCCGGCCAGCATCTCCGCCACCCGCGGGTCCGCCACCGACGCCACCACCAGCTGGTGCCGCGCGGTCAGCGAGCTGAGCACCGGGAACAGCCCCTCCTCGAGCGGTGCCGCGTCCAGGCCGGTCAGCAGCACCACCAGCGCGCGACGGCGGGTCCGCCGCAGCACCTCCGCGACCATCCCCCGCGCGTCCGTCTCGATCAGCGACGGCTCCAACGGCGCCATCGCGTTGACCAAGGACGTCAGCAACGCAGCCCCCGACGAGCCCTGGACCGCCGCGCGCAGCCGTCGGTCGTACGCCAGCAGGTCGACGCGGTCGCCCGCCCGCGAAGCCAACGCCGCCAGCAGCAGCGCCGCGTCCATCGCCGCGTCGAGACGCGGCGCGTCGCCCACCCGGCCCGCCGAGACGCGGCCCGTGTCGAGCACCAGCACCACCTGCCGGTCGCGTTCGGGGCGCCAGGTCCGGACCATCACGTCCGCCGCCCGCGCGGTCGCCCGCCAGTCGATCGACCGGACGTCGTCGCCGATGACGTACTCGCGCAGGGAGTCGAATTCCGTGCCCTGGCCGCGGATCAGCACCGCGTTGCGGCCGTCGAGCTGCTGCAGCCGCGCGAGCCGCGAGGGCAGGTGCTTGCGGCTGTGGAACGGCGGCAGCACGCGGACCGCCCACGGCACCGCGTGCGAACCCTGCCGCGCGGCCAGCCCCAGCGGCCCCACCGACCGGACCGTCACGCGCGCCGCCGTCCGGTCGCCCCGCCGCGAAGGCCGCAACGCCGTCACCAGCGCACGCCGTTCCCCTGGCGGGACACGCAAAGCATGCCGCTCCGCAGCGCCCGCGCTGGGCGGCCACGCGTCACGCAGCTTCCCGCGCACCGTCCGGCGGCCGGGGTTCGCGACGACCAGTGTCACCTCGCACGGTTCACCGAGCCGCACGGACGTGTCACCGGACCGGGAAAACCGCAGCGGCCGCACGCTCCCGGCCAGCACCAGGTCTACGACGACCAGCACCAGCAGGACCCCGCCGACGGCCAGCAGCCCGGCGTCCGACGGCGCGAGCAGCCCGACCACGAGCGCGCCGAACAGCGCCAGCAGCCCGAGCCTTCCGGTGACGGCCATGTCAGCGCGGCACGGGCACGGACGCGAGCACGCGGTCCAGGACGCCGTCCGCCGTGACGCCCTCGAGCTCGGCCTCCGGCCGCACGTCCAGGCGGTGCCGCAGGGCGGGCCGCGCGAGCGCCTTGACGTCGTCGGGCGTCGTGTAGTCGCGCCCGGCGAGCCAGGCCCAGGCCCGGGCGATCGCGAGCAACGCCGTGGCGCCGCGCGGCGAGACGCCGATCCGCACCGAAGGCAGCTGCCGCGTCGCCCGGCACAGGTCGACGACGTAGCCGATCACCTCGGGCCCGACCGTCACGCGCGCCACCGCTTCCCGAGCGGCCGCCAGCTCGGCCGCGCCCGCGACCGCCTTCAGGCCCGCCGCCGCCAGGTTGCGCGGGTCGAAGCCCTGCGCGTGGCGCCACAGGATCCCGATCTCGTCCTCGCGCGACGGCGTCGGCATGGTGAGCTTCAGCAGGAAGCGGTCCAGCTGCGCCTCCGGCAGCGGGTAGGTGCCTTCGTACTCCACCGGGTTCTGCGTGGCGATGACGATGAACGGGTCGGGCAGCGGCCGCGACTTGCCGTCGAGCGAGACCTGCCGCTCCTCCATCGCCTCCAGCAGCGACGACTGCGTCTTCGGCGGCGTCCGGTTGATCTCGTCGGCGAGCAGCAGGTTCGTGAACACCGGCCCCTCGCGGAAGGAGAACTCGCCGCTGTGCGCGTCGTAGACGATCGACCCGGTGACGTCGCCGGGCATCAGGTCCGGGGTGAACTGCACGCGCGTGGTCTCCAGGTCCAGCGCCGCGGCCAGTGCCCGCACGAGCAGCGTCTTCGCCACCCCCGGCACGCCTTCGAGCAGCACGTGCCCCCGGCAGAGCAGCGCCAGGATCAGCCCGGTGACCGCGGCGTCGTTGCCGACGACGGCCTTGCCGACCTCGGCGCGCAGCGCGATCAGCGCGTCCCGTGCCCCAGTCGCGTTCTCGCTGGTCAAGATCGCCCCACCTCTCGTTCCACCGTGTCCAGTTCGCCGGCCAGCCGGACCAGCGCCGGGTCGTCCGGCACCGGCGGGCCGTAGAGGACCGCGCCGACGTCGTTCGCCGGCCGCCCGGTCCGCGTGCTCACCGAAGTCACCAGCGCCGCCGGGTCGGCGTCGCGTGGCAGGCCCAGCGCGGTCCGCAGCCGGGTCCGTGCCGCTTCCCGCAGCGTCTCCCCCGCGTGCCCGGCGGCCTTCGCGCGCCGGTACAGCCGGGCCCGGCCCTCGGCGGTTTCGGCCGCGCGGACGACGATCGGCAGCGGCTCGGTGACCACCGGGCCGAGCCGCCGCGCCCGCCAGAGAGCGAGCAGCGCCACCGCGATGAACGCCTGCGCGGCACCGAAGTACCAGCCGTCCGGGATCAGGTCGAAGATCGACTTCCGGGTGTCGTCCAGCGCCGGGTCGGTCGTCGACGGCAGGTACCAGACGAGCGTCGGGTGCGCGCCGAGCAGGTGCAGCGCCAGCGCCGCGTTGCCCTCATCGGCGAGCCGCGCGTTGGTCAGCGGCGCCGGCGAGCCGAGCAGCGTCGTCGTGCCGCCCGCGTCGGCGAGCTGCAGCAGCGTGCCGCCGCCGTCCTCGCCGGGATAGCACGAGCGCGCGCCGGGCGACGCGTACCCGACGCCGCCGAGCGTGACGTCCCCCGCCGCGATCGCCGCGGCCACCGTGCACCGCGGGTCCAGCGTCTCGACTTCGCTCTCGCCGACCGGGTGCACCAGCGGCAGCGAATCGCGCAGCGTCGGCGCCCCCGGCGTCACGAAGACGACGTCCGCGGCGCGCTCGCGCAGCGCGTCGAGGCGCTTCGCCGGGACCAGGTCCGGCTGGGTGACGAGCAGCGTCGCGCCTTCGCCGATCGCGTCGTCCGCCTCGGCCATCGTGTGCGCCGTCCGGACGTCGACGCCTTGGTCCTGCAGGAGTTTCGCGAGCGCGTGCGCGCCGCCGGGTTCGTAGGAGCCGGGTTCGAGCGCGCCGTGCGTCTGTTCGCCACGGCCGAGCAGCAGCAAGGCGCCGGCGGCGAAGATCAACGCCACGAGGGCGAGCGGGACCCGGGCACCGCGCCAGATGCGGCGCAGGTCCGGCGAAACCGAGGTGCTCACGAGGCCGCCATGGCGACCGGCCGTTCACGGCGGCAGCGTTCGTCCAGCTCGGTCAAGGCGCGGTAGGCGGCTTCGGTGCCGTCACGGCCGCCGTAGTGGACGTCGTCGAAGAGCCGCGCACCCTGCCGCAGCTCCGCCGCGACGTTCGGCAACAGCACCCCGGCCTCGGCGGCCGCCTCGTCCGCGGTCCGGCCGGAGCGGGCGTCGAGCAGCGCGCGTTCCTCCAGCGCCCGCACGACGGCCCGGAAGCGATCGCGGACGGCGTCGTCGTACCGGCCGGCCGACGCGGCTTCGGCGGCCGAGCGGCGGTAGTCGTCGGCGCTCTTCCGCGTCGCGCCGAAGACGGCCCGCCCGGCGCTCGCCGCGCGGGCGATCTTGCCGGTGCGCAGCCGGACCACCACGACGAGCACGATCAGCAGCGCGAGGATCAGCAGCAGTCCGAAGATCCCGCCCGGGACCACCGAAGACAGGCCGTTCAGCAGCTTTTCGAGCTGCTCGCCGAGCCACTGCCCGATCTGCTGCAGGATGTTCGGCCGCGCGTCGCCGTACTTCGGGTCGCTCAGCTCCTCCGCGGCGGCGCGGCGCGCGGCGTCCCGGTCGATGTCGACCGGGACGTCCGTCAGCAGCACCGTCACCATGCCTGCGGCGGCTGCACCCCGGCCGCTCGGGCCAGTTCGATGTCCATGCCCTCGCGGCGCATCCGCTGGTCGAGGTAGACGATCACGGTGACCAGCGTGAAGAACGGGATCGCGATGGTGCCGGAGACGACCTGCCCGGCCGAGGCCAGCAGCTGGTCGCCGGTGCTCAGCACGGACACCTTGCCCGGGTTCAGCACCTGGTCGAACACGCCGGTGCCGAGGGCGAACGGCAGCTGGATGATGTTCTCGAAGAACGACTGGATGATCCGGGCCAGCACCAGGACGCCCAGCACCCGCCAGAACGCGCCGCCGACCAGCTTGACCGACCGGGCGAACGCCTCACGGAACGTGCCGCGTTCGAGCACCAGCGCCGGGGCGGCCAGCGCCCAGAACACCCAGGCCAGCACGCCGGGGATGATGCAGAGCATCAGGCCGATCGTGGTGATGACGGCGTACACGAACGCCACCCCGAGCAGCGGCAGCAGCCGGGGCTGCACGTCCCGCCACACGATGGCGAACGTGACCTCGCGGCCGAGCGCGGCCCGGCCCATCACCGCGGCCATCAGGCCGGTGGTGACCGTCAGCAGCAACGTCGAGACCACGGCCGTCGGGATCAGCGCGAGGAGGAGGTCGCCGAGCGAGCCGAACACCAGGTTGCGCAGCTCCTCGTCGGTCGCGCCCGGGCCGAGGGTGGTCGTCGAGGTGAGGTTCTCCAGGTCGGCGAGCACGTAGTGCTGGATGACGAACCCGATCGCGGCCATGATCACCGCCATCACCGCGCCGATGCCGAGGGTGAGCAGCGGCTGACGGCGGATCGTGGTGATCGCGCCGTCGAGGATGTCGCCGATGTTGAGCGGGCGCAGCGCGATGACGCCGGGCTTGCCCAGCCCGTGCGGGTTCCAGCGCGGGCCCGGCGGGTACTGCGGCGGAGCGCCGTAGGCCGGCTGGCCCGGCGGCTGCCAACCGGGCGGGGGCGGGGCGGGGGCGGCTTGTGGGGCCGGAGTGGCTTGCGGGTCCGGCGCCTGCCATCCACGCGGTGGCGTCGCCGGTGACTCGGCGTGATCTTCCGGCGGCTTGGGTTCACCCGATCCAGGAGTCTGAGCCTGGGGGATGCCCTGGCTCGGTGTCGGCGTGTCGGCGCCCTCTCCGCCGGGCGCGCCACCGGTGTCTGTCATCGAAGCCCCTCGCCTGCAGTACCTGCTTGACGACACTCTCTCAGAGCCGGTTGCACCCGGCCAGACCTGGGGTGACGACCGTGCGCCGTGACTACCCGCGCACAGACGGATGCGAGAGGGCCCGTTCCCCCGATATGCTGAACGGTGGATCGGGTACCCCCGGTCCGTACCGAGACCCTTCGGGACTGCCTAGATGACGCAACCGCCCCACGGCCAGGTACCGCCTCGCGGAACCGTCCAGCCGCCGCCGGTGCCGGATGCGCAACCGGATCTCCCATGGCTGGGTCGCCCGCGCACCGTGGCCGCACCGAGGCGCCGTTCCCCGGCGGCGGTGGTCGGCGTGTGTCTCGGCGCGGTGGCCGTGCTGGTACTCGGACTGGTCGCGATCGTGGCGCTCAACCGCACCGAAGCGCCCCTCGCGAACGCCAACTACCGCGACGCCCCGACGTCCGAGGACGCTCCTTCGCAGCTGCCGCCCGGTGGCGCGGGTGCCCCGGCCTCGGCGTCGAACCCCCTGCCCGAGCCGTCGACGCCCAGCGCGACCGGCCCGCAGAAGGTCCTCAAGCTCGCCGACCACCCGATCCTGCAGGACCCGAACGCGGGCCTGCAGAACCGCGTCTGCACGCTGCCGACGTGGCAGAGCACGCAGGCGGGCGCGGAAGCGTTCTTCACCGCGGCCAGCAAGTGCCTCGACGCGGCGTGGGGCCCGTTCCTCACCGCCTACCGCCTGCCGTTCACGCCGCCGGCGCTGCACTTCCCGACCGGCGCGAGCTTCGAGACCGAGTGCGGCACCATCCAGGTCGGCATCGCGACCGCCGCGTACTACTGCGAAAACAACCTGTACGTCCCGTTCCGCGGCCTGCAGACCGACCAGTACGGCAACAACCCCGGCGTCTACCTGGCCCTGTTCGCCCACGAGTACGGCCACCACGTGCAGGAGGTCGCCGGGCTGATGGACGCGGCCTGGCAGAAGATCTACGAAGCCGGCCAGAACAGCCCCGCCGGGCTCGAGATGTCGCGGCGCAAGGAACTGCAGGCCCAGTGCTTCTCGGGCATGTTCCTCGGCGCGCACGTCGAGCAGGGCGGCACGATCAGCCGCGACATGTACAACAAGGCCTGGAACGACCAGGAGACCCGCGGCGACAACACCTCCCGCAGCCACGACCACGGGACCAACGCGCACTACGCGTCCTGGTGGCGGGCCGGCGCGACGAGCAACCGGATCTCCGACTGCAACACGTTCTCGGCGCCGTCGTCCGAGGTCAGCTGACCTTCGCCGCGGGCTTCGGCTTCGGCCGCGCCGGGATCCGCAGCACCAGGTAGACGTACATCCCGCCGGCGAAGCAGGCGAACACGAGCAGCGCGAGCCCGAGCGGGCGCCGCGCGTCCGACGAGCCGACCGACGTGTCCGCGGCGCGGACGGCGACCGTGCCCTGGTCGGGCAGCACCTCCGGCACGCCGACGTCGATCCGCTCGCCCTGGCCGTGCCCGCAGCCGTTGAGCGTGCCCTCGTGGGTCTTGCCGGCGACGGTGAACCGCACGGTCTCGACGGCGTCCGCCTTGTCGCACGGCGCCGGCTTCGTGACCTCCGCCTGCACCGGCGCGCCGAGGTCGTCGTTGGCGATGCCCAGCAGCCCGGGCCCGGCCAGCCACGCGAGCAGCACGACGAGCACGCCCGCCGCGGCGGGGATCGCCACCGAGGGCCACTTCAGGGCGAGGGATCGCGGGGGCACCTGGTCATGGTTCCAGATCCCGCGGGCAAAACCCAGGCGCCCACCGCTGCCCCGGCCCCATGCGCCCCAATGTGGCGTTCGGTGCGTCCAACGCACCCAATGTGGCGTTCGGTGCGTTGGACGCAACCAACGCCACATTGGGGCGTTTGGGCCTAGCGCTGCTGGATCTTCTCGGCCTGCGTGACCTTCTTGACGTAGAGCAGCTTGTCGCCTGGCTCGATGGCATCGGCCTGCG